>Ga0208612_1000086_pt1 | contig 59764 bp, 53 predicted proteins | sample AntDryMetagUQ889_FD_188089 | JGI IMG/M metagenome (GOLD analysis project Ga0208612, IMG submission 188089) | Polar desert microbial communities from Antarctic Dry Valleys - UQ889 (SPAdes) | ecosystem: Environmental > Terrestrial > Soil > Desert | place: Antarctic Dry Valleys | collected 2008-12-31 | reverse complement strand
CGAGCTGCTCGAGCAGCTTCGGCAGGGTCGACGAGTTGGACTCGGCCCAACGCATGTCTCACGATTGACGGAGCCATACGGAATAGGCAAGCAGGCGGATAAGTCCTTCGAATGCCGTTGCTGGTAGCAGGCTCGGGTTCCCGCCGGTTCGACCACGCATGACGCTCCGCGGATGGAGCATTTAGGGACAGCCGGTGGCAATCAGCCGCAAATCGACCGGGCGGCGCAACCGCGGAACCGAGCAAAATCCGTTGCCGTTGCGTTGCCACTGGTTGCCGCTCGAACTTGAGGGTAAGGAGGAGGTCGATGTATCCGACCCAGGCGCCGTGCGGACGGTTCATCTGTAAGCAACCGCCTTTCTGAGGAAGCGAACACCGAGACGGACGCGCTGAGATTTCGTTCAACCAAGCGCTTTGCGCGCGAGGCGAGGTTCTGTCCGGCGCCCTGCGATGGTTCGATCGTCGATGTCGTGATGCACGGGTGATGCACGCCCTTCCGGAGGCGGATAGAAAAGCCCTGCAAATGCAGGGCTTTTCCTTAGCAGACCTGTAAGCCGGATTCTGTCGAGGATGACCATCCCTCTAGGCTGGCGGTTGCCCGACAGCTCGAGCGGTGTACCCGATCCCTCGGCGGGCCGCGTCAGCGGGATCTGCTTCACCTTGCACCGGACGGGGTTTGACTAGCCACCGTGTCACCACGGCGCTGGTGGGCTCTTACCCCACCGTTTCACCCTTACCGCCGGAGCCTCCGGAGAACGCTCCGTCGGCGGTTTGCTTTCTGTTCCACTTTCCGTCGGCTTTCGCCCCCTGGGGTTTCCCCAGCGTCCTGCCCTATGGTGTCCGGACTTTCCTCGGCGCCCCCCAGCTCAATGAACGGAGAGGCGACGCGGTCACCCGGCCTGCGCGACGAATTCTAGCTCGGATTCGGGCACTTCGAGGCCGTCCCAGACGAGCGTCCCGCATTCGAGGCAGGCGTGGCCGGCCGGGCGCCGCAGCAGGAACTCCCCGCAGGCGAGGCACTCCAGGCTCGCGCCGCGGGCGATCGCCGCCAGCTCCTGATCCAGCGTCCGGTTCAGGAAGGCCAGTTCCGTCATAGCGTGCGGAACACCCCCGTCACCTTCCCCAGCACTGTCACGTGCTTGGCGTAGATCGGCTCGAGCGCCTCGTTCTCCGGCTGCAGGCGGATGCGGTTCTGCTCGCGGTAGAAGGTCTTCACGGTCGCCTCGTTCGCGCTCTCGTCGTCGCCCACGAGCGCGACCACGATCTCGCCGTTCCGCGCGTCGGGCTGCTTGCGGACGACGAGCACGTCACCGTCCAGGATCCCCGCGTCGATCATCGAGTCGCCGCGCACGCGGAGCAGGAAGTCGGCGCCACGGCCGAGGGGTTCCGGCACCGCGATCTCATCCTCGATGTTCTCCTCGGCGAGGAGCGGCGCGCCGGCCGCGATCTGCCCGAGCAACGGGAGCTTCGCCTGCCCGCTCTCCACAGACTCCGGGGCGAGGCGCTCCTGCCGGCGGTGACCGACGAGCTCGAGCGCACGAGGTTTGGTGGGATCGCGCCGGAGCAACCCTGCGCGCTCCAGGTTCGCGAGGTGCGCGTGCACGGTCGAGGGCGAGGCCAGTCCGACCGCCTCGCCGATCTCGCGCACGGTCGGCGGATAGCCGTGCCCGTCGAGGTACTCGACGAGGAACTGCCAGATTTCCTGTTGCCGGGCGGTGAGCATCGGGCCTCCGGTGTCGGTGGTCGAACGTGTGTTCGTCAGGAAGCCTAGAGATCCTTCCGGACGGCGTCAAACGCCCACTAACCTCGAAGAGGCCCCGCCGGGGCCTCTTCGAGGCGATGCGCTGGAGAGGACTTGAACCTCCACGAGCTTGCGCTCACAAGGCCCTCAACCTTGCGCGTCTACCAATTCCGCCACCAGCGCGGGAGAAAATCAGTGTAGCGGCGGCTAGGCGAGCAACCGGTACAGGAGCACGGTGTTGAGGAAGAACACCGTGGCGACGACGACCGTGAGCCGGGTCAGGTTCCGCTCCACGATATGCGTGCCCCCCTGCGAAGCAGGCGTGAAGCCCATCCCCCCCATGCCCGCGTCCCGTCCCGAGTGCATCAGGATCAGCGTCAGCAGGCCGACGGAGACGAGCACGTGAAAGACGGCTGCGGCGGGGATCATCGTCGCGACAAGGTACCAGCCGCGACTTAGTGTTGTTTCAACACTAAGTCGTCCCGGCGCCCGGGCGTACGAGGCCCGTTTCGTAGGCGGCGATCACCGCTTGCGTCCGGTCACGTAGGCCGAGCTTCGAGAGGATTCGCGCCACGTGCGTCTTGACCGTATGGTCGCTGACGACAAGCTCGGCGGCGATCTCGGCGTTCGACAAGCCGCGGGCGATGAGCCGCAGTACCTCAACCTCGCGCGCTGTGAGCTCGTCGAGCTGGGGCGGTGCGGCGCCGCCGGGCTCGAGCGCCGCGAACCGCTCGATCAGACGCCGCGTGACGGTCGGCGAGAACAGGGCACCGCCGTCTGCCGCGATCCTGATCGCCGCCGCCAGCTGCTCCTCGGGCGCGTCCTTGAGCAGGAAGCCGCTCGCTCCCGCCTGGAGGGCGGCGTACACGTACTCGTCGAGGTCGAAGGTGGTGAGCACGAGGACGCGCGGCGGGTCGTCCATCGCCGCGATCTGGCGGGTCGCTTCGATCCCGTCGACGCGAGGCATGCGCACGTCCATGAGCACGACGTCCGGGCGAAGCTCCCGCGCGAGCGCGACCGCCTCGACGCCGTCGCCGGCCTCGCCGACGACCTCGAGCCCCGGGTCGGCGCGCAGGATCATACGGAAGCCGGAGCGCACGAGGCGCTGGTCGTCGGCGAGCAGGATGCGAATCACAGCGGCAAGCTCGCCCGCACGGCGTATCCACCCTCGGCGCGCGGGCCAGCGTCGATGCGGCCACCGAACACGGCGGCACGCTCGCGCATGCCGAGCAGGCCGTGGCCGGTCCCGTTTCCGTTGGCGGCGCCAACACCATCGTCCGCGATCTCGATCTCGAGCACGTCGCTGCCGTAGTCGACGGTGACGACCGCGCTTGCGCGACCAGCGTGCTTGAGCGCGTTCGTCAACGCCTCCTGCACGATGCGGAAGGCCGAGGCGTCGAGGCCCGGCGAAAGCTCCCGCGGCTCGCCGGCCGTGCGGATCTCGACGGGCAGCCCCGCAGCGCGCACCTCGCTCGCGAGAACGTCCAGGTGCGCCAGCGACGCCTCCGGGGCAAGCGTGGCCGCATCGTCGTCCGCTCGCAGGATCGCGAGAAGCCGTCTCATCTCCCCGAGGGCCTGCGATGCCGTCCGCTCGATCGCGTCGATCGCGTACCGGGCATCGGCGGGATCTTCTGCCAGCGAGTGCCGCGCACCGCGGGCCTGCAGGACGATGACGCTGATCGCGTGGGCGACGACGTCGTGGAGCTCACGTGCGATCCGCGTCCGCTCCTCGGCGACCGCGGTTCGGGCGCGCTCGTCGCGCTCGCGAACGAGCAGCCGCTCGCGCTCGCGGCGAATGCGCATGACGATGCCTGCGAGGAACGGGCCGCCGACGAGGAAGCCAAAGAACAGGAACCCGCTCACGTTCAGGCTGTTGCCGTCCTGGATCACGATGACTGCCGCGGCGGCAGAGACGAGGAGCGTCGCGGCAAGGAGGGCGCGACCTCGCGTGTGCGCACCCGCCGAGTAGATCGCGACGAATACGGTGAGGACCATCGCCATCGGATCGTTGTTCTCCGCGGTGTTCAGGGCGAGCATGACCTGCAGTCCGACGATCTCCAGGACGAGAGTGAGGAGGGGTAGGCGAATCCTGAGAAGCAGGACGCCTGTCATCGCGAGCGCCACCGGCGCAAGCTCGTACCTGTCGGCCGCCCACTCCCGGTCGACCCAGAGCTCAGTCTGAGCCAGGAGGCCGAGCCCGAACACGAGCACGAGCTCTCCGTAGGGATCCAGAGAGCGCCTGACCACAGGTGCACGCTAACGCAGGCATCGCCGAACGTCGTCGTCCCCGCGGGCGACACCAGATCGCTCCGGCGAGTGACACCGGTTCACCAGCTGCGGCGACGGCAAGAGCGACTCGGGCACCTAGCGTCCTGAACGTCCACTTCGACCGAAAGGACGTCAACTATGACTCTCTCGCGGCTGAACATCACCGGGATCGGCCTGGCCGCCGCAGCGCTCACAACCGTCGCACTTGCAGTGGCGAACTTCGTCGGCACCCAACCCGGCGACAACGGCGGCGGCGGCGGCGAGTACGCCGTCACCCTCGGCGGCTCGCTCCTCCTCGCCTTCGCGCTCTTCGGCTGGGTGATCCCGCGCACCGACCGGCCGGCGCGCGCCGGACTCATCGTCGGCCTGCTAGCAATCCTCTCCCTGGCCGCCTTCTGGAGCGGCCTGCCCTACGTCCTGGGCCCGGCAGCCATCGCGCTCGGGCTGCTCGGCCGCGCCCGCACCGAGAGCCGGACGCAGGCCACGCTGGCCGTTGTATTCGGAGCCCTAGCCACGATCGCCGGGCTGGCAACGATCGTGCTCGACCAGGCGATGTAGACCGGGACGCTTTAGTGCGAGCAGCCGGAGCCGCAGCCGTCGCCGTGCGCATCGGGTGCGGCTTCCGCGCCCTCCTCGACGGTGAAGCTGTGCCCGCAGCCGCAGGAGGCCGCGGCGTTCGGGTTGTCGATCTTGAACCCGGCCTCGGAGATCGAGTTCAGGAAATCGACCGTCGCGCCCTTGAGGTACGGCGCGCTGAACGGGTCGATGACGACGGTCACTCCGTGCTGCTCGATCACCTCGTCGCCCTCCGCGGGGCCGGCATCGAAACCGAGCCCGTACTGGAACCCCGAGCACCCGCCGCCCTGGATCGCGACGCGCAACACGTTCACCTCGCCGTCCGGCTCCTCGGCCAGCAGCGCCTTGATCTTCTCCGCCGCCGTCGGGGTCAGCGAGACGAGCGTCTTGGGGTGCTCGACAGTTGCCATCGCAACGATGGTAGCAGCGTCGTCTCAGGAGCGGACTTCGTGACACCCGAAACCCGCTCCGCGTCAAGCTTTCCACCTCTATTCGTGCCCCCTCCTGCAACCTTGCTAACGTCCGCTCGGAGCCGATGCTCGGCGATTACTTCCCCTTCCTGGTCTACGCGTTCTTCGCAGCCGTGATCCCGGCCACGATGATCGCGGCCTCCTTCTTGTTCGCGACGAGCCCGAAGCGGCGCGTCAAGGCGCGGTTCCTGCCCTTCGAGTCGGGCGTGTCGGAAGGTCCACCGCAGCAGCAGCGCTTCACGGTCAGCTTCTACCTGACGGCGATGCTCTTCATCCTCTTCGACATCGAGATCGTTTTTCTCTACCCGCTCGCGATCGTGCTCGAGCCGCTCGGCTGGTTCGGCCTGACCGAGTTCCTCGTGTTCGTCGGGATCCTCGCGGTCGCCTACGTCTACATCTGGCGCAAGGGAGCCCTCGAATGGCGCTAGACAAGACCGTCGATCCGACGCGGCGCTCGAACCGGCCGCTCGCAAACGCGGGCCTGCAGAGCGAGCGCCTGCTGTGGCCCACCAAGGGCCCGGGGGTCTTCGAGCAGGAGATCGAGAACCTGGAGGACGCGCTCGGCCTGACGACGCTCGAGAAGGCCGTGGCGTGGGCTCAGTCCAACTCCATGTGGCCCGACACGTTCGGGCTCGCGTGCTGCGCGATCGAGATGATGTCGATCGTCTCTTCCCGCTACGACATCGCGCGCTTCGGGATGGAGCGCTTCAGCTCGTCTCCTCGTCAGGCCGACCTGCTGATCGTCTCCGGCCGCGTGGTGCACAAGATGGCGGCGCCGCTGCGCCAGGTCTACGACCAGATGCTCGAGCCGAAGTGGGTGATCGCAATGGGCGCCTGCGCGAGCTCCGGCGGGATGTTCAACAACTACACGGTCCTGCAGGGCGTCGACAAGATCGTCCCCGTCGACATCCACGTGCCCGGCTGCCCGCCACGACCGGAGGCGTTGATGGAGGGGATCGTGCGGCTGCACGAGAAGGTGATGGCCGGCGTCCCGCCCGCCTACGAGATCCGCGGGGTCGCGTCGTAGTGCCGTATGACGCCGTTCCCGGCCTCGTGGAGACGCGCGAGGCGTTCGGCGAGACGACGCTCGTCCTCGACCCGGCTCGGCTGCTCGAGGCCTGTGCGCACCTGCGTGACGAGGCCGGCTTCAACGTCCTCTCCGACATCACGCCTACCGACTACCTGGGCTGGGGCGAGCGCGGCGTCGCCGGCTACATCGGCACGTCGAGCGGCCGCGACATCAACGCTCCCGGCTCACAGGGATACTCGCGCCGCCCCGCGCCGAAGCCGAAGCGCTTCTCGGTCAGCTACCACCTGCTGAAGCTCGACGACGTTCCGCGCCGCGTGCGCATCCAGGTCTGGCTCGATGACGGCGAGTCCGTGCAGAGCGTCGTCTCGATCTGGCCGACCGCCGACTGGCACGAGCGCGAGGCCTGGGACATGATGGGCATCCCGATCGAGGGCCATCCGAACCTCTCGCGCATCCTGATGGAGGACGACTGGGAGGGTCATCCGCTCCGCAAGGACTACCCGCTCGGCGGCGAGCCCGTTCGCTTCTCGGGAGAAGAGTAGGTAAGTGGCCCTCCCGGCAACAGTTAGGGCGTCCCATCCGCACGATCTGCGGCGCGCTGCGGCGTCCTCAGTCGCGTCCAGGCAATTCAGCCTGGCCGCTCCCTGCGTCCTTGCATCGCTTGCAGCTCGCACGGCTGGAACGCGAAACCGTTACCGGGAGAGCCACTAGCGTGGCCGTCGTCGAGCGCCGACCCGGGATCTACTCCGGCACACGGATCCCGGAGCCGATCCCGTCGGTGCTGCTGGCACCGGAGGAGCTGCGGCGCTCCGGCGACCTCCTCACCGTCAACTTCGGGCCGAACCACCCCTCCACGCACGGCGTGCTGCGGCTGGTCGTCGACCTGCAGGGGGAGCACGTCGTCGGGATCGGCGCCGTCGTGGGCTACCTGCACACGGGCTTCGAGAAGACGATGGAGCACAAGACGTGGTGGAAGTGCATCACCTACCCCGAGCGGATCGACTACGTCTCCTTCCAGTACAACGAGCTCGTCTTCGTGCTCGCCATCGAAAAGCTGCTGGAGCTCGAGGTTCCGCGCAAGGCGACCTGGATGCGCATGGCCCTGTGCGAGCTCGTCCGGATTCACTCCCACCTCGTCTACCTCGGGACCTCGGCACTCGAGATCGGCGCGATCTCGATGTTCTGGTACTGCTTTCGCGAGCGCGAGCTCGTGCTCGACCTGTTCGAGCTGGTTACCGGAGTGCGGATGCACACGCGCTACTTCCAGACCGGCGGGCTCGCCGAGGACATTCCCCCCGGCTTCTACGGCGAGACGCGGCGCTTCTGCGAGCGGATGCCGAAGGCGCTCGACGAGTACGAGGCGATCCTCGACGACAACAAGATCTGGCGCCAGCGCACGGTGGGAATCGGGCTCCTCTCGGCCGCCGACGCGATCGCGCTGGGCCAGTCCGGGCCGGTGCTCCGCGCCTCCGGCGTCGACTGGGACCTCCGCAAGCGCCAGCCCTACCTCGCCTACGACCAGGTCGAGTTCGAGGTCCCCGTCTACCACGGCGGCGACGTCTACGACCGCTACCGCGTGCGCATGGAGGAGATGCGCGAGTCCACGAGGATCGTGGCCCAGTGCATCGACCGGCTCGAGGAGATGCAGGGGGAGCCGTGGATCGCCGACGACCGCAAGGTCGTGCTGCCGCCGCGCGAGGAGCTGCACACCTCGATGGAGTCGCTCATCCACCACTTCAAGATCGTCACCGAGGGCTATCGCGTGCCCGAGGGAGAGGTGTACGTGACGGTCGAGTCACCCCGGGGCGAGTCCGGGTGTTACCTGGTCTCGGAGGGAGGGCCCAAGCCCTGGCGCGTCAAGTTCCGCGCTCCGTCATTCGTCGCGCTCGAGGCGACCGCGACCTGCATGCGCGACGCAGCCGTTGCCGACCTGGTGGCGATCGTCGGCTCACTCGACGGCGTCATGGGCGAGGTCGACCGGTGAGCTCCGGCCCGAGCAGCCTGTACGACGAGATCCAGGGCGTGCGGGCGACGTACCCCGAGCCAGGCTCGGCGACCCTGCCGGCGCTCAGGCTCGCCCAGGAGCGCTATGGCTGGCTCTCGCCGGAGGCGTTCCGGGAGGTGGCCGAGGCGCTCGAGGAGACCCCCGCCTTCTGCATGGCGGTGGCCTCCTTCTACGACATGTTCCACCTCGAGCCGGTCGGGCGCCACCTCGTCGAGGTGTGCACGAACGTCTCCTGCGCGCTCGTCGGTGCCCAGCAGGTACTCGAGGCGTTCGAGGAGGAGCTCGCCGTCGAGGCGGGCGGCACGAGCGAGGACGGCTTCGCGACGCTGCGCACCGTCGAGTGCCTCGGCGGCTGCGGTTGGGCAACGATCGTCGCGCTCGACCACCGCTACCGGATGAACGTCCAACCGGGCGACGTGAGCGCAATCGTGGAGGAGCTGCGGGCAGATGGCTGACTTCCAGCCCATCGTCCTCGGCGGCGCCGACGAGCGCGACCTGACGAAGCTGGCGGAGTACGAGGCCATCGGCGGTTACGAGACACTGGCCAAGGCCCGCCGCTCGGAGCCGCAGGCGATCGTCGAGGAGCTGCTCACGTCAGGGTTGCGCGGCCGCGGGGGTGCCTTCTTCGCGACCGGCCGCAAGTGGAGCTTCATCCCCAAGCCCGATCAGAACCCGAATCCTCACTACCTCGTCGTCAACGCGGACGAGTCGGAGCCGGGCAGCTTCAAAGACCACGAGATCCTCGCGCGGGTGCCGCACCGCTTCATCGAGGGCTGCCTGATCACGGCCCACGCGGTCGAGTCGAAGCAGGTCTTCGTCTACATCCGCGGCGAGTATCTGGGGCCGTTCGAGGTCGTTCGCGACGCGCTCGAGGAGATTCGGGATCGCACCGACATCCTGGGCGGCGTGACGATCATCGTGCACCGCGGGGCCGGCGCCTACATCTGCGGCGAGGAGACCGCGCTGCTCGAGTCCCTGGAGGGCAAGCGGGGGCAGCCACGATCGAAGCCGCCGTTCCCGGCCATCTCCGGTCTGTACGCGTCGCCGACCGTGGTCAACAACGTCGAGACGCTCGCCACCGTCCCGCCGATCCTGGCGATGGGGGGCGAGAAGTACGCGCAGCTCGGGGTCGAGAACTCGACCGGCACCCGTGTCGTGTCGCTCTCGGGGAATCTCGAGCGGGGCGGGAACTACGAGGTCCCGCACGGGATCACATTGCGCGAGCTGATCTACGACCTCGGTGGCGGCATCCCCGGCGGCCGACAGCTCAAGGCGGTAATCCCGGGCGGCTCCTCGACGGTGATCCTGACCGCCGACGAGATCGACGTCTCCTACGACTACGACTCGCTCGTCCAGGTGGGAACCGCGATGGGATCGGCAGGAGTGATCGCGATCGACGACCGCTGCTGCATGGTGCAGCTCGGAATCCGCGTCTCCGAGTTCTACGAGCACGAGTCGTGCGGCAAGTGCACGCCGTGTCGCGAGGGCACGCGCTGGATGACCCAGATCCTCCGCAAGCTGGAGGCAGGGGAGGCGAGCGAGTCAGAGCTCGACCTGCTGCTCGACGTCTGCGACCGGATCAACGGGAAGTGCCTCTGCCCGCTCGGCGAGACGGCGGCGATGGCGGTGGCAAGCTACGTCGACAAGTTCCGCGAGGAGTTCATCGCGCATCTCGACGGCGGCTGCCCCTTCGGCAGCGACTCGCCGCTCGACGAAGTCCTGGCGCCCGTCGCGCAGCACACGCACTCGCCCGTGGCGGAGGTTCCAGCGTGAGCGCCCCCGAGCTCGTGCGGCTGACGATCGACGGGGTCGCGGTGGAGGTGCCGAGGGGCACGGGGCTCGTCGAGACCGCCGCCGTCGCCGGGATCGAGATCCCCGTCTTCTGTTACGAGCCGCGCCTCGGGCCCCCCGTCGGCGCCTGCCGCATGTGCCTCGTCGAAGTCGAGGGGATCCCGAAGCTGCAGGCGGGCTGCACGCTGACGGCGCAGCCCGACATGATCGTGCGCACCGCTGCCGTATCCGAGCGGGCGGCCGAGGGGCAGGACGCGACGCTCGAGTTCATCCTCGTCAACCACCCGCTCGACTGCCCGGTCTGCGACAAGGGCGGCGAGTGCCCGCTCCAGGACCTGACCTTCCGCTGGGGTCCGGGCCAGACGCGGATGACCTATCCGAAGCGGACGTTCGACAAGCCGATCCCGATCTCGCCGACGATCGCGCTCGACCGAGAGCGATGCATCCTCTGCTACCGCTGCACACGGTTCTCGGAGAACGTCGCCGAGGACGGGCAGCTCGTGGCCGCCAACCGCGGTGCGATGTCGCTGATCACCACCTTCGAGGACGAGCCCTACCGCGCGCCCTTCTCCGGCAACGTGATCGAGCTCTGCCCCGTTGGAGCGCTCACGTCGACGCAGTACCGGTTCCAGGGCCGGCCGTGGGAGATCCAGAACGTGCCCTCGGTGTGCGGCCTCTGCCCCGTCGGCTGCAACATCTCAGCGACGACGCGTGAGGGCAAGGTGCGGCGCATCCTCTCGCGCAACCACCCCGACGTCGACCAGGGTTGGCTCTGCGACAAGGGACGCTTCACGTATCCGCACCTCTATGCGCGGGACCGGATTCGCGAGCCGCTCGAGCGAGTCCGCCTCCGGGGCCTCAACGAGCTCTCCTGGACCGATGCGCTCGACCGGGCTGAAGACCTGCTGCGCGGCGCGGGTAACAGGATCGTGACCGCGCTCTCGGGGTCGGAGACGCTCGAGCAGGCCTACGGCCTCGGCAAGCTGCTCCGGGCAGGGCTGGGTGCTCATTCCGCGGTGCTCCCGGAGGCGACGTCCGATGCGCTCGACGCGTTCCGCGCGCCGCTCTCGGCGATCGGGCGAGCCGAGCACGTCGTGGTGGTCGGCGACGAGCGGGTTGCCGACCGCGCCCCGATCGTCGACCTCTGGATCCGGCAGGCCCGGCGCAACGGGGCGACGGTGGAGATAGTTGCTGACAGCAACTATCTCTCGGCCGAGCTCACACAACGGTTGCAGGCGTCGGACCGCGCGATCCTGATCTGGTCGGGCCGGGCCGGGGGCGGCGGCGCCAGGTTGGCCGAGCTCGCGCACCGGCTCGGCCTGGAAGGCAAGGCCGGCTCCGCCGCGTTCCACCTCCCTGCCACCCCGAACGGGCGAGGCGTGGCGGCCGCCTGGGCTGCCTCCGCCGAGGGGGAGGAGCAGAACCCGGAGCCGATCGGCCTCCTGATCGTGTCCGGGGACGAGGCCGCGGCCGACCCGGCGGTGCGCGCGCTCGCGGAGCAGGCCGAGAAGGTCCTGGCGATCACGATGTTTCAGGGGCTCGCCGTCGGCTGGGCCGACCTCGTCCTGCCGGGCACGAGCTACCTCGAGCGGGACGGGACGTTCGTGAACCTCGAAGGACGTGTCCAGCGGCTGCGGCGCACCGTGATCCCGCCCGCCCCGGACGAGCTCGCCTGGATCTCGAAGCTGGCCGAACGCTTCGGGATCGACCTCTCTCCCCATTCCTCCGTCGTCTTCGGCGAGCTCGCCAAAGTCATCTACGGGGGGGCGCGGAGCTACGACGACCTCGGCGAGCGGGCGCCGCTGCCCGCACGGAGCAGCTTCGAGCCACCCGAGCCTGCGCCGACGGCACCGATCCCGCCCGCCACGATGCCGGCCGAGGAGCACTTTCTCGGGAACCTGCGCCTCCAGCGTTATCGGCCGCTCTTCTCCGGCCCGGCCGTCGAGCGCGTACCCGAGCTCCAGTTTCAGCGGCCCCCTGCGGAGGTCGAGCTCGCCCAGGAGGACGCCGAGAAGCGCCAGATCGCAAGCGGGGACACCGTGAGCGTCCGCTCGAACGGGACCTCCGTCGACCTGCGCGCCCGCATCAGCCGCAGCCTCCCGGCCGGAACGGTCCGGATAGCCGAGGAGCACGCCGGCGAGCTCCACCGCGACATCGAGGTGGTGAAGACGTGAACGAGCCCTGGTGGGTCTCGGTGATCAAGGCGTTTCTGATCATCAACCTCGTGCTCGTGGGCTTCGCGTATCTGACGCTCGCCGAGCGGAAGGTAATGGGGCGGATGCAGCTTCGCTACGGCCCCAATCGCGCCGGCCCGTTCGGGCTGCTGCAGCCGATCGCCGACCTGATGAAGCTGATCCGCAAGGAGAGCTTCTTCCCGGCGACGGCCGTCGACGTCCTCTACATCTCCTCCCCGTTCGTGGCGGCCTTCACAGCCCTGTCCACGTTCTCGGTGATCCCGTTCGGGCCGGGCTGGGAGATCTTCGGCGTCGACGTCGAAGGTCAGATCGCCGACGTCCCGATCTCGCTGATCCTCATCTTCGCGATCGGCTCGATCGGGGCCTACGGGTTCATCGTCGGCGGCTGGGCGTCCGACTCGAAGTACGCCCTCCTCGGCGCGATGCGGACGTGCGCGCAGCTCGTCTCGTACGAGGTCTCGCTCGCGCTCAGCGTACTCGGCGTCGTGATCATGGCGAAGTCGCTCTCGCTGACGGAGATCGTCGCCGCCCAGCAGGCGGACTGGTGGTACGTCGTGCCGCAGGCGGTCGGCTTCGTCGTCTTCATGATCGCCGGCACCGCCGAGACCGCGCGCGCACCCTTCGACCTCCCCGAGGCAGAGCAGGAGCTCGTCGCCGGCTATCACACCGAGTACGGCGGGATGCGCTTCGGCCTCTTCACGATGTCGGAGTACATCAATCTGATCACGCTCTCCGGCCTCGCCGTCACGCTTTTTCTCGGCGGCTGGCACTTCTTCGTCCTCGACGGGCTCGGGCCGCTGTGGTTCATCGCCAAGCTGCTCGTCCTCCTGTTCGTCTTCATCTGGATGCGTACGACGCTGCCGCGCCTGCGCTACGACCAGCTGATGCGCTTCGGCTGGAAGATCCTGCTGCCCGTGGCGACGGTCAACGCCGTCGTCACCGCGATCCTGGTGGTCTGGTTGTAATGGCGTTCGGTACTGCCAAGGGCTTTGGCGTCACTTTCCGGCAGATCTTCAAGAAGCCGATCACCCAGCAGTACCCGGAGTACAAGCGGCCGGTCTATCCGCGCTTTCGCGGGCGGCACCGGCTCCATGTGCACGAGAACGGTCTCGAGAAGTGCGTCGGTTGCTCACTCTGCGCAGCCGCCTGCCCTGCGGATTGCATCCGTGTCGTGGCCGAGGAGAACACGCCTGAAAACCGCGTCTCGGCCGGCGAGCGCTACGCGCGCATCTACGAGATCAACATGAGCCGCTGCATCTTCTGCGGCTACTGCGAGCTCGCGTGCCCGTTCGACGCGATCACCCTCGGCAACGAGTACGAGATCTCGGAGTACTCGCGCGACGACCTCATCTACACGAAGGACATGCTGCTCGCCGAGCCGATGAAACGGGTCCCGGTCGCCGACCGCGACCTCTACGACACACCGATTCCGGTCTACAAGTCCTCCAGCTGATGGGAAACTTCCTCGTCTGGGTGGTCTGGGTCGGCGCGGCCTTCGCCTGCCTCGGATCGGGAGTGGCCGTGATCTCGTTCACGAACCCCTTCTACTCGGCTCTCGCGCTGATCGGAAACCTGGGTTCGCTCGCGGTGCTGTACCTACTCGCCTCCGCCGAGTTCCTCGCGGCCGCCCAGGTGCTCGTCTACGCGGGGGCAGTGATGGTGATGTTCCTCTTCGTGATCGCCTACCTCGGCGACTCGGCGGGGGTGCCGTTCGGAGGCGGGCCCTCGTGGGTGGCGGTCGGCGCGATCGTCGCGTCGGCGGCGATCCTCGTCGAGGTCGTCGTCGCGATCGGGCTGAAGGCGGGGGGCGCGCTTTCGAACGAGGCCGACGTGGGCGCCGCGTTCGGCAGCCCCGGCGAGTTCGGCCGCCTCTTCCTGACCGACCACCTGCTCGCGTTCGAGATCACCTCGATCGTTCTGCTCGTTGCGGCGATCGGTGGCGTCATCCTCGGGACTCAGACCCGATCGGAACGGGAGCTGGACGCTCAGGAGGCCCATGGACGGGCCTGACCTCGCCTGGTACCTGATTGTCTCGGCAATCCTCTTCTCGATCGGGACTCTCGGTGTACTCGTGCGTCGCAGTCCGCTGATCGTGCTGCTGTCGCTCGAGATCATGCTCAACGCGGCGAACCTCGCGCTGATCTCGTTCGCGCGCCTCCACGGCGGCCACGACGGCCAGATCTTCGCCCTCACCGTGATGGCCGTCGCCGCCTCCGAGGTCGTCGTCGGGCTCGGGCTGATCGTCGCGATGAGCCGCCGGCGCCTCACCCTCGACGTCGACTCTTTCCGGCTGCTGCGCGGCTGATGGCGATCCAAGCCGCCTGGATCTGCCTGTTCGCGCCGCTCGCCGGCGCGTTCGCGATCACCGTGATGGGCGAGTCGATCACGCGGCGAACGGCGGCGTGGCTTTCCACCGTCTCCGTCTTTGTCGCCTTTGCCGGCGCCGTAGTCGCGTTCGTGGAACTGCTCGGCAAATCGGCCGAAGAGCGGGAGCAGCTGTCGACCGCGTGGACCTGGCTCTCCACCACCAACCTCGAGATCGGGATGACGCTGCTCGTCGACCCGCTCAGCGTGACGATGATGCTGATCGTCTCGGGCGTCGGCGGGTTGATCGTCCTCTACTCGATCGGCTATATGGACGGCGACCCGGAGGAGCGGCGCTACTTCGCGTACATGTCGTTCTTCGTCTTCGCGATGTTGCTGCTCGTACAGGCGGGGAACTTCCTCCTCCTGCTCGCCGGTTGGGGGCTCGTCGGCCTGGCGTCCTACCTCCTGATCGGCTTCTGGCACGAGCGCAAGGAGGCCGTCGACGCAGCCAAGAAGGCCTTCATCATGAACGCCTTCGGCGACGCGACCATGGCCCTCGCCTTCTTCGTCCTGATCTGGCAGACGGGATCGCTCGAGTTCGGTGACGTCTTCGCAAGGGCGGAAGGCATGTCCTCGACACTGCTGAACCTGGTCGCCCTCGGTCTCCTCGGCGGCGCGGTCGCGAAGTCGGCCCAGATTCCCCTGCACACCTGGCTCCCGGACGCGATGGAGGGCCCGACGCCTGTCTCCGCCCTGATCCACGCGGCGACGATGGTGACCGCCGGCGTCTACCTGATCGTCCGCGCGCATCCGCTCTTCGAGCTCGCGCCGACGATTCAGGATCTCGCTGCCGGTCTCGGTGCGATCACACTCGTCGTCGCCGGCCTGATCGCGCTCGTCCAGACCGACATCAAGCGCGTGATCGCGTACTCGACGATGTCGCAGATCGGCTACATGTTCGTCGGCGTCGGCCTGGGCGCGTATGCGAACGGGATGTTCCACCTGATGACGCACGCCTTCTTCAAGGCGCTGCTCTTCATGGCGGCCGGGCTCGTGATCCATCATCTCGCCGGCGAGCAGGACATCCGGCAGATGGGCGGGCTGCGGCGGGTGATGCCGAAGACCGCGATCGCGTTCCTGGTCGGCTCGCTCGCGCTCGTGGGCATCCCGCCGCTTTCCGGCTTCTTCTCCAAGGACTCGATCCTGGCCTCCGCCCTCGCGAGCGGAGGCTACGGCCAGCTCCTGTTCGCCGCCGGGGCGGCCGGCGCACTCCTCACCGGCCTCTACACGTTCCGGCTCTTCTTCACCGTCTTCCTCGGGCAGCCGTCGCAGCTCGTGCTCGACCGTGACCACGGCGAGCCCCATCACCGTGGTGAAGGCCCCTGGACGATGACGGTGCCCGTGGCGGTGCTGACCGTGCTCGCGGTGGTCGGCGGTTGGCTGCAGATTCCCGACGTCTGGCACCCCTTCGGCGACTGGCTGCACGATGTTGCCGAGCCGCTCGTCGAGCCGAGCGTCGCCCAAGACCTCCTCGCGAGCGCGCTCGCGGTTGGCGTCGCCCTGATCGGTATTGGGATCGCCTGGGTCTTCTACGGCGCGCGCCGGCGCGACCTGCCTAGGGCCGCCGCCCTGCGTGACATCCTCGAGCACAAGCTCTACGTCGACGAGCTCTACGACGCCGTCTTCTACCGCCCCGCGGTCTGGATGGCCGGCATGTGGCGGCGCACGATCGAGGAACCGCTGATCGGCGGCTCGATCGCCGGGGTGAGCCTAGGCGCGCGCCGAGCCGGCAGCGCCCTCGGCGAGACCCAGACCGGCTACCTGCGCAGCTACGCCCTCGCGATCGCGGGAGCGGCCGCCGTCCTCGTCGTCGTCTTCCTCGCCGTCCAGTGACGACCGCGCTCATCTTCCTGCCGTTCGCTGCCGCGGTCGTCGTCTGGCTGCTGCCGCTCCCCGGGCGTGCGATCGGCTCGCTCGCCCTGCTCGCAGCGCTTGCCGAGGTCGTGCTGTGGCTCGTGGCGCTCTTCCAGTTCGACTTCGAGCAGCAGTTCGACTTCGCCAGCCCGCAGCTGGCCGACAGACAGAGCTGGTTCAGCGACCTCGAAGTCTCCTACCACGTCGGCTTCTACGGCTTCTCGTTCTGGCTGGCGGGGCTGGCGGTCGTCGTGTCGACGGCAGCGATCGGCTATGCGCTCTGGGCCGACCGCGAGCGGGCGCGCGCCTACCACGGGCTGCTGCTCTTCCTGCTCGGCGCCATCGTCGGTGTCTTCACGGCGCAGGATCTGCTCCTCTTCTACGTCTTCTTCGAGGCGATGCTGATCCCGCTCTACGTCCTTGTGGGCGTCTGGGGCGGTGCGCGTCGGCTGCGAGCGACGGCGACGTTCGTGATCTACACGATGGCCGGCTCGCTGCTGATGCTGGCATCGATCATCGCCTTCGGGATCTCCCAGGGCACGTTCGATCTGGTCGAGTCAGGCGGCTCCGACAGTACCTGGATCTTCCTCGGCTTCATCGCCGCGTTCGCGGTCAAGGCGCCGCTCTTCCCCTTCCACGGCTGGCTCGTCGATGCCTACCGCGAATCGCCGCCCGAGGTGGCGGCGATTCTCTCGGGCGTCGTCTCGAAAGCGGCGGTGTACGGACTGCTGCGCATCGCGATCGCGAAATTCGGCGAACCGTTGGACGAATTCCAGACGACGATCCTCGCGCTCGCGGCGATCGGCCTCGTCTACGGCTCGCTGCTCGCCTTCCGCGCGCGCGATGTGCGCACTGTCACGGCCTACTCCTCGATGGCGCAGATGGGCCTGATCGTGATCGGGCTCTTCTCGCTCAGCGAGATCGGGCTGAATGGTGCGATTCTGCAGTCGGTCGCGCACGGACTGATCTCGGCGACCCTCTTCCTGCTCGCAGGGATGCTCGAGCTGCGCGGCGGAACGAGCGCCTTCGCTGCCCTCGGCGGCCTGGCCCGCGGGCGCCCGGCACTGGCGACGATCCTGATGACGACCGGCGTGATCGCGCTCGCGGTCCCCGGATCGGTCGCGTTCGCGGGGGAGTTCCTGATCCTGGTGGGCGTCTACGGCGTGGGCTGGGGCTGGGCGGCGGTCGGAGCCGGCGCGATCGTGCTCGCGGCCATGTACATGCTGCGCCTGATCTCGGGCGTCCTGCACGGGCGCCGCGGCCCGGCGGCAACCGACTCGGCGCGAGACCTGCGCCCCGCCGAGCTGGCCCTGCTCGTGCCGCTCGTCGGGCTCCTGCTCTTCCTCTCGGCCTGGCCGGCGGCCATCACCGAGCGCTCCTTCCCGATCGACTTCCCTGACGAGGCCGCCCAGGCGCAAGCGGAGGCGGAGCCGTGATCTCGACGCCGAAGGTCGACTGGTTCGCGCTCGCGCCGACGCTGGCGCTACTCGGCGCCTCGGGCGTGGCGCTGCTGGGCGCGGTGCTCGTCCCGTGGTGGCTGCGCCGCGGCCTCGCCGCGTTCGTCACCTTCGGCGGCTTCGTCACCGCGGGAGTCCTCGCCGGCTACGTCTTCGACCGCAGCGAGGAGGAGCAGGAGCTCCTCGTCCAGTCGATGACGCGAGACCGCCTCGGCGCGCTGGCGGCAATCATCGTCGCCGGAGCGGGAGCGCTCGCGGTGCTCGTCTCCTGGGGCGAGCGACGCCGCGACCACCAGGGCGAGTACTACGCCCTGCTCGCCGCCGCGGGCGCGGGCATGGTCTTCTTCGTCACCGCCTCGAACCTGATGACCATGTTCCTCGGGCTCGAGTGGTTCTCGATCGCGCTGTACATCCTCTGCGCGCTCGACACACACCGGGAGACCTCGCTCGAGGCCGGGCTCAAGTACCTGATCGTCGGCAGTTTCGGCTCGGCGATCCTGCTCTTCGGCTCGGCGCTCGTCTACGGCGCCACCGGCGAGCTCGGCTTCTCGGCGATCGCGGCCGCGAGCGGAGAGGACGAGTACCTCCTGCTCGCCGGGCTCGCGATGATCATCGCCGGCCTCGGCTTCAAGGCCTCTGCAGCGCCGTTCCACATGTGGACTCCCGACGTCTACCAGGGCGCGCCGAGCTCCGTGACCGCGTTCATGTCGGCGGCGACCAAGGTCGCAGCACTCGTCCTCACGCTCCGGCTTCTCGTGGTCGCGTTCCCCGAGCAGGAGCACCTGTGGACGGTGGCGGTGGCGGTCGTGGCGGTCGCCTCCCTTGCCGTCGGCAATTTCGCGGCGCTCGTGCAGCGCGACGTGAAGCGGCTGCTCGCCTACTCGTCCGTCTCGCACGCGGGCTTCATGCTGATCGCCGTCGCGGTGAACACGGAGCTCGGCGCCAGGGCGCTCCTCTACTACCTGATCCCCTATGCGGCGGGCTCGATCGGCGCCTTCGCCGTCGTCGCCGCGCGCGAGCGCGAGCTCGGTGTCCCGGTGACGCTCGACCGTCTCGAGGGGTTCGGCTGGGAGCGGCCGTTCCTTGGCGTCTCGATGTGGATCTTCATGCTCGGCTTCATGGGGCTGCCGCTCACGGGCGGCTTCATCGGCAAGTTTTACGTCTTCTCGGCCGCGTACGAGGCGGGCTGGTGGTGGCTCGTGATCGCGGGCGTGGCCGCGACGGCCGTCTCGCTCTACTACTACCTCGCGGTCATCCGCACGATGTACATGCGGACGGATGCAGACCTACGGCCGGTGGTCGCAGGCGGCTCCCCGCCGCGCGATCCGCTGCTCGCGGGCGCGGTGGCGGTAGCCGTCGCCGTCACGGTCGGCTCGTTCGTCTTCGTGCAGCCGCTGATCGAATGGGCGCACGACGCCGCCGCGTCGCTGCCGTTCTAGTCCGCTTCGAGCACCGGCCGTTGGCCGGCCGAGAGTCCGGCAGCACCCGCGAGCGCAGCCTGGAGCGCGAAGAGGCAGAGACAGGCAACGAGGGCCGTGGCGCCGAGCCTTGGGGGCGCCCCGTCGCCGACCAGCGGTGCGCGGATCGCGGTGGCCAGAAGCAGCATCGGCAGTGCAAGTGCCGAGAGCACGGCGGCTCCACGATCGAGCGGCTCTGCCCCGCTCCCGTCCAGGATCGCGCCGAGGCCAAGAAGAGCCGCCACGGCGGCGACGGGAACGGCTGCGACCAGCGCGTAGTAGGCGAGCGCGTACTGACCTGCGCCGTCGGCGAGCGCAGCCGCGAGGACCAGGGCCACGGCGAGCACGCGCCACCTCATGCGGGCATGTTCTCCGCAGCGTCGGACGGTCCTCTACTCTCCCGCCATGGCGAACAACGGAACCCTCACCTGGCTCGGGCACGCGGCGTTCCGCCTCGACAGCCCGGGCGGCAAGCGTGTCTACATCGATCCCTTCCTGACCGGGAATCCGAAGTGTCCCGAGAACGAGCTCGAGCCGGAACGCGTCGACGCGATCTTCATCACGCATGGACATGGCGATCACTACGGTGACACGGTCGCGCTGGCGGGCAGGTTCGACTGCACGGTCGTAGCGCCGGTCGAGCTCGCCGACTGGCTGCAGACGCAGGGAGTCGAGTCGGTTCGCGATCCAAACAAAGGTGGCACGGTCGAGCTTGACGGCGTCAAGGTGACGCTCACGCACGCGCAGCACTCCTCCAGCACGAACGACGGGACGTACGCGGGCGAGCCCTGCGGCCTCGTCGTCGAGCTCGAGAACGGCTTCAAGCTCTACTTCGCCGGCGACACGAACGTCTTCGGCGACATGGCGCTGATCGCACGGATCTACGCGCCGGACGTTGCTGTTCTACCGATCGGAGGCCACTACACGATGGGGCCGGGCGAGGCTGCGGTCGCGCTCGAGCTGCTCGGCGTGAAGCGGTGCGTGCCGTCCCACTACGGCACCTTTCCAGTCCTCTCGGGAACACCCGACATGTTGCGCGAGCTCGCTCCCGGGGTTGAGGTGGAGGCACCCGAACCCGGAGGTTCCGTCGAGCTGTGAGAGCGCGCTGGTTCGGAGGAACAGGACGGCGCGTGCCGGAGCTGGCGCTCGAGGGCTCGCTGGAGGTCGAGGGCGCGCTGGTCCTGGAAGACGTGTCGAACGCCGAGCAGCTGCGGGAGGCGCACGAGCGCGGCACCCCGGTCGTGGTGCGTGCGGGGACGCGGGAGGCGGTCAAGGAGGCGCTCGCCCGACCGGAGGTGGCGTGCGTGCTCGTCCCGTCGGAGGAGCTACTCGCTCTCGATCTGACGGAGCTGACCTACGGCTAGACGGGTACCCCTCGTCGCGACGTATTCGATCGTCGCCTGCGACCTCCAGGCGGCACAGTGGGGTGTCGCGGTGCAGTCGAAGTTCCTCGCGGTCGGCTCGGTCGTTCCGTGGGCGGAGCCGCAGGTGGGTGCGATCGCGACGCAGGCATCTGCGAACCCGCGCTACGGGCCGGACGGGCTTGCGCTGCTGCGGCAGGGCCTGTCTGCGGAGGACGTCGCCCAACGGTTGACCGAAGCCGACGACGGCCGGGACGAGCGGCAGGTCGGGATCGTGGACGGTCACGGACGAGCAGCCACGTACACGGGCTCGGCGTGCTTGTCCTGGGCAGGCGGGCGGGCCGGCAACTGCTATGCCGCTCAGGGCAACATCCTCGTCTCCGAAGCAACGGTCAACGCGCTCGCCGAGACGTTCGAAACTGTGCCCGGAGCGCTGTCCGAGCGGCTGCTCGCAGCGCTCGGGTCGGCGCAGGCCGCCGGCGGCGACTCCCGGGGGCAGCAGTCGGCGGCACTCCTCATCGTCGAGCGGAACGGGGGCTACGCCGGAATGTCCGACACGCTCGTCGACCTGCGCGCCGACGACCACGAGCGGCCGATCGAGGAGCTGAACCGCCTGTATGCACTGCACGAGGCCCTCTTCGGCAAGACGCCTCGCTCTCAGATGCTCGAGGTCGACCACGAGCTGCGCGCCGAGCTGCGCGAGCGCCTCGGCCGGCTCGGCTACACGCGGTTGGCGGACTGGGCGGGAGTGGAGAACCTGGAGGAGCGGGTCGAGAGCGAGCACCTAATCGATCCGGTCGTCCTGGAGCACCTGAGGCGGAAGAGTTGAAGCCTTGGCAGAGCGCACACGTGTCCGAGTTGGAGTCGCTCCCAGGCCCCGGCACCCTGCGCTGGACACCGATCCGCCGCGGCTTCGGCATCACCGCCTTCGGCGTCAATGCCTACACAGCAGCCGAGGCGGGGCAGGACGTCGTCGAGGAGCACACCGAGGAGGCGCTCGGGCACGAGGAGCTCTATGTCGTGATCTCGGGCCGCGCAACCTTCGAGCTCGACGGCGAAGAGCTCGATGCCCCGGCCGGAACGCTCGTCTTCCTGCCGGACCCGGCCGTGAAGCGCGGGGCGAAGGCGGCCGAGCCCGGCACGATGGTGCTCGCAGTCGGCGGCGAGCCCGGACGGCACGACATCTCTGCCTGGGAGTGGTTCTTCGCTGCCTACGCATACGCGGACGAGGGTGAGCACGAGAAGGCGATCGCGGAGCTCGAGGCAGGTCTCGAGCAACGGCCCGGGCATCCGCCGCTCCTCTACCATCTCGCCTGCATCGAGGCGCGCGCGGGACGCCGCGAGCCCGCGCTCGAGCACATCACTCTCGCAGTCGCCGGCGATCCGCGGCTGCGCAAGCAGGCGGCCTCGGACGATGACCTTCACTCGCTCCGCGACGACCCGCGCTTTCCCCGCTAGGCATCGCCGGGAAGACGCCGGCCGGCCGCGCGTCCCCGCAGAGTCGGGACGAAGTGATCGAACTCGGGCCTCGCCGCCAGCAAGAAGATCCCGTGCCGCTCGCCTACGAAAGACTCGACGAGACCCTGGAGTCCAACGGCGAGCGCGAAGGCCTTGTGCGCCTGCTCGCCCCCGAACGGGACGACGTCCTCCGTTTGTGCGCGCCCGGCGAGGACGTCCCCGTAGGTCGCCTTGGCCATCGAGACGTCGACGACGATGGGTTCGCCGGCGGGATTCGGCAGCCCGATCGCGAGCGGGTTCGTGCCGACGAGCGGCTCCCCGCCCTCCGGGTGCGCGAGGCGCGCCGGGGACGTTGCGGTCAACAGCGCGACGAGGCCTGATTCCGCCAGCCGCCGCACCCAGTAGCCGAGATGGCCGGTGGGAAAGGCGTCGGCCGAGACGAGGCGCAGCTCCGGGCGCTCCGAGAGCACCTCGGAGCAGATGCGCTCGAGCACCAGGTAGCCTAATGCGCCGCGTGACTCCCAGCGCTCGATTCCATCGGAGCGCGTCTTCACCGGCCGGGCCACCGGATCGAACGTCTGCGTCTCCAGCCACTCGATGCGCGCGTGTCCGTGCCCCAGCTTGCCGCGGCGCTCTGCGTCATCGAAGTGATCGAAGAGAACGTCGACGGCGTCGGACGCGAAGCCGAGCGCGGCGAGTCGGGCGCGAGCCTCCTCAGGCCGCACGGCGTCTGGCAGCCCACACCGCGGCGCCGGCAACGAGCGCTTGCAGCTCGGCCACCCGGAGACCCTTCAGGATCATCATCCCGTCCTCGGAGGCCTTGCGCACGGTCTCCGCACCGGCGCCGCGTGCGGCAAAGAGGAGCTGCCCTGCAGCTGCCTTCGCCAATTGGCCGCGGCCGATCAGGCCCCGCTCGCGAAACGAGCCGGCGAGCGCGAGGGCGCTCGAGCGCCGTACCAGCGTCCGATCGAGGTCGAAGAAGGCAGCGGCAGCCACGTGTCGAGTGTACGCGCGCAAGATCCCGTCTCAGCCTTCACAGAATCCTCACGGACGTTTTGCGTGCGCATGACGTAAGACCGTGAGGCTTAGTCCTCGGATGACGTGAAAACGGGAGAAGGAGATCGAGTTGAGACGATTCATCCTGCTCACAGCAGTAGTTGGCACCCTTGTTTCCGCCGGGGTCGCCGTGGCGCACCACAGCTCCTCCGACGTCAGCCAGGTGAGCGCGACGCTGTCGGCGACGACGGTCAGTCACCTGAAGACGTGGACGGTCACCTGCGAGGGCGGCCAGACGCTCGAGATCTCGAACGGCCGGTATGCGGGAACGGCGACCAGCACGACGCCCGACCTCTCCGGGCCCGTCGAGCTGAGGCTCCACAGCGTCTACAACACGACGAAGAAGCTCGGCTGGGTCGAGGGCCGGCTGTGGCTGCGGGCCCCGGACAACCGGTCGGTCGCGCATCTCTCGGCCGTGAACGTCGACGGCAAGCTCGACGGCTGGCTGCGCGGCGCGGCCGGTCACCGCGACGGACGCGTCTTCGGCAGCCTCACCGGCTCGTTCAGCGCGAGCGGCGGTCTGACGGACGGCCAGTTCGGGACGGGCACGAGCACCAACGCCGCTCTGCTCGCCAAGAACGCGAAGTGTCGCGCGTCGAGCAAGACCCGGCCGAGCGTGCACCTGATCGTGCGCGGCCAGGTGGACGCACTGTCGATCACTTCGATCTCGGTGAAGCCTGCTGACGGCGGTGCCTCCCAGGCCTGCACGATCGGCGAGCGCAAGCCGGATCGGATTGCGGTCGGCGACCGCGTCCAGATGACCTGCTCGCAGATCAACGGCGCCTGGGTGCTGACGAAGATCCACCAGCGCGGGTGACTCGACTCCAGGGAACGCGAAGGGTGCCTCCGGGCGCCCTTCGCGTTGAAGATGGGCGTATGCGTCCCGCGTGAGTTAATCTGTCGGCGTGAGCCCGGAAGAGCGCGAGTGCAGCATCCGCAGGATCGCGCCGACCGGGGGCCCATCACTCGCGACCGCGCGCCCGGGACGTATGGCGGCGGCGAAACGATAGGAATTCACCTTGGTACACATCGAGGGGAGGAGGAAGAACACGCCATGCAAACGCTCAAGCGGGCTGCCGTTCTAGGCGCCCTCACCGTCGTGCTCGTCGCGATCCCGGCTTTCGTCGCGGCGCAACCCAGCCCGGTGCCCGAGGAGGATCCCGCGGCAAATGTCGCGCTCCCGTGCAACAACCTGCTGCCGACCGGGCCGAGTCTGACGCCCCAGGGTCGCTCGAACCACAACATCGTCCATCTCTGGAACGGCTGCGGCCTCGACCCGCCGATCGGAGGGGCGAACGCCGACGGGTTCGTCGGTACCGATATCGAGTTCCAGTCGCGCTACGCGAACGGAAAGACGTTCGACTACGCCTTCGTCGGGACGATGGGCGAAGGCTTCAAGATCTTCGACATCACTCCGATCGGCAACGGTCAGCCGCCGCAGATGGCCGGCCGCTACGTCGATTCCGGCTGGCAGAACGACATCCAGGTTCGCGGCAACATCGCCGTCTCGACGTTCGACGGCGTCGCCGGCGAGCCGACGACAGCCTCGTTGTGTCTCCAGACGACCCCCGGTTCGGGCGGCCAGGGCGTCGACATCTTCAAGCTCACCTGGCACCCGCAGAACGCGACCACCCCGATCGTCCCGGCCGCGCCCGCCTTCACCGTGAATCGGCTCGGCTGCGTCGCGAACCCGCCGGGGGGAGCACACAACTCCACGATCCATCCCAGCGGCCAGTGGCTCGCGATCTCGAACTGCTGCTCTGACTGGGCGGTCGACGTGGTCGACCTGCGCCCGCTGTCGGCGACGCCGCCGGGACCGGCCGTTCACAGGTACCGGCTGATCGACGCCTCGAGGCGCGACACGGCGGGCAAGTGCCCAACCGGTGCCACGTACTACTGCATCGTGATGCGGCGCCCCGCGGCGCCCGCTCTCGGCTCGAGCGAGGCGAACGTCCCCGACCGAGCGGGAGTGACCTGCCCCACCCGCTTTGACAACGCCCAGATTCCCTGCGGGCTGTGGCGCCCCCACGACGTCCACTTCTCGGGGAACGGGAGCACGATGTACGTCGCAGCGCTTAACTCGACGTTCATCGTCAACGTGGCGAACATGCTCACGGGGACGCCGAAGGCCACCACGCTCTCGATCATCCCGAACATCAGCGAACCGCCGCCGCCCGCCTCCAGCGATCCGCTCGACAACCCCCGGAACCTGCAGCTCTCGCACCAGGCGGACGTCAGCTCCGACGGCAAGATTGTCGTTATGTCGGACGAGCGCGGCGGTGGCATTGGGGAAACTCGCTGCAACACAGAACCGCCGCCTGCAGACGTGGTCGGCGGTTTGCACTTCTGGGCCATCGCCCCCGATGCGAGGATCCCGCAGAGCGCCGGGGCCTCGCACGCGAGCCCGAAGAAGCTCGGCACCTGGTTCAACCCGAACCCGGGTCTGTTCCCGGATGTGCTGCAGACCGTCATCGACTCGTTGCCGATCTCGACGACGAGGCCAGCCACCCCGCGTTTCGAGCGCGGCTGCACGGCACACGTCTTCCGACTCGGCGGCAACGGCACCGCCTCGCCCGGCCCGATCCAGCCGGGGTTCCACGGCGTCTCGAACCTCGCCTCGCGCCTGCTAACGATGGGCTCCTACGGCGCCGGCGTTTGGATGATGGCCTTCTGGGCTCCGACGAACCATGCAAAGGAGATCATTCCGGGCGTCTCGGAGGCGCCGCAGAGCACCTGGGGGAATACGCGCGGCTGGAACGTCCAGCCGGGCGCCGACGCCTGGTCGGCGAAGGAGTACCGCGGCTTCATCTACGCGGGTGACATGCTGCGCGGGTTCGACGTGTACGGCTGCGGTACAGGTGCGCCGTGCGCGCGCGATCCCGTCGTTGCGCTCCGCAAGGCCGGACCCACGGCCGCTCAAGCCGGCGCGTTCGTCACGTACACGATCACATACACGAACGCCGGGCCCGCACCGGCCGAGAACGCGCAGATCGTCGACATCCTGCCGACGAACCTGTATTTCAACTCCGCCTCGAACGGCGGCACGTTCGACTCGGCCACGCGACGAGTGACGTGGAAACTGGGAACCGTCCCGGTCGGCGCAACGGGAAGCGTCACGATCAAGCTGCGGATCGCCCCGGCGACCGCACCGCGAACCGTCGTGATCAACCGAGCCGACTTCCACGCGGATCTGACTGTCTCGAACACTGCCTACGCGACGACGACCGTTCAGCCATGACCGGCTGATCGCTGCGGTGCAGTAGAGGGCGCCCCGAGTGCGCGGGGCGCCCTCTGAGCTCATGCCGCTACGGCGCGCGCGCCGAACAGCGGTCTCCGCCGGCCAGGCAACAGCGAGGTTCTTTCGTCGCCGTAAACGTCCCGTTGGGACGAGGCGCACCGCCACCACCATCTGCTTCGAGCTCTCAGAACTTCTCTTCCTTCGTTCGCGGCCCAGGCCCCGGACGGCAGCGTGCATAACCAGCAGCTCCCTCGTGGCACGGATCTCGTAACCGCAGGCTCCGCCGGACCCGCGCCCGCAACGTGCGGTCGGCACGCATCCCGCACGCATCGAAAGTCCGTGGCCCCACCTGGCGAGCCGGTCAACGCACGCTGGATTTGCGCCTAGCGCTCTTCTGACATTGGGTGGCCGATGCGCGACGGGCGGGTGCCCAACACACCCACGCGCTCCATCACCTCGATCACGCGGGCAATCGCCTCCTCGGGAGTAAGGATGCTTGTATCGAGATGAAGCTCCGGGTGCTCCGGTGCCTCGTACGGTGAATCGATTCCGGTGAAGTTCTTGACTTCGCCACGGCGAGCCCGCTTGTACAACCCCTTTGGATCGCGAGCCTCTACGACGCTCAGCGGTGCATCGACGAAAACCTCGATGAACTCTCCTTCCTCAACCAGCGCCCGGACGCTCCTGCGCTCACTTCGGAAGGGCGAGATGAATGAGACGAGAACGATCAAGCCCGCATCGACCATCAATTTCGCCACCTCGCCTACGCGCCGGACGTTCTCGACGCGGTCGGCGTCGGTGAAACCGAGATCTTTGTTCAAGCCGTGCCGGACGTTGTCACCGTCGAGAATGTAGGTGTGATGGCCAAGGCTGTGAAGCCTCCGCTCAACGAGGTTCGCGATCGTCGACTTGCCGGCGCCGGAGAGCCCCGTCAGCCACACGATGCACGGTTTCTGGCGGCTGAGAGCCGACCGCGCGGCCTTGTCGACATCGATGGCCTGCCAGTGCACGTTCTCTGAGCGCCGCAGCGCGAAACGAAGCAGCCCCGCGGCGACCGTTTCGTACGTGATGCGATCGATGAGAATGAACCCGCCGGTCTCCCGGTTCTCCTCGTACGGGTCGAACGCGATCGACCGGTCGAGCTCGATGGCGCAGACGCCGATCTCGTTGAGGTCGAGCTTCGTCGCCGCTAGGTGCTCGAGCGAGTTGACCTCGAGCTTGTACTTGAGCGGCATGATCGTGGCGGTGGCGACGTTGCCACCGATGCGCATGAGGTAGTTCCGCCCGGGCAACATCGGGTCGTCCGCCATCCACACGAGCGTCGCCTCGAACTGGTCGGCAACGCCTGGTCGCTCCGCCATCTTCGCGATCACGTCGCCGCGGCTGATGTCGACTTCGTCGGTCAGCGTGAGCGTCACCGACTGCCCGCTGACCGCGACGTCAAGATCGCCGTCGTACGTCACAATGCGGTCGACCTCGCTCTCGCGCCCCGAAGGCAAGACGACGATGCGTTCGCCGGGGGCGACCGTGCCGCCCGCAATCGTCCCGGAGAACCCGCGGAAGTCGGTGTTGGGCCTGTTCACCCACTGCACCGGCAACCGGAACGGCGCCCTCTGCATGCGATCCTCGTCAACCTCGACCCCCTCGAGGTACCCGAGCAGCGTCGGGCCTTCGTACCAGGGCAGCTGAGCGCTGGCCGTGACGACGTTGTCACCCCTCAACCCCGAGACAGGGAGACAGAGCGCATCCGAGAGACCGATCTGTGCGACCAGCCCGGCGTACTCCTCCTGAATCTCAAGGAACCGGCCCTCGGAGTATCCGACGAGGTCCATCTTGTTGACCGCCGCTGCAACATGCTGGATGCCGAGGAGCGAAACGAGATAGCTGTGGCGACGCGTCTGCGTCAGCACCCCCTTGCGCGCGTCGATCAAGATCACGGCGCAATCGGCCGTCGATGCGCCCGTGACCATGTTCCGGGTGTACTGCTCGTGGCCGGGCGTGTCGGCGACGATGAACTTGCGACGCTCGGTGGAGAAGTAACGGTACGCGACGTCGATCGTGATGCCCTGCTCGCGCTCTGCCGTCAGCCCGTCAAGGAGCAGCGCGAAGTCGAGCTCATCCCCCTGCGTCCCCACCTTCTTCGAGTCCGCCTCCAGCGCCGCAAGCTGATCCTCGAACAGCAACTGCGACTCGTAGAGCAGCCGCCCGATCAACGTGCTCTTGCCGTCGTCGACGCTGCCGCAGGTGATGAAGCGCAGCATGCTCTTGAGCTCGTGCGCCCGCAGGTACGCGTGAATGTCCTCGGCGATCAGATGCGACTTGGGGTCCGTCAGAAGTACCCCTCCTGCTTCTTCTTCTCCATCGACCCGGTCGAGTCGTGGTCGATCACTCGTCCCTGGCGTTCCGATGTACGTGCAAGCAGCATCTCCTGGATGACGGCCGGGAGAGTGTCCGCGTCGCTCTCGATCGCACCCGTCAGCGGATAGCAGCCCAGGGTGCGGAAGCGCACCTTCTTCAGCACGGGTTGCTCACCCGGCTCGAGTGACATTCTGTCGTCGTCAACCATGATTAACGTGCCGTCCCGAGCCACCACCGGCCGCTCCCGCGCGAGGTAGAGAGGCACGATTGGGATGTTCTCGCGATAGATGTAGAGCCAGACGTCGAGCTCCGTCCAGTTCGAGAGCGGGAAGACGCGAATGGATTCGTCCCGTTGCTTGTGCGCGTTGTAGAGCCGCCACAGCTCCGGACGCTGGTTCTTCGGGTCCCAACGGTGCTGCGCCGAGCGAAACGAGAACACGCGCTCCTTCGCCCGCGACTTCTCTTCGTCGCGTCGCGCGCCGCCGAAGGCCGCGTCGAAACCGTACTCGGTCAGCGCCTGCTTCAACGCCTCCGTCTTCATGATGTTCGTGTGAACGGCTGACCCGTGGATGAACGGGTTGATGTTCATCGCGAGCCCGTCCGGGTTCACGTACACGAGCAGCTCGAGGCCCAGCTCTTGCGCCATCCGGTCCCGCAGGGCGTACATGTCGCGGAACTTCCAGGTCGTGTCGACGTGCAGCAGCGGGAACGGCGGCTTCCCCGGATGGAACGCCTTCCTCGCCAGGTGCAGCATCACGGCGCTGTCCTTGCCGATCGAGTAGAGCATCACCGGCTTCTCGGCGAGCGCGACCACCTCGCGCATGATGTGGATGCTCTCCGCCTCAAGCCGTTGCAAGTGCGTCAGGCCGGCAGGGGATGGTTCGGTCACGAGCCGCTGCGCTGGCCGATGTCAGGCGCGTACTCCGGCGGGTTTCGCCGAGCTGGCGCCACTTCGAGGAACAGCTCCCGCGCAACCCGCGTCACCTCGCTGTATCTACCAGACGTTCCCTTCCCGGGCAAACGCTCGGCCATCAACCTGTCGTCGCTCCGCGTGCATCGATCCGAAGCGTCCCCTGCTTGTACAGCTCGCCGTAACGGACGTCCGTGCGCGCCCCGAACCCCGCCCACACGTACCAGCGGTAGACGCCGGCCGCCAGCATGTTCCTATCTCCGAGGTACCAGCGGTGGAGCGTCGGCGTAAGCTCCCGCCGCCCATCCTGAGGTGTGGGCATGATCGTGAGCATCGGCAGCGCCGGCCAGGCCTCGAAAACCTTGTTGGCGCCATGATGGAGCTGGAGGTTGTAGTAGGTCGCGTCCGGTACTGCCGGCCATCCGAGCGACACCGCCGGGAGGGTTGACGGTCCCGGTGGTGCCTTCGGCGAACGCGGGACGGATGAAGACGAAGCGGCCGACCCCCGGCGGGACGAAGGCACAACTCCGTCGGCTCGACGTGCACGCGGGCGCATGGGGGTGGTGACCGGCGTCCTGGGGGATTCGCGCTTACCTCTCGCTGGCTGCTCGCTACGTGTTCCTCTGCCCGGAGCACGCCCGGGCGCGGACGGAGCCCGACCCGGGCGGGATGGGGGAGTCTGCGGCGCGGTGGTCGCCGTTCCCAGCCTCAACTTCCGGTCGGGACGGGCGGTAGCGCGATCTGGAAGCAGAGCATGTGGGGAAGTGGCTGCGTGCGCCGCACCGGCTGCCCGTGCTGCTCGACCGGGTGGATCAGGGATCGCTTGAGTGCCGCTCGACCTGAGTGACGGAAAGACATCACTCCCAAAACGATTCGGTGGCTGGCCCGAGGAAGACGTCACACCGGCCGCTCGCACGCCTGCTCGCTCCTCGGTGAGTGCGGCGATGCCAAGCACGCTCAGCAAGATGAAAAGGGCGGCGCAGAAGACCGTGAACCTCGGTGGCCCCAACAGCTCGACGGCGCGCACGGGCCCGCGGGCGACCGACACCCCCTGCTCGCCTCGTCCGGAAGCGGTCAACGCCGAGGTCACCACTGCCCGAGGCCGCGTCGCCGGCTCTGAGAAGTGCTCAATTCCGGCCCCCGCGTCCACCCTGTCGTCCAGCTGCTCGCGCGCCCAGCGCGCGACCTCCCGGGGCGAAACGAGGACGAGTTCCGGGCTCACCACGTCCATCAAGCGTCGCGAGTGGGGCTGTGGCTCCTGAAGCTCGACGCCGCGCGCGGCGGCCTCGACCGTGACTCGCTCACGTACCGCCAGTGTCCCGGGGGTCACGCGTTCCCTCTCGAAGCGGCTCGTCGAGTCGCGGGACGTGGCGTTCGCTCGTTGGAATGGAAGCATCTCTGTTCGCATTGGCTGGGTCTTAGCTCATGTTGTCGGCTCGGACTCGGCGCCTCTTGAGTGGGACTGCGGCCGGGCCGAGTTGCTGCCGATCACGAGCGCGTCTGGATCGTCGATCCCCTCGACGGCACCCGCGAGTTCGGCGAGCCGGGCCGCAGCGACTGGGCCGTACATGTCGCTCTGAGCATCGCCGGCAAGGCGATAGTCGGCGCCGTCGCGCTCCCGGCTCGCGGGATCACGGCGACACGATTCGTCCCCGCCGTGTCCGTCCGCGACCAAGCGGAGCCCGCGGGTGCTGGTCAGTCGAACCCGTCCTCCGGTCCTTGCGCTCGAGCTGGCCGAGCGCCTCGACGCCGATCTCGTGCCGATGGGCTCCGCCGGGGCGAAGACCGCGGCGATCGTGCTCGGCGAAGCAGACGTCTACATTCATGCCGGCGGCCAGTACGAGTGGGACTCGGCCGCGCCTGTGCCGTTGCCGCTGCGGCCGGTCTCCACACCTCCGCATCGACGGCACACGCCTCCTTTATAACCGCGCCGCTGCCTGGCTTCCCGATCTGCTTATCTGTCGCCGGGAACTCGCCGAGCGTGTTCTCGCAGCGATCGCATCACGTCCGCCCGCGTAGAGCCGTTTCCCAGCACGCCAGCTCTGCTCTGCAGACGGTAGGACGAAGTGGCCCGCGGGAGCCCTTCGTCATCCTCTGCATTATGCTGCCGAAGTGCGCCGACTCGCGCGATGCTGGCCCCGAGACCATCACGCCCGTCCTTGCCGGCGCGCCCGCCCGCAACACGCCGCCGCGGCCGCCGCGGCGCTAGTGTCCCTGACCGTGCTCTTCGGCCCGTTCGAGGCCAAGCCGGTTGCGGCCGCGGTGCCGACGGGCTTCGAGGATACGTTGCTCGCCACGGTGGCCAACCCCACCGCGCTCGCCTTCACGCCGGACGGCCGCCTCCTCTTAACGAACAAGATCGGGAGGATCGGCGTCTGGACGGAAGGGAATCCGCTGGCGACGGTCCTCGATATCAGCGGGAAGACGTGCTCGGACGGCGAGCGGGGTCTTCTCGGCATCGCCGTCGATCCGAACTTCGCGACCAATCGCGCGATCTTCGTTTTCTACACGTTCAAGAAGGCCGGGAACTGCGATACCCTGTCTGCCTCCGGTCCAGTCAACCGAGTCGCCCGCTTCACGCTCCCCGACCAGGGATCCATCGACCCGACAACCGAGGCTGTGCTCATCGACAACGTCCCGTCGTGGGCCGGAAACCACAACGCGGGCGACTTGGCGTTCGGCAAGGACGGGCTCCTGTACGTGACGACGGGCGACGGCGGCTGCGATTACGCCGGCGGAGGCTGCGGTGGGACGAACGACGCCTCCCGTGACCAGCATGTCCTGCTCGGGAAGATTCTGCGCATCACGCGCGACGGCGGGATCCCTGCCGCGAACCCATACCGCGGTGCGGCTAGCGCGCGCTGCAATGTCACCGGCCGCACCGACCCGGGCAAGCGCTGCCAGGAGACCTTCGCCTCCGGGCTCCGCAACCCCTTCCGCTTCGCCTTCGATCCCAACGCCTCGACCACCCGCTTCTACATCAACGACGTGGGACAGAACGTCTGGGAGGAAATCGATCTCGGGCAGGCCGGAGCGGACTACGGCTGGAATCTCCGCGAGGGAGCGTGCGGCAACGGACTTCGGACGAACTGCGCGCCACCCCCGCCCGGCCTGACAGACCCGATCTACGCGTACGACCACATGACGGGCTGCAAGTCGATCACCGGCGGCGCGTTCGTCCCCAAGGGCATCTGGCCGACTGCCTACGACGGGCGCTACCTCTTCGGCGACTGGGTGTGCGGCAAGCTCCTCGAGCTCGTGCCCGTGACCGGTGGCTACACGAGCCGCGAGTTCGCAACCGCGCCAGGCGTTGTGCACATGACGTTCGGACCGCACCGCGGCGGGCAGGCCCTCTACTACTCGAGCCTGGCCAGTCCGTCGCACCAGCTGCGCCGCATCGCCTACGTCGGGTCGGCCAACCGCTCCCCCACAGCCGTCGTCTCGGCGAGCCCAACGTCGGGTCCGGTTCCGCTCACGACGCGCTTCGACGGCAGCGCGAGCAGCGATCCCGACGGCGACTCGCTCACTTACGAGTGGTGGTTCGGCGACCGCACCGCCTCGTCGACCGAGGTGAGCCCGACGCATTCCTACACGGCAGCAGGGACGTACACAGCGACGCTGTTCGTCCGAGACGGCCGCGGGGGTGTCGGGTCGAAGACGATTCGAATCGATGCCGGGAACCGACCGCCGAACCCGAAGATCGAGGCGCCGGCGGCGACGAAGCTCTTCGCCGTCGGAGAGTCCATCACGCTCACCGGGAGCGCGACAGACCCAGAGGACGGCACGCTGCCCGCAAGCTCCCTCACCTGGACGGTTGTGCTTCACCACGACACCCACACGCATCCATTTCTCTCCCCGACCACCGGGAACAACATCTCGTTCAAGGCGCCGGCCCCCGAGGATCTCGCTGCCGCTGCGAACTCGCACCTCGCCATCCACCTGACGGCGAAAGACTCCAAGGGTCTCACCACCACGATCGTGCAGGAGCTTCGACCGCGGCGCGTCGACCTTCGCTTCGTAACCGAGCCTCCCGGCCTCACGATCCGCGCCGCGGAGCAACAGCTGACCGGGCCACAGACGGTCTCCTCGTGGCAAGGATGGACGATCCCGGTCGCCGCCGCGACGCAGGCCGATCAAGAGGGGAACGTCTGGAGCTTCTCCTCCTGGTCCGACGGCGGCGCCGCGAGCCATACGATCACGACGCCCGCGGCAACCGCGACGTACACGGCGGCGTTCAGGGCAGCGATGGGCGGTGTCTTCAGCGACGGATTCGAGTCGGGTGATCTCTCGCGCTGGTCCTGGCCACAGGGTTTGGTCGTGCAGCGAGAGCACGTCGACGCCGGTGCCTACTCGGCTCGAGCCACGACCGCGGGGGCGCCCGCCTTCGCGGGCCGTTACCTCTCGTCGGCGCGCCCGGATCTCTTCTACCGGTTTCGGTTCAAACTCATCCGCCGCGGGTCGGGGAGTCCAGTGCGTCTCGCCCGCGTTCGTGCGGAGGACAACGCCTCGATCGCCACGCTCTCGGTGTCCGACACCGGCGTGCTCAACGTCCGCAACGATGTCGCCGGACTCACGAGAAACAGCGCGCAGGCGGTGTCGCTCGGTGTGTGGCACACGATCACATGGCGCATCAAGGTCGACGCGGGCGCCAGCCAGATCGAGGTGTGGTACAACGGCACGAGGCTGCCGTCTCTCAGTCGTGCGGAGGGCCTCGGCTCGGCTCCCTCCCGGCGGCTGCGGCTCGGGGACGAGGAGACCGGGCATGACTTCGACGTCGCCTTGGACAGCGTCCTGATCGACTGATCCTTAGCCGAACGGCTCCAGCCGTGTCGCCTTGACACCAAGGGCACTCTCGGCGCATCCCTACGCCGGTGAGATCGATCACTGTCGGGAGTCAGTCAGTTCGATCGACGAGGGCGGGCTCCTCGCGGGTGGCCACCGCGGGGGGGCGGTGGTGGCGCACCCAGGTGCGGCTGGCGAGATAAACGAGGAATGTCACGGCGCCGACGCACGCGACAAGGACGACGACCAGGCCACCGCCGGGAACCTCGATCAGCTTGAGGCCCGAAAGTCCGAGAACCGCGGCCATCACCATCCGAAGCGGGCTCTCCGGAATAGAGAGCGTGAGGCGTCCCCCCAGCAGAACACCGGGAATAGAGCCCAACAGGAGCCAACCTACAGCTCCGAGGTCGACATTCCCTGCCACCCAATGGCCGAGCCCGGCCACGAAGAGCAGGGCCGCGGCGTGGAAGATGTCGGTGCCCACCACCTTGTGGGCGCGAAGCGGGAAAACGACGAGCAAAGTGAGGCCGAAGAAGACACCGCTGCCAACCGACGTGAGCCCAACGACGAAGCCGCCCAAGAACCCGATCAGCACGGCAGCGACGCGGTCGCGCGGCGTCAGGAGGAAGGGCTTGTCGCGGTCACCCTTCGAGCGGACGAGGCTCCTCGCGAGCAAACCGACGCTCCCGAATAGAAGCGCCGCTCCGAGGACGCGGCCCATCGTCGACTCGACGCCGCCACCATAGGTCTTCTCGAGCCACCAGGCGAGCCACACGCCGACCAGCGACATCGGAGCCGACCCGAGGAACATCCACCCCGAGAGTCGCGCCTGAACGTTTCCCATCCGCCGGTGCTGCACCGCGCCGATCGACTTGAAGATCGCGCCGTGCGCGATGTCGGTGCCGATCGCGACTGCCGGGTTGAAGTTGAAGACGAGCACGAGGAGCGGCGTCATCAACGAGCCTCCGCCCATGCCGGTCATGCCGACGAGCGTCCCCACGAGCAGACCCGCGACAATGAGCTCCCAAGTCACAGTGAAGGAGGACGCCCGGCGCGTGCGCTCAGTACGCCTGGCGTGTTCGCATGACGGCCGGAACGGTTCTCAGCATCAGACGCAGATCGTTCCAGAGCGACCAGTTCGTCACGTAGAGGTAGTCGAGCTTCGTCATCTCGTCGAACGGAATGTCACTGGCCCCGAGCACCTGCCAGAGGCCCGTAACGCCGGGTTTCAGCACGAGACGCATTCGCGCCCAGTCCCGCACGTGCACATCTTCGGCGAGGATGAGGGGCCGCGGACCGACGAGCGACATGTCTCCCTTGAAGACGTTGATGAGCTGGGGGAGCTCGTCGAGGGAGTAGCGCCGGAGAGTGCAGCCGAAGCGCGTGACGCGGGGGTCGTCGGGAACCTTGAACATGCGCGGGTCCGCCGCCTCATGTTGGTTCAGGTGCGCGACGTCTGCCTTGATCTCCTCGGCGTCGACCACCATCGTCCGGAACTTGTAGATCCGGAAGGTGCGCTCCCGAGCGCCCATCCGCTCCTGTCGGAAGAACACTGGTCCCGGAGAATCGAGCTTGACGAAGAGCGCGACCAGGGCAAAGACCGGCGCAAGTGCGAAGAGCGCGAACGCCGACAGGACCACGTCGGTGGCGCGCTTGAGCACGCGGGAGGAGCGCGAGAGGCGAAACGGCGGCAGGCCGAGCAGCGGAACTCCCTCAACCGTGTGGATCGCCACCGCCGGGCTCAAGAGCTCGAAGTAGCGCGGGACGATGTCGATCTGCACCTCGACGCCGTTCAGAGAGCGGATCAAGTCGAGCATGTCCTCGTTGCTGTAGCCAGAGAAGGCGATTACGATCCGCTCAATGTCGAGCAGGCGCACGAGCTTAGGCAGCTGCTCCGGCGAACCGAGCACGCCTACGTGCGCAAGGGCGGGCGGACGCTCACGCGGCTCCGCATCGACGAATCCCACCAGGTTGATGCCGTACTCGGGGTGCTGCAAGAACTTCCGCGCAACCATCTGACCCACGTGCCCGGCGCCGACGACGACGGTGTTCTGGAGGTACACGACTTGTCTTCGCGAGTAGGCGCGCGCTCCAGTGCGGACGAGCGGAACGAGCAGTACGGATCCGAGCCAGAAGAGCACCACCCTGGGGAGCTCGGGCCGCGCGGCGCCGAGTAACTCGGTGGTCACGTAGACGATCCAGGTGCCGATCGTCGCCGTGTGGAACACGCCCAGTAGATCGTCGGTGGTGGAGTGATCCGTCCGCTCCTCGTCATGCTTGTAGAGCCCGTTCAGCTTCGCGGCTAGAACCCAAACCGGCAACGCGAGCAGGAAGAGCAACGTCTCCTTGGACGTCGTGACGTGATCGACTCCCTTCGCGGGCGCGTAGGCCACAGTCGCGAACGCAAAGGCAAGGGAGAGCCCGCAGACGTCCGCAGCAACAAGCATCCGACGAACGAGCCAGCCGCGCCGTCTTCCGTCGAGCTCCTCCCGCCGCTCCAGGATCTCGTGCGATCGGTGCTCCGCAATGGAGAAGATCGAGTCGAGGTCGAGGGCCGGCGGCGCCGTCTCGTGTTGCGACTTAGGCATGCGAACTCGATCGCGCCGATCGAGAACCCGACCCTGGCCGGAGACTGCTCGATCGACAGCACGAGCATCGTCGGATGCGCCATGACTGCGCACTACGTGACGGCTCGATCGAGCCTTCCGGTCGAGTCGACGACCGAACCCCCATGTCGCATCTCCCTCCGCCGCTGCCAAGACCGCTTGGCTGCTACATAGTGGCGTAGTGCTACCCGCAAGGCAATGCGGGCAGCGCGTAGCCGATGATCCCTACAACGCCCCGGTGAGACGAACCCCGCTGTAAACCGCGAGACCGAGCCAGCCGGTCTCCAAAGTCCCGAGCACAAGCAAGAAGGCGACCGTCGTTCGCTTGCTCGCCCGCCGCCCAGCCGGCCCACCGGCCCCTGAAAGGGCACCGGCCCCCTGCACCTCGACTTCCACGCTTCCTCCCCCAGCCGCCCGTCTGTCCCCTGTCCCTTCCGAACTCCCAAGCCATTGTTACCGTTTGCGGGCAGTCGTGCCAACTCTCGGCGTGCGAACCTACCCGGTAGGATCGTCACCGGCCGCTCCATTAAGGTCCAGGCAGGTGAGCCCGCGCCGACCATGCGTTCGGCGCCGAGGCCGCGCGGGCGGCAGGAGAACTACTCGTCCGCCTGCGCTCGCGCCTCGACGATGGCGACACCGCGGAAGAGATTCGGGCCCTGGGTGATGCTCGCTCCCACGCCCTCCTCACTCGCTTGATTCGCGGGGCGTTCCGGACGACGCGATGCTGTCGGAGGAAGCTGAGCCGGATCCGAGGCGGCTCCACTGTGCTCGAACGCGGATCGTCGACCCGCTCGACGGCACGCGCGAGTTCGGAGAGCAAAGGGCGGATGGACTGGGCGTGCACGTCGCGCTCGTCGAGGCCGACGGCCGCCGCCGTTGCGCTTCCCGCACGCGGGCTGGTGTTGTCCACCAGCCCTCCGCGTTCGTTGACACGACCGGACGCGGCGTGGACGGAACGGCCGCGCCTGCTCGTCAGCCGCACCCGACCGACGCCGCATGCGCGTCTGCTCGCCGAGCGGTTGGGCGGAGCGCTCGTCCCGATGGGCTCGGCTGGAGCCAAGGCGATGGCGGTCGTGCTGGGGGAGGCGGAGATCTATGTCCACTCCGGAGTCCAATACGAGTGGGACTCGGCCGCGCCCGTCGCGGTCGCTGCCGCCGCCGCCCTGCACGTCTCACGCCTGGACGGTTCGCCGCTGCGATACAACCAGCCGGACCCGTGGCTCCCGGATCTCCTCGTCTGCCGGCCAGAGCTGGCGCAGAAGGTGGTCGACGAGCTGGCCCGATACTCGGGCTCCTCGGTCGACGACCTCTGATCGCGCTGCTTTGACGGGATCGTGGCTTCCGGTCGTCGCCGGCCTTGATCTATTCTAAGCCGGGCCAACCACGGCTCAGGGGAGAATCGGACGTGAAGCGCCTTATGCACGCTGAGGGTCGCAGTGTTCCTCGTATGTTCGTCGAAGAGATCCGGCGATCATTGGGGGACGCCGACCACCTGGAGATACTCGACGCCGGCTGCGGGCGCGGCTGGCGTCTGGACTTGGATGGGATCCCACACCGCATTACGGGTGTCGATAGCGACGCCGAGGCCGTTCGTCACCGACGGGAGCTCGTTCAAGATCTCGAGGAGAGCTACGTGGGCGACCTGCTCGACGTCGACCTGCCGACATCCGCGTTCGATGTCGTCCATAGCTCGTTCGTGCTCGAGCACCTCTCAGGTGCGGAGCAGGCGCTGGATCGGTTCTTCCAGTGGCTTCGTCCGGGGGGTTTGCTTCTGCTGGAGATCCCAGACCGAGACAGCGCATTCGGTTTCGCGTCGCGCATCACGCCGTTCTGGCTTCATGTTCTGTACAGGCGTTATGTCTTCCACCAGCCGACGGCGGGGAAGCCCGGCCATGCGCCGTATCCGACGTTTTATGATCCTGTCACTTCGGCCCGTGGTATGCGCGAGTACTGCCGCGTTCATGGGCATGCAATCCTGCAAGAGTATGGCGTGCCGATCTCATTGGCGAGGTTCGGGCGATTAGCGCCGCTCTTCACCGCGACGCTCAAGCTCGTCGAGCTGCTCTCGGTCGGACGTCTGGCCTCGTCGCATTCGAATCTCGCCTACGTCGTCCGCAAGCAGTGACCTCGGGCCATGGCTCAAAGCGGGAGCCGAGCACGTTGACGATCAAGCGGGAGCTCCTGGCTCGCGTTCCTGATCCCGCTAAGCGAGCGATCAAGGCGACCCAGCGCGGATGGGCACGCACAACCGCGCCAGTGCGCGTTCTGCCGGACTTCCTCCTCATCGGCGGACAACGCTGCGGCACGACGTCCCTCTACCGGTACCTCGGACAACATCCTGCGATCAGCACGGTTCCGCTCGGCAAAGGGGCGCACTTCTTCGACACGAACTTCGACAAGGGCGTCGACTGGTACCGGTCGTACTTCCCCACGGCGCTGCACCGCAAGGCGAACGCGCTTTCGAACGGCCTTTCGCTCACCGGAGAGGCAAGCCCCTACTACATCTTCCATCCGCTCGTCCCCGGCCGCGTCGCTTCCCTGCTCCCTGACGTGAAGGTCGTCGCCCTCCTCCGTGATCCCGTTGTCCGCGCGCACTCGCAACACACGCACGAGGTCGCGCGCGGCTTCGAGACCCTGCCCTTCGAAGAAGCGATCGCGCGCGAGCCGGAACGGCTGGCGGGCGCGGAGGAGCGCATGCGTACCGATCCGCTGTATCGAAGCTTCTCGCACCAGCACCACTCCTACCTCGCCCGCGGTCGCTACGCCGAGCAGCTCGAGCGCTGGCGCCGCGTCCTGCCGCCGGACCAGATGCTCGTGCTCTCGAGCGAGCAGTTCTTCGAGCATCCTGACGAGGGCTATGCCGCCGTCCTACGCTTCCTTGGCGCGCCGCCGCACAGACTCCGAGACTACGCGACCTTCAACCCGCGCCGGTACGGCGCGCTTCGACCCGAGACCGAGCGCGCGCTGCGCGAGCACTTCCGCGAGCCGAACGCGCAGCTCTACGAGCTGCTCGGCAAGGACTTCGGGTGGTAGCTGCGGATGCTCACGAGCGGCGGCGCGTTCGGCTCCCATCGCACGTGCCCCTCCGATGAAGCTGATGAAGCTGACCCGCTTTGCCAACGTCAAGGATCCGCGGTCGCTCTCGAACCGCCTGCGGTCGCGCCGGTTCGAGCGGTTCGAGCGACTGACGGAGCCGCTGCCGCGCCCGCTGCGAATCCTCGACGTCGGCGGAACGACGGACTTCTGGGAGCAGCGCGGCTGGGCCGGCCGCGACGGCGTCGAGATCGTCATGCTCAATCTGACGGCACAGGAGCGGCGCTACGACAACATCGAGCCGCGGGCCGGCGACGCGACCGACCTCGGCGAGTACGAGGACGACTCGTTCGACGTCATCTTCTCCAACTCGACGATCGAGCACCTGTTCACGCGCGAGAACCAACGACGAATGGCGCGTGAGGTCGTGCGGGTCGGCCGCGCGTACTGGGTGCAGACGCCGAACTTCTGGTTCCCGATGGAGCCGCACTTCCTCGTCCCCGGCTGGCAGTGGCTCCCCGAGAGCGCCCGCGTCGCGATCCTGCGTCGACGGCGCTGCGGCTGGGTCGCGCGCGAGCCGGATCCGGAGCGCGCGCGGCACCGGATCCGCGAGGTCCGCCTGCTGACGCGCGGGGAGCTGCGCGAGCTCTTCCCGGGCGCCGATGTGTGGGGCGAGCGCTTCCTGGGCCTCGTCAAGAGCTGGGTCGTCACCGGAGGTTTTCCACCCGAGTCGGCTGGCGCCGCCTCGACCGCGGATCCCCGCTGACGATCAGCCGCTCGGGTTGACGAGCAGCTCGTAGCTCGCAGAGCCGCTCTTGAACGACACGTTTGCCTTCCAGGTACCGGTCGTCGTCGCGGTGTACTGCACGACCTCCGGCTTCGCACCGCCGTTCGCGTACGCCACAGTCGTCCCGGCAGGGTTCTTCAGGAACAGGTTCAGGTCGGCGCTCGCGTTGTCCCAGTCGAGCCGCAGGTAGAGGGTCTTCGGCACCGACGACACCGTGAACGAGTGCGACTTGAACGCCCCGGTCGTGCCCGAGCCGGTGAACACGTACTCCGCGCTCGTGGCGGGTGCCGTCACCGTCACCTGCTGAGTCGTGGCCGAGGTCGCTCCGGCGTTGTCGGTGACGGTGAGCTTCACGGGGTAGGTGCCGGCGGCCGCATAGGTGCGAGTCGGCGTCGCGCCACTCCCCGTGCTCCCGTCCCCGAACTCCCATGCGTAGCTGCTAATCGTCCCGTCGCTGTCGCTCGAGCCGCGCCCGTCGAACGAGCACGTCAACCCCGTGCAGCTGGACGTGAACCTCGCCGTCGGCGCCTGGTTGGCAGACGTCGGGTTGACCAACAGCTCGTAGCTCGCCGACCCGCTCTTGAACGACACGTTCGCCTGCCACGTCCCGGCCGTCGTCGCGTTGTAGGTGACCACCTCCGGCTTCGCCGTCGAACCGTTCGCGAACGCGACCGTCGTCCCCGCCGGGTTCTTCAGGAACACGTTCAGATCGGCGCTCGCGTTGTCCCAGTCGAGCCGCAAAGAAAGCGTCTTCGGCACCGACGACACCGTGAACGAGTGCGACTTGAACGCCCCGGTCGTGCCCGAGCCAGTGAACACGTACTCCGCCTTCGGGGGCGCCGGCGGCGGGTTCTCGCACGGAACGCTCCCGGAGCCCGCCGTCCCGCCGGCGTCGACGACGGGCGCGCCGGCGGTGTCGCGGAACTCCCAGTCGAGCCGGGTTGCAGCTCCGCCGGCGCCGCCGACGGCGGTGATGTAGACGGCGCCCGCAGTGTTCTTCCCGTGCCACTGGGCTCTGGTGTCGGTCTCCACAGCGCTCGTGAAGTGATGCGCGCCGGCGCCGGAGACGAGCTCGACGACGTGCGAGTCGGGCTGCTTCGCCTGCAGCGACGCGTTCAGCGGCTTGAACGCCTGCATCGTGTGCGCGTGGCCGTTGAGGACGAGGTCGCCGCCATTCCGTGCGATGAGCGACCAGAGCGGCTCCATCGCCGGCGTGTCAGAGACCGCCGAGAGAACCGGCCGGTGCCAGTACGCGACCACGCAGCTCTTCGTGGTCGCGGCGAGCGCCTGCTCGACGAACGTGTACTGCGGGCTACCCACGCCGCAGCCGCCGACGAGCGCGCACTCGCTGTTCAGGTTCAGGAAGTAGACGCCTCCGTACTCGAACGCGCGCCAGTTGGGGCGGCCGTGCCAGTAGTCCCTCCACGTCGCGAGCTCGCGGGCCTCGTGGTTGCCGAGCGTGTAGTCGGTGTACGACGCCATCGCCCCCCACCGATCACCAACGCCGTTCGGATCGTCCCACGAGGAGACGCCGTAGTAGCCGAGCCACTCCGGCCACGTGCCGTATTCGTAGATGTCGCCGAGGTAGAGCAGAAGGTGGGGGGTCGCCGCCTGGATCGACGCGGCGACGGCGTCGCTCGTGGCGCTGCCGTCGGCCGAGTCGCCCACGGCCGCGATCACGGGATCGGCGTCGGTCACGGGACGGGGCTGGAAGCGCTCGTCCCAGTCCGTCGGATTTGCCGGAACCGACGTGACGTTCCCGTTGTCGAGCGTGGCCGAGAGGCTCACGAAGCTCCCGGCGACCTCGTTCGGGTAGGTGACAACACGCGCCTTCAGCGGAGCGGTCCCGTCGAGGTACTTCGCGGTCTGCCAGGTGAACGTATACGGCGCCCAGAAGTCGACGAGCACGCGCTTCGTCCCCCACTGGAACTCGACGTACGCGATCGCCTTCGTGCCTCCGGAGGCCGTGGCCGAGACGGTGATATCTCCGGACAGCACGCCGTCCGGCACCTCGATGCACAGGGTGTAGCCCTCGGAGAGGCCGCACTGTGCAGCCGGCGAGGCCGGCTGCACAGCGACCACTCCGGCCGCGACGACTGCGGCGGCGAGCGCGAGTCTTCGTCGCGCCGCGCGCATCGACTCAGTGCGAATCGATCACCTCCCGGCCTGGTAGTGGGCGAGCACCCGCTCCTCGGTCAGCGCTGTTCCGTACATCGCGAGCTCGTCGATGTGACCGTCCCAGTGTCCACTCGTGCTCCCCCATAGGCCAGCAGCGAAGTTGTTTGTGTTGGCGCTGATCGTGCCCGTGTAGCTGAGCGAACCATCCAGGACACCGTTGACGTACAGCCGGAGCGTGCTCCCGTTGTAGGTGCCAACGAGGTGGTATGTCGTATTCGCCTGGACCGCCATGGCGCTCGAGAGGCGCTGCCAGGGACCGCCCGGCGGGTAGATCATGAACCGGAAGACAGGCCTCCCTCCGACGTGCTCGACCCGGAGGTACACCGACAGACTCTTGACGGCGATCGTGCGAAAACTGCCCTCTGTCGCCGGGAGCGCCGAGGGCCGTACCCACGCCTCCACCGTCACAGCCGCGGTGGGACTCAACGATGCCGTGCTGGGCGTGGTCACCGCGTCGGTTTGCCCGAACAACGCGGACGGATCCGCACCGGTGATCAATCCCTGCTGCCCGAGCTCGACGGTGTTGCGGACCGTACCCGTGTGGCCGTTCCCGCTCTCGTCCTTGATGCTCGTCCCGCTCGTCTCGCTGAACCGCCAGTACACGAGCGGAGCGTCGGCGATCACCGCGTCGCGGTACGCCACTCCACCCGACGGCGCCGTCACCGTCACCGAGCTCGTGGTCGTGCCGGTCGCGCCCTCATTGTCGGTGACCGTCAGCTCCACCGTGTACGTGCCCGCCGCCGCATAGGTGTGGTCGGGCTTCTGACCCGTGCCGGTGGTGCCGTCACCGAACGTCCACGCGTAGCTCGCGATCGAACCATCCCCATCACTCGACCCACTGCCGTCGAACGAACACGCCAGATTCGTACAGCTCGACGAGAAGCTCGCGGTCGGCGGCTGATTCGAGGGCGGCAGCGCCGTCACCGTCACCGTCGTCGTCGTCGTGGCGGTCGCCCCCTGGTTGTCGGTCACCGTCAGCTCCACCGTGTAGGTGCCGGGCAGCGCGTACGTGTGGCTCGGCTTCTGACCCGACCCGGTGGTGCCGTCACCGAAGTTCCACGCATAGCTCGCGATCGACCCATCCGGATCGCTCGACCCCGACCCGTCAAACGAACACGCCAAAAGCGTGCAGTTCGACGTGAAGCTCGCCGTCGGCGCCTGATTCGGCGCCGTCACGGTTACCGACCTGGTGGTCGTGGCGGTCGCCCCCTGGTTGTCGGTCACCGTCAGCTCCACCGTGTAGGTGCCTGCCGCCGCATACGTATGGCTCGGCTTCTGACCCGACCCGGTGTTGCCGTCACCGAACGTCCACGCGTAGCTCGCGATCGACCCATCCCCATCACTCGACCCACTCGCGTCGAACGAGCACCCCAGATCCGTGCAGCTCGACGTGAAGCTCGCCGTCGGAGGCTGGTTCGTCGGGTTGATGAGGAGCCGGTAGCTCGCGGAGCCGCTCTTGAACGAGACGTTGGCCTGCCAGGTGCCCGCGATCGTGGCGGTGTACTGCACCACCTCGGGCTTGAACGTTGAGCCGTTGGCGAAGGCGACGGTGACGCCGTTCGGATCCTTCAGGAAGAGATTCAGGTCTGCGCTCGCGTTGTCCCAGTCGAGCTGCAGGTACAGAACCTTCGGAACGGTTGTGACGGTGAACGAGTGCGACTTGAAGGAGCCGGAGGTCGAGCTCCCGGAGCCGGTGAACTCCCACTCCGCGGACGCCGGCGCGGACACCGTCACCTGCTGCGTGCTCGTCGACGTCGCGCCGCCGTTGTCGGTCACGGTCAGCGTGACCGTGTACGTGCCCGCGGCGGCATAGGTATGGCTGGCGGTGGCGCCGGTGGCGGTGCTGCCGTCGCCGAAGCTCCAGGAGTAGCTTGCGATCGTCCCGTCGGGATCGCTCGACCCGGAGCCGTCGAAGCTGCAGCTGAGGTTCGTGCACGAGCGCGTGAAGCTCGCGGCAGGCGCCTTGTTTACCTGGTTGAAGACGAAGAGCCCCTTTGCGTCCCACGTACGCCCGTCGCCGATCGCCGGGCCACTGATGAGGGTTCCCGTGCCGGAGACGGGTGCGCCGTTCGCGAACCCGATGCTCCGCAGGTTGCCACTCGTGTCGGCGTAGTAGATCCGGCCCGAGGCGACCGTCATCCCGCGAACCAGATTCCATGCGACCCCGCCCGAAGGAACGCTGAACCGTAGCGCCCCGACCACCTGACTCTCGAAAGTGAAGTACCGGTAGTAGAGGTTCGCGTCGCCGGACTGGATGTAGTAGAGGCGTGAGGTCGCGCGGTCGAAGAACATGCCGTTGACGGCCTGGACCGGGAAGTTGAAGGTCTCGAGGCCATAGAGCGGCACCTGCGTCGCGGCTCCCGGCGCGCCGCCGTCGAAGTCACGGACGTAGAGCTTGCTGTCCGACCACCCGGAGAAGAGCTTTCCGCTGATCTCGTACGTGCCGCGCGCCTGCGACCACGCCGGCACGCCGGCGGCCACCGTCGACGACGGGCCGACCGACATGCCGGAGAACGGCTGCCGCGTGAGCACGTCCGTCGGCCCCGCTTTGTAGAGGTCGCCGGGCACCGTGCCGGTGATCGACGGCGGGATCGGCTTCCCGCCGGCCGCCGGGAAGAACCCGAGCTTCGGGTGCCACTCGTTGCCGAGCTCGTTCGTGTCGCTGCCGACCCAGATCCCGTCCTGCGTCACGTGGAACACCTTCAGGCCGTCGCCCCTCGTCCGCGTCGGGTTCCACGAGAGCGGGAGCCCGTTGACCGGGTCGAGGGCGGCGATGCCCTCCCGGGGTACCGCGCCGGGCCCGGCCCGGTTCCCCGTGAACGGATTGTTCTGCCAACGCTGGTGCCCGCCGATGTAGACCGCGTTCGCGGTGATGCCGACGGAGTGCAGCGTGTCGCCACCCGTGTGGTTCACCCACGTGGGCTGCAGCCCAGAACCGGACTGCGCGAGCTCCCACCGCGTGGCGGTGTCGCAGAGCGGGGTCGGCTCCCGCCCGTAGCCGCCCGTGGTGACGATCACGAAATAGGTGCCGGTCGGATCGACGGCGACGTCGCGGACGTAGAAGGCGGTGAATTCGACGGGGCACTTCGGCGCGAACCGGTCCGTCGACCAGTTCGCGAGCGTGATCGCGCTCGGCGTGACGTCGAACAGGGCCACCTGCGCCCGCGCGACGCCGCCCACCTTCGTGAAGTTCCCGATCGCGATCAGGCGCGACCCGTCCGGCGTCAGCGCCAGATCGGTGACCTGGAGCGCGCCGACGCCGCTGCTGTTCAGCATCGGATCGGAGAAGACGAAGTTGAAGCTCGGATCGAGCGCACCCGTCGTCCGATCCACCGCGGCGGCCTTCGTACGCGCGACGCCGTTGACGGTGCCGAAGTAGCCGGCGAGGAACAGCCGGTTCCCCGACAGCGCGAGCTCGTGGACTTCGCCGTTCGTCCGCGCGGTGAACGAGGCGATCGTCGCACCAGTGGCGGCATCGAGCTTCACGAGGCCGGTGCGTGCGACGCCGTTCACCTGCGTGAACGATCCACCGACGAAGAGGTTGCCGTCGGGCGCCGCCGCCAGTGTGTGGACAACGCCGTTCAGGACTGGTGAGAACCCGGTGTCGATGCGGCCGTTCGTCGCATCGGCTGCGAACAGGCCGGTTCGGGTGATGAGCGGCTGGCCAGGCTCCTGAAACTGCGTGAAGCTGCCGCCGACGTACACCTTAGTACCGATCTGGACGATCGCGCGCACCTCGCCGTCGCTCACGTACGGCGTCCAGTCGGCGGGATTCTCCGAGACCACGACCTCCTGGGGGGTCGCGGCGCCGGCCTCGGCCGTGGCGAACCCCGTCAAGATGAGCGCGAGCAGCCCGAGAAGCGCCAGCCCACGCAGCTTGCCGCCAACTACGAACTTGTTCAACCCGACGACCCCCCAGTCATGCGTCCCCCTCGAAGAGCCGCGCCAACTCGCGGCACGACCGTCGACATGGTAGCGGGCTTTCGACCGGATGGGAAGGACGCTTTCACGACCGTACGAGCGCCCATGACCGTACGAGCGCCGCGTGTGAGGCAGTGCGCCAGCGCGGGATCGAGTGATGCCGCGGGCCTCGGCGCATTGCTATAGCCTCTGACGTCATGACTGCTAAGCCTCTGACGTCATGACTGCTAAGACAGACCCCTGAGAAAGGATGATGAAGAGATGGGCCAAGGTATTGGCCGGCGCCGGCTGGAGATCAGCCTGGGCGGCGTGTTCGCCTTCGCGCTGACGGCGCTGTTGCTGCTGGCACCGGCGACGCAGAGCGTGGACGCCGCGGTCGATCGCAGCGTCGCCCTGTCGCCGAAGCTCGTTCCCGCGACGGGCGCGCTCTTCGGGGTGGCCGCAGGCCCGCGCGACGGCCGCAGCTGGCAAGGGGAGCTGGAGTACCTGGAGACCAAGATCGGCCGCCGGTTCGCGCTCGATCGACGCTTCTATCGCTGGGACGCCGCCTTCCCCGGCGATTACGAGCGGTGGACCGTCAGCAAGGGCCGGATCCCGCTGCTCTCGTGGGGCCCGGTCACACTCGACGGCAGGTTCCTCTCCTGGAAGCAGATCGCCGCGGGAGGGTACGACGCTGACATCCGAGCCAAGGCGCGCGCGGCGAAGGCGTTCGGCCACCGGTTCATGCTCATCTACACCCACGAGGCGAACATCTACAGCCAACCGGCCGCCGACTTCGTCGCCGCGTGGCGGCGGGTCGTGACGATCTTTCGACAGGAGGGCGCCTGGAACGTCGTCTGGGTCTGGACGATGACCGCCCATCTCTTCCAGCCCGGAGGGAAAGACCCGAATCACTACTACCCCGGCAATGCCTACGTCGATTGGATCGCGGCCGATGCGTACAACTGGTACGGCGACAACCATCTCGGAATCAAGGGCGCGTGGCGGTCGTTCGAGGAGATCCTCACGCCCTTCTACAACTGGGCGAAGTGGCGCGGCAAGCCGCTCATGGTCCCGGAGTACGGCTCGCTCGAGGACTGGACAACGCCGAGTCCGCTAAGACGGGCGCAATGGTTCACGGACGTTGGCAAGACGCTCAAGAAGTGGCCGCAGGTAAAGGGGATCGCCTACTTCAACCAGTTCGGCTTTTGGTTCGACACGAACGAGAAGGGCGTCCCGATGCCCCACTCGATCGCGGCGTTCGCCGCGCTCGGCCAGGATCCGTACTTGAATCCGTGAGCGGCGCGGCGCGGCTCGCGCCGCGTCCACCGCTCGTCCACCAGAGCCGAATTCGAGGCCAGGCGGCCGGTTGCCTTCTCCTCCGACTCCACTACTATGTGGCACACGACGTCGGCGGGGCGCCGGAACCAGGGGGGTGGAACGCTGATCGCGGCCTATGAGACTGCACGATCATCTGCGCAGCGTGTGGCGGCGTGCGCGACAGCGCCGGCGCTGGTAGCGGCCGCTAGGGGCGAGCCGCGCTTCCGCGTGGCTCTCGTCGGCTCCGCCGGAGGTCACCTGCTCCAGCTCTACCGGCTCGAGCCTTGGTGGCGTCGGCACGATCGCATCTGGGTCACGTTCGACCTGCCGGACGCCCGGTCGCTGCTCGCAGAGGAGGAGACGATGTGGGCTCATCACCCGACCACCCGGAACCTCCCGAACCTGCTGCGGAACCTGAGACTCGCCTGGCGCATCCTCCGCTCCTGCAGGCCCGATCTCGTCGTCTCCACGGGTGCAGCGGTTGCCTTCCCGTTCTTCCTCGTCGCTCGGCTACATGGGATCAAGACGGTGTATCTCGAGGTCTACGACCGGATCGACTCTCGCACGCTCACGGGCAGGCTCTGCCACCCGCTCAGCCACCTCTTTCTCGTCCAGTGGGAATCTCAGGCGAAGCTCTACCCGCGCGCGCAAGTCGTCGGGCGGCTGTTCTAATGGACACGCTGGCCCCACTCGTACTCGGTACGGTCGGGACCGACCATCATCCCTTCGACCGGCTCGTCGACTGGCTGGACGACTGGCTCGACCGAGCCCAGCGTCCGGTCCGCTGCTTCGTCCAGGTCGGTACCTCGCGGCCGCCGACTCGCGCGGAGCATGCGCAGTACCTACCCTATCTCACCCTCGAGGCGAGGATGGCGCAGGCCGATGTGGTGGTATGCCACGCAGGCCCAGGGACGATCATGCTGGCCATCGCCGCCGGCCGCCGACCGATCGTGGTGCCGCGCCGGCGGGACCTCGGTGAGCACGTGGACGACCATCAAGTGGTCTTCGCCAGACACATCGCGCGTGAGGGGACGATCATGCTCGTAGAGACTCAGCATGAGTTCGACGAGCGGGTCGCCGAGGCCCTCGAGCGGCCGACTGCCGCCGCGAGCGCGGGCGGCCACACCGCCCTCTCGGACACGGTCGCGCGCTTCGAAGCGTTAATCGGACCGTTGTTGCACCGCTCGCGAGCGGGAGGTACGAACGGTGTCCGGTAACGTCGCCGAGGCGCGTCCGCGCGTCCTCTACGTCGGCGGCTGCGGCCGAAGCGGCAGCACCCTCGTCGACCTCATTCTCGGAGAGCTTCCGGGCTTCTTCTCGGTCGGCGAGCTTCGCTTCATCTGGCAGCGGGGCCTCGTGGAGAACCAGCTCTGCGGCTGCGGGATGCCGTTCCGGGACTGTTTCTTCTGGAGCGAGGTCGGCGCCCGGGGCTTTGGCGGCTGGGGCTCGATCGACGGGGAGGAGATGGCTGCTCTCGAGCGGAGCGTCGACCGGCACCGCTACCTCCCCTTCCTCCTGGGGCCGCGGCTCTGGGCGGACTACGACGCCCGCGTCGAGCGCTACACCGCAGTCACGACACGTCTGTATCGCACGATCAGGTCGGTTTCGGGCTGCGAAGTGATCATCGACTCGACGAAGGATCCGCCCTATGCGTTTCTCCTGCGCAGCGCGGGCGAGATCGACCTGCGCGTCATCCACCTCGTCCGCGACAGCCGCGGCGTCGCCTTTTCTTGGACAAAGGTCGTCCGCAAGCCCGAGGCGATCAACGAAGTCGCCCACATGAGTCGCTTCCGTCCGGTCTCAATGGGTGCGCGTTGGATGGTGTACAACTCGCTCTTCCACGTGCTCGAGCGGCTCGGTGTCCCGCGCACACTCCTGCGCTACGAGGAGTTCGTCACCTTTCCTCGGGCCGAGCTCAAGCGCGTGCTCGGAGACCTTGGCCACTCGATCGACGACCGGGATCTCGGCTTCATCCGTGACGGACACGTCCACCTCGGCATCCACCACACGGTTGCGGGCAACCCGATGCGTTTCAAGCACGGTGCCGTGCCGCTGCGGATCGACGACGCATGGCGCACGCGGCTTCCTCCTGGTCAACGCGCGGTTGTCTCGCTGATCACGCGTCCGCTCCTGCGACAGTACGGATACTCGAAGGACTCAGGGGGAGCGCGATGAGCGCGTCCGACGCCGACCGCTTGCCTCTCGTCTCCGTCGTCATTCCGACACGGGACCGGCCGCAGCTGCTCGAGCAGGCCGTTCGCTGCGTCCTCGGTCAGACCTACCCAGGGCCGCTCGAGTGCCTCGTGGTGTTCGATCGGACGACGCCCGTACTCCCCTCACACGAGAGCTCGCCGCTCCGACGCCTGTGTGCGCTGTCGAACGCACGGACACCTGGGCTCGCCGGCACCCGCAACACCGGTGTCGAGGCCGCCACCGGTGAGCTCGTGGCCTTCTGCGACGACGACGACGAGTGGCTTCCGGACAAGCTCGAGGTTCAGCTGGAGCTGTTGCGGCGCCTCGGCGCCGCAACGGTGACTTCGGGGATCTCGATCATGTACCGGGGCCGCCGACACGACCGGGTGCCGGCCTCGGAGACGGTCTCGTTCCGAGATCTCTTGCGCTCGCGCCGAGCAGAGATCCACCCCAGCACGATCGTCGTCGAACGGCGCGCCATGCTCGACCGGATCGGGCTCGTGGACGAGCAAATACCAGGAAGCTACGCGGAGGACTACGAATGGCTGCTCCGCGCAGCCCGCAACGGCGTGGTTGCGACGGTCCAGCGGCCGCTCGTGATCGTCAACTGGCACCCGTCCTCGTACTTCACGGGCCGCTGGGACACCATCGCGGCAGCGTTCCTCTACCTGCTCGAGCGGTACCCCGAGTTCCGCGGCGAGCCCAAGGGCCTCGCGCGGATCTACGGGCAGCTTGCCTTTGCGTGCGCGGCAGCAGGTCGGCGGGAGGAGGGCCGCCGCTGGGCCCGTAAGGCTATCGCTCTGGATCCGCGCCAGCCGCGCGCCTACCTCGCCCTGCTCGTCGGCGCGCGTCTCGTGCGCCCAGAGCACCTGCTCCGCCTGGCGAATTCGTTCGGCCGCGGGATCTAATGGCCGCCGTCGAGCCGCTTCTCGCGCCCATCAACCGGGTCTACGGCCACGTCGTCCCACCAGTTCGCTGGCTCATGCTCCTGGTCATTGGTATGCCGCTGATCTGGTTCGCCGGAGGAGCGGCGTTCGTTTGGCAGCTTGCCGCGGTACCGCTACTGGTCAGCCTGATTCATCGGGGCAACCTTCGTGTGCCGCGTGGCTTCGGCCTGTGGCTCGTCTTCCTCGGGTGGATTGCTCTCGCTCTCGCGATGAGCGGTGGTCTGCACCCCGCCGCCGCCGCGCTCCACATCGGGCCGTTCTTCGCCGCGACAATTCTCTTCCTGTACGTCTACAACGCCTCTCAGGCGCGCCTCCCCGACCGGGCGGTGATCGACGCGCTCGCGCTCCTGTGGGTACTCCTCGTCGTGGGCGGCTTCATAGCGGTCATCCTGCCGACGCTCTCGTTTCCGAGCGTCCTCGAGCGAGTGGCGCCAGCCTCTGTTACCCAGAACGAGTTCCTCCGCGACCTCCTCCACGTACGCTTCGCCCAGGTTCACTCGTTTCTGGGCTACGAGGTTGGACGGCCGAGCATCTTCTTCCCTTACACGAACGGCTGGGGGGCGATGGTCGGCATCCTCACGCCCGTGGTGGTCGCGTCGATCGCCGGTGCGACGTCGCGCTTTCGGCGCCGCGGCCTGACCTTGCTCCTGCCCCTCTCGGCGATCCCCATCACGGTCTCGCTGAACCGAGGGCTCTGGCTTGCGCTCGTGGTCGCGCTCGCCTACGTCGCTCTCCGCTTCGCCCTCGCCGGAAAGTTGCGTGCGCTCTTTGCGGTCGCGGCCGTCGGAGCGCTCGTGGCTGCCCTGCTGACGCTGACAGCCTTCGGAGGCCTGATCAGCGACCGTCTCGAGACGAAATCGCAGAGTACGGAGACGCGTGCGAGGCTCTACGACGAGACCGTGGAGGCCATCCGAGCCTCCCCACTCGTCGGCTACGGCGGCCCCCAGCGGTCTGCAAGCAATCCCCGCGGCGCGCCTCTCGGGACGCACAGCGAGGCGCTCTTCCTGGCGCTCGCCTTCGGTGTTCCGGGCCTCGTGCTCTGCGGCGCCTGGTTCTTGATGATCGCCGCGCGAACCGGGCGAGTCATATCGGGACCACGGTTCTGGTTGCACGTCGCACTACTTGTGTTCCTGGTAGAGACGCCGTACTATCTGCTCCAGGCGCACCTCCCGGTCGTGATGATCGTTGCTGCGCTGTTGTTACGACCCGCAGCGAAGCCCACGCGCGGTAGGACTGTGCGTGTCGACCGGCCGGTTCGAGGTCGGGTCTCGCCCGCGACGAGATGAGGGCCAGGGGCGGCGAGGTTCGCTCGCGCGCGGAGGCAACGCGCGGGTCGGCAGGCGATCTGTCGAACCTAGCTTCGGGGTGGCTGCTCAACCTGCTCGGGATCGCCTCCACGGCGATCTTCGGGTTCGCCTTCGGGATCGTCGTCGCCCGCAGTCTGGGAGCCGCCGGCTCAGGCGTCTTCTTCGTGGCGGTCACGCTGTTCATGTTGCTGCAGGCGGCCTCCGAGTTCGGCAGTGGCACCGGCATGGTCCGCACCGTCGCGCGGCTAACGGCTCTCCGGCGGTACGGAGACATCCGCCGGCTCATGACGATCGCGCTCGTTCCGCCACTCCTCCTCAGCACGGTTCTCGCTGCAGCGCTCTTCGTCTTTGCGACGCAGATCGCGGATGTGGTGCTCGCCGGCGAGGCCGTCGACACCGCGACACCGTACCTCAAGACGTTCGCCTTCTTTCTACCGCTCGCTGCGGCCTCCGCGATCGTCCTGGCCACGACCCGCGGGCTCGGGACGATGGTCCCGATGGTCGCGATCGAGCAGATCGGGAAGTCACTCGCGAGGCTCGTGTTGACGATGGCGGCGGTGGCCGCTGGCGCAGGCGCCGTCGTGCTCGGGCTCGCGTGGGGACTCCCCGTCGCGGCGGGATTGCTCGCGGGGGCGTTGGCTCTCGTGTCCCTCCTGCGTCGAACGGGGCGGGCCCCTACCGATGCGGCTGTCGTGCCGCGCCGCGCGCTCGCTCGCGAGTTCTGGCGTTTCACCGCACCTCTCGGCGTAGCCGGCGTCCTCCAGATCGCGCTCCTGTGGTTCGACACCATCTTGGTCGCCGCGCTTACGACGCCCGCGGAGGCGGGGATCTATCGCGCGGCCGCTCGATACGTCTCGCAGGCAATGATCGCCAACCAGGCCATCGTCTTCGTGATCGGGCCGCTGCTCAGCTCGCTGCTCGCGCTGGCCTACCGCGAACGCGCCGAGCGAGTCTACGGCACGGCCACGATGTGGATCGTCGCCGCGTCGTGGCCGATCAACCTCACGCTGGCGATCTTCTCGCCTCTGCTCATGCGAGCCTATGGCGGCGAGTTCGAGAACGGGGCCACTGCGCTAACGATTCTGGCGCTCTCGCTCCTCGCCGGAACGGCAGCCGGTCCGGTCAGCGTCGTGCTCGTCATGGGCGGCAAGAGCGGATGGCACCTCGCCAACATCGCGGCCGCGCTCGGTGTCAACATCGTCCTGAACCTCCTGCTCACACCCCGGTACGGCATGACCGGAGCCGCAATCGCGTGGGCGGCCGGAATCGTCGTCAACAACGTCGCCCCGCTCGTGCAGGTGTGGATTCTGTTACGGCTGCATCCGTTTGCGCGCGGGCTGGCCCTCGTCGCGCCCGCCGCAGTGTTCTGCTTCGGCGGCATCGGGATCGCAACTCGCGTTCTCTTCCCCGCCGAGATCGGAGTATTCCTCGGCTTTTGCATCGTCGCCACGTCGGTGTACATCGGCTTTCTGTGGCGACATCGCGCGGCACTTCGCCTGGATGTATTCCGTGACGCGGCTCGGGCACGCCGGCAGCGCTCGCGCCAGGCCGGGACCGAAATCCCTCAGCTGGACGCAGCGTCGTGATCCGCGCAAGGCGGCGGAACTTGCACTCGGTCCGAGACGCGGTAACGCGTCCGCTATGGTGAGTTTCATGCACGAGCGTCCGTCCGTGACGTTCGCGTGCGTTGGGGAAAACACCAGCGTCTGGCACCGCCGCATCGCGCGTCTCGTGAAGTCGCTCCGAACGTTTGGCAGTGCGGCAGCGGACGCCCCGATTTCCGTTTACGTCGTCAACTCCTGCGACGACCGGTTCCGCGAGCTCCTGAGCGAACTCGGAGCGGGTGTCGAGATCGTCTCTCCGCCGATTCCAGGGTTACCGTACGCGAACAAGCTCGAGATGTTCTCGCGCTTCGACCCCGATAGCGCGCAGCGGCTTGTCGCACTGGACTGCGACACTGTCGTCCTGGGCGATCCATCGCAATTTGGAGCGGATGTCGATCTCGCCGCAAAGCCCGCCGACAGCGACTTCCTTACCGCGGGTGACTGGAAACGTTTTTTCGACTGGCTGGGCGTCGAGCCACCGCCACGGCGGTTCAGGACGAGCACGCTTGGCCAGAGGACCTATCCCTATTTCAATTCCGGAGTCGTGGTCGTGCGTGGGTCGCTCGTCCCCGCGCTGGCGCGTGAGTGGCAACGGTGGTGCTCCGCGATGCCCGAGTTCTTTGCGCTCCATCCGAGTCATGCAAGTATCTCCACGTTCGCGGACCAGCTCGCGCTGACGGCGACGATCCTGAAGCTCGGAATCGACGTCCGGCCGCTCCCGGTGCACGCGAACTACCCGGCTCACCTCCCCCTACACCGAACCACAAGGACCACGGCCCTCGCCCCGGTCGTCTACCACTACCACAGCTTCGTCGACGGAAGGGGATTCCTCCGTGCGACCGCAGACCGCAGCACGAATGCGAAGCTGGACTTCTTGAACCAATGGGAAGCCTCGGTTCTCAGCCTGAACTACGACGGCCTGGCCCGACCGGGCTTCCGCGACTCGATTCGCTATGTCCTCCGAGGACAGCGCTGGTACCAGGCGCGATCCATGCGTTCTCTCCGGGCCCGTCGCGCTCAGCGCACAGTTGCTCGCCGCCGGACGTGAGCGGGTTCGGCAGTCTGCGCAGCGCGTGTTCTACCGCGCGGATCCCGCCTGCTGCTTGGGGAAGACAAGTCCGTCGACGCTGATCACGCCGTCCGACTCGCCGGCCGCGGTCTTGCGCCGGCCGGTGAGGGGGCAGTGGGTGCGGCGTTCGAGCGTCAGCCCGGCCTCTGCGGCCTCCCGGATCAAGTCGTCGATCGTGCCGTGATCGTCGGCAGGCTCGACCTCCTCTCCGAGACACCAGCGGGAGAGGCGGCCCGTGTCGCCGACGAGATCGACGGTCAGAACCGCCGCCCCGCCGGGCTCGAGCGCCGCCGCGAGCTGACGGATACCGGCTCGTCGCACCTCTCCCGGAAGGTGCTCGATCACCGAGACGCAGATCGCGAACCCCAACGCCTCCGGCGCGACGACGGCGTCTTCGATGCCGGCGCGCTTCGTCTCGATTCCCCAGCGCCCGTAATCCGTCCACTCCCACTCTCCGCCGGGTAGTCGGCCGTCCTTCTCGACCCCGGGATCCGCAACCACGCACGACAGCCCCAAGCGGCTCAGCCCGATCGGTATCGGCGACTTGCCCGCGCCGAAGTCGACCGCGGTGCTGGCGCGCGATTCCATCCGTCGCTCCACCTCACGCAGGATCCAGGGATATTCCCAGAACCGGGTCGGGTGATAGGTCACCCAACCGCCGAAGGCTTCCCGCGAAAGTCGCTGCACGGCGAGGGCCCGCCGGACGAGGTCGAGGTCGCGAGACCGGAGCACGATCAGGATAGCGCGCGTGCCGTTACGCAGCAGCCTGACCCCGGGCAGCGCCCGTGAGGTGGAACAGCGCGAGCAGCCGGCGTACCACCGCAACAGTCTAGCCGCGTTCGTTCAACTCACTTCCGCCGCCAATCGCCGCAGGGTCGTCACCGGATTGTCCTCCCTGCCTGCGAGTAGAAAAGGCTTAAGGCCCCTAACTGCGCGAGCAGACCTCGCTCAACGGCCCGCCTCGCGCGCTCGCGCATCAGCAAGTGCAAGGTGAGGTTGATCCAGTGTGGGCTCCTGATAGTAGGAGTGCGACTCGTCCCGCTCCCGTGCTCCAATAGCGACGACCCCGAGCTTCGCGGCCGGGCAGATCGCCAACGCCCGTTCGAGCTCGACGAGATGTGAACTAAGAGTGCGCTGTCGTACCTGTACGACCACAAGTACTGCGTCCACGAGGACGCTGAGGGACAGGGCGTCCGAGACAGAGAGCAGGGGAGGTGTGTCGATGAGGATCAGGTCTGCGCGATCCGTCAGATGACCAATGGTCTGGGCCACGCGTTCGTCCCCCACGAACTCGCCAGGCTCAACCGTCAGCCGACCGGTGGTGAGCACCTCGAGCCGTCCCCCTTGGCCCACTTGGTCGTTGTCACTCTGTGCTCGCTGGGTTCTGCGAAAGGGGCCCATTCCTCGTGAGATCGCTGGCGCGCTGGTTTGAGAGACGTCCACCGTTGTTAAAGCTCGATCCAGCGAAACTCGACCCGAGACGACGTCCGTGAGACCCACGGTGTCGTCAAGAACGAAGAGCTGCTGGAGAGAGGGGCTGCGGACGTCGAGATCCACGACGATCACATGGTGACCCGCACGTGCAAAGGCGACTCCGAGATTGGCGACAACGGTTGACTTCCCTTCCTCCGCAATCGCACTCGTCACCATGAGGCTGCGCATGCTCGAGCGTCGCGCTACCACCTGAATGGTTGCTCGCAACTTACGGAACGCTTCGGCTTCGATACTGCTCGGTGCTGCCACCATGGCCGGAGCCTGTGCTACCCGCATGCGCCTTCGCTGATACGGCACGCTACCGAGAAGCGGAAGGCGGAGCTCAGACGCCGCTGCGGCCGCTGATCGTATGCGGGTATCCAAGGACTCACGAACGAACGCTGCGAGGACACCAAGAAAAAGCCCCAGGCCATATCCCAGACCGAGCAGCCTCACCCAGCTTCTGCCTCCGACCGGGGTGACTCTCGCCGGCTGGACGAGAAGCGTACTGCCGGCCTGCAACGCTTCGAGAGTCCGGACTTCGCTCAACTTCTCGACGAGAGCGTCAAGCAACGGTCTGGGCTCATCTTGTTGTATCGGCTGCTGCCTTCTGAGCGACGCGATGCGCCTCTCGAGCTCACGACGCGCGCGCCGCAACGACTGAGCCTCGAGTTGCTTGCGATGAAGGAGCGCTTGACGCGCGAACTGCGTCGCGAGCCGTATGGCTTGTGCTTGGTTGGGATGAATCGCGCTAAAGGTGAGGAACGCGCTGCCGGTCTTCGGAGATACAGACGCCGATTCGAGGAACTCCTCGGGGGACATGTCGCCGGTCTTGGTAGCGGCGAGAACACGCTTCGCGACTTCCCGCCCAGACGCAACGTCCGCCTGCGTCTGTGCAATCCTGAGCGCCTGCGGCTCAGACGCGGAGCTAGGTGAGCTATCCAGGCTACCTGGCGCGGCTCCTGAGTCGAGTAGTCCATCGGCGGACGCCCGGTAGAGGGGCTCAGCTTTTCCTGACGCGCGGCCATAGACGAAGGCCAGCGCGACCCCAAGAAGAGCAACAAGGAGAATCGACAGCCGCCGTCGACGAAAGACTTCTAGATAGTCACGAACCGTGAGAATACCGTCCTGCCGCATTCGAAATCCTTCCGCCCCGGCTCGGATGCTCGAGCGCCCCTCTTCGCATAATGGGGCAGGTTGATGGTATCCGCAAGGTCGCCGAACAGCGCCTGCGCTCCACGAGGCCGCAGCGAACGCGGGCCGAGCCGACCTGCTTATGCTGCGGCCACTGAACAGACCTGCGGTCGGTCGAGACCCACAGGCGGCGCCGCGCGGTGAGGCGCCGATTGGCTTAGCTTGTACCGGCTGCGGCTGCCTCCTTGGCTCTCTCACCACTGTCGGCTGCAGCAGTCTCCTACTACCAGCGGGGTGAGAAGAGACAGGAGCGAGAGTTGGTGGGACTTGACTCAGCGCTGATCTGGCACGTCGACGTGGGAAGTACCCCTGACGCTGGATCGTGGTGCTTGTCGTGCTGGGGACGATTTCCCAGGCTCTCGTACGCGAACAAATTTGCATGTCCGTGAGTTCACGGCCAGCGCGAAACCTTTGATCCCGCTCGCCTGCGACACCGTCGGCCTCAACGTTCCAGGAACGTCGCGTTCGCGCGCTTAAGACCGCGGCGCCGCAAGACAAAGATGTAAGACAAAGATGTTGAGCGGGGGGTGACGCTCCCGCTGGTGACTCGCCGAGACACTCGGATCCAAGCGATACGTTGACCTGGCCATGCGCTATGCCTAGGCGTGTGAAAATGGCATCGACCTCGAAACTGCCCGGCTCGAGGTCTTCCGGCGCCGCCTCAAAAAGCTCGATCATCACCCCTCGCTCGAGATCCAGCAGATGTCGGCGGAAAAGTTGGATTTCGCCGACGAGCTCTTCGACGTCGTCACGGCAATCGAGGTGATCGAGCACGTTCTCGACCTCGGGCGCGCGCTGTTCGAGATCAACCGAGTACTCAAGGTCGGCGGAGCGTTCCTCGTCACTTGCCCGAACGAGGTGTTCCCGATCGAGCTGCACAACCTCCGAATCGGGCGCCGTCGTGTAGCTGGGAGATACGTCCCGTTCGTGCCGTGGGTGCGACCGCTGCACCGCCGGATCGGAATCGCACGCAATCTCAGCGCGGGCGGCTTGCGATCCCTTCTCGAGCGCAACGGCTTCCGAACGCATGCGATCGACTACGTCATGCCGCCCTTCGACCATTGGCAGGCTGGCCGACGCCGCGTGAAGCCGCTACTCGATCGAATCGAGGGAACCCCGTTACGGGTTCTTGGTGTCTCGCTGGCGGGCGTCTTCGTCAAGGAGGCACCTGCCCAGGAGGCCACCGGCGCCCATCGCCGGGAGACGCGGCTTGGATAGCTGCCGAGCTTGCGCGGCACGCGAACGCGCTTGCCAACGTGGCTGATGCAGACCCGCTTTCCGGAACTGCTCACCTGCCCGTAGGGGTCAGCGGCGAAGCCGCCGACCCCTTTCAGCAGACTCCTACGTCGTCCGGGTCGTGATCGAACTCACGGCCGTGTTTCCGGCGGCGTCGTATGCGGTCGCTCGGATCCAGTTCGTAGAACCGGGAGCGCTCCAGACGGTCCATGCGCACGAGTACGGAGCGGTGATATCGGTGCATCGGTCGGCGCCGTTGATGCGGAACACCACCTTCGTGACGCCGGCGTCATCCGAAGCGGATGCCGTGATCGTCACCGTCGAGCGATAGGCGATCGACGACCCGTTGGCAGGCGCCGTGATGGTCACCGTTGGTTTGGTGCCCGTGCTCGGAACCGGGCCCGTAGTGCTCCCGAGGTTGAAGTACGGATCCTGACTCCAGGCGCGGTAGGAGTCGATGGCGGCCTGCGAGGTGTCGAAGTACCATTCGCGGGCGTTGTAGTAGGTGATCAGCTTGAACTCGGGCCAGCTCTTCAGCGTCGCC
>Ga0208612_1000085_pt1 | contig 60443 bp, 58 predicted proteins | sample AntDryMetagUQ889_FD_188089 | JGI IMG/M metagenome (GOLD analysis project Ga0208612, IMG submission 188089) | Polar desert microbial communities from Antarctic Dry Valleys - UQ889 (SPAdes) | ecosystem: Environmental > Terrestrial > Soil > Desert | place: Antarctic Dry Valleys | collected 2008-12-31 | reverse complement strand
TTCGAGCCGTCGGGCGACCACGCCGGCTCGGAGTCGCTGGCGGTGTTGTTCGTCAGTCGCTTGGGGTTGGTGCCGTCGGCGTTCATCTTGTAGACCTCGAGATCGCCGTCGCGGTTGCTGGTGAAGGCGATCTTCGAGCCGTCGGGCGACCACGCCGGAGCGGAGTCGTAGGCGGTGTTGTTCGTCAGGTTCTTGGGGTTGGTGCCGTCGGCGTTCATCTTGTAGACCTCGGTGTTGCCGTCGCGGTCGCTGGTGAAGGCGATCTTCGAGCCGTCGGGCGACCACGCCGGAGCGGAGTCGTAGGCGGTGTTGTTCGTCAGTCGCTTGGGGTTGGTGCCGTCGGCGTTCATCTTGTAGACCTCGGTGTTGCCGTCGCGGCTGCTGGTGAAGGCGATCTTCGAGCCGTCGGGCGACCACGCCGGCTCGCTGTCGGCGTCGGCGTTGTTCGTCAGGTTCTTGGGGTTGGTGCCGTCGGCGTTCATCTTGTAGACCTCGGTGTTGCCGTCGCGAATGCTGGTGAAGGCGATCTTGCCGTTCTGGCCGGGGAAGGCGGCGTCGGCCCGGCCGGCCAGCACGATCAGCGCCGCAGCGACGGCCAGCACCCCCGCGATCCACCACGCGCCGGCGCCCCATGTCAAGCGAAGTGCCTGAATCCTCATGCCCGCCTCCTTGTGGTGTGCGATCTCCGACGACGCCCTGGCGTCTCGACGGCCTCGACCAGCCCTTCAGGGGCTGGAGCGAGCGAGCGTCACGCGAATCTCCGTCGGGGCGAGCTTTACGCACACGAGCCTACCGGGGCGATCAGCACTTCGCAATCTGGGGGCCACCAACGAGGGTGAGCCGGACACCGGCTGAGCTTCGCTGCTGGGTTTGCCCGGTCATAGCCGGGCAAACCCTTCAATGAGCACTGAGGACTGGCGCCGGCGACTGTCCCCTGGCGCCTGACGCCTCTACTCCGCGTGCCCCGCCCTCGCATCGCCCGCGCTCAGCAGCCGGTCGCGAAGCTGCCCCTCTTCCTCGGGTGACGGGTCCCATTGCCCGGGGTCGGGCAGGTCGTCGAGGCCGCGCAGGCCGAAGAGCTTGAGGAACAGCTCGGTGATGCGGTAGAGCACCGCGCCGAACGGCGAGCGCCCCGACTCCTCGATCAGGCCGCGCTCGTGCAGCGTCGCCGCCGGGGAGTCGGACGCCACGCCGCGGATGCGCGTGACCTCCGGCCGCGACACGGGCTGCAGGTAGGCGACGATCGCCAGCACCTCGGCCTGGGCCGGCGTCAGCGGCGGGGTGCGTGGCCGGGCCAGCAGACGCCGCGCCGCCGGCTCGGTGGACGGGTCCGTGGAGAGCGTGAAGCCGCCCGCCAGCTCGCGCAGCACGATCCCGCGAAAGCCCTCGGCGTAGTTCTCGCGCAGGCGGGCGAGCGACTCGACCACCTCGCCCTCGCCGACCGCGGCGGCCGCGGCGAGATCGTCGACCCCCACCGGCTCGGCCGAGAGGAACAGCAGCGCCTCGACGGAACGGTCGATCTCCCTCACGCCGTCGCCCTCCGCAGCGGGGCGGCTTCGGCGCCCGCGCTCACCGTGATGTCCCCGAAGGGCTCCGACTGCGCCCACGTCGCCTCACCGCGCTTGTGCAGCTCGAGCAGCGCGAAGAGGGTCATCGCGACAGTGACGCGGTCCGCCCCGCGGACCGCCTCGTCGAACCCGAAGGCGCCGCGACGCAGCAACCGGCGCAGGTGCGAGAGCCGGGCGGCCACCGAGACGCGCGGGTGCACGACGTGCATGTGGTCGACGTCGATCGGGGGCGGGTGGCGCAGCAGCTCGCCGATCGCGCGCCCGAGGCGCTCGGGCTCGTACACGCCCGCGGGCATGTGCTCCATCGAGACGCGCCGCAGCGCCGGAGGCAGGGGCGCCGCGCGGAAGCGGTAGCCGGTCTCGGCGGCGAGACGGGCCCCGAGCTCGTCGGCGGCGCGGCGGTAGCGCCGGTTGGCGAGCATCCGCCGCAGCAGCTCCTCGGCCGCCTCGCCGGGCTCGAGCGCGAGCAGGTCGTCGTCTCCGTCGCGCGGCAACATCAGCCGAGACTTCAGCTCCAGCAGGGCGGCGATCAGGACCAGGAACTCCGTCGCCACCTCGAGGTCGAGCTCGCCGCGCCCCTCGAGGTGGTCGAGGTAGGCCAGCACGACCTCTGCCAGGTCGACCTCGAGCAGGTCCACCTCCTCGCGCAGCACCAGCGTGAGCAGCAGGTCGAAGGGGCCGGCGAAGACGTCGAGGTCCAGCTCCAGCTCGGCGGCACGCATCGACGTCACGTTAACGGCGGGGGCCGACGGGCCCGACGCCCATCGTTGCGCGGACGTCGGCGAGCGTCTCGCGCGCGATCGCGCGCGCCTTGTCGGCGCCCGTGGCGAGGATCGCCTCGAGCGCCGCCTCGTCTTGGCGCAGCTCGGTGTAGCGCTCGCGCACCGGCGCGAGGTAGGCGCTCACGGCGTCCGCCACCGCGAGCTTGAAGTCGCCGTAGCGCGAGCCCTCGAACTCGCGCTCGAGCTCCTCGGGCGTCGCGCCGCGAACCGCCGCGAGGATCTCGAGCAGGTTCGCGATCCCCTCCTTGCCGGGGCCGCGCTTCACCTCCGTGCCCGAGTCGGTCATCGCGCTGCGGACCTTCTTGGCGATCACGCCCGGCTCGTCGAGCACGTACACGGTTCCCTGCTCGGTCCCGCCGGTGGTGGCCATCTTGCGGTCGGGCGCCTGGAGGTCCATGATGCGCGCGCCCACCGCGGGGATCCGGTGCTCGGGCACCACCAGCGTCTCGCCGAAGCGCGCGTTGAAGCGCTCGGCGATGTCGCGCATCAGCTCGACGTGCTGGCGCTGGTCGTCGCCGACCGGGACCTCGTCGGTGCGATACGCCAGCACGTCCGCGGCCTGGAGCACGGGGTAGAGGAAGAGGCCGGCCGAGACCAGCTCCCGCTGGGCCCCCGCCTTCTCCTTGAACTGGTGCATGCGGTTGAGGTCGCCCAGCGCGGTCACCGAGCACAGCAGCCAGCACAGCTCGGCGTGCTCCTGCACGTCGCCCTGGCGGAACAGGATGCAGCGGTCCGGGTCCAGCCCGGCGGCGAGCAGCAGCGCCGCGGTGTCGTAGAGGCGCTCGCGCAGCACCGCCGGCTCGTAGGGCACCGTCGTCGCGTGCAGGTCGACGATGCAGTAAATCGCCTCGCCGCGCTCCTGACCGGCCACGTACTGCGTGATCGCGCCGATGTAGTTGCCCAGGTGCTTGCGGCCGGTCGGCTGGATGCCGGAGAAGATGCGCACCCTTAGAGGGGCTGGCGGATGACCGGCCGCCGAGCGGCCGTCGCCTCGTCGAGCCGGCGCACCGGCGTCGTATAGGGCGCGTTGCGGGCGATCTCGGGATCCTCGCGCGCCTCGCGCAGGATCGCCGCGATCGACTCCGCGAACGCGTCGAGCGTCTCCTTGGTCTCGGTCTCGGTGGGCTCTATCAACAGCGCCTCGTCGACCAGCAGCGGGAAGTACACGGTCGGCGGGTGCACGCCGTGGTCGAGCAGCCGTTTGGCCAGGTCGAGCGTCCTGAGCTTCAGCTCGCGCTTCATCGGCGCGCCGGAGAGCACGAACTCGTGCATGCACAGCCGGTCGTAGGCGACCGGGAGGTACTCGGCGATGCCCTCGCGGCGCAGCAGCGCGAGCAGGTAGTTGGCGTTGAGGACCGCCGTCTCGGACATCTCGCGCAGGCCCTCGGCGCCGAGCGAGCGGATGTAGGCATAGGAGCGCACGAAGACGCCGTAGTTGCCCTGGAAGCCGCGCAGGCGGCCGACCGACTTGGGGCGGTCGAAGTCGAGGTCGAAGCGGGGCTCCGCGCCGTTGTCGGCGCCGAGCCGGACCACCTGGGGCCGGGGCAGGTAGGGCTCGATGCGGTCGGACACAGCGATCGGCCCGGCCCCGGGCCCGCCGCCTCCGTGGGGCTGGGTGAAGGTCTTGTGCAGGTTGAAGTGCACGATGTCGAAGCCCATGTCCCCGGGGCGCGAGATCCCGGTCACCGCGTTGAGGTTGGCGCCGTCGTAGTAGAGCGTCGCGCCGGCCGCGTGCACGATCCGCGCGATCTCCTCGATGTTCGAGTCGAACAGGCCGAGCGTGTTGGGATTGGTGAGCATGAAGCAGGCGACGTCGTCGTCTGCCTTGGCGCGCAGGTCGTCGAGGTCCACGCCGCCATCGTCAGCCGTGCCGACCTTGACCAGCTCGTAGCCGGCCATCGTGACCGTCGCGGGGTTCGTCCCGTGGGCGGTGTCCGGGGTCAGCACCTTGGTGCGGTGCTCGCCGCGGTCCTCGTGGTAGGCACGCGTGAGCAGCACGCCGAGCAGCTCGCCGTGGGAGCCCGCCGACGGCTGCAGCGAGACGTGCTGCAGCCCGGCGATCTCGCCCAGCGCGCCCTGCAGGCGCCACATCAGCTCCAGCGCGCCCTGCGCCCGCCGCGGATCCTGAAGCGGGTGCAGCCGCGCGTTGCCCGGCAGTGCGGCGACGCGCTCGTGGAGCTTGGGGTTGTGCTTCATCGTGCACGAGCCGAGCGGGTAGAAGCCCGTGTCGAGGTCGAAGTTGCGCTTGGAGAGCCGGTTGTAGTGGCGCACGATCTCCGGCTCGGCGAGCTCGGGCAGCCGAGCCTCCTCGCGGCGGCGCAGCCGCTCGGGCAGCAGCTCGTCCAGCGGTCGCTCGGGGACGTCGAGCTCCGGCGCGCTGAACGCGCGCCGCCCGGGCCGCGAGCGCTCGAAGACCGTCAGCACCTGGTCTTCCTGTGCCGGCGTCGTCGCTCCCGGACCGCCGCCGCGCGGGTCGCGCTGTACCGGGCTCACGCGCCGACCCCGGCCGCCGCGGTCCTGCGCTCGGCGGCCACGGCGCGACCGAGCACGTCGGCCAGCCGGTCGATGTCCGCACGCGAGCGCTGCTCGGTCAGCGCCACCAGCAGGCAGTCCGCGTGCTCGGGATAGTCGCGGCCAAGCGGATAGCCCGGGTTGACGCCCTCGGCGGCGCAGCGCTCGATCACGCGATCCACCGGCGCGTCGAGCGCCAGCGCGAATTCGCGCACGACCGGCTGCTCGTGCAGCAGCTCGACGCCGTCGATCTCCGCAAGCCGCGAGCGAGCGTAGGCGGTGCGCTGGAGCAGCAGCTCGCCGAGCTCCACGAGGCCGCGGCGCCCCAGCCACGACAGGTAGACGACGCCCGCGAGCGCGTTGAGCGCCTGCGCGGTGCAGATGTTCGAGGTGGCCCGCTCGCGGCGGATGTGCTGCTCGCGCGTCTGCAGCGTGAGGACGAAGCCGCGGCGCCCGTCGACGTCGGTGGTCTCGCCTGCGATCCGCCCGGGCATGCGGCGCAACAGCTCCTGAGTTGCGGCGAAGAAGCCGAAGGAGGGGCCGCCGAAATCCAACCGGTTGCCCAGCGACTGGCCCTCGCCCACCGCCACGTCGACTGCGAAGTCGCCGGGCGGGCGCAGGACGCCCAGGGGCAGCGGGTCGCACGCGCAGACCAGCAGCGCGCCGGTCGCCTTGGCGACGGGGGCCAGCGCCTCCAGGTCCTCCACCGACCCGAGGAAGTTGGGCTGCTGGAGGAAGACCGCTGCGGTCTCCTCGTCGATCGCCGCGGCGAGCGCCTCGGGATCGGTGGCGCCATCGCGCAGCGCCACCTCGACCACCTCGGTGCCGTAGCCGGCCGACAGGGTCGCCAGGGTCTCGCGGCTGTGCGGATGGACTCCACGCGAGACCACGAACTTCGAGCGGCCGTTGTGCAGCCGCGCCATGTAGCCCGCCGCTCCGACCGCGGAGGGCCCCTCGTAGACCGAGGCGTTGGAGACGGGGAGGCCGGTCAGCTCGCAGATCGCGGTCTGGTACTCGAACATCACCTGCAGGCCGCCCTGCGAGATCTCCGGCTGGTAGGGCGTGTAGGGCGTGAGGAACTCCGAGCGCGCGACGATCGAGTCGATCAGGGCGGGAACGTAGTGGTCGTACATCCCCGCGCCCAGGAAGCACAGCTCGTCGTCGGCCGAGACGTTGCGCGAGGCCAGCTCGCGCAGCTCCGCATGGACCTCGGCCTCCCCGAGGCCGGGCGGCATGTCCAGGGCTCGGCCGAGGCGCACGGATTCCGGGATCGCCTCGAAGAGCGCGTCGACGGTGCCCACGCCGATCGCCTCGAGCATCTCGCGGCGATCGGCGTCGGTGAGTGACGTGTAGGTGGTCATGGGTCCAGGCGAAGTGTGACGGCTGAACGACTCAGTCCAGCGAGGACCGGTAGGCAGCGGCGTCCATCAGCGCCTCGGTCTCCGCAGCGTCGGTCAGCCGCACCTTGACCATCCAGCCCGCACCGTAGGGCTCGTCGTTGATCGCCTCGGGCTTGTCGCCGAGCGCCGCGTTGACCTCGACCACCTCGCCGGACAGCGGGGCGATCACGTCCGAGACCGCCTTGACGGACTCGACCTCGGTGTAGGGCTCGCACTGCGTGACCTGCGTGCCCTTCGCGGGCGGCTCGAAGAAGACGACCTCCCCCAGCTGGTCCTGGGCGTACCAGGTGATCCCGAAGGTGGCGGAGTCGCCCTCCACCCTCGCCCAATCGTGATCGGGGTGGTAGAGCAGGTCCGCGGGGTAGTCGGCGTCGGCCATCTCAGCCCTCCTTGCGATAGAGCGGCTTCTCCCGCACGATCGCCGCGCGCGTGCGCCCGCGCACGTCGATCTCGATCTCGGTGCTCGGCGCGGCGCGCTCGACGGACAGGTAGGCCATGCCTATGCCCACCTCGAGCGAGGGCGAGAGCGTGCCGCTGGTCACCTCGCCGCCGCCGAGCACCGGGTTGCCCTGGCGCGCGATGCCCGGACTCGTCAGGACGAAGGGGGCGAGCCGCTCGGGCGGCCCCGCCGCGCGGACGGCCGCCACGGCATCGGCCCCGACGAAGCCGGTCTCCTCCTTGCAGCACCAGCCCAGACCGGCCTCGATCGGCCCCCGCTCCTCCATCAGGTCGTTGCCGTAGAGGTGGAAGCAGACCTCCAGGCGCAGGGTGTCGCGCGCGCCGAGCCCCGCGGGCGTCGCGCCGGCGGCGATCAGCGCGTCCCATGCGGCGGGCGCCGCAGCGGGATCGAGCAGGATCTCCACTCCGTCCTCGCCCGTGTAGCCGGTTCCGCAGACCAGCGCGCGGGCGCCGGCGAGCGGCGCCTCGGCCGTGTGCATCCGGGCGGGCAGCTCGCCGTCAGCGAGACCCGCGACGATTCCGCGCGCCCACGGGCCCTGCACCGCCAGCATCGCGAAGTCGTCGATCCTGTCGATCACCTCGACGTCGAGGTCCTCCGTGTGCGCCTCGAACCAGCGCAGGTCGCGCTCGTGATTGGACGCGTTGGTGACGGTGAGGAAGCGATCCTCGGCGAGCCGGTAGGTGAAGAGGTCGTCGAGCACGCCGCCGTCCTCACGGCACAGGACGCTGTACTGGGCGCCGCCGACGGCCAGGCGGGACACGTCGTTTGAGAGCAGGCGCTGCAGCGCCCCAAGCGCCTCGGGGCCGCGCGTCTCGATCTCCCCCATGTGCGAGACGTCGAACACGCCGGCCGCGGCGCGTACGGCGAGGTGCTCGGTGCGGATCCCCTCGTACTGAGCCGGCATCTCCCACCCGGCGAAGGGCACGAGCCTGGCCCCCGCGTCGCGGTGTCGCTCGTACAGCGACGTGCGGCGAAGCGTCTCGGCGGCGGGCACCGCCGGACCCTAGCAACGCCGCGCGCGCTCCCGGACGGGCCGGCGGGCGCCTACGTGTTACGCAGGAAGGGCGGGATGTCGATGTCGTCGTCGGAGATCTCGAGCGACGACCGCTGGGCGCGATCGAGCGTCACGTCGCGGTCGCGACGGCGCTCGCGCACCGACTCGCGAGCCGTGAACGGAGACGACGCCCGATGGTGGAAGCCGGTGGCGATCACGGTGACGCGCACCTCGTCGTCGAGGCCGTCGTCGATCACCGAGCCGAAGATGACGTTCGCGTTCGCGTCGGCGGCGCTGGAGATGATCTCCGCCGCCTCGTTGACCTCGAACAGGCCGAGGTCGCGCCCGCCCGTGATGTTGAGCAGGATCCCGTCCGCGCCCTCAACCGACTCCTCCAGCAGCGGCGAGGAGATCGCCGACTTCGCGGCCTCCACTGCGCGGTTCTCGCCGTTGGCCGAGCCGATCCCGATCAGCGCCGTCCCCGCCTCGTGCATGACGGTGCGCACGTCGGCGAAGTCGAGGTTGATCAGGCCGGGGATCGTGATCAGGTCGGTGATTCCCTGGACGCCCTGGCGCAGGACGTTGTCGGCCTCGCGGAACGCGTCGAGGATGCTCGTCCGGCGCTCGACGATCGAGAGCAGCTTCTCGTTGGGGATCACGATCAGCGTGTCGACCTCCTCACGCAGGCGCTCGATCCCGTCCTCGGCCTGCTGGGCGCGCTTGGCGCCCTCGAACTCGAACGGGCGCGTGACGACGCCGACGGTCAGCGCGCCGATCTCGTTCTTGGCGATCTCGGCGATGATCGGCGCCGCCCCCGTGCCGGTCCCGCCGCCCTCGCCCGCGGTGACGAAGACCAGGTCGGCGCCCTTCAGCGCCTCCTTGATGTCGTCGCGCGACTCGGCGGCAGCGCCCTGGCCCACGTCGGGGCTGGCGCCCGCGCCTAGGCCCTTGGTCAGCTCGTGGCCGATGTTGAGCTTGATGTCGGCGTCGCACATCGCGAGCGCCTGGGCGTCGGTGTTGGCGGCGATGAACTCCACGCCGCGCAGTCCGGCGTCGACCATGCGGTTGACGGCGTTGGTGCCGCCGCCGCCCACGCCGACCACCTTGATCACTGCCAGATAGCTGCCGCTTTCCATGAGGGTGAGGTGTCCGACTCTGGAGTTAGAGTTGAGGGTTGCCCTCGTGGGGCACCTGCTCGGAAGGCCGCACGTTACGGCCAATGCGGGGAGGAGTCAACCGCGCAAGGTCCGTTGCAGATCGCGCAACTCTCCAGCCGGAGGCGAGGGTAGCCTTGACCTCAGCTCGAGGGTTTCACGAATCTAAAGGCGAGATCGAGGGTTGCTACGCACCCGCCCCGGCGGGTTCGGCGGTGCCCTCGGCGCCGGTGTCCTCCCCGTCTCCGTTCACTCCGTCGCCTTCCTCGCCGATCCCGCCGTGCGCGTCGGATCCGGCCGCCGGCTCGGCGTCCTCGGACGCGGGATCACCGGCCGGAGCGGCGTCGGGCGCGAAGCGGCCGGCGACGGGACGGTCCGGTGCGCGCACGTCGAGGTAGGACGCGCCGATCGCGCGCTCGTCGGCCAGCACGGCTACCACCGACGCCCACTTGGCCGAGAGCTGCGCAGAGGACCCGAAGCGCAGGGTGGGACCGTCGCGAAGCTGAACGGACAGGCCGCCGGGCGCCGCCTGCACGTTCTCCAGGCTCGAGCGCAGTGCGGCGGGCGCCGCGGCGACCAGCCTCACAGCCTCATCCGTGCGGCGCCTGGCGAGCCTTCCGTCGCCGGACGCGCGGACGGTCACGACGGGGAGCCGGCCGGTGACCGGGGCGTCGCGCAGGAGCGTCCCGTCGGCCGCGACCGGGACCCGGCGCCCGTCGATCACGGCCGCCGCCACCGGGCGGTGCTCGATCACCTCGATGCGCAGGCGGTGCGGGAAGTCGCCGCTGACCCGCACGTCCTTGACGATCGGATACGGAGCGACGGCGCTGCGCAGGCGCTCCGTGCGTACGTGCAGGGTGGTCATGTCGGTGGCCGCGCCCGTGAGCGCGCGGCGGATCGCCGGGCTGTCGGCGCCCGAGAGCCCGGTGATCGTCACGTCGCGCACGGCGGCCAGCGAGGAGTCGCGCAGCCACAGCCATCCCCCGCCCAGCGCGAGCGTGAGGACCGCCAGCACGGCCAGCGAGCGCGGAGCGTGCCGGGGGAGCGTGCGGGCCCGGGCTCTGCGCACCCGCCGCGTGGCGGGCCGCCATGGGGCGCGCAGCGCCAGCCGCGTCCCCGCCATCACCTCCCCCAGTCCTCCGGCCAGTCCACCGGTCCCAGTGACTGCACCTCCGGCTCGAGCTCCACCCCGAAGGCGTCGCGAACCCGCCGGCGCGCCTCGGCCATCAGCGCGATCACGTCGGCGGTGCTCGCCCCGCCGGCGTTCTCGACGAAGTTCGCGTGCTTGTCCGACAGCCGCGCGCCGCCGACCTGGAGACCGCGGCAGCCGGCCGCCTCGAGCAGCTGGCCGGCGGTGCGGCCCTCGGCGCGCGGATCGTCGGGGTTCTTGAAGGTCGACCCGAAGGTCTTGATGCCCGACGGCTGGGCGGCGCGTCGCTGCGTGCGCATGCCGGCGAGCGTGGCCTTGACGGTGTCGCTGTCGGCCTCGCCCAGGGCGAAGGACGCGCGCGCGACGATCTCGCCCGGCCGCAGGTTCGACCGCCGGTAGGCGAAGCCGAGCTGCTGCGGCGCACGGCGCTCGGTCCCCTCGCCCGTGACGACGTCCACCCACTCGAGCACCTCGCCGAGCTGGCCGCCGTAGGCGTTCGCGTTCATCTTCACCGCGCCGCCGACCGTGCCGGGGATGTTCACGCCGAACTCCAGGCCGGTGAGGCCTGCGCGCGCCGCATGGGCGGCGGCGGCGGGCAGGCGGGCGCCGCCGCCGCACAGCAGGTGGGTGGCGTCCTGCTCGATGCTCGCCAGGTCCTTCTCCAGCTTGATCACGAGTCCCTTCACGCCGCCGTCGGCCACCAGCAGGTTCGACCCGGAGCCGACAACCCCTACCTCGAGCCCCTCCCCCGCAGCCCAGGCCAGAAGCGCGCGCAGGCGCTCGTCGCTGCCGGCGCGCGCGAAGAAGTCCGCGGGGCCCCCTGTCCGCACCGTCGTGAGCCGCGCGAGCGGGTAGTCGCGCTCAACGCCCTCCGGCGCGCGGCCCGCGGTCACGCTCGCAGCCTTCGCGCGAGCGTGTCGACGTCGCCCGCACCGAGCGTCAGGCACAGGTCCCCGTCGCGCAGCTCGGCGCGCAGGAAGCGCTCGGCCTCGTCGAAGCCCGGCAGCCAGCACACGCGCCGGCCGGCGGCGGCATCGGCGGTCGCCTCGGCGACCAGCCGGCCGGAGATCTCGGGATGGTCCTCGGGGCGCTCGCGCGCGCGGTAGACCTCGAGCACCACCGGCAGGTCGGCTCCCGCAAGCGCGGCGCCGAACTCGCGGTGCAGCGCAGCCGTGCGCGAGTAGAGGTGGGGCTGGAAGACCGCGACCACGCGGCGCGGGCCGAGCGTCCGCGCCGCCTCGATCGTCGCGCGCACCTCCGTCGGATGGTGGGCGTAGTCGTCGTAGAGCAGCGCGCCGGTCGTCGTTCGCCCGCAGGGCTCGAAGCGCCGCGCCGCCCCGCGAAAGCCGGCCAGCGCCTCGGCCGCCCGCGCCACGTCCGCACCGGCCACGCGGCAGGCCGACAGCGCCGCGGCGGCATTGCGGACGTTGTGATGCCCCGGCACGCTCAGGACGACCTCGACGCCCTCCCACTGAAAGCGCGCGCCGCCGGCGTCCAGCCGCGGCGCCGTCACCTCGTAGGGCACGACCGGCCCGTCGCGCAGCGCGAGCAGCTCGGGCCGGTCCCAGATCACCGCACAGCGCGCCGGCGCGAGGAAGTCGCGCAGCGTCGCCTCGAGGTCCAGCCGCGATCCGTAGGTGGCGTGGTGGTCGAGCTCGGCGTTGGTCAGCACCGCGATCTCCGGCCTGATCGACAGCAGCGAGCGATCGGACTCGTCGGCCTCCACCACGATCCACTCGCCTTCCCCCCACCCGGCGTTGGCGCCGACGTCGGGCAGCTCGGCCCCGACCACGTAGGCCGGGTCCATTCCGCAGCCGCGCAGCGCGTGGACGGTCATCGCTGCCGTCGTCGTCTTCCCGTGGGTCCCGGTCACGGCCAGGCAGCGCTTCAGCGTCGCCAGCTCGGCCAGCAGGCCGCCGCGGTGGAGCTCGTGCTGGCCGCGCTCGCGCGCCACCGCGCGCTCGGGGTTCTCGGCCGCGATGGCGGTCGAGAACACCACCTCCGCGTCGGGAGGGACATGCGCGGCGTCGTGGCCGACGGCGGGCTCGAGGCCCGCCTCGCGCAGCGCCGCCAGGTAGGGCGAGTCGGCACGATCAGAGCCGGTGACCTGCGCGCCGAGCCGCGCTGTGACCAGCGCTAGCCCGCTCATCCCCGCGCCGCCGATGCCGACGAAGTGCAGCCGTCGCCCGCCGAATGGCTGCTCGCCGCCGGACATGCCTACCTCCCGGCCGCAGCGGCGGTCACCTGCGCGGCCACCGCGCGCGCGGCCGCGGGGCGCGCGAGCTCCGCCGAGGCCGCGCGCATCTCCGCCAGGCGCTCGGGATCCTCGAGCAGCGAGTGCACGGCCTCGGCCAGGCGCATCGGCATCAGCTCGTCGTCGTGCAGGACGACGGCGGCGCCGGCCTCGGCCATCCACGCCGCGTTGGAGGCCTGGTGGTCGGCGGTGGCGTGCGGATAGGGGATGAGCACGGCCGGTCGCGCGTGGGCGGCGATCTCGAAGACCGAGCCTCCCGCCCGCGCGACGACGAGGTCGCAGGCCAGCAGCGCCTCGTTGAAGTCCTCGACATAGTCGCGCAGGTCGTAATGGGGCCCCGGCGACACAAGCGATGGGAAGTTGCGCCGGCCGGCGATGTGCAGGATGCGGAAGTCGGCCTCGGCGAACGCGCGCACCGCCGCGTCGTTGATCGACTTCGCGCCCAGCGACCCGCCGAAGATCAGCACACAGAAGTCACGCGGCCCGAGCCCGAACCGTGCGCGCGCCGCGCGCCGGTCCGTGGCCGGCGGTTGGATCGGGCGCCCGGTCACCCGGAACCGGTCGCCGGTGCGGCCGTCGATCGGGAAGGCCAGGCAGACGCGGCGTGCGAACGGCGCCAGCAGGCGGTTGGCCAGGCCGAGGTGCGAGTCGGCCTCCATCAGCACCAGCGGGATGCGCTGCAGCGCCGCGGCGAGGCCGACCGGCCCCGAGACGTACCCCCCACCGCCGAGCACCGCTGCCGGGTCGACCTCCCGCAGCAGGGTGCGCGCCCGCAGCAGCGCGCCGGTGGCGCGTGCGAGCGACCGCGCAGCCTTGAGCGGGTTGCGGCGGCTGAGGCCCTCGACGCTCAGCCGGCGCAGCTCGTAGCCCGCGGCGGGAACCATCTCCGCCTCAGCGCGCTCGCCTCCGGCGAAGACGATCTCCGCGCCGTCAGCCCGCAGCGCGTCGGCGACCGCCAGCGCGGGCACCACGTGCCCCGCGGTCCCTCCGGCGGCGATCAGGATTCGCTTGCGCATCGGCGGCAGTCTGCCCTCTCGGTGGCTTGGCTCGGGCGCTGGTGCGCGCCGCGCGCGGCGCCTGGCCCGTGCGCAGTCGCACGGTGCCCCCGGCCGCCACGTTGAGGAGCAGCCCCATCGCGGCCAGCAGCACCAGCAGGTTGCTCGAACCGTACGAGATGAAGGGCAGCGGCACCCCGGTCAGCGGCGCCAGCCCGAGCACCGTGAACACGTTCAGCGTGGCCTGGCAGAGGATCAGCGACGTCAGCCCCGCGGCGAGGAGCTTCGCGTAGGCGCCCTGCGCGTTGCGCGCGGTCCGCAGCCCCGCGTGGGCGATCAGCGCGTAGAGGAAGAGGACGCCGAGGATGCCGGCGACGCCCACCTCCTCGCCGATCACCGCGAGGATGAAGTCGGTGTGGGCCTCGGGGAGGTAGAAGACCTTCTGGATCGACTGGCCCAGGCCCACGCCGAACAGCCCGCCCGAGCCCAGCGCGATCTGTCCCTGCACGGACTGGAAGCCCGTCCCGCCGGCATCGGCCCACGGATTGATGAATGCGGTCAGGCGCGCGCGCCGGTAGGGCTCCAGCAGCGCGAACACGACGACGACCGCTATCCCCACCGCTGCGACCACCGCGATGTTGCGCAGTGGCACGCCCGCCGCCACCAGCAGCGACGCGATCGTGAACGCGATCACCAGGGCGGTCCCCAGGTCCGGCTCGATCGCCACGAGCGCCGCTCCGAGCCCGGCGATCAGCAGCAGCGGGTTGATCATCCCCGCGAGCGTGCGCATCCGCTGCGGCTGGCTGGCCAGCAGCTGCACGGCGTAGAGGACGAGCGCGAGCTTGAGCACCTCGGACGGCTGGAACTGGAGCGGGCCTGCGCCGAGCCAGCGCTTCGCGCCGTTGACCTCGACGCCCAGACCCGGCACGAGGACCGCGAGGACCCCGCCGAAGGACAGCAGGAGCAGGAGCGGGGTCGCCCGGCGTACGGCGTCCAGCCCGTGGCGCGAGAGGAAGCGCATCGCCACCAGCCCGAGCGCGCCGTAGATCGCGTACTTGGTCAGGTAGGCGCGCCCGTCGCCACCTCCGGCGAGCAGGTCGCGCGCCGAGGAGGCGCTGTAGACCATCACGGCGCCGGCGGCCAGCAGGCACAGCGTCGCGGTCAGCAGCATCCGGTACTCGAGCGTATGCGTGGCGCGGGCATGTGCGCGAGCCGGGGCGCGGCGTGCGGGACGGCGCGCGGCTGCGCGGCGGCCCGCGGCGGCGGCCATCCGCTCAGCGCTCCTCGACCAGCGTGCGGAAGTGCTCCCCGCGCGCCTCGAAGTCCGGGTACTGGTCGAACGACGCGCACGCTGGGGAGAGCAGCACGACGTCGCCCGGTCGGGCCTCCGCGCGCGCGGCGCGCACGGCGCGCTCGAGGTCGCCGCTGCGTCGCAGCGCCACGCCGACGCCGGCCAGGGCGGCGGCAAGCTCGTCGGCAGCCTCCCCGATCACGTGCACCGCGCGGCAGCGCCGCGCGACAGGCTCGGCGAGCGCGCCGTAGCCGCCGCCCTTGCCGCGGCCGCCCGCGATCAGGTGCACGGGCTGCTCGAAGGAGGCCAGCGCCACCAGCGTCGAGCCGACGTTGGTGGCCTTGGAGTCGTTGACGTAGAGCACGCCGTCGCGCTCGGCGACCTCCTCCAGGCGATGGGCGACGCCGGCGAACGAGCGCAGCCCGGCGGCGACGGAGTCGCGCTGCACCCCTCGCGCCAGGGTCACGGCCGCGGCGGCCATCGCGTTGAGCCGGTTGTGAGGCCCGCGCAGGCGGATCTCCTCGTGGCGGACCAGCGGCTCGCCGTCCCACCACAGCGCCCCATTGCGGTCGGCGACGTCGTCGTCGGGACGGGTGCCGAAGCAGACGCGGCGCGCGCAGCCGCCGAGGTCCTCGATCGCGAGGTCGCTCGGCGCCACCGCGACGTCGTCGTTGCCCTGGCGGACGAAGGCCTGGAGCTTTGCGCGCGTGTAGTCGGCGAGCGTCCCGTGGCGGTCGAGATGGTCCTCGGAGAGGTTGAGCAGGACTGCCGCCTCCGGGGCGAAGCGCTCCGTGTCCTCGAGCTGGAACGACGAGGCCTCGCACACGACGGTCGCCGGCGCTGTCACCTCCCCGGCCAGCGAGGCCAGCGCGGTGCCGACGTTCCCCGCCACGGCGACGGGCAGCCCGGCCTCGCGGTGGATGTGGCCGATCAGCTCCGTGGTCGTCGTCTTGCCGTTGGTCCCGGTCACCGCGATGAACTCGTTGGGGATCAGCCGCCAGGCCAGCTCCAGCTCCCCGATGACGGCGAGCCCGCGGGCGCGAGCCGCCTGGACCACCGGCGCCTCCCGCGGGACCCCGGGGCTCTTGACGAGCGTCCGGGCACGGTCGACCAGCTCGCTCCCTAGCGTCTGTAGATGCAGTTCGACGCCCGTCTGGCGAAGCCTTCCCGCCTCCGGCGCGCCCGTGTCCTGGCCGATCACCTCCTCCCCTCGCGCGCGCAGGGCCAGCGCCGCGGCCTCACCGGAGCGGGCGAGCCCGGCGACCAGGTAGGGGCCCGGCGGAAGGTCCGGCCGGGGCTTCACGAGCCCGGGCCGAGCGGGTGGCGCGAGATCGGCATGGCCGCCCCAGGATCCCAGCACCGGCGGCGGTCCCCGGGCGGAGCGCTCAGGCGATCGACTGCTGGTAGATCGTGAAGCCGATCGCGCTGCAGGCGGCGGCCACGATCCAGAAGCGCAGGATGATCTTGGTCTCCGACCAGCCCAGCAGCTCGAAGTGGTGATGCACCGGCGCCATCAGCAGCACGCGCTTGCGAAAGGCCTGGAAGGCGAAGACCTGGACGGCGACGCTGATCGCCTCGATCACGAAGATCCCGCCGATGATGATGAGCAGGATCTCCGTCTTGGTCATCACCGCCAGGCCGGCGATCGCGCCGCCGAGGCCGAGCGAGCCCGTGTCGCCCATGAAGATCGCCGCCGGGAACGAGTTGAACCACAGGAAGCCGACGGCGGCGCCCACGAGGCACGCGGACAGCAGCGCGAGGTCGCGCTGCCCGGCGGTCACGAAGGTGATCCCGATGAACGCCAGCAGGACGATCGCCGCGCATCCGGCGGCCAAGCCGTCGAGGCCGTCGGTCAGGTTCACGCCGCTCGTCGTCCCGGCGACGACGAAGTAGATCAGGACGGGATAGAGGATCCCCAGGTCGATCTGGTAGTCGACGATACGCAGGCGCAGCATGTTGGAGAGGTCGGCCTGCTCCGTGGCGACGTACCACAGCCCGAGCGAGATCAGGATCGTGACGATCAGCTTCCAGCGGGCCTGCAGCCCGAGCGAGCGCCGGCGGACGATCTTCGTGTAGTCGTCGGCGAAGCCCAGCAGCGCGCACGCGATCGCCACGCCGAACACTCCGAGCGCCTGCGGCGTGTGGTCGGAGAGGATCAGGAACGGCGCCGCGATCGCGACGAAGATGACGATCCCGCCCATCGTCGGAGTGCCTGCCTTCTCGTGGTGGCCCTCGGGCCCCTCCGGCCGGATGTTCTGGCCGAACTCGCGCTCGCGCAGGAAGTCGATGAACTTCGGCCCGAGGAAGATGCAGATGAGCAGCGAGGCGGTGCCCGCGACGAGGATCTTGCCCACGGCGCGTCGGCCTAGCCCGGCGTCCCGGCCGAGGCGGCGAGCGCCTCGGTGACCGCCTCGAGGCCCATCCCGCGCGAGGCCTTGATCAGGACGGTATCGCCGGGCTCGAGCAGCTCGGGCAGCAGCGCGGCCGCCTCGCCGGCGTCGGCGACGGCATGGCGCTCGCCATCGAACTCGCCGAGCATCGCGGCGGCGAGCTCGCCGACCGTCACCAGCAGGTCGACGCCGGCGGCCGTGGCCTCGCGCCCGACCTCGGCGTGGAAGCGCGCGGCGCCGGGGCCGAGCTCGAGCATGTCGCCCAGCACTGCGACGCGCCGGCCGTCGGCCTGCGCGGCGAGGTCGTCGAGGGCCGCGCGCATCGACATCGGGTTGGCGTTGTAGCAGTCGTTGATGACGAGCACGTCCTCGGCCAGCGCGACGTGCTCGCCGCGCAGCGCCGAGAAGGCCACCTCGACGCGTCCCCGCGGGGTGACCCCGACCGCCAGCGCGGCGGCGACCGCGGCCAGCAGGTTGAGGCGGTTGTGCGCCTGGGCGAAGGAGGGCTCGAGCTCGATCGTCTCGCCGCGCGCGACGATCCGCACGCGCCCCGCGTCGCCGCCGGCCGGGGCGACGTCACCGCCCTCGCCGAAGGTGACGACGTCGAGGTCCGCGCGCAGGTGGGGCGCCAGCAGCGGCTCCCCGACCGGGATCACGGCGGTCGATCCCCCGGCGAGCCCGGCCAGCAGCTCCGCCTTGGCCGCCGCGATCGCCTCCACCGACCCGAGGATCTCCAGGTGCACGGGCCCCACGTTGACGATCACCCCGACGTCGGGCTCGGCGATCGCGGTCAGCTCGGCGATCTGCCCGGCGCCGCGCATCGCCAGCTCGAGCACCAGCACCTCCGTGCCCCGCGGTGCCTCGAGGATCGCCAGCGGCAGGCCGATCTCCGTGTTGAGGTTGGCGCGGTTGGCGGCGGTTCGGCGGGCGGGCGCGAGCAGCGCGGCGAGGATGTCCTTCGTCGAAGTCTTGCCCGTCGACCCGGTGATCGCGATCACCGGGCAGTCGAGCTCGCGCCGCCATGCCCGCCCGAGGCCGTGCAGCCCTGCCAGCGGGCTCTCGGTAGCTAGGACCACGCCCGGCTGGGCGCCCGCCGGCGGCGAGGCCGCGGACCGGGCGGCGTCGGCGCGCTCGGGCGCGACCAGCACGCCCCACGCTCCGGCGGCCAGCGCCTGGGCGGCGAAGGCCCCGCCGTCGGCACGCTCGCCGGGAAGGCCCACGAACAGGTCGCCCGCGCGCACCTCGCGCGAGTCGATCGCGACAGCGTCCGGCCCGGCCTCGGCGGCTGGGGCCCCGACGATCCGCGCGCCCGCCGCGCGCGCGATCCGCTGCGGGCTCCAGTCCCTCACCGTCCCACCACCGCTCCGCGCAGCGCCTCGCGTGCCACCGCCACGTCGTCGAATGGCTCGCGCCGGCCGCCGGCGAGCTCCTGGCCCTGCTCGTGCCCCTTCCCGGCGATCACCACGACGTCGCCCGTTCCGGCCAGCTCGATCGCGCGTGCGATCGCCGTGCGGCGATCGAGGACCACCTCCGCGTCGTGCCGTGCGCCCGCGATGATCTGCGCGATGATCGCCTCCGGGTCCTCCGAGCGCGGGTTGTCCGAGGTGACGACGACGGCGTCGGCGAGCCGCGTGGCGATCTCGCCCATGACGGGGCGCTTGCCGCGATCGCGGTCGCCTCCGCAGCCGAACACGCAGACCACGCGCCCGCGCGTCAGGTCGCGTGCGGCGCGCAGGACGTTCTCCAGCGAGTCGGGGGTGTGGGCGTAGTCGACCAGGACCGCGAAGTCCTGGCCTTCCTCGACGGGCTCGAAGCGCCCCGGCACCCGGCCGCTGTCCTCCACCGCAGCGGCGATCGCCTCGTGGCCGGCGCCGAGCGCGCGCGCGGCGGCGACCGCCGCGATCACGTTGGCCACGTTGAAGCGTCCCGGCAGCGGCGAGGCCAGCGCGAGCTCGCGATCCGGCGTGCGCAGTGTGAACCGCGCGCCGCTCAGGCCGGTCCGCACGTCGGTCGCGCGGTAGTCGGCCGGGGCGTCGATCGCGAACGTGACCGCCTGGCCGAGCTCCGCTGCGAGCCGCTGGCCGTAGGGATCGTCGACGTTGACGATCGCCGTGCGCGGTGGATCGTCGCCCTCGAATAGCCGCCGCTTGGCGGTGAAGTAGTCCTCCATCGTGGGATGGAAGTCGAGGTGGTCCTGCGTCAGGTTCGTGAACACCGCGGCGGCCCAGTGGATCGCGTCGCAGCGGTGCAGCGCGAGCGCGTGCGAGGAGACCTCCATCGCGCACGCGCTGTCCCCCGCCTCCACCATCGCGCGGAAGTCGCGCTGGAGGTCGATCGCCTCCGGCGTCGTGCGCACCACGGCGCGCTCGGTCCCTCCGATCACCGAGGTCACGGTCCCCATCAGCCCGCAGCGGCGCCCGGCGGCTTCGAGCAGCGCGCGCACCAGGAACGCCGTGGTCGTCTTGCCGTTCGTGCCGGTGATCCCGACAACGTCGAGCTCGGCGGTCGGATCGCCGTGGAACGCCGCGGCCGCCGGCGCCATCGCCGCGCGAGCGGACTCCACGCGCACCTCGGGCACGCCGAGCTCGAGCGGGCGCTCGACCACCAGGGCGCCCGCGCCGCGCTCGACCGCCTCGGCGGCGAACCGGTGCCCATCCTGGCTCAGGCCGGTGACGCAGAAGAAGAGCGTGCCCTCCGTGACGCTCCTGGAGTCATAGGCCAGGCCCGTGATCTCCACGTCCGCGGCCCCTTCGCCCATCACGTCGCGAAGGTTCATGCTGCGGCCCAGACTACAGCCGCCCCGGCGCCTGGTCGGGCGCGATGCGCAGGTAGGGCAGCGCAAAGGCCATGATCTTCTCGAAGGCGGGCGCGGCGACCACGCCGCCGTAGTAGTCGCCCTGTGGCTCGTCGACCATCACGGCCACCAGCAGGCGCGGGTTGCGCGCGGGGGCGAACCCGACGAACGATGCGACGTAGCGCGTGTCCGAGTACCCACCCGTCTCGGGGTCGGGCTTGTTGGCGGTCCCGGTCTTCCCGGCGAGCTGATAGCCGGGGATCGAGACCTCGCTGGCCGTGCCGTCCGGTGCGAAGACGCCCTCGAGCATCTGGCGCACGCTCGCCGACGTGCGCGCGCTGATCACCCGGCGCCCGCGCGGCGCCGGCCGGACGTCGTCGCCCACCCGGCGCACCACCCGCGCGGGGCGCAGGATCCCGCCGTTTGCGATCGCCCCGTAGGCCGTCGCCATCTGCAGCGGCGTCACGGCGAGGCCCTGGCCGATCGGCAGGTTGCCCATGGAAGAGCCCGAGTAGTCGTCGAGGTCGGGGAGGATTCCCGTCCCCTCCCCCGCCAGGTCGATCCCGGTCGTGCGGCCGAAGCCGAAGCGCCGGATCCAGCGGTCGAAGCGCTGGCCGCCGAGCTTGAGCCCGATCGTGACCGCGCCCACGTTGGAGGACTGGGCGAGGATCTCCGCCGTGGTCATCGTGGCCGCCCCGCGCTCATGCGCCTCTCCGATCGTGCGGTCGGCGACCTGGATCGTGGGGGCGAGGTCGAAGGCACTGTCCGGGGTGACGACCCCCTCCTCGAGCGCCCCGGCCACCGTGAAGGGCTTGAAGGTCGAGCCGGGCTCGTAGGCGGCGGCGACGGCGCGGTCCTGGCGCGCGTACTCGGGCGCGGAGCCGAGGTCGTTGGCGTTGACGCGCGGCCAGTTGGCCAGGGCGAGGACGTCGCCGCTGCGAGGGTCCATCACCAGCGCCATCGCGCCCTTCGGGGAGAACTCGCGCCCGACGCCGGCCAGCACGTTCTCCGCCCGGTCCTGGATCGCCGCGTCGAGCGTGAGCTCGAGGGTCTCCCCCGCCTTCATCGCCTGCTCGTCGCGCAGGGAGATCGGCTGGCCCAGCGCGTCGCGGACAAGCCGGCGCTCGCCGCGGCGCCCGCGCAGCGTGCGCTCGTGGGAGAACTCGAGTCCCGCGAGCCCGTTGCCGTCGGTCCCCACGAAGCCGAGCAGCTGGGCGGCGAGGGTGTTCTGAGGGTAGATCCGCCGCGAGGAGGCGATCAGGTCGATCCCCTCGATCTGGAGCTTCTCGATCCGGCGCGCCTGGCGCGAGGGCAGCAGCCGGCGCAGGTAGACGAACCCGCGCTTGCGGTCCGAGAGCTTGCGCAGCACCGCGTCGGTCGGCTCCTTCAGGATCGGCGCCAGCCGGCGGGCGACCCGCAGCGGGTCCTTGATCAGCAGCGGGTTGGCGGCGACGTCGTCGGCGGGCTCGGAGACTGCGAGCTCCACGCCGTGGCGGTCGGTGATGGCTCCGCGGCGCGCAGGCACCTCGACCACGGCGAGCTGCTGGGAGACGGCAGCCTGCTTGAGCCCCGGCGCCTTGACCGCCCCGAAGTACGCGGCGCGCGCGCCGGCCAGGCCGAGCAGGCCCAGGAAGACGACGAAGAGGAGGGCGATGCGGCGCTCGATCAGCCCCATCGCCGGGCTCCCTGCGCCCTAGGGCTGCGGCGCCACCGCGGCGGCGCCTGCGTCGATGGTCCCCGTCGCCGGCCCGGAGCCGGACTCGGTGCTCGACGTCGTTCCCGCGGCGCTCGGCTCGGGATGCTCGTGCGCGCCGGCCTCGGCGTCGCTCTCGCCGGTGCCCTCGCTGCCGCCGTCGAGGCCGTCTGCGGCGCTTTGCTCGCGCGCCCCGACCGCGGACTCCGTGTCGCCGGCCACGGGCGCGGCCACGGCGGCGGTGGGATCGTTGAAGGGCTGGTCGCGCAGCGCCACTGCGGCGGCGGTCCCTGCGCCGGAGTCGGCCTTCAGGTAGCTGATCCCGCCAGCGGGCGGCATCACCATCCCGAGAGCGATCGCCTTCTCCTGCACGCGCTCGCTCGAGGACAGCCGAGAGACCTCGGCGCGCAGCTCCCCGTTGCGCCGCTCGAGCTCGGCGCTGCGCTCGACGGCGGTCCCGATGCCGGCGTTGAGCTCGAGCAGCGAGACCTGCGTCGCCACGAGGCCGATCAGCAGCGTCGCGACGACGGCGATCCAGCCGCGTCCCCGGACCAGCCGCTCGACGATCGTGCGGTCGGGGAGGGCGAGCGCGAACTCGAACAGCGCGATCGCAGGTCCGCGGCCGGTGGCGACGCGCGGCACGCTGCGGCGCGTGGCGCCCGGGCGCGCAGATCGCGAGGGCCCGGAGACGCGCCGCGCGATCCGGGGGGCCGGCCCGCGCGCGGGCCGGCGCGTCGCGCTCCCCGTTCGCGTGGTCGCGCCGCGCGGAGCCGGGTGGCGCTTCGGAGGCTTGCGCGCGGGCGCGCGCCTGGCCGTCGTGCGCGCGGCGGATGTCGCGGCCGGCGGTGTCATGCGTCCTCGCGGCGGCGGCGCGCGACGCGCAGCCGAGCCGACTTGGAGCGCGGGTTGTCGGCGACCTCGCCCGGCGTGGGCGCCACGGCGCGACGGGTCAAGAGATCGGCCTCGGGCGAGCGCCCGCAGGCGCAGACCGGGAAGTCCGGCGGGCAGATGCACCCGCGCGCGCGGGCGGTCAGGAAGCGCTTGACCCTGCGGTCCTCGAGCGAGTGGAACGAGATCACGCCGAGCCGTCCGGAGGGGCGCAGCGCGTCCCAGGCCAGCGGCAGCGCGCGGTCGAGCTGCTCGAGCTCGTCGTTGACGGCGATCCTGATCGCCTGGAACGTGCGCTTGGCAGGGTGTCCGCCGGCGAAGACCGCGGGTGCCGGGATCGCGGACTTGATCACGTCGACGAGCTCCTGCGTGCTCCCGAGGGGATGCTCGCGCCGCCGGCGTCCAATCGCGCGCGCGATCGGGCCGGCGTAGCGCTCCTCTCCGTACTCGCGCAGGAGCCTGGCCAGGCGCCGCTCCTCCCAGCGGTTGACGACCTCGGCCGCCGTCAGCTCCTGGGCGGGGTCCATCCGCATGTCCAGCGGCGCGTCGTAGGCGTAGGAGAACCCGCGGTCGCGCGTGTCGACCTGCAGGGAGGACATCCCGAGGTCCAGCGTGACCAGATCGGCGGCCTCACCCTCCTCGCGGAGCAGCTCGAGGCCCTCGGCGAACGTCGCGCGGATGAAGCGCGTCTCGCATGGAACCTCGGCGGCCAGCTCGGCGAAGCGCTCCTCGGCGATCGGGTCGCGATCGATCCCGATCAGCGTGCCGGCCGGTCCGATCCGGTCGGCGATCAGGCGAGCGTGCCCCCCGCCCCCGACCGTGCAGTCGATCGCGGTCTGGCCCGGCCGCGGCGCCAGCAGGTCGATCAGCTCGCCCGCCAGCACCGGGACGTGGATCGCGGTCATGTCAAGAAGTGTGGCCAAGGCTCTCGGTGAGCTCGGTGACTGTGGCGGCCAGCTCGTCGTTGTAGGACGCCCACGCGGCGCGGTCCCACACCTCGAGGTTGTCGCCGGCCCCGGTGACCACGACCTCACGGTCCAGGCCGGCGTGCTCGATCAGGAAGCTCGGCAGCATCACGCGACCGGCCGAGTCGAGCTCGGTGTCCACGGAGTTGGCCGAGAAGAAGCGCTGGAGCTGGCGGGCCTCCGCGGAGGCGGGGTTGCGCCCCGCCAGGGTCGCCTGCGTGTAGGCGACGTAGTCGCGCGGGGCCCACAGCGCGACGCACCGATCGAGTCCCTTGGCGAGGACCACGCCCTCGGAGAGCGTCGCGCGGAACTTGGCGGGCACGGTCAGCCGGTTCTTCGCGTCGAGGGTGTAGTCGAAGGTGCCGCGGAAGGCCACTGGTCTTCTTTCGCGAACTGAACGTTTCCGTCGAAGTGGACTGGACCGAGGTGGCGGAGTGGGAGGAGCCCCGCCACCCCGGTCCGATATCGCGGGGCGAACATAACCCACTGTCCCCCACTTTGCAACAAGTTTCTCGTCACTTCTCCCACAGACCTTTAGCGGCCTCGTGGTCGAAGCCCGAAAAAGAGGCTCTGAGCAGGGAAAGAAGCGGTGGGAGAGGTGGCGGACAAGCGCGCCTGCGGCGGGCAAGCGCGGTTGCAGGCGCGCCCACTGCACGCCGCCTTGCAGGCAGCGTGCCGGATCTGCAACCGATCCTGCACGGGCGCCGCGGTCGGCGGGGCCGTCTCCCGCGCGCGCGAGGTCGTAGGATCATCGCGTTACCCCGAAACCGCAAGGAGACACCCCCTTGAACTCCACCTCCTCCCCGCTCTCCGCGCGCCGCCTGGCCGCGCTGCTGGCGACGCTGGCGACCACGCTCCTCGCGCTCGGCGCCGCAGCGTGCGGCGGCGCCGGCGGCGGCAACGAGGACGCCGACCCGGCCGACATCGCGCCGAAGGGCACCCTCATCTACCTCTCCGCGTTCGCGCGTCCGGAGGGCGATCAGAAGGAGGCCGTCGACACGATCGCCAAGAAGGTGTTCCGCGTCTCGGACCCGGGGCAGCGCATCCAGGGCCTGATCGACAAGGAGATCAAGGAGGACGACCCCGACATGTCGTTCAAGGAGGACATCGAGCCCTGGCTCGGGAAGCGCATCGGCATGGCCGTCACGCGGCTGGGCCGCAGCGAAGACTCGAACGTCGCGGTGATCGTCGCCTCCAAGGACAACGACAAGGCCGAGGACTTCATCAAGAACGTCAAGCACAAGACCAAGCCGATCGAGCGCTCCTACAAGGACGTCGACTACCGCTTCGAGACCGACGTCCAGATGGCGTCGGGCCTGGTCGACGACTACGTGGTCTTCGGCAACGAGACTGCTTTCAAGGCGGTGGTCGACGCCTCCAAGGACGGCGACTCGCTGGGCGACGTGCAGAAGTTCAAGAGCGTGGCCGACGCCTCCGAGGACAAGCTCGGCTTCGGCTACGTCGACGTGAAGGCGCTCGCGGGGTCGTTGAGCTCGACGGGCGCCCTGCCCTCGGGCCAGGCCGAGACGCTGCGCTCGCTCGTCGGCACCTCCAACCCCGAGCCCGTCACGATGGGCCTCGAGGCCAAGTCGAACCAGGTGACCCTCGACGTCACCGCGCCGGCCCGCCAGGGCGCGAACGCCACCAAGCAGCAGACGGACCTGGTGGCCTCGCTGCCGGGCGCCGCGTGGGTCGCGTTGGGCGCGCCGCGCATTGGACAGTCCCTCAAGCAGGGCATCGACCAGTTCGGCGGGGGCGGCGCCGGCGGGGGTGTCGTCCAGACGCTCAAGGACCAGCTGCGCGGGCAGACCGGGCTCGATCTCGATCGCGACATCCTCGCCTCGCTGGGCGACATTGCCTTCTTCGCGCAGGGCACCTCGATCCTCAACGTGGGTGTCGGAGCCGTCGTCGAGACGCCCGACCCCGCGGCGGCGAGCCGGTTGGTCTCGAAGCTGGGACCGCTGGTCCGGCGCTTTGGCGGCCCGCAGGGCGTGAGCGTCGGCAGCGCCAGCGTGGCAGGCGCCAAGGGGCTGCGGGTCACGGCTCGGGGGCTTCCCGGCGGGCTCAACGTGGTCACGAAGGGCGACCGCCTCGTGATCGCCTATGGCGACGACGCCACGCGTCAGGCTTTCTCCCCCACCCAGAAGCTCGCCGACACGCCGGAGTTCAAGCAGGCCCAGCAGTCGATCGGCGGGGCGCTGCCCTCGCTGTACGTGCTGTTCGGTCCGCTGGCCGACCTGGCCGCATCGCAGAGCAGCGCCGACGCCGACAAGATCCGCCAGTACCTCGGCGCGCTGAGCACGCTCGCCGCCGGCTCGAAGGTCGAGGGCCGTCGTCAGGTGTCGCGCTTCGTGCTCAACGTCAAGTAGCGCTTCGCGAGGCCGGTGGCGCCGTGCGCGGCGCCACCGGGGCTGCGGTCGGAGCTCACACCATGAGCGAGGCGACGAGGGCCGCCGCGACCAAAAGCAGCACCGACGGCACCAGCAGCAGCGCGACGGCCAGCTGGATCTTCGGCGCCGCGCGCGCAGCGTGCTCGCGGATGCGCCGGGCTCGCTCGGCGCGGGCCTCGCGCGCCTGCGCCGCCAGGGTTTCCCCAAGCGGAGCGCCATGTCGCTCCGCGCGCGCCAGCGCGGCCGCCAGCAGCGCGACCCCCGGTGCCGGACACCGGCGCACCAGCGCGGAGAGCGCCTCCTCACGGGGGACGCCCAGCTGCACTTGCGCGGCGGCGACCCGCCACTCCCGTGCCAGCATCCCGGTGTGGCGGTGGCCGACCTCGGCGAGCGCGCGCCCGAGCGGTAGCCCCGCCTCGACTGCAACGCGCAGGAGGTCGAGCAGGTCGGGCAGGTCGAGCTCCATCGAGCGGCGGCGCGCCCGCGCGCGGCGCGCCAGCACCAGCTCGGGGCCGAAGAACCCCGCGAGCCCGAGCGCGGGGAAGGCCACGACGGGCAGGCGACCGGGAAGCGAGGCGGCCAGGGGCGCGCCGGCGAGCAGCGCCACGCAGGCGCAGGCGCCCTTGACGGCGGTCATCTCGCCGGGGCCGAGCCCGAACGGACGCCCCGCGGCCTCGAGGCGCCCGGCGAGATCGCGCGCCGGCGCGGGCGCACCCAGCCGGCGCCCGAGCGCCACCAGCGCCGCGACGGCACGCGCGCCCGCCGGTCGCCGCCGGCCCCTGCGCGCGGCAGCGACCTCGCCGAGACCCGTGCCGGCGAGCATCCCGGCGGCCGCCGCCAGCAGGACCGCCGGGGTCACGCCGCCGCCCTCATCGCGCCGCACTCATGCCCGCACCCGCGCGAGGCGCCCGATCACCACGAACGCCCCGGCCTGGAGCGCCAGCGCGCAGCCCAGCAGCCACGTCGTGAGCGGCGAGCGCACGAGCGACGCGAGGTAGCCCGGGCTGCCCAGCTCGGCCAGCGCGGCAGCGCCGACCGGGAGCACCGTGACCACGAGGCCGGTGAAGCGCGCCTGTGCGGTGGCCGTGCGCGCGTCCTGCTCGAGCCGGAGCGAGTCCTCGAGCGCTGCGCCGAGCTCGCGCAGGAGACGTGCCAGGTCGCCGCCGGCGCGGGACTGGAGCATCACTGCCGCCACGATCGTGTCGAACGCGCGCGTGCCCGCCCGCGACCGCAGGCGCTCGAGCGCAGTCTCGGTGGCCTCGCCCAGCTCCAGGTGCGAGGCCGCCGCTCGAACCTCCGATCCCGCGGCTCCCGGCACCCCGCCCCCGGTCGCCGCCGCCAGCAGCGCGCCGCGGACGGAGTGCCCGCCCGCCAGCGCGTCGGCGAGCGCCCGCGCGAGCAGCGGCGCGCCGCGCTCGAGGTCGGCGAGGTAGCGCCGGCGGCGCACGCGCACCAGCGTCACCGCCGCCCACGGGCCTCCGGCGGCCAGCGCCGCTCCCGCCACCGGCCCGGCCACCAGCCAGCCTCCCACGAGCAGCCCGGCCGCGGCCAGGAGCGCCAGGCGCCGGCGCTCGGGGAGGGTCGGCTCGCGGCCCTCACGCCCCGCGCGGAGGAGCGGCGCGATCAGCCGGGCCACGCCCGCGGCCGCGGTGGAGCGCTCGATCGCCGCGAGGGCATTCCAGGCCGCGGCGACGGCCAGGCCGGCGGACAGGGCGGCCAGCGCGGCGGCGCCGGTCACGGAGCGCCCGCCAGCCGCTGCGCGAGCCGATCGCCGAGTGGAGCGCGCCAGCTGGGGCGCCCGTCGCGCACCGTGTAAACGTCGCGCGTCCCCGCGCCGCCGGCGACCCGCACCACCTCGCTCACCGCGATCACGCGACGCGTGCCGTCACGAGCGCGCGCCTGGTGAACGACGACGTCCAGCGCGGTCGCCACCTGCTCGCGCACCGCCGCGTGGGGCAGCGCCACGCCGGCCATCAGCGCCAGCGTCTCCACCCGGCGCAGCGCCTCCACAGTCGACCCGGCGTGCACCGTCCCCAGCGAGCCGTCGTGGCCGGTGCTCATCGCCCCGAGCATGTCCAGGGCCTCGGCGCCGCGCACCTCACCGACGACGATCCGGTCGGGGCGCATGCGCAGCGCGTTTCGCACCAACGCACGAATCGTCACCTCACCGCGGCCCTCGAGGTTGGCCGGGCGCGCCTCCAGGCGGACGACGTGCGGCTGCTGGAGGCGCAGCTCCGCCGCGTCCTCCACCGTGACGATCCGCTCGCCCTCGGGGATGAACGACGACAGGGCGTTGAGCGTCGTCGTCTTTCCCGATCCCGTGCCGCCGCTGATCAGCAGGTTAAGACGCGCGCGCACGCATCGCGCCAGGAAGTCGCGCAGCGGCGGATCGAGCGTTCCGGCGGCCACCAGGTCGTCGGGCGAGAACCCGCGCCGGCGAAACCGGCGGATCGTGAGCGCTGGGCCGTCGAGTGCGAGCGGAGGAATCACCACGTTGACCCGCGAGCCGTCGGGCAACCGCGCGTCGACGAGCGGCGAGGCCTCGTCCACCCGGCGGCCCAGCGGCGCGAGGATCCGCTCGATCGCGTGACGAAGATCCTCCTCGGAGGGGAAGCGCTCGGTCGCGGCCTCGAGCCGGCCGCCTCGCTCTACCCACACCGCACCCGCGCCATTGACCATCACCTCGTCAACCGCAGGATCCTGGAGCAGCGGCTCGAGCGGGCCCAGGCCGAACACGCGCTCGGCGACCATGCGCGTCAGCCGCGCGCGCGCCTGCGCGTCCAGCAGTCCGCACTCGCGATCGACGAGCGCGGCGATGCGAGCCGAGACCTCGCCCTCCTCCTCGCCCGCCTCGTGCAGCAGCCGCTCGCGCAGGAACCCCGCCAGCTCCTCGAGCGCGACGGAACCGTTGTCCTCCATGGCCTACGGAGGGGCTGGAACGCGCGTTCTCGCCCCGCCGTGAAGGTCTCAGCCGCGCGAGGGGACGGCGAGCCGGGGCGGCGTCAGGGAGCGGGCGGCGGGGTGGGGCGCGGCCACCCCAGCGGCCGCGACTCGCGCACGTCCTCACAGCGGAACGGCGCGTAGGCCTGCTCGCACGCCGGCGGGTAGCGCGCGCACGTGCGCGACTGGTAGTCGGGCAGGCAGGAGTTGAACGGCTGGTTCCAGCGGTGCGACGCGTCGCGGTCGGCGACCTCCTGGATGTTGGTCCAGTCGTCGAAGTCCTGGTCGTCGTCGCCGTCGCGGGTGCCGTCGCCGTCGGAGTCGTGGTCGACGAAGTCGGTGCCGGCCCAGGCCACCTGGTAGTCCCCTTCCTCCTTGAAGTAGGTCTTCCAATAGCCCGGCGTCAGGCGGCCGTGCGTCTCGTCGTAGTTGGTCACGCCGTCGGAGTCCGGGTCCTTCTCGTCGTCGGACAGGCCGCCGCTGCCGTCGAGGTCGAGCTGGGGCTCGGTCACCGGTCCCGGACCGCCGCTGAACTGGGTGCCGGCGCTGAAGTTCAGCGGCACGGAGCGGTTGCCGTACCTGGCCCATGCCACGTACTCCTCGGCGAGGGTCAGGACGTCGCCGTCGTGGTCGATGGTCGCGTCGGTGCCGTCGAGCGGGTTGGGGTACGGGCGCTTGCCGGGATAGGGTCGGCTGGAGATGTTGAGGTCGCGCGCGGCGAAGTACTCGTAGCCGTCCTCGATGAAGTCGCCGTCGGTGTCGACCTTGCAGGGATCGAGCCGCAGCGAGCTCTCCAGCGCGTCCTCGAGCAGGTCGTTGTCGTCGTCGCTCTCGGCGGAGTTGGGGATCCCGTCGCTGTCGCAGTCGGCGACCGCGCCGGGGATGCCCCCGGTCGGCGCGCCGAGCCGCGGCGGTCCGATCAGCGGGGAGCGCAGCGTCGGGGTGAAGTAGAGAGCGAAGCGCCGCGACAGGACGCGGATGCGAAAGCGCGTGTAGAGCGGCGAGCCGGCACGGGTCACCAGGAACGGCAGGAGCTTGGCCGGGATGCGCACGCGCATGTAGCGCGAGGTCGCGAAGTCCGCGCGTACGAACACCGCACGGGCGCGCAGGCGCTGGAAGGCGACGGTGTTGCGCATCCGCCCCGGGATGAAGTTGCGCCCGCGGATCGTGAGGTAGGAGCCGACCGTCGTCGTCAGCGGCGTCACCGAGGTCACCACCGGCGGCGTAACCGCCGCCGCCGCGCCCTGGGGCACCGCGAGTAGGGCGCCAAGGACGCAGAGGGTGAGCAGGGGACGACGCAGCATCGGCACTGGTGTGCATCGGGCGTGGGAGCGCAAACCTTGAGCGCGGCGCCGATGCGTTCGACGCCCGGCAGGACAACCTCAGCGCAGCTCGGCGCCGACGGACAGACCCGCGGCCCCGCGCGTGCGGTCGCCGGGAGCGCGCGGCAGCAGCCGCAGCTCGCGCGCGAACGACTGTGCCGCGGCGAGATAGACCGCCTGGCGCAGCGTCACCCGCAGCGAAGCGGCGACACGCGGCGCGTCGGCGCCTGCTCCCGCAGCCGGCGCACCGCTCGCCTCCGGGCCCGGGGCCGCGGCGAGGACCTCCACGTCCTCGAGCGCCAGCGCGGTCTCACCGGAGCCGCCGCGATCGGGGTCGCGCGTGACCAGCACGTCTACGCGGCTGCCGGGCACCACGGCCTCCGGGGCGGCGACCGCCACGACGTCGGCCACGCGCTCGCCGCGCCTCAGCTCAGGGCCGGCCCCGGCGGTCGGATCGCCGTCGTCCACCTGCCCGGACACGATGTAGGCGCCGCCGGGGATCGCCACCGCCGCGCGCAGACCAGCGACCGCGCCGACCGCGTCGAACCCGCCCGTCGGCGCGAACCTCGCCGGGACCCTTCGCAGCGCCACGCGCCGCGCGTCCAGCCGCGTGTCGGGCGCGAGCTCCCCACGCGCGACGACGGCGGGCACCAGTGGGCCGAGCCGGCGCTCCAGCGCGGCCTCGCGCCGCGAGACGTCCGATGCAGCCAGCCCTCCGAGCACCAACGAGAGCCCCAGCAGCAGGATCGCGCGCCGGCGCCGGCTCATCGCTGCGCGCGGCGCGCCGCCGCCGCGACCGGCAGGTCCAGCGCCAGCCGCGCCCCGCGGGTGGCGGGCGCGGCGGCGAGCCGTCCGCCGTGACGCGCGGCGATCTCGGCGGCGATCGCCAGTCCGCGGCCGCGGCGGCCGCGACCCCCGTGCGCGCCCCGCGTGAGCTCGGCGACGGGGGCGGCCAGTCCGGGCCCGTCGTCGCATACCTCGATCCGCGCACGCACGATGTCCGCCGAGGCGCGCACTACCACGTGGCCTCCGCCATGCTCGATCGCATTGGCCAGGAGGTTCCCGCACGCCTGCCCCAGCCGCAGGCGATCGCCGCGCACCGCGGCGCCGCCGGCGTCGACCTGCAGCCGCAGCACGGTTCCTGCCGCGTCGGCCACCGGCCGCCAGGCCTCGACCGTCTCCTGAACGAGCGCCTCGACCGATACCGCCTCGCGGCGGTCGCGAGCGCGCCGCCCGGCGCGGGCGGCATGCAGGTCGTCCAGGGCCAGGCCGGCTCGGCGCAGCTCGCCATCGATCGCCGACGCACTGTCACGCGCGCTCGCGCTCGTGCGCGAGAGCAGCGCGAGCCCGAGCCGCGCCGACGTCAACGGCCCGCGCAGCTCGTGGCAGGCCCGCGCGACGAGCTCCCCGCGGCGCCCCAGCTCGCGCTGGAGCACGGCCGCACCGGCCAGCGCGGCCAGCGCGGCGAGCCACCCCGTCGCCGTCAGCGCGGCGCTCATCCCGCCTCGCCCACCGGGCCGTCGATCAGCCGGTAGCCGACGCCCCACACGTTGACCACGAACCGATCCCCGTCGCGGCCGAGCTTCTGCCGCAGCCTGCAGGCGTGGGAGTCGAGCGTCCGCGTCGAGCCCATCGCACGAAATCCCCACACGTCGCGCAACAGCTCCTCCTTGGTGAACACGCGCGTGGGATCGGAGGCCAGGGCGCGCAGTAGCGCGAACTCCTTCTGGGAGAGCTCGATCCGGCGGTCGCGCAAGCGCACCTCGCGCGAGGGCGGGTCGACCTCGAGCTCCCCCACGCGCAGGCGCCCCAGCCGGCGACGGCGATCGGCGCGCCGCAGCAGCGCGCGGATGCGCGCGAGCAGCTCGCGGTAAGCAAAGGGCTTGACCAGGTAGTCGTCCGCGCCGCGCTCGAAGCCGCGCAGACGGTCGAGCTCGCCGTCGCGCCCCGTCAGGACGACCAGCGGGGTGTCCGGGTTCAGCCGGGTTGCCACGCCGTCGGCCTCGCGCACGCGCCTGATCAGCTCCAGGCCGTCGGCGTCCGGCAGCCCGAGATCGACGATCGCCAGGTCCGGGTACTTGCGCTCTAGCAGCCGCAGCCCGTCGCGCGCGCAGTCGGCGACCAACATGTCGTAGCCGTCCGCAGTCAGGTTGTCGGCGAGGAAGGTCCGCGTCGCGTCGTCGTCCTCGACGACGAGCAGGGTGTTGCGGTCGTCGTGCATGCCGGGGGGAGCCCCCGGCCGCAGCGAGTTCGCCCCCCGGACCTAGCCGGCGCGCAGCGGCGCCAGCTGCTCGGCTCCGAACAGCGGCGGCACGCGCCCGGCGTAGTCGGCGCACAACCGCTGCGCGAGCCGGCCCGCCGCGCGCGCCTCAATCAGCGGCCGCAGGTCGTCGAAGAAGGACAGCGCCCGGATCTGCGGGGCGATCTGGACATCGGCCGCGGTGGCGCGCTCCCCGCCCAGCACGCCGGCCTCAATCAGCCCGTCCACGTGGTCCAGCCGGGCCGGCAGCTGCCCGAGCGCCTCGCGCACGGCCTCGTCGCCGGTCCCGTAACGGCCGACCTGGGAGCGCAGCAGCGGCCGCGCCAGCGCGATCGCGAGCGGGGCGGGTACCAGCTGCTGCGGCCCTCGAGCATCGTGGGGATCGCCTCCGGGCGCTGCAGTGCCCCCAGCGGCAGCAGCGTGCGCGGCAGCGGCTGGAGCTCCTCCTCGCCCCAGCGCTCGGCCTCCTCCACGCGAGTGCGCGACGCGGCGTCGGCGGGGAAGAGCGCCGGCTCGGGTTGGAGCTCGTCGAGCGCCCGCGTGATCGCGCGCGTGCCCTGGACCAGGCGCCCTTCGACCTCCAGCGCGGGGACCGTCTCACCGTCGAACCCGAGCGAGGGAAGGATCACGCGGTGCAGCGCCTGGGGCAGGTCGATGCGGCGGAAGCGGATGCCCTTGTGGCGCAGCGCCAGCCGCGCGACCCAGGCGTTGGGCGAGCCCTGGAGGGAGTAGAGCGTCGCGCGCACGCGGCGCTACGGCTGCTGGCCCGTCGGGCGCACGAGCACCTCGTTGACGGCCACGTGCTCGGGCTGGGCGACCGTGAAGACGATCGCGCGGGCGATGTCGTCGGCCTCCAGCACCTTGCCGATCTTGTCGCGCATCTTCTCCGTGGCCTCCACGACCATCGGATGGCGGTTGTGGCCCTGGAGCTCGGTGTCCACGAACCCCGGCTCCACGACCGAGACGCGCACGTTGGCGTGCAGCGCCTCCTGGCGCAGCGCCTCCGTGAAGGCCACCACGCCGAACTTGGTCAGGTTGTAGACGGCCGCACCGGCGCTGGCGCGGCGGCCCGCCGTCGAGGCGACGTTGACGATGTCGCCGCGGCCGCCCTCGCCCATCAGCGGCAGCGCCGCGTGCGTGCAGTAGAGGAGGCCGAGCAGGTTCACGTCCACCATCCGGCGCCAGTCCTCGACGTCGGCTCCGGCCACCGGGCCCAGCAGCATCACGCCGGCGTTGTTGACGAGCACATCGAGGCCGTTCAGCTCGGAGTGGCTGCGCTCGATGAAGGCGCGCGCCTGGGACTCGTCGGCCACGTCGGTGGGCACCGCGAGCGCACGCCCGCCGTCGTCGGCGATCCGCTTCGCGAGCGCCTCGAGCCGGTCCTCGCGGCGGCCCGCCAGCGCCACCGCGGCACCGGCCTGCGCGAGCCGCAGCGCCGTCGCCTCGCCGATGCCCGACGTCGCGCCGGTGACCGCTGCCACCCGTCCCGAGAGGTCTGAGTCCACGCCCCGGACCCTACAGTTCGCCCGCTGCCGGGCGCGATGCAAGTTCCCGTTCAGGCCGGGCGCCGGAGCAGGAGTCGCCCATATGATGCCGACGCCTGATGGACGCACTGCGCCGCGAAAACTACGACTCCGGACAGGACTTCGTGCTCGAGTACGGGGAGCTTCGCTTTACGTTCAACGAGCGCGACTTCTCCGAGCGCTGCGAGCAGGCCGCGCTGAAGGTCGGGTTCGTCGCGGGCCGCCTCTCCGAGCCCGAGGTCGAGGACCTGGTCAACCTCGTCGTCAACGGCGAGCTGCCCGACCCCGCCTCGGCGCTGGGCGAGCACGTAAACGACTGCTGGCCCGACCTCGTCGGCCCCGCCGAGCGCTCGCTCGTGCACTGGCTACGGCGCCTGATCTTCCGCAGCGCCTGGCTCGACCAGCGCGTCAAGGAGGGCGAGCTCGACATCTCCTACGAGCAGGACACGGAGTCCTTCGCCTACGTTCAGCCCGACCGCGGCGACGAGCCCGTCGAGCTCGCGCCCGAGCCGAGCTGGCGCCGCGTGGCCTACAACCCGCGCTAGCCGGCGCTGCGCCCGTAGACCTCCGCGCGCGCCCGCGCGATCGCCTCCGCTCCGGCCTCGCCGACCAGGAGCTCGGGCCGCAGCACGCCGCTGGATGCGACGTCGATCGACGGGTAGCGGGCGGTTCCCGCCAGCCCCGCGTCGAAGGCGATCACGGTGGTCTCGCCGCCGAGCGGGCGCGTGGTAGTGGCGACCACGGTCAGGGAACCGCCCTCGGCGATGTTGCGCGCAGCGGCCAGCGCGCGCCGCGCGGCAGCCTCGTGCAGCCCGTCGAGCGTGTCGATCAGGACGACGGCGTCGCCGCCCCGCGCCGCGATCCGCCGTCCCTGCTCGACGACGTTCTCGACTGCCTGCGAGCGCGTCTCGGCGGAGGCGCCGAGACCGGCGGTGGCGGCGGGAGCCGCCGGGCCGGCGCTCCATTCGCCCACCTCCTCGGGTCGCGCGCCCGCGAGCGCCACGGAGAGCTCCACGCCCTCCAGGGCCGTGAGCGCGGCGGCGAGGCGGCGCAGCGCCTCGGTCTTCCCCGAGCGCGCCGGACCGACGAGCGCAACCCGCGATCCCTTGCCGAACGGCGTGAGCCATTCGATCGCCTTCAGCGTCGGGTCCTCGGACTGCAGCGCGAAGCGCTCGGACGGGAAGGCCGCGGGCAGGTCGTCGTAGCGCGTGCCCTCGGCGACCTCGTCGGCCGGCGCCCCGTTGATCGTGTCGACGCGGACCAGCGAGGGAAAGCGCTCCGAGCGCCGCGGGCGCCGGACGGGGCCGGTCACGACGTCCCCGGAGACCAGCTCGCAGCGGCGGATCTGGGCCGCGGAGATGTAGACGTCGTCGTCGGAGGGGTCCGGCGGGCTCACGCGCACGAAGCCCGAGCCGTTGCCCAGCAGCTCCACCACGCCCTCCACGGCGCGGTCGGCTGCCTCGGGCTCGGCCGGCTCGTCCGCGGCGGCCGTCTTGGGCTCGCGGTCACCGCCGGCGTCGGGGCCGCCGTCGGAGTCGCGCCCTCGCCCCCGGCCGCCGCGGCGGCGGCGCGAGCGCGAGCGCGCGGGGCGCTCCTCGCGCTCGGAGGTGTCGGTCCCGGCGGGCGCGTCATCGGCCTCGGCGACCACGGTCCCCTCGACCACCGCGTCCTCGGCGCCGGTCTCGGCCTCGGCCTCCTCGGCGACGGCGGTGGCCGAGGACGCCGTCCCCTCGTCGCCTCCCTGGCGCGCGAGGATGGCGTCGATCAGGTCTGCCTTGCGCAGGCGGCGGAAGCCATCGAGCCCCAGCTCGGAGGCGATCGCGTGCAGGTCGGAGAGCGGGCTCGCCTCGAGGGCGGAGCGGTCGAGCACTGACATGTGGTGGTTCCTTTCGTCGTGGTCGGTCGGCGTCCGTCCGCGTTGGTCAGCGGCCGGCGACCGTGTCCCGAGAGGTCGGGACGCGAAGGGAAGGCTAGCCGGTCGTCAGGACCCGACGGGCTCCCGCGCGATCAGCTCCTGGAGCCAGCGGCCGAACTCCGGCCGCGACTCCCAGTCCGCGGTGAAGCGATCGATCCCCTGCGCCGTCAGCGGATGGGCGAGCATCTGGTGCAGGACCTTCCCGGGGATCGTTGCCACCTCGCAGCCCAGCTTGGCGGCGGTGACGACGTGCTCCGGATGCCGGATGGACGCCGCCAGGACCTGTGAGGTGACGCCCGCCGGGCGCAGCGCGTCGACGATCCCCGCGACGACCTCCGCGGAGTCGACCGAGATGTCGTCGAGGCGGCCCATGAAGCAGGAGATGTAGGCGGCGCCGGCCTCCGCGGAGAGCAGCGCCTGGGTGGGCGAGAAGACCAGCGTCATGTTCACCGGGTGCCCGTCCGCCGTCAGTTCGCGCGTGGCGGTCAGGCCGGCAGCGCAGAACGGGACCTTGACCACGATGTGCTCGGAGAGGCGGCGCAGGGCGCGCCCCTGGGCGACCATCTCGTGCGCGTCGGCCGAGACCACCTCGGCGGACGTGGGGCCGGCGACGAGCTCGCAGATGCGCCGGATCGCCTCCCCCGGATCGCCCTCCTCCTTGGCCAGCAGGCTGGGATTGGTGGTGGCGCCCGCGAGCACTCCCCAGGCGGCGATCTCCTCCACCTCGGCGATGGAGCCCGTGTCGATGAAAAGCCTCATTGCGCGTCCCTTCCGGCGTCGATCTCGGCAGTGTCCGTCCAAGCATGCCCGCGGCGGCCGACGGACAACCGCGCGCCCGCGCGCCGGCGTCACTCCGGCTCGCGACGCAGCGCGTCGGGCAGCTCGAGCCCGGGCTCGAGCTCGCGCTCGCCGCTCAGCGCCGCCCGAACCGCCAGGAAGTCGGCGGTCGCGGCGACGTCGTGCACGCGCAGGACGTGCGCCCCGGCGTCGACGCCGTGGGCGACGGCGGCGAGCGTGCCACCCAGGCGATCCAGCGGCGCCCGGTGTGTCAGCGCCCCTAAGAAGTCCTTGCGCGAGACCGCCAGCAGCAGCGGGCGCCCGAGGTCGTGCAGGCGCTCGAGGCCGCGCAGGAGCGCCACGGTCTGCGCGGGGCGCTTGCCGAAGTCGGGGCCGGGGTCGAGCAGCACCTGCTCGGGGGGCACGCCCCGTTCCAGCGCGAGCGCCAGCCGATCGGCCAGGAACGCCGCGACCTCCTCGACGACGTCCTCGTAGGGATGGTCGACCTGCTGCTTCGGCGGATCGGGGGTGTGCATGATGACGAGAGCCGCTCCCGTGCGGGCACACAGCTCGGCGACGGCCCCGTCGCGCAGCCCGCTGGTGTCGTTGACGATCGCGGCGCCCGCCGCCACGGCCGCCTCGGCCACGGACGCCTTGTAGGTGTCCACGGAGACGAGGTGCCCGGCAGCGGCGAGCCGCTCCACGACCGGTGCCACGCGCGCGATCTCCTCGCCGGGATCGACGGGCGGCCGGTCGGTGCGTGCCGACTCCCCGCCGACGTCGACGATCTGCGCGCCCGCCGCCACCAGCGCCGCGCCGCGCTCGACGCAGGCCTCGAGCGAGGTGGCGACCGGACCGTCCGAGAAGGAGTCCGGGCTGGCGTTGACGATGCCCATCAGCACCGGGCGCTCGCCCAGCACGAGCGTTCGCCCGCCGGCGTGCAGCTCCCGCGGCGGCCGCAGGCTCACGAAGAAGAGGCCAGCGCGGCGGGGAGGATGCCCTCGGCCGCCGCGGTCTGGCGGAAGCGCCGTCCCTCCTCGCCGGCGCGCGCATCGTCCCAGCCCAGCTCGCCCGCGAGCGCGCGCGCGACGCGGGTCGGGGCCGCGGCGTCGTCGGTCAGCAGGTCGGCCGCGGCCAGCAGTCCGAGGCGCGTGCGGCGCAGCAGCACGTCGGCCACGCCGCGGACCTGCTCGCGCCTGGCCGCGAAGACCGCCTCGGCGAGGAGGTCTGGCATCCCGGCGACGATCGGCTGGGCCAGCTCGCCGCGCTCGGCCGCGATCGCGAGGACGTCGTGGGCGGCGTGCCCGTAGCGCCCGGCGAGCATCGCGTAGGAGTCCTCCGGCACGCCCTCGATGCGCGGCAGCTGCGTCGCGTCGGCGGCCATCCCGAGCGGGATCTCATGGGTGCGGCACGGGGCCTCGCGCCCGTCGCGCTCGACGAGGCGGTCCACCGCCAGCTTGGCCATCCGCCGCCAGGTGGTCAGCTTCCCGCCCGTGATCGTGATCATCCCGCTGGAGGTCTCGTACAGCTCGGCCTTGCGCGAGATGTCGACCGACTTCTTCGGGTCCCCGGTCGAGATCAGCGGGCGCACGCCCGCGTAGGCGCCGGTCAGGTCGCCGGCGCCGAGGTCGGTCTCGAAGTAGCGGTTGACGGCGTCGAGGAGGTACTCGACGTCGTCCTCGGCCGGCCGGACGTGGTCGATGTCGCCGTCGTAGTCGTTGTCGGTCGTCCCCACCAGCGACCGGCCCAGCCATGGCAGCGCGAAGATCGTGCGGCCGTCGCCGACGGGCACGATCGCGCCGGCCACCAGCGGCAGATCCTCCTGCGAGAGCGTCACGTGGGTGCCGCGGCTGGGCCGGATCCGTGGGACCTCGGCCTCGTCGTGGAGCTCGTCGGGCCGCAGCCGGTCGGCCCACACCCCGGTGGCGTTGACGACGTTGGCGGCGCGCACCGCAAAGGTCTCCCCGCTCTCGCCGTCGCGTACCTCGACGCCGCTCGCCCGCCCCTCGTGCTCGAGCAGGCCGGTGACCTCGAGCCAATTGGCGCAGACGGTCCCGAAGCGCTCGGCTTCGCCGAGGATCGTGAGCACGAGCCGCGCGTCGTCGGTCTGGCAGTCGTAGAACAGATAGCCCGCCGTCGGCTCCCGCGCCGCCAGGGCGGGCAGCAGATCGACCACCTCGTCGCCGGAGATGATGCGATGGCGCTCCGGGCTCCAGTCCGGCACGCCGTCGGCGTTGACGTCCGGCTCGCGCCGGCGCCGCCCGGGCCGGCGCAGCCGGTCCATCGACATCACGTCGTACATGCTCAGCCCGGCGCCGAGCATCCGCTGCGGGCGCTCGCCGCCGAACGCCGCCACCACCAGCTTCAACGGGCGGACCAGGTGCGGCGCCAGCGCGACGTTGATCGAGCGCTCGAGCAACGCTTCGCGGACCAGCCCGAGGTCGAACTGCTGGAGGTAGCGCAGGCCTCCGTGCACGAGCTTGGAAGAGCGGCTCGAGGTCCCCGACGCGTAGTCGGCCTTCTCCACCAGCGCCACGCTGTACCCGCGCGAGGCGGCGTCGAGCGCAACGCCGGCGCCGGTGATCCCGCCGCCCACGACGACGACGTCGTACTCGTCGGCGGCCAAGGCGGCGATCGCGTCTGCGCGCGCGATCATGGGAGGAAGGAGGCGAAGGACGCCGGGTCCGAGCGGGGCGGCGGCTCCTTGCCCTGGCGCGCCTCGCCGAGGTGGATCAGCCCGACGAAGCGCTCGTCGTCGCCGATCCCGCACGCCGCACGCCCACCGGCCGTCCGCAGGACCTCCGGCGTGCGCCAGTATCCGCCCAGCCCGCGCGCGTGCGCGCCCAGGAGCACGATGTACGTCGCGCAGGCCGTGGCGTGGAGGTCCTCCTCGTCCTGCACGGGATCGCCGGAGAGCAGCGCGGTGGAGACGATCAGCGTGGGCGCGCGCTCGAGCTTGCCCGCCGCCTCCGGCCCGGCCGCTGCCCTCAGGCGCGCGAGCGCCTGCGCACCGAGCACGCGGAAGCGCCACGGCTCTGTGAGATGGTGGTTGGGGGCCCAGCGTGCGAGCTCGAACAGCGACTCGAGGACGTCCGCGGCGACGGGCTCGGCCGCGTAGGCCTTGATCGTCCGGCGCGAGCGAATGGCCTCGTCGACGTGCACGGCGCCGAAGGCTAGACGGTCCGCCTCGGCGCGCCCCGGGGGCGCTAGGCGGGAATGGTGGCCGCGCCCGCGACCCGGGGCCGGGCGATGTGCTCCGGTTGCGGTTCGTGCTCGGGCGGCGCGGCGCCCAGCAGGTGGAACGCCAGCCGGGAGGCCAGCGCCATGATCGTGATCTGGGGGTTGACCCCGAGCGAGGAAGGGACCGCGCTGGCATCCGCCACGTGCAGCCCCTGCACGCCGTGGACGCGCAGGTCGCCGTCGAGGACCGCGCGGCGCGGGTCGGCCCCGGCGCGCGCGGTGCCCAGCGGATGAAACGCCATCAGCTCGAGGTCGCCCGCGCTCACCGCGCGCCGCCGCAGCGGCTCCGAGTTGCCGTCGCGCAGCACGTCGAGCCCGCGGACCGGGACGACCACCTCGCGCGCCCCCGCCGCCCAGAAGATGTCGGCGAGGACCTCGAGTCCCCGCTTGAACAGCGCGGTGTCGCGCTCGTTGACGTCGTAGCGGATCTGCGGGCGGCCGAGCGCCTCGCGCACCTCCCCGCGCGAGGAGTCCGACACCATCACCCCGAACTGCGCCATGCGCCGGTAGCGCAGCATCAGCTCGCGATGGTCCTCGCCGTCGCCCGGCATCGACATCGCGATGTAGTCGGGCGGACCGGCCGCGCCCTCGAACATCAGGCCCTCCGCCGCGTACTCGTCGACGTAGTAGGACTGCGGCACGCCGCGCCACATGTCTATGTCCTCATCGAAGAACGCGCGCGTCGCGGTGGCGGGATGGATCGCCAGGTTGCGCCCGAGCTCGCCGGACTCGCTGCCGACGCCCTGACGGCGCAGGAAGCCCGGCGTGTGGATCGCGCCGCAGGCCACCACCACGTGATCGCAGTCCACGCGCAGGCGCCCGCCGCCGGCCGTCGCGGCCACCACCCGCCGCGCACGGCCGCGCTCGAGCTCGATGCGCTCGGCGCGGGTCCCGGTGTAGGTGGTCGCGCCGGCCGCCCACGCGCGCGGGATGTAGGTGATGCCGACGTGCTGCTTGGCGCCCGAGGGGCAGCCGAACGCGCACACGCCCGAGCCCACGCAGCCGCGGACGTTGCGGTAGAGGAAGTCGCCGGAGAGACCGAGGCGCTCGACCCCGCGCCGCACCACCTCCGCGTTGCGGCCTGCGATCTCCGCCGGGACCTGCGCGACGTTCAGCTCGCGCTCCACGCGGCGGAAGAACGGGTCCAGCGCCGACTCGGTGAGCGCCTCGAGACCGTACTCGCGCTGCCAGCGCTCGAGCACGGGCCCCGGGGTGCGAAAGCAGGTGGCCGAGTTGACCAGCGTCGTGCCGCCGACAGCGCGCCCGAGCGGCAGGACGATCGGCGGCGTACCGACGGTCGTGACCTGGCCGGCGTCGCGGTAGAGGAGGCCGGTCATCTCGCGCGGGCGGGCCGTGAGGTCGTCGGTCTCCCACCACTCGCCCTCCTCGAGGATCACCACGCGCATCCCGCCCTCGGCGAGCTCCTTGGCGGCCACCGCTCCGCCCGCGCCCGAGCCGATCACGCAGGCGTCCGCGCGCACGACGCGCTCGCCCGCGATCGTCCGCCCGGCCTCGATGCGCCGATCGCTCGGATGGAAGGTGCCGGAGCCCGCCGTGTAGGCCGCGGCACCGGTCGGGCGCACGGCGCTCACCAGCGTCCCTCCGCATCGCGCACCGTCCGCCCGCGCGCCACTACGGCGTCCGCGTCGTAGCCGAGCGCGCGCATCACGCCGTCGTCGCCGTAGTAGGCCAGCTTGCCCACCGCCGCGACCGCCTGCACGAGCCGGCCGGGAATGCCTCCGCCCCGCTTGAGCTCGGCCAGGTAGCGCACGCGCTGCGCGGGCGCGAGCGCGCGGAAGCGGGTGCTGAAGCCGCGCGCGAGCGGCCCGACCTCGAGGGCGTAGAGGATCCCGCGCAGTCCCAGCCGGTTCAGCCGCGGCGAACGCTCGAGCAGCGTGCCGAAGAACGACACGGCGTCCGTCCGCGCCAGCGGGGGCAGCCCTCCCCCCGGGGCGACCACCGTCTCGGTCAGGCAGGCGAAGATGTTGGCCTCGCGCGGCGTGATCGCTGCGCTCATCGCCCCAGCGCCTCCTCGACGCGCACGCGCTGGCGATCGGCCAGCTCGGCCACCGCCGCCCGCGCTGCGGCCGTGTCGCGGAGGGCGATCGCCTCGGCGGCGCGGGCGTACAGCGGCGCCAGCTCGCGATGGCGCGCAGTGACCGGGAGCTGCTCGGCCTGCGCGAAGTAGAGCTCCCGGATCGAGTTCATGATCAGGAGGAACACGAGGTTGCCCGCAGCCTCGGCTACCTGAGCGAAGAAGGCGAAGTCCAGCGGCTGGGCGGCGGCGGCATCCGGCGCCGCCGCGATCGCGCCGGCGAGGTCCGCCAGCCGTGCCGCCTGGCCGGGTTCGCGCCGTTGCGCGGCGAGCGCCGCGAGCTCGCGCAGCATCAGCCGGCGCGCCTCGAAGACGTCGCCGAGCAATCCCGCGTCGAGCGCTGGCGTGCCCGCGTCACGGGCCGGGCGGGCGCCGAACAGGTGGGCGACCAAGTCGAGGCCTCCGTGCTCGCGCCAGTCTCGCGCGCGCATCGCGTCGCCATGGCGGACGTCGACGAGGCCCATCTGCTCCAGCCGCTTTAGCGCCTCGCGCACGGTCCCCATCGTGACCCCCGCCTGCGCCGCCAGCGCGCGCTGCGTGGGCAGCTTCTCGCCGGGCCGGTAGCGGCCCGCCAAGAGCCCTTCGAGCAGCTCGCGGAAGACCTGCTCGGAGACCGGCTCGCGCGATCTGCTCGCCACCGCCATTCCACGACCCTAGCGGATTGTTCCGAACAATCACCGCGAACCCGCCAATTGCGCTTCGAACAAGCGTCCACGAACGCGCCCGGACGTCTCCCCGGCGGCGCCTGGTGACGAAAGGAGTCTCAGGTTGTTTCGCGCGCGTCGGCCGTCCCCCAGGCCCCGAGCGCGCGAGCGTCCGCCCCCTCCGCAGCAACGAAGGCTTGGCCTATGGGCAATCCCGCGCGCCGCATCCAACATGACGCCGGCTACACGCTGGTCGAGGTGCTCGTGGCCTCCGTCGTGCTCCTGGTCGGCATGGTCGGCGCGGTCTCGATGATCGACGGCGCCAACGCGCGCACGATCTCGACGAGCGCGCGAGAGGGCGCGACCAACGTCCAGCGCGAGCTGGTCGAGCGCGCGCGCTCGATCCCCTACACGAAGCTCGTGACGGGAATCGTGGCGACCGAGCTGCAGGCGCTCCCCGGCCTCGAGGACGCCAGCCCCGACCCTGGTTACCAGATCCGCCGCCGCGGCTTCACGTACACGGTCGTCATCGGCGTCTGCTCACAGGACGACGACGAGGACCAGTTCGGCGTTCACGACGCCTCCTTCTGCCCGGGCGGTCCGGCCGGGACGCTCGATCACAATCCCGACGACTACAAGCGCGTGACGATCGACCTGACCTGGAGCGGCCCCCGCGCGGGCGGGCGCAGCCACCAGCAGACGCTCGTCAACAACCCCGGAAGCTCCGTGGGCCCCGGCATCTGTGCGATCTCCGTCGCCGGCGCCACCAACAACGTCATCACGAGCACGATCGCCGAGGCGTCCTTCTCGCTGTGCCTGACGAACAACCCGTCGACGGTCACCTGGTCGGTCGACGGGGTGGTGCAGGGCAACGCGACCGGCGCGGGCTCGGCGTGGGGCTTTCAGTGGCCGATCGATGAGCTCGTCGACGGGACCTACCTGGTCAGCGCGCGCGCATTCGACACCTCCGCGCGGTCGGGCCCGACGCGCTCGCTCAGCGTGACGCTGAACCGCTTCCTGCCACTGGCTCCGACCGGCTTCGCCGCGGGACGCAACGGGTCCGCCGTGGAGATGGAGTGGCTGGCCAACCAGGAGCGCGACATCGTCGGCTACCGCGCCTATCGCGGCGGCACCATGGTCGCCTCCTGCTCGCTCACCGAGGAGACGACCTGCCGCGACACCAACCCGCCGGCGCAGCCCTCCCTCACCTACACGCTGGTGGCGCTCGACCGCGACCCGAGCGGCAACCTGCGCGAGGGCGCCCACTCCGCCTCGGTCACCGTCACCCAGCTCAACAACCCGCCGAATCCGCCGACCGCCCTGGCCGCGACGACGAACGCCGCCGGCTCCACCGTGCTGACGTGGCAGGCCCCGGTCCCCGCCGACCCCGACGCGGGCGACGGCATCGCCTTCTATCGCATCTACCGCGACGGGACGGCGATCGAGGACCGCTATGACCGCACCGGCCTGGGAACCGACCTCTCCTACGAGGACTCGAGCACGGGCGGGACCGAGCACACCTACCGCGTGACGGCCGTCGACACCCAGCTCGCGGAATCCACCGTCGCCGGACCGGTGACCCACTGATGCGGCACCTGCTCGAGCGACTGCGCGGCGAGGGCGGCTACACGCTCACGGAGCTGATGGTCTCGATGGCGGTCGGGCCGCTGCTCCTGGTCTCCACGCTGTCCGCGTTCACCAGCATGGACGCCAACACGCGCAAGAACCAGGCGGCCAGCGAATCGCAGGATCGCACGCGGGTCGTCAGCGACGAGCTCGCGCGCGAGCTGCGCAACATGGCCAGTCCGACCCCCGAGCAGCCGCAGGCCGTCGACAAGGCCCAGCCCTACGACCTCGTCTTCCAGACCGTCGATCCGACCCCGCCCAACGGCGGCCAGAACCTGTCCAACGTGCGACGCGTGCGCTACTGCCTCGACGCGCCGGCGAGCGGTCCGGCCAAGCTGTGGCTGCAGACCCAGACCTGGACGACCGCCGCGCCTCCCGAGGCGCCGGCGACCGGGTCGTGCCCCGACGCGGCGTGGGGGAACCAGCGCGTGGCAGCCGCCGACGTCACCAACCGGACGGGTGCCCGCCCGCTCTTCGTCTACAACCACCCGACGCTGACCCAGATCTCGGCAGTGACCACGCAGATCTGGTCGCAGTCGGTCGACCTCAAGAAGGAGCCCACCCAGGGGCTCCTGCGCAGCCAGGTCTTTCTGCGCAACCAGAACGAGGCGCCTTCCTCGCAGTTCCAGTTCTCGCACACCGGCCTGCTGCACGTGCTGCTCAACGGCTCCGCTTCCGCCGATCCCGAGGGCGAGGCCCTGACCTACAAGTGGTACGACGGGCCGACCTACGTCGGATCGGGCGTCGTGCTCGACCTGAAGGTCTCCAACCCCGGCCTGCACGAGATCACGCTGAAGACCTACGACTCGGCCGGCCTCGAGGGCACCTCGACGCACACGGTGAACGTCCCGTGAGGCGGCTGCACGACCAGGACGGGTCCGTGCTCGTCACCGCCGTCATCCTGCTGTCGCTGATGATGGGGGTCGCGCTGTCGGCCTACGCGTTCGTCGATCAGCAGCAGGGGGAGTCGGCGATCGAGCGCGTGCGCGAGAGCTCGTTCAACGTCAGCGAGGCCCTGATGGGCTCGCAGGTCTTCATCCTCTCGCGCCGCTGGCCGGGGAACGGCCTGCCCGGCGCGCCCTACCCCGCCAACTGCACGACCGGAGTCACCGATACGCGCTGTCCGGACTCGGCCGGCCTGTTCGCCGCGGTCGGCGGCCCGGACGTGAACGAGGGCGTCACCTGGTCGACGATGGTCCGCGACAACACCCAGCCCAACCCGAACTACTACGACGACACGGTCACGGCGTCGAACCCCTCCTGGGACGCCAACCTCGACGGGAAGCTGTGGGTGCGCGCGCAGGCGTCCATGCGCGGGCGCCGGCGCACGCTGGTCGGGCTCGTGCAGGTCGAGAAGGTCCAGGAGGACTTCCCCAAGAGCGCGCTGGTGGCCGGGCGGTTCGGGACCACCAACAACGGGCGCAAGGTGATCGTCGACACGCAGGGCGACGCCGCCGCCGCCGCCCCGGTCCAGGTCCGCTGCCTCGTGCGCGCGCCCGGGTGCCTGGACTACCCGCCGAACAAGGACCAGATCAAGCCCGACACCACCGAGCTCGGCTACACGGGCGGACCCGCGATGGCGGAGGGCGCGCTCGATCGCATGCGCGAGCGCGCGATCGCCGACGGCACCTACCACCCCACCTGCCCGGCCAACCCCTCGGGCGCCGTCGTGTTCGTCGAGACGGGCAACTGCGCCTACTCCAACTCGGCCTCGCCGTGCTGCAACTCGACCGCCAACCCCGGCGTGCTGATCATCGCCAACGGGACGCTGAACTTTTCGGGGAACAACACCTTCCACGGCGTGATCCACATGCCCAACCTGCAGAACTCGAACGGCTGGGTGGTCACGATCTCCGGCACCGCGCTGGTCAGGGGCGCGATCGCGATCGACGGAGCGGGCGGGCTGCTGGCGGGCACCAGCGCGATGAACCTCAGCTTCAACCCGAACGTGTTCGCGAAGATCGTCTCCTACGGGAACGCGGGGATCATCCAGAACACCTGGCGCGAGATCCCCGCCGCAGCGCCGGCCTCCTAGCCCGCGCCCTCGCTCAGCGCGGCGGACAGCCGCGCGATGTCCGCGTGCATCGTGTCGCGCAGCGCCCTCGCACGGAAGGCCGCGGCCGGCCGTGCTTGTCCTCTCGGCCGCGAGCGCCTCGAGCTCCTGCTCGGCGCCCATCAGGGCAGCCTCAGCTGCGCCGGCTCGCGCTCGGGAGCGGGGCCCGGGTCCTGGCCCAGCAGCTCGCGCATCCGACGCGCCGAAGCCGGCGCGTCGGCACCGCGGTTGTTGTTGAACATGACCACGACCTCTGCGGCCTGGTCGGCCAGGCCCTGCGCGCGAGCGCCGATCTCCTCGAGCTCGGCGTCCGCGTAGTCCCAGCCGAAGCGCTCGGCCACCGACCTGCCCTTCAGGTAGCCCTCTGCGTTGCGCCCGTGGGCGCGCATGTAGGCGAGGTCCTCACGCGTGACCGCGTCGACGGGCGGCAGGATCGTGAACGCGTCGCTGTGCGGCGCGTCGACGCCGACCCACGCCGCTTCGTGCTCGGAGAAGAAGCGCATCGTCGTCTCGGTGCGCTCGCCCTCGACCCAGCCACGGTGGCGAAGCTCGAGGGCGACCGGGTGCGGCGCCAGGGCCGCGAGCAGCGGCTCGAGCTCCTCGAGGCGGTGGCGCTTGGGATCGAAGGATGGCGAGAGCTGGAGCAGCAGGGCGCCGAGGCGGCCCGAGCGCTCCAGCGGCGCGAGCGCCTCCAGCGTGCGCTCGGCCATCGTCAGCTCGAGGTCGTCGCTCAGGAGCACGCGCCCGCGCGGGTTGACCTCGACCTCGCCGCGCAGGTCGGGCGGCAACGAGTCCGCCTCGGCGGCGTGGCGCGAGAGCAGCCGGTGCAGCTTCACGTGGAACCTGAAGCCCGCCGGCGTGACGTCGACCCAGCGCGCCGCCGTGTCGGGATCGGGGATTGCGTAGAACGACGAGTTGAGCTCGACGGCCTCGAAGCGCTCGGCGTACCAGCCGAGGCGCTCGCGCGCCGCCATTCCCGACGGGTACCACTCGGCGACGAAGCCGGGATCTGCCCAGCTGGAGGTCCCGATCACGATGCGTCCGCCCACGCCCGGGTTCTACCCGGGCCGCGGCGCGTGAACACGCACGCGTCCGGCCGCGGTTCTAGCGTCGCCGCGGTGATCAAGTACCTGGGCTCCAAGCGCCGGCTGGTCCCGGTGCTGGGCGAGTTGTGCGCTCGCGCCGGGGCCGAGACCGCGCTAGACCTGTTCACCGGCACGACGCGTGTCGCGCAGGAGCTCAAGCGCCGCGGCGCGCGGGTGTGGGCCAACGACACGGCTCGCTACTCCGAGGTGCTCGCACGCTGCTACGTGGAGACGGACGCCGCCACCGTCGACGAAGCGGCGCTCGCCGATGCGCTCGCGCACCTCGGCTCGCTGCCGGGCCGAGCTGGCTACTTCACCGAGACGTTCTGCCACCGGTCGCGCTACCTGCAGCCCCACAACGGCGCGCGCGTCGACGCGATCCGCGACGCGCTGGACGAGCACTACGCCGCCTCCCCGCTCTTCCCGGTCCTGCTGACGAGCCTGCTCGAGGCCGCCGACCGCGTGGACTCGACGACCGGCGTGCAGATGGCCTACCTCAAGCAGTGGGCCCCGCGTTCCCACAACGAGCTCGAGCTGCGCCGCCCCGCTCTGCTCTCCGGGGCCGGCTCGGCGCTCCGGCGCGACGCGCTGGCGGCCGCTCAATCCGTCCCCGAGGTGGACCTCGCCTACCTCGACCCGCCCTACAACCAGCACTCCTACTACCGCAACTACCACGTGTGGGAGACCCTGGTCGCCTGGGACGCCCCGGCTCACTACGGCGTTGCCTGCAAGCGCGCCGACTGCCGCGACCCCGGGACCCGGAGCGCGTTCAACTCGCGGCCGGGGATGCCTGCGGCGCTGGCCGCGGTCGTGGAGGCGGTCCGCGCCCGCGTGCTCGTCCTCTCCCACAGCGACGAGGCGTGGCTGTCGCTCGAGGACCTGGCGGAGATCTGCCGCGTGCGCGGCCACGTCGAGGTCCTCGCGTTCGACTCGCGCCGCTACGTGGGCGCCCGGATCGGCATCCACGACGCGGCGGGCAGGCGCGTCGGCAGGGTCGGCCGGCTGTGCAACGTGGAGTACCTCCTCGTGGCGGGGGACCGTGCCGACGTGCAGCGGGTCGCCGGCGGCGCGCAGATCGCCGCCGCCTGAGCGCCGGGCGGCGGACGGCCGTATCCTGCGCGGCGGTGCGCCACTTTGCGCTCTGCGCCATCGGCCGGGACCGCCCGGGAATCGTCTCGGCCCTGACCGAGGTGCTGCTGCGCCACGGCCTCAACGTGGAGGACTCGCAGATGACGATCCTGCGGGGGCACTTCACGATGATGCTGATCCTCGCCGCGGCGGGCGACGTCCACGACGGCGACCTGCGGGCCGACCTCGATCGCACCGGTCGCCAGCTCGGTCTAGAGGCGCTCTCGCTCGACGACGTCACCGGCGTCGACGCCGCGCCGCAGCCCTCGCCGACCCACGTGGTCACCGTCTACGGGGTCGACCACCCGGGGATCGTGCATGCGATCACCGCCGCGCTGTCGGACTGCGGCGTCAACATCACCGACCTCAACACCCGCCTCGTCTCCGACGACGCCGACGACCTCTATGCGATGATGCTCGAGATCGCCCTGCCCGCCGGCCTCAGCTCCGAGGCGCTGGAGGGGCTGCTCGAGGCCAGCCGGCGCGAGCAGGATGTCGAGATCGCGATTCGCGAGGTCGAGCGCGAGCTCGACCTCGAGCCCGAGGAGCGCTAGGCGCCCGGCCGCCGGAGCGCTACAGGCCCTGCACCTCGGCGACGATCTCGCTCACCGAGGCCTTCGCGTCCCCGAAGAGCATCTGCGTCTTGGGGTCGTAGTAGAGCTCGTTGTCGATCCCGGCGAAGCCCGGGTTCATCGAGCGCTTGAGGACGATCACCGACTCGGACTGGTTGACCTCGAGGATCGGCATCCCGTAGATCGGCGAGTCCGGGGAGTTGTTGGCCGCCGGGTTGGTGACGTCATTGGCGCCGATGACCAGCGAGACGTCGGTGCGCGGGAACTCCGGGTTGATCTCGTCCATCTCCTTGAGCTGCTCGTAGGGCACGTCCGCCTCGGCCAGCAGCACGTTCATGTGCCCGGGCATCCGTCCCGCCACCGGGTGGATCGCGTACTTGACCTCGACGCCGCGCCCCTCGAGCTCCTTGGCGAGCTCGCGCACCGCGTGCTGGGCCTGCGCGACCGCCATGCCGTACCCGGGGACGACGACGACCTGGCGCGCGTAGGAGAGCTGGATCGCGGCGTCCGCAGCGCTGGTCGAACGCACAGTCGCGCCCTCGGGCAGGTCCGCGGCCGCACCGGCGCCGGTGGGCGCTCCGCCGCCGAACCCTCCGGCGATGATGTTGGGGATCGACCGGTTCATCGCCTCGGCCATCAGGTTGGTGAGGATCGTGCCCGAGGCGCCGACCAGCATCCCCGCCACGATCAGCGCGTTGTTGTCCAGCGCCATCCCGGAGGCGGCCGCCGCCAGGCCCGTGAAGGCGTTGAGAAGCGAGATCACCACCGGCATGTCGGCGCCGCCGATCGGGAGCACCATCAGGTTGCCCAGCGCCGCCGCGGCCAGCAGCAAGGCGATGAACAGGAGCTCGGACTCGCTGCCCGCGACGATCGCCACCCCCGCGGCCAGCGCGACGAGCGCGAAGAGGAGGTTGATCAGCTGCTGGCCGGGGACCGCGATCGGCCGTCCCGGAAGGATCTCCTGGAGCTTGCCGAAGGCGATGTTCGACCCCCAGAAGGAGACCGACCCGACGATCGCGGAGAAGACCAGCGGGATCGCGACGTCGGCCGGCAGGTCGCCGCCCGCATCGCGGAACTCCGCCCACGCGATCAGCGCCACCGCCCCGCCGCCGACGCCGTTGAACAGCGCCACCATCTGGGGCATCGCCGTCATCTTCACCGCGCGCGCCGCGGGGACGCCGATCGCGGTGCCGATCACCAGGCCGAGCACGATCAGCTCCCAGTCGCCGATCTGCTCGAGCATCAGGGTCGCGACGACGGCGATCGCCATGCCCACCGCCGCCACCGTGTTGCCCTGTCGCGCGGTGCTCGGGTGGTTGAGCTGGCGCAGCCCGAGGATGAACAGGACGAACGCGACGATGTAGAGGCCGCGGATCAGGTCCGGGTCCTGGAGGGAGAAGGCGAAGACGACCGGCATCAGCTCGGCTTCGCGTCGTCCGCGGCGGGGTCGGCCTTGCGCGCGGGCTTCTTCGAGAACATCTCGAGCATCCGGTCGGTGACCAGGAACCCGCCGACCACGTTGATCGTCCCGAAGGCGATCGCGATCACGAGGATCAGCTCGTTGAGGAAGCCGCTGGCGAGCCCGATGATCAGCAGGCCGCCCAGCAGCACGATCCCGTGGATCGCGTTGGTGGCCGACATCAGCGGCGTGTGCAGGGTGTTGGGCACCTTGGAGATCACCTCGAAGCCGACGAACGCGGCCAGCACGAGGATCGTGAGCTCGGTGAGGACGCTCGATCCACCGCTCTCCTCGGCGGCGGCCAGCACGGTGGGCAGCGAGGCGATCAGGTCCACCGTCATCCTCCTCAGCTCGCCGGCGCGCCGGCGGGCCCGGCCGCCTTCCTTGCGCCCTCGTGCACGACCTCGCCGTCGCGGGTCAGGCAGGCCCCGGCGATGATCTCGTCGTCCCAGTCGAGCGACAGCGACCCGTCCTCGCCGGTCATCAGCTCGAGCAGCGCCTGGATGTTGCGCGCGTAGAGCTGCGAGGAGTGCTCGGCCATCTGCGAGGGCAGGTCCAGCGGCGCGGCGACGGTGACGTCGTGGCGCACGATCGTCTGGCCGGGCTCGGACAGCGCGCAGTTGCCGCCGGCCTCGCCTGCCAGGTCCACGACCACCGAGCCGGGCTTCATCCCGCGCACCGCGTCCTCGGTGACCAGCAGCGGGGCCGGGCGCCCCGGGATCAGCGCCGTCGTGATCACCACGTCGACGTCGCTCATCGCCTCCGCGAGCAGCTCGCGCTGGCGCTCCTGCGCGGCCTCGTCGAGCTCCTTCGCGTACCCGCCCTCGCCCTCCGCGTCGCCGCCGAGGTCGAGCTCGAGGAACGTCGCGCCGAGCGACTCGACCTGCTCCTTGACGGCGGCGCGCACGTCGAAGCCCTGCACCACCGCGCCGAGGCGGCGCGCGGTGGCGATCGCCTGCAACCCCGCCACGCCGGCTCCCAGCACGAGCACCTTGGCCGGGCGGATCGTCCCCGCGGCGGTCATCAGCATCGGGTAGAAGCGGCCCATCAGCTGGGCGCCCAGCAGGGCCGCGCGGTAGCCCGCCACGTTGCTCTGGGACGACAGGGCGTCCATCGACTGCGCGCGCGAGATCCGCGGCACCGCCTCGAGCGCGAAGGCGGTCACGCCGGCGGACGCGAGGGCGCGAGCGGTGTCCGGCGCCGTCAGCGGCGCCAGGAATGCGATCAGGACCCCGCCCGATCCCAGTCGCGAGATCTCCTCGGCGGAAGGGCGCACGACCTTGGCCACGACGTCCGCGCCCCACACCGCGCCGGCGTCGGCGCTGACGGTGGCGCCGGCGTCGGCGAACAGCGCGTCGGGGATCAGCGCCGCGGCGCCGGCGCCGGCCTCCACGACGACCTCGTGCCCCTGGCCGGCGAGCTTGCGCGCGACCTCGGGCACGAGCGCGACCCTGCGCTCGCCCTCGGCGGTCTCCGTGGGCACTCCGACCTTCACGGGGCGGGAACCTACCGACTCTCGTTTGCGAAGGACCTACAGGACCGGGGCCAGCAGCCAGCCCGCGAGGAGGCCCACGTCATGTGCCGCCCGGAGCGCCATCGGGCTGGCGGAGGCCGTCCCGGAGGAGCTCTCGGTGCCCGGTCCTGTGCGCTTGGCACCGGCGTTGTGAGCCGTCGCTGCTGCGGCCGTGGCGAGCGCCCGCGGCGCCGCGGCGCGGCGGACGCGGCCGATCGGGAATGGCCTGCGCGACAGCGCGGCCTGAGCCTGGGCGGTGACCCAGACCGGCGTCTGGGCGCTGGTGCGCGAGTAGCGCACCAGGCCGCTGGCCATCGTCAGCGAGCGCAGGTAGGAGAGCGGCGAGCGGGCGCCGCTGCGGTGCAGCAGGTCGGGGTTGCGCCTCGCGGCGATCATCGCCTGAACGGCGAACGCCGAGGACTGCGCGTTGGACGGACCCCCGGGGACCAGCCCGAACCCGCCGTCGAGGTTCTGTCGCGCGGCGAGGAAGGCGACAGCCCGGCGCACGCCGATCGAGTAGGGGCGTCCGGCGGCGGCCAGCCCCTGGATCGCCGCGGCGGTGTCGTCGATGCCGCTGGGGCCACCGCGGCCGCCGAAGTTGAAGCCGCCGTCCGGGTTCTGCTGGCGGGCCACCCAGTTCGCGGCAAGGCGGATCGACGGCGCTGTGGTCGGCCTGCCGGTGGAGCGCAGCGCCATCACCGCGAACGCAGTGAGGTTGACCAGGCCGCCGAACGAGCCGTCGGCCCGGCGGCGACGGTCGAGCGTGAGGACGAGGTCGCGCCCGGCGAAGGTCCGCGGGGAAACCCCCGCCGCGCTGAGCACCATGATCGTGCGCTCGAGCTCTCCGGTGTCGTTGAGCAGCCCGGCGTTGGCGCGCATGCTGTCGACCGGCGTGCGACCGCCCGGCCGGCGAACGTCCAGCGGGTTCTGACCCGCCGCGGCGAGGCCGAGCGCGGCCCACCCCGTGTACAGCTGCGAGGAACGCTGGCGCGGCGCGGCACCGAAACCTCCGTCGGAGTTCTGGGCCGCGCGCAGGTAGGTCGCGGGCGTGGCGGCGCCGCTCTCGGCCGGGCGCAGCGCTCCGGCGAAGAGCGCGCCGGCGGCGAGGACCGCGACCAGCATCGTGGTGGCCGCCGGCGACGACGCGGCGCGCGGCGCCGGGCGCCAGTCGACCTCGAACCGATCGCGAAAGCGCTGGAGCATCCCGACCAGCGCGGGGCCGAACAGCAGCGCGAAGGCGATGTTGCCGACCGCGTGCACGAGGTCGAACGGCAGCGCGCTGGCCGCGATCGCGGCGAACTCGGCGAAGGTGTGGTCTCCGGTGAAGGTCACGAAGGTCGAGAAGTTCATCACGACGCCGAAGGCGAGGCCCGCCAGGGCGCAGGCCGCCGCCAGGACGAGGCGGCCGGGGCGGCGGCGGAGGACCCGGGCGAGCAGCGCGCCGGCTATTCCGACGCCGCCCCACGCGGCCATCTGCCACGGCGTCCACGGCCCCTGCCCGAAGAAGATATTCGACGAGAGCGCCGCCAGCGCCCCGACGGCGAATCCCGGCGCGCCCCCGAGCGCGAAGCCCGAGATCAGGACGATGTCGGTGGTCGGCTTCACGTTGGGCAGCGGCGCAAACGCCACGCGGCCGAGCGCGGCGAGCGCCGCCATCGACGCGACCAGCGCGAGGACGCGCGCCGAGGGATGCGAGCGCTCATACCAGGCGAAGCCCGCAGCGAGGGCGAGCGCAAGGACCAGGAACGAGGCCATCGGCCAGCTCATGGCGCCACCTCCACGGTGAGCCGCCGGGCGAGCAGCGCGGCCCCCGCCTCGGGCTCGAGCGCTCCGCCGGCGCCGCCGAGGATGCGCGCGGTCTCCGTGGCGAAGTACCACCCTCCGCAGAGCACCTCCTCGATCGGGCCGTCGGCCACCACGGCGCCGTCGCCGAGCAGCACGACGCGCTGCGCGAAGGCCGCCGCGAGCTCGAGGTCGTGCGTCGCGACGACGACCGCCACGCCGCGGGCCGCAAGCCCGCGCAGGTGCGCGGCCAGCGCGCCCTTGTGCGCCCGGTCCAGGCCGCGCGTGGGCTCGTCGAGGCAGGCCACCGCCGGCGCTCCCGCACGCTCGGAGAGGACCATCGCCAGCGCCAGACGCTCGCGCTCTCCGCCAGAGAGGTCGCCGGGATGGCGATCGGCGAGGGCTCCCAACCCCGCCCGCTCGAGCTCCTCGGCGTCCAGCTCGTCGGCGACGCGCTCGCGCACGAGGTAGTCGCCCGGGGCCTGAAGGAGCAGGGCGACCCGTCCGGCGGCCTCGACGCGCCCGCGAGTCGGCGTGAGCAGTCCGGCTGCCAGGCGCAGGGCCGTGGACTTGCCGGCGCCGTTGCGCCCCAGCAGCGCCACGCGCTCGCCCGCCGCGATCGCGACGGAGGCGCCCCGCAGCGCGGCGCGGCCGCCGGGCCACTCGTGCCACACGCGGTCCAGCCGCAGGGCCACGGGCGGCCCCGACCGCGCGCCGGCGCGGCCCCGCCGCCCGCGGCGCTCGGGGACGGCTTCGGCGCCGTGCGGCTGGCCGGCGGGCAGCATGCCGTGGGCGCGCAGCGCCGCGCGCGCCTCCTTGACCCCGGCCGGAAGAGGCCGCAGCCCCGCGCGCGCGAACAGGCGCGCGCCCGGGGTCTGGAGGGCGGGCGACGCGCTCCCGGCCCACTCGAGGAAGTCGCGCGGGGAGGCGTCGCAGGCGACCCGCCCGCCGTCCAGCGCGATCACCCGGTCGGCAGCGGGCAGGCAACGCTCGAGCCGCTGCTCGCCGAGGACGATCGCCGTCCCCCACTCCTCGTTGAGCCGCCGCAGCAGCCACACCAGCTCGTCGCCGGCGACGGGATCGAGCTGCGACGTCGGCTCGTCGAGGAGCACGAGGCTCGGGCGGCCGGCCAGCGCTGCGCCGAGTGCCACGCGCTGGAGCTCGCCACCGGACAGCTCGTGCGTCGGGCGGTCGAGCAGATCGGCGATCCCGAGCGCCAGCGCCGCCTCCTCGACGCCGCGCGCCACCGCGGAGGCGCCCGCGCCGCGGTTCTCCAGCGGGAAGCCGAGCTCGGCGCGCACGGTTCCCATCACCACCTGCGTCTCGGGGTCCTGGAAGAGCGTGCCGCAGCGCGCGGCGATCTCGCCCGGCCCGTGCTCGCGGCTGTCCAGGCCGCCGGTGACCGCGCGCCCGGCGAACTCGCCGCCGTGGAAGTGGGGCACCAGCCCGCACGCCGTCCGCAGCAGGGTCGACTTCCCCGACCCCGACAGCCCCGCCAGCACGACGAACTCGCCCGGCTCGATCCGGAGCGAGACGTCGTCGAGCGCCGCGGCGCCGGCTCCCGGGTAGCGGTAGGTGACGCTCTCCAGGACCAGGACGCTCACGGCGTGATCCCCCGGCGATCGGCGAACGGGATCAGGGCGCAGGCCAGAAGCGCGCCCGCCGCTGCTGCCTCCGGCGGGCCGAGCCCGGCGTGCAGCGACGGGTAGGGATCAAAGCCGGCGACTCCCGCGAGCTCCGCGCCGGCCGCGAGCGCCACCAGCCCCGCCGCGGCGGCGGCGAAGGCCGCGTCGTGGCGCGACCACGGGCGGCGTGCGCGCGGCGGTCGCCGGGCAGCGCCGTACCCGCGGACCTCCAGCGTCGCGGCCACGTCGACCGCGCGGTCCAGCGCGCCGCCGGCGACTGCGCGCGCCAGCGCCAGCCGCGGAGCCGGGCGCCCCGGCAGGCAGCGCTGGGCGTCCCCCAGCCGGCGGGCATCGCGCGCGAGGACGGGAACCAGCCGCGTCGCGAGGGTTGCCGTCAGCGCGGAGCGAAACGAGACGCGGCGAAACAGGCGCAGCACCTCGTCGGGGTCGACTACCGCGGTGTACAGCGCACAGCACTCGATCACCACGAGCGCGCGCAGGCCCAGGATCGCGCCGTATGCGACAGCTTCGAGCGTGACGTCGAGCGCGCCGAGGCCGGGCACGGTTCCCAGCCGTGCGATCACGGTCAGGCCCTCACGCGAGACCAGTGGGTTGACAAGAGCGATCAGCAGCGCCAGCGGCACCGCGATGCGTGCCCCGCGGCGCAGCTCGGCGCCGACCCCCGCCGCGATCCCGGCGCCGATCACGGCGGCCAGCTCGGCCGACAGCAGCAGCGGATGCTGCGAGATCAGCGCGGCGACGGCCAGCGCGGCGCAGTACGCGATTCCCACCGCCGCGCGCGCGGCGTGCAGCGGGCTGGCGCGCCGCCGGTAGATCACGATCCCGCCGTCCCGGGCGAGCGCAGCGGGGAAGGCAGTGGCACCGCGAGCCCCTCCGCCACGGCGAGCGCGAAGTGGTCGGCCAGCGCCCCCTCCTCGAGCGCGCGCGCGGCGGCGAGGACACCGCCGGCGTCGGTCCCCGTGACCACCCAGGTCGGCTGGCTGTCGCGGTCGCGCGTGGCGGCCACGAGGCCGGTCCGGGGGCCGAGCTCGCGCACGGCGCGGCCACGGTCGTCGAGCACGGTCAGTCGCCCGCCGGAGGCGTCGAAGCGCGCGTAGACGCCGCTGGCGCCCGGCCCGCGCCCGATCCGTCCCGCGATGCGGTCGGCGCGCAGATCGCGCCACCGTCCGACCAGCAGCCGCAGGGTCTCCGAGCCGACAGGGGCAGCCAGCGCCGCGCGCGCGACGGGCACGTCGACGGCCTCGAGGCGCCGGGTCACCTCGTCGCAGGCCGCGTCCACCGAGTCCGCGCAGGCCACGGCCACGGGCAGGCGCCTTCCCTCGCTTCCCGAGCGGAAGGGCTCGGGGAACGATCCCACCACAGCGGGCACCGACATCGTCGCCGACCAGTCGTGGTGGTCCCACCAGACGCGATCGCCGGCGTGCAGGCGCCGCGATGCAGCACCCTGCGAGGACTCGATCCCGTTGACGTAGAAGAACCAGTCCAACCGCCGGCCGCCGCGGATGCCGCCTGTGAGGCCGTTGACCGACTGGACGAAGCCGCCCCCGAAGCGTGTCTGGACGCGAAAGCCGCGCTGGAGGAGGCGCATCACCGTCTCGCCGCCCCGCGTTCGGTCCTCGCGCGCGCTGCCCAGCGTGCGGGTGCCGAAGTCGCGCGTGACGGTGAGGCTGACGCCCTCGGCGCTCCTGCCCGGGCCGAGGCCGCAGCCGGCCCCGACGCCGCCGAGGGCGAGGATCGCCGCCGCGGCCGCGACCAGACGCCTCACGTGACGGTGATCTCCACCGGGACGGCCTGGATCGAACCAGGCTGGGAGGCGTAGAGCAGGTGGCGCCCGGGCTGGGCGGGCGCGGTGACCGTCACGTTCCCCCCCGCGTCCGCCACGAACCGTGCGCCCGCGAGGGTGACGGTCGCGCCCGCCGCGGAACGGCCCCGCGCGAGGTCGTCGTAGGCGTGCACGTGCACGCCGAGGGCCGACCCTGCGGCGACCCGGCGCACGGGGGCGCCCAGCTCGAGCGTGCGCTGGCAGCCGGCGAGCCCCATCCGGCAGTAGAACCACGTCACGCGCTGGCCCGCGCGCAGGCGCCGGCCGCTGCCGAACGGGCCCGAGAGGTCCGCCGCCGAGGTGGTCCCGACCCGGCGGTCGACCTTGTAGACCCATCCGTCGCGCCCGCGCGCGTAGTCGAGGCCCACACGGTCCACGTACATCGCCGACGCGTCGGCGAAGCGCAGCGAGCACCCGCCGTAGTCGCGGACGTGGAACGAGGGGCCCCCAAGGCGCCGGGCGCCCTCAAGCGCCGCGAGCGGCGTGCCGCCGGCCACCGCGCACCGGCGCCGGCCGAGCAGCAGCGAGAACGGGCGCGAGTACACGAAGGTGGGCGCCTTGAGCAGTCGCATGCGCCCGACCACCATCACCTGCACGCGCGGTGAGTACGGCGCCGCGGCCTGCGCCGTGCGGGGCTCCGCGGCGGTAGCGGCCACCACGACCGTGGCGACCGCGACCAGCGCGACTGTCGCGATGCGCCTCATCGCGACAGCACGAAGAAGACCGACGCGGCGCGCGAGCGACGCCCCAGCGCATCGAGCGCCTCGGTCTCCAGGCGGTAGAACCCGTTGGGCAACCGCGCGGGGAGCAGGTAGGACCAGCTCGCCCGGTCGGTGATCGTGTACCAGAAGTACGGCAGCAGGCAGCGCGAGTCGTGAAAGCGCTCGAGCCGCACGCTGTAGTGCTGGCAGCGACCGCGGTCATAGCGCCGCAGGCGCATCCGCACCGCGCGCAGGCGCGCTCCCCCGGTGCTGACCGTGCCGCGCAGCAGGCGCGGCGCCAGCGCGGCGGGGTAGCGCCGGAGCGCGGGAAGGCCGATCAGCCGCGCGAGCAGGCGGCCCGGCGGTCCTCCCGACGCGCCCGCGGGCAAAGCGGATCCCTCCGTGCTCTGCTCGCCGTCCTCGGTCGTCCCCCCGGGTCCCGTCCCCGTCGATGGGCCGCACACGTCCACGCACACCGGCTCTGCGGCCGAGCGCGCGCGGGACGACTTCACGGCGCGCAGCGTGAAGCGACCGCCCGAGGGCATGGAGAGGGTCGCGCGGCCTTGGGTGTCGGTGGTGGCGCTCGTGCCGCCGCCCGAGACCTCCGCCCCGGCCACGGGGGTGGGCGTCCCGCTCCCCGGCGAGCCGTCCGAGACGAACTCGGTGACGGTGACCGTGAACGGCTCGCCCGATCCGACGCTCCGCGGCACCCCGCCCAGGCGCACCGGGAAGATTGTCGGCTCGAAGTTGGACCCAGAGAAGTCGACGAGCATCACGACGTCGTCGCCCTCGTTGAGCTCGTCGTTGCAGATGCCGTTGCCGTAGCGGTTGTTGAGCCACTCGGCCCAGTAGTCGTTTCTGGCGAAGGAGTGGGTCTCGTCGAGGATCTCCTGGGTGAATTCCTGTCGATCCCAGTTGCCGTTGGTGGCGACCTCGATCGCGCCGGCGACGCTTGTCCCCGAGCAGCCGCTGTTCGGCACCGGGGCGGTGCTTGTCGTCACGCGCGTGCGCGGGAGCAATGTCTCGCTCTCCCCCTCGATGCGAATCGTCACCGTCGGGCCCGGCGCGCCGAGCGCCGTCGACGCCAGCGCGGTCACGACGAGTAGGGCTCCGAGCACGGAGCCGATCAATCTGCGTCTCATGCGATCGCCACCCCTTTCCACGAGGGCTGTTCGGCTTGTCGCCGGTGGCAGGTCTCCTGGCTCCCGGGCCTTCCCTCCGCGCCTTCCCAGGCCCTCGTCGAGGCCCCAGTGGCTGCACGCTCAGCGTGCGTGCGGCGGGCTATTCCCCGGTCACAGTGGCGGGTCCGCGCCGGATTCTCACCGGACTTCCCTGAGACCACCGACCTATGAACTGGCGGGATCGTATCGCGGGCCGCAAGCCGCCCCCGGTCCACCCCGCGAGCTCAGGCCGCGGCGACCTCGGCGGTGCAGAAGGCGCAGCGCCGCGCGGCGTTGGGGATCTTGCTCAGGCACTCCGGGCAGTCGCGCGTGGTCACCTCGGGCCGCGGGCCGAGCCGCGAGATCAGCGCGTTGACGGGCTTGACCACGAGGAAGAACACGACGGCGGCGATCGAGAGGAACGCGAGCAGCGCGTTGAGGAAGTCGCCGTAGAGGAAGCGGCTGCCGTTGATCGTGAACGTGAGCCCGGAGAAGTCGGGCTGACCGACGACCGCGGCGATCACCGGCGTGAGCAGGTCGCGCACCAGCGCGCTGACCAGCGCTCCGAATGCCGCGCCGATCACTACGGCCACCGCCAGGTCGACGACGTTGCCGCGCAGGACGAAGTCCTTGAACTCCTTGATGAGCATGGGCGCCTTTCCGATCGAGTCCGCTCGAGAGGTGGGGCTATCCTGGCGAGAGCCCATGACGGTCAACCTCACGCGCATCTACACGAAGCTCGGCGACGGCGGCGAGACGCACCTCGGCGACATGAGCCGCGTGCCCAAGACGCACCCGCGGATCGAGGCCTACGGGACGGTGGACGAGCTCAACGCACACGTCGGCGTCGCCCTCGGCGTCGACGGCGTGCCCGACCGCTACGGCGAGTGGCTGCGGCGAATCCAGAACGACCTCTTCGACGTGGGCGCCGACATCTCGGTGCCCGAGGGCGGCGAGCGCGACCGGCTGCGCGTGCGTGCGGAGCAGACCGAGTGGCTCGAGCAAGCCTGCGACGAGGTCAACGCGCAGCTCGAGCCGCTGAGGTCCTTCCTCCTGCCGGGCGGTGGCCCGCTGGCCGCGCAGCTCCATGTCTGCCGCACTGTCTGTCGCCGCGCCGAGCGCCGCGCGATCGACGTCGGCGACGAGCTCAACGCGGAGGTCGTCCGCTACCTCAATCGCCTCTCGGACCTGCTGTTCATCCTCTCGCGCGGGGCCAGCGGGGGCGAGGAGAGGTTGTGGGAGCCGGGGGGCTAGGGTCCAGCCGCCGGGCGCTCGCGCCAGTCCTCGGTTCCAGCCGCGGTGGGCCGCCGTGGGCTTGGTCGACGCGCAAACGCCCCGCACCGTCCCGCAGGGCGAGAGCGGCCGTCTGGCACCGCCCCGAGGTGAACGCCGCCCGCGCCGGCTGATCGCTGTCGCTCGGCGGGTGCATAACGCGACCCACGTCGGGGCGCGCTAGACGTGGACGGGGTTGTGCATCGTCCTCATGCACCGCGGCGCCCAC
>Ga0208612_1000084_pt1 | contig 60501 bp, 58 predicted proteins | sample AntDryMetagUQ889_FD_188089 | JGI IMG/M metagenome (GOLD analysis project Ga0208612, IMG submission 188089) | Polar desert microbial communities from Antarctic Dry Valleys - UQ889 (SPAdes) | ecosystem: Environmental > Terrestrial > Soil > Desert | place: Antarctic Dry Valleys | collected 2008-12-31 | reverse complement strand
GGTGTGCTGGTCGTAGGGGCGGAAGGTCTTGTGCAGCATGATCCATTGTCCCAAGCCACGCCGCACCGCAGCCGGCATTATCGACACAGCCTCCTAGGGGGCGTCCATGCGGCGCCGGCGAGAGGGGTTCTAGCGGTTGTAATGGTCGGGGCGAGAGGATTCGAACCTCCGACCCCTTGGCCCCCAGCCAAGTGCGCTGCCAGACTGCGCCACGCCCCGACCGAACGCGACAAGTATAGCGGCCGCGTCCTCAGCCGCCCGTGAGCCCGCTCAGCTCGCCCTTGGGCGCGCGCGACATGAGCTCGGCGACAGCCACCATCGGTGAAACATGGTCGAACACGACGGCGCGCGCCTGTTCGGCGATCGGCATCTCCACGCCCAGGCTTGCGGCAAGCTCCAGCGCTCCGATCACGGTCGCGACACCTTCGGCGACGCCCGTGAGCTGGCTCCCTGCCTCCGGCCACGGCACGCCGGAGGCGATCAGCTCACCCGCATGCCGGTTGCGCGACAGCGGGGACATGCACGTGGCGATGAGATCCCCGACGCCTGCCAGACCGGCAAACGTCAGCGGATGAGCTCCGGCAGCCACACCCAGGCGCGTCATCTCGGCCAGGCCACGGGTGATGATGCCGGCCTTGGCCGAATCGCCGAATCCCAGGCCGTCCACCATCCCCGCCGCCAGCGCCACGATGTTCTTCAGCGCCCCACATAGCTCGACGCCGACGAGGTCGGGGTTGGTGTAGACCCGAAACCGTTCGCTCGACAGGACCGAGGCAATCTCCGACGCCAGATCGGCATCCGTCGACGCGACCACCGAGCCAGCTGGCTTTCCGGCCGCGATCTCCCGCGCCAGGTTCGGTCCGGACAGTGCGGCCAATCGACGACCAGGAAGCTCCTGCGCCAGCACCTCGCTCATGCGCAGATGCGTGCCTTCCTCGACGCCCTTGATGACGGACAGGATCGGCACATCGGCATGCAGGCGATCCGCAAGGCCGCGAGCGGTGGCACGCAGGTGCGACGAGGGGACGGCGAGCACGTAAAGCCGATGCGGCTCGCCGAGATAGGCGTCATCCGTGACGACGCGCAGGTTGGGCGGGAAGGTGACGCCGGGGAGATACCGCTCATTGGTCCGCGTGTGGGCGAGCCGCTCCGCCGTCTCTGGAGAATGCGTCCACAGGCTCACGGGTCGCTGGGCATCGGCCAGGAGCATTGCCAGGGTCGTGCCCCAGGCGCCGGCGCCGATGACCCCGATCTGATCCGTCACAGCGCGGACGATACCAGCAGCGGCGACTGATCTAGCTGCGGCGGCGCGCGGCGGTCTTGCGGCGGGGTCGGGCCGAGCGGCGCGCGTCATCCTCGGACTCGCGCTGCCGCAGGATCAGGCGGATGGGCGTGCCGAGGAAGCCGTACTCGGCTCGGATCCGGTTCTCGAGATACCGCTTGTACGAGAAATGCACGATCTCCGGGTCGTTGACGAAGACGACAAATGTCGGCGGCGCAACCCCGACCTGCGTGGCATAGAAGATCTTGGGCAGCCGATTACGCACGTGCGACGGCGGATGCGCGCGCACGGCATCCATGATCAGCCGATTCAGCTCGCCGGTCGGCACGCGCCGATAGCGCTCCTCCGACACCCGGACCGCCTCGCGCAGGATGCGCTCGAGGCGCTGGCCGGTCAGGGCGGAGGCGAAGACGATATCGGCCCAGACGAGGTATGGAGCGTCGCGTCGCAGCCGCTTCAGCCACTTGTCGGCGGTGTGTTCATCCTTCTCGACCGCATCCCATTTGTTGAGGACGAGCACGAGGCCCTTGTGCGCCTCGAGCACGTAGCCAACGACGTGTGCGTCCTGGGCGGTATAGCCCTCGGCCGCATCGGTCATGACGATGGCAACGTCGGCCGAATCAATGGCCTTCATCGAGCGCAGCACGCTGTAGCGCTCGATCCCCTGCGAGATACTTCCCCGCCGCCGAATACCGGCCGTGTCGACCAGCACGATCTCCTGTCCATCGAGCTGGATCGTGGTATCGATCGGGTCGCGTGTCGTCCCCGGCGTGTCCGACACGATCATTCGGTCCTGGCCCAAGACGCGGTTGACGAAGGTGGACTTCCCCGTGTTCGGGCGACCCACGATCGCGACGCGCGGCGGTCCGAGATCGGACTCAGCCAGCTCAGCCATCTCTTCCTCGGTCATGTCGTCACACTGGACCGATGCTCCCGCCTCCGCCTCCGTCGGCGGCGGGAGCAGCTCCACGATGAGGTCGGCGAGATCGCCCGTATTGCGGCCATGCTGGGCGCTGACGATGATCGATGGATCGAAGCCGAGGGCGTAGAACTCGACCGCATCGGCCTCGCGGGCGGGGTTGTCGCCCTTGTTGATGACCAGGATCACCGGGGCCTCGGCGCGGCGCAGCCGATCGGCCACCTCGTGGTCCAGTGGTGCCAGGCCGGCGTGCGCATCGACGACGAACATGATGAGGTCGGATTCCTCGATCGCAACGCGGGCCTGCACCTGCACGCGCTCCTCGATATCGCTCCCTGGCGCCATCTCAAGGCCCCCCGTGTCGACGATCGTGAAGGTCCGCCCGTTCCATTCGCCGGTGCCGTAGACGCGGTCGCGAGTCGTGCCCGACACGTCGGAGATGATCGCGAGTCGCTGGCCGATGAGCCGGTTAAAGAGCGTGCTCTTCCCGACATTGGGACGGCCGACGATGGCGACCACCGGAAGAGATGACATCAAACGAGTGTAGCCGCGCATGAGTAATGTCACGTCGATGCGGCTTGTGACTTGGATGGCAGGATCGCGGACGGTTGTGTAACTGCCCGAATCGCGACTTCGACGCCGTTTGAGCCGATAGGATCAACTCGTGAAAATCGGTATCGTGGCGACCCGGCTGGCCGGGGTCGACGGTGTCACGTTCGAGACGGCCAAGTGGGAGGCCGTGCTCGACGCCATGGGCCACGACCTGCGGCTATGCGCCGGTGAGGTGGACGCGCTCCGCTACCAGGCACGCCTGGTGCCGCCGATGCACTTCACCTGGCCGCCCGCCGCCCGCGTGACCGCCGCCGCCTTCGACCCCGAGAGCGATCCCGAGTCGGTCCGGGCCGAGATCAATCGGTTGGCCGACCTGCTTCTTCCCGTGCTGCATGACTGGGTTCGCGTGAATGCGCTCGACGCGCTCATTGTTGAGAATGCCTGGGCCATACCGATGCAACTGCCGTTGGGCGTGGCGCTTCGTCGCCTGGTCGAAGAGCTTGAGCTGCCGACCATCGGCCACCACCACGACTACTGGTGGGAGCGCGAACGATTCGCCGATTGTGTCGTGCCGGAGGTGCTCACCGAATCCTTCCCGCCGGACCTGCGCTGGGTCCGGCACGTCAGCATCAACAGCCTGGCGGCAGAACAGCTCCGGGAGCGGCGTGGAATCCGCTCGACGGTCATCCCCAATGTCTTCGACTTCGGCGAACGACGACCGCGACGCTCACCCGCCGTGCGGCGTCGCCTCCGCAGCGAGCTGGGCATGGGCGATCGCGGGTTGTTGGTCGTCCAGCCCACGCGGGTCGTGCCGCGCAAGGGCATCGAGCTGGCGATCGAAGTGGTGGGGCGCCTGGCCGACCCCGATGCGGTCCTGCTCATCACCTCGCCCGCCGGTGATGAGGGCCTCGACTACCTCGTTCAGCTCGAGCGGCTGGCCGAACATCATCACGTGCGACTGGCCTACGCCGCGGACCGCTTCGCACCCGACGACGACGGCAAGCCGATCCGCCCCGCGCACTCGCTGAACGATGCGTATCTCGCAGCTGACATCATCACCTACCCGAGCCTGTACGAAGGGTACGGCAACGCCCTGGTCGAGGCGCTCTACTACGGCGTGCCGGTCATGGTGAACCGCTACCCCGTCTATGTCAGTGACATCGCGCCGCTCGGCGTCCGCATGATCGAGATCGACGGCGCGATCACCGATGCGACCATCGACGAAGTCCGCGAGCTGCTCGCCAATCCTCGCAAGATCCGTGACAACGCTCGCCACAACTACGCGATCGGGAAGCGGCACCTCTCGTATTCCCTGCTCCGTCGCCGGCTGCGCGTGCTGCTGCGTGGCATCGATGCGCCCTCATGACCCAGCCGAAGCCGAGGCTACGTGACGCCGCTCGAGCGGTGATTCGCGATCCGACCGGCCGGATCCTCCTCGTAAGATTCGAGTTTCCTGAGCGCTCCGTCTGGGGTTGCCCCGGTGGCGGAGTCGAGGCCGGCGAAACGCACGAGGACGCCCTGCGTCGCGAGTTGCGTGAGGAGGTCGGATTCGACCTCGACGCGCTCGGGCCATGGGTCTGGACGCGAACCCACCTTGTCCCGCTGTTCGGCGGACGGTGGGACGGCCAGGTCGAGCGCTACTTCCTCGTCGAGGCCGAGCCGTTCGAGCCGGTGCCACGGTTCACGGTCGAGCAGTTGGAAGCGGAGCTCGTGACGCGAATGCGCTGGTGGACGGCCGGGGAGCTGGCGACGGCCGCCGGAGCCGTCTTTCCCGCCCGCCTCCCGGAGCTCGTCGCACAGCTGCGGGAATCGGGTCCGCCGCCTCGACCAATCGACGCAGGCATCTGACGTGAGCGTCAGCGAAACGGTCTGCCGAAGCGACCTCGTCAGGCCGTGAGCGCGTACACGCGTTCTCGGACTTCTTCCAAGTCAACCTCTGGCGTGGACGTGCCGCCGGTGATGCCGATCCGGGGCTTGCCCCGGAGCCAGTCGGCGTGTTCGGCGGCGAGCTCGTCCGCATCGGCGACATGGACCGTATCGGGAAGGATCTCGCGGCATTTCACGGCCAGCTCCTTGGTGTTCGAGCTGTTCTTGCCGCCGACCACGATCATCGCGTCGACCTCCTTGGCCAGCACGACCGAATCATCCTGGCGGGTTAGCGTGACCGGGCAGACCGTGTTGATGACGCGCAGGTCGTGCGCTCGGCGCAGGCAGAACGCGGCGAACTCCTCGAGCTTGATCGGCAAAATGGTGCTCTGGGACAGGACGCCGATCTTCTTCGTGCGCGGGACGCGCTCCCAGGTGGATCGGTCCATGTCGTCCACGACGACATGCTTCTCGCCAGCATACGAGCGCACACCCTTGACCTCGGGATGGTCCTCGTGGCCGATGATGCAGACGGTGTAACCGGCTTCGGCCAGGTCGCGGGCGGCCTTCTGTGACTGAAGCACCCAGGTGCAGGTGGCGTCGATGACCTCGAGGCTCTCCTTGCCCTTGACCTGCTCGAACTCGCCCTTCGGCACACCATGGGCGCGGATGACGAGGGTGCCGCCCTCGACCTGGTCGGCAAGATCGGCGGTGCGAATGCCGCGATCACTCAGGTCGGCCTTGATGCCGGAGTTGTGCACGAGCTGGCCGAGGGTGGTGACCTCCTTGCCCTCGGTGCGCGCGTGCTTCGCCTTATCGATCGCCAGCCGGACGCCGTAGCAGAAGCCGGCGCGCTCGGCGATGCGAACGTCGGGTCGTGTTGCCATTTTCATTGCGTTCATTCTAGAAGGGAACAGATCGTAGCCGCAGTCCGCTGAGGTGGCCGGCCGCTGCTGTCAGTGAATATATCGTTAGTGATATACCGACGCCCACGTTCACCCTGCCCCCGTGTAGTCGGCAGTTCGAGCGCCGTTCAGCGCACGGGACGTTGGCTCGGGGGCAGGAGGGCTGCTATCTCGGCCGCGATCCGCGCCGTACCCCCTTCCAACGCCTGACGATCCACTCGGCCACCCGGCTGCTGTGGAAGCCTGAACAATTCCCCGATCCGGAACGTGACCTTCGAACGACGCGGGATCCGACCGCCCGAGAAGATCCGATGGGTCCCGGCGATCCCAACGGGCAGAATCGGAACCCCGGCGCGGATGGCGAGGAGGGCGGCGCCGGGCTTGATGGTGCGCATGCGGCCGTCGCGGGAGCGCGTGCCCTCGGGGAAGACGCCGACCGGCTTTCCGGCCGCCCAGAGAGCGAACGCCTGGCGCTGGGCCGCGCGGTTGCTCTCGCCGCGCCGCACGAAGAAGACTCCCGAGCGATCGGCCAGCCACCCAATGATCGGCCAACGCTGCATCTCCTCCTTGGCCATGAAGTAGATGACACGTTTGACCTGATAGCCGGTCGCCCAGCCAAGCAGCGGCGGATCAAACTGCGAGCAATGGTTGGCCACCAGCAGGAATGGTCCGCTGCGCGGGATGCGCTCGGCGCCCTCGATGCGAGCGCCGCCAAGGAACCAGATGATGATCGCCGCCACCCATGCTCCCGGCATGAAGACCCAGGTCGCCTTCAATCCTTCGCCTCCAGGCGAGCGACAATGGCCTCAACACATGCCTCGACGTCCAGGACGCCGGTGTCGAGCACGAGCGCGCCGTCGGGGATGCGGAGCGGCGCCACAGACCGACCTGAGTCGGCGGCGTCGCGTTTCAGGATCTCGACCAGGTAGGCCTCGTAACGTTCAAGTGCGCCCATTTCGGCCGCTCGCCGTGCGGCACGCACCTCGGCACCAGCGGTGAGGTACACCTTGAGTGTTGCGTCCGGCAGGATGACCGTGCCGATATCGCGACCGACCATGACCGAGTCGCCACGCTCGGCGGCCTCGCGCTGCACCGGCAGCATGGCGTCACGAACCTCGGCATGGCGGCTGACCGCGCTGACCTGGTGATCGACCCGTGGTTGGCGCACCTCAAGCGTGACGTCGCGCCCGTCGAGCCGAACGGTCTCGAGCCGATCAACGTGCTCCGGCCGTGCCCGCTCGACCTCGATCCGGCACTGCCCCACCGAGCGACCGAGCGCCGCTCCGTCGTTCACATCGATTCCCCGCTCGATCGCGGCCAGCGTAAGTGCCCGATACATGAGCCCAGTGTCGACGAAGGTGGCATCAATGCGTTGCGCGAGCGCGTATCCGACCGTGCTCTTGCCTGCCCCAGAAGGACCGTCGATCGCAATACGGCGAGTCATCGCCGCGCGGACCCCATGAGGGCGGCGACCTCGGCGGGCCGAAGCCGTCTCGACTGACCCTCCCGCAACCCAGCCAGGGTGAGCGCACCAACGCGAGTTCGGACCAGGCGCTCGACGTGCAGGTCAATCGCTGCGAACAGGCGCCGAACCTCGCGCTTCCGACCCTCCCCGATCCGGACCCGCAACCAGGCACCCGTTTCGACGCGCTCGCGGTTGACCTCGGGTGGCGGCGGCAGATAGTTCGCCGAGTCGAGCTTCGCCCGTCCGTCCTCAAGCTCGACCCCGTTCAACAGGCGTTGAAGCATCTGTCGGGTCGGAGCCGGCGCCACGAGCGCCGCGTACTCGCGCTCATTGCCATAGCGCGGATGGAGCACCCGGTTGGCCCACTCGCCGTCATTGGTGAGCAGCATCAGACCCTCAGACTCGACGTCCAGGCGCCCGGCAGGCCACAGCCGCTGGCCGCCCGCATCGACAAGGGCCACGACGGAGCGCCGCCCACGTTCGTCGCGCGCCGACGAGAGATAGCCGCGTGGCTTGTGAATGGCGAGATGGACCGATGCGGCAGCCGCCGCCAGGGGGCGCCCATCGACCTCGATTCGGTCGCGGGCAGGATCGGCCGATGCGCCGAGCTCCGCGCGGACGTCGTTGACGCTGACCCGGCCATCGGCGATGAGTTGCTCCGCCTTGCGCCGCGACGCGAGCCCCGCCCGTGCGATGAGCTTCTGGAGGCGCTCACTCGCCATCGGATGCGGTGGTCAATGCCGTGAGCTGAGCGGCATCGGTGGAAAGCGGCGGCAGGTCATCGGTCGAGGTCAGCCCAAAGCGTTCCAGGAAGGTGAACGTCGTACCGAACAGGGTCGGCCGACCGGGCGTGTCGCGGCGACCGACCTCCACCACCAGTCGCCGATGCAGCAGCGAACGGATCACGTAGTCGGAATCGACGCCTCGCACGCGCTCGACGTCACCGCGCGTGCACGGCTGCCGGTAGGCGATCACCGCGAGCGCCTCCAGCGCGGCCGGCGACAACCGGGCTTCTTCTCGGGCTGCATAGGCCGCCAGCTGCGCACCGACTTCCGGGGCGGTCACCAGCTGCCACGCATCGTCGTGGCGCTGAACACGGATGCCGCGCTCGTCCTCGATCAGCCGCTCGGCGAGGTCGGCCAATGCGGCCTCGGCCTGAAGACGCGGGATGCCGGCCAGCTCTGCCAGCTCGGCCGTCGAGAGGGGCCGTTCGGCAATGAACAGGAGCGCCTCGAAATGCACATCGAGCTCGGGCGGACGGGCGTCATCGGTCACGAGGTGGTTTCCGGCATCGTTTCGATGATGATCGGCCCAAAGATGTCGTGCTGCTCGGCGCGCACCTGGCGGCGACGGACCAGCTCGAGGGTGGCGAGGAAGGTGACGGCGGCCTCAGTCCTCGAATGGCAGCGGACGAGGATGGTCTGAAGCAACACGCGGCCACCGCCCGACAGGGCCTGCCGCAACACGGCGATCTGCTGGCCGATGGTGATCTCGCGCGGCACGACCTCGGGCGGAGCAACCACCGGCTCCGGGATCGCCGCGAGGCGCTCGAGCGCCGCCACGAGCACGCCGACGGGCATGGGACTCACCGGCAGCTCTGGCAGGTCGGCCTCACGCGGCTCGCGATGCATGACGGGAACGGTCCCGTCGCGCACACCGAGCGCAATGGACGCGTCACGCATGACGCGATACTCGATCAGACGGCGTCGCAGCTCCTCCTCGTCGGGCTCGTCGGAACCGTCCGGGAGCGGCGGCAGCGGCTCCGATGGCAGGAGTCGCTTCGACTTCAGGTAGATGAGCTGCGCGGCTGTGGACACGAACTCCGACAGGTTGGCCGCGTCCACGGCATGGCGGGCGAGATGCTCGACATACGCATCGGCAACGTCAGCCAGTGGGACTGTCAGGATGTCCAACTGGCGCGACTCGATGAGATGCAGCAGCAGTTGAAGCGGGCCTTCGAAGGCCGGCAGCGCCAGCGTGAACTCGCCATCTCCAACGGCAAGCGGCACGGCCGCATCGGCTTCAACCGGGATGGATCTGCGGGATTCAGCTTTGGTCATCGGCGACCTTCAATGCTCGCATCAACGGCTCGTCCATAGGGACGGCCTCACCGCGGATGAATGCCCCGGCGCGGGGGCTGCATCCGGCGCGCTCGGCAAGGTCTGCGGACATCGGCTCATGGTGAAGATAGAGGTGAAACGGGTGGCGCCATGATGTTGCGTCGGCGTGTGCCAGGCGGCGAAGCAACCTCGGCGCGAAACTCTCCAGCAGAACGCCAGAGGCCCGATGCACAAGGCGCATGCGGTGGCCCTTGGCCGCGTCGTGCAGTAGGGCGGCGGCGATGAGATCGGGGTCGTCATACCCGGCCGCGACCAGCTTGCCTGTCACGTCCAGCGCGTGGCGACGATCCGCCACCGGCATCGACTCGAAAAGGGCCACGGCCGGGCCGGAAAGCGCGCAGCGCACGAATGCCTCCTCCCCGGGATCCACGCGAGCCCGAACATGGGCCACGAACTGCGCGACCCTATGCACCGGTCAGGACCCCGGTCAGGCTACGCACGGCACTGAACATGACGCCCAGCGGGCTGCCCGGCATGAACACCAGCAGGAGCAGCACGATGACGCCGTACGGCGCGTAGCGCTGAACGGTGAATGCCGTGCGGGGCGGCAGGAACGCGAGCAGCACGTTGTAGCCGTCGAGGGGCGGGATCGGCAGGAGGTTGAAGATCGCCAGCAGCAGGTTGTACAGGACGATCCAGAAGGCGAGGTCGAGCCCGAAACCATCGACGCCGCTCATCTCGAGCACCCGGTAGATCACCGCGCCGGCCACCGCGACGATCACGTTGGCAGCCGGACCTCCGGCGGCCACCATGGCCATGCCGATGCGCCCCGGTCGTAGGGCGTACACGTTCACCGGAACCGGCCGGCCCCATCCGAACCCGGCTACCACGAACACGAGCGCACCGATTGGATCGATATGCGCGATGGGGTTCAGCGTGACGCGCCCAAGCGCGCGAGGCCGATGGTCGCCCAACTGATCCGCGATGAACGCGTGGCTGAACTCGTGAAATGTGATTCCCACCACCAGCGCCACGGCGATCCCCACGATCTGGGCCAGTGTCAGGTCGAAAAAAAGCACGGAAGCGAACTCAGCCGAGGCGCGGGAGCAGGTCGTCGAGCAGGGTCACCAGCCGCTCCGCAGCGATGCGCCCCATTTCGATGACTTCTTCGTGCGTGGCGCCGGCCCCGACATCGTCGGTGGCCTTGTTGGTGATGAGGCTGAATCCGAGGACCCGGACCCCAGCGTGACGGGCCACGATGACCTCGTGCGCTGTGCTCATGCCCACCGCGTCGGCGCCAAGTCCGCGCAGCATCCGCATCTCGGCGCGCGTCTCGTACGATGGTCCAGACAGCATCACGTACACGCCCTGGCGCAGCGTCACGCCGCTGCGGTCGGCAGCCCCCAGGGCCGCCGTGCGGAGTGCCGGATCGTACGCATCGGTCATGGGTGGAAAGCGCGGGCCGAATCGGTCGAGGTTCGGGCCAAGCAGTGGATTGTCGCCCGACAGGTTGAGGTGGTCGGTGATGAGCATCACGTCGCCCGGATCGAAGGCTGGGTTCAAGCCGCCGGCCGCGTTGGTCAGGACCAGCAACTCGGGACCGAAGGCGAGCACGGCGCGCAGCAGAATTGTCGCCTCCCGATGCGAGTACCCCTCGTATGGATGCGCGCGGCCGGACAGAATGATCGAGGGTGTCCCTCGGATCGTCCCGGCCACCAGCTCGCCCGCGTGCCCCTCGACGGCAGCGCCGGGGATGTTCGGCAGATCGCCGTAGCTGATGACGACCCGTGGCTCGGCATCCAGCAGTTCGACGACTGCCCCCAGCCCGGATCCGAGGATGGCGGCGATGCGTGGCTGACCGAGGGTGGGCTCAGCTGCCAGGCGCTCGCGGATGGCGTCGGTCGTCTCCGCGATCCGGCGGTCGAGCTCCAACTACATCCGCTCCAGGAGGTCGCGCTTCTTGGCCTCGTATTCCTCGGGCGTGATGAGGCCCTTGTCACGCAGGCCGGCCAGTCGCTCGAGGGTCGTGCCGAGCTCATCAGCGGCCGAACGCGGCTCGGGCATCGGAGGAGGCGGAGGCACAGGCGCCGGCGTCGGCTCGGCCGATTCGTTATGAATGGCGACGCGGTCGGATCCCGCCCGTGGCGGCATCGGCTCAGCGCGCTGCATCTGCGGCTGATCACCCTGCCGCTGATAGCGCGGCTGGGCGAGATCCGGGCGCTCGAGCATCTCCTTTTGATTCAGCATCGACTTCTTGAAGTCGATCGGGTCGGCGATCATCGGGAAGTCGGCGATGTTGGAGCCGCCGACCTCTTCAGCGGCCGTCAGGATATCGAGCGTGCCATAGCCGAAGATGCGGCCGAAGACACTCTGATCCAGGCGTGCGTCGTTGATCTTCTCGAGGCTCGAGTCGGACATGCTCTTGTTCAGCACACCCTCGGCGCGGATGACGCGTCGAGTGGTGATCAGCCATTCCTGGCTGCGCCAGTCCCAGAGCACGAAGCCGATGTACCCAATGGACACCAGGAGGGCGGCCACCGCGATCAAGGTCACGATCCCATCGAGCGTCGCGTTGACGAACTGCTCCGTGCCCGAGAAGAGAAATATGACGGCGGCCAGCGCGCCGATCATCAGCAGGATCCAGAGCCAGGTGCGCGCAATGATCGCGAACCAGTGCTGGCGGCTCTCGTAGACGACTTCCTCGCCACGGCTGAGAAGGTTGCGAGCGTAGCTCATCGGTATGGCGCTCCCGTCGGTTGCTTCAGGCTCTCGGATGCGCTCTCGCGTACACCTCGCGGACACGCTCGCCGGTCAGGTGGGTGTAGAGCTGGGTGGTGCTGATGCTAGCATGGCCGAGCAGGGTCTGGACCACGCGCAGGTCGGCCCCACCCTCCAATAGATGGGTGGCAAAGCTGTGCCGGAACGTATGCGGCGAGACACGTTCGGACACACCCGCCACCTCGGCCCAGCGCTTCACCAGGCTCCAGACGGATTCCCGACTCAATCGCCGCCCTCGGAGGCCGACGAACACGGCCGCCGTCGGCTTCCCGGCCGTCCAGCTTTCTCGTGGACCGATGCGATACCGATGCAGGCGCTCGCGCGCCTCGTCCCCCATCGGCACGCGCCGCTCCTTGTTGCCCTTGCCAATCACCCGCACCTGCTGATGCGCCATGTCCACGCGGTCGGTATCGAGGCCGACGAGCTCGCTGACTCGCAGGCCGCAGGCATACAACAGCTCGAGGATGGCTCGGTCTCGTATGCCGATCGGCTCATCTGGCGGCGGCGCATCCAGGATACGCACGACATCCTCGGGCGCGAGCACGTCGGGTAGGTACGTGCCGGGCCGTGGCGCGTCGATGAGGGCGGGCACGTCGCGAGTCGCGTGGCCCTCGCGCAAGGCGAACGCGTAGAAGCTGCGAACCGCCGCGCTCTTGCGGGCCTGGGTGCTGCCTTTCGCACCCGTTTTTTGCAGCGCAGCCACGAAGTCGATGAGCGGCTGGGGGTCATCGGTCCATCGTGTGCCCGCCTGCTCCGCGAACTGCGCCAGATCGCGACGGTAGGCCGATATTGTCAGTGGCGAGAGCCCGCGTTCGACCCGCAGCTCGATAAGGAACGACCGAACGGCCTCCGCCAGTGCCGGGTCCGGGTCCGTTCCGGGGCTGTCCGTGGCGTCGTTCATTGCCGCAGGGAGTCAGCCGACCGCAAGAGCGCCTCGGCCGCCCCGTGCGCCTCGTCACCGGCGCTTTCGCCGGCGAGCATGGCCGCCAGCTCCGCCGAACGCTCGTCGGGTGACAGGAGGCGTGCCACGGTCGTTGTTCGGCCGTCGACCACGCGCTTCCCGACGACGAGATGCGCGTCGGCGTGCGCGGCCACCTGCGGCAGGTGGGTGACACACAGCACCTGGTGGTGCACGCTCAGCGCTCGAAGCCGCTGTCCCAGCGCCGATGCGTTGCGACCACCCACCCCGGCATCGATCTCGTCGAAGATGAGCAACGGCGTCTCATCGGTGGCGGCAAGCACGACCTTCAGGGCGAGCGACATTCGGCTGGACTCTCCGCCGGACGCGATTCTGCCCAGCGATCGCGGCGGCTCGCCCGGGTTCGGGGCAAAGGTGAACGTGACGCGATCGGCCCCGTTGGTGGAGATCTCGGTGGGTTCAACGTCGACCCCAAACGCGTTGGCTGGCAGCCCGAGCGGCGGCAGCTCGGCGTTTACCGCCGCTACCAGCTGGCCCGCGGCATCTTGCCGCGCAGCGCTCAGCGCCTGTCCGGCAGTCTCCAACGCCGAGCGCAGGTGCTGTTCAAGCTGCCGGAGCCGATCACGCTCGCCCTCCTGGTTCTCGAGCCGCTCCAGCTCCGCGCCCGCCGACTCGCCGAAGGCGATGACGGCCTCGAGCGAGTCGCCGTACTTGCGACGCAGCTCATACAGCAGGGACAACCGCTCCTCGGCGGACGCGCGGCTCGCGGGATCAAGGTCCACGCCATCGGACGCGGCTTCCACGTCGCGAGCGAGCTCGGATGCTTCGGCCGCAAGTGACGCGATCCGGTCCGCCAGCGGAGCGAAGCGCTCGTCATGCTGGGCGGCGGTCGCCAGGCTGCGCTCGACCGCGCTGAGCGCGTCTCGGGCGCCGCCATCGTCGCGGAGGGCAGCCATCGCCTCGGATGCCGCCACCGCGATGGTTTCGGCGTGTTGCGCGGCACGAAGCTGCGCCTCGAGCTCGACATCCTCCCCGGCGGCAAGGCGCGCACCGGAGATCTCTTCGACCTGGTGGCGGAGCAGCTCGGTGCGGCGTGCCAACTCGTGTCCATCGGTCAGAAGCTCGGTCGCTGCCGCCAACGTCGCGCGCCAGTCGCGATGCGCCATCGCCACCGCGGCGACGGCACGCTCGTGGCCGCCGAATCCATCGAGCAGCTCGCGCTGCCGTGCCGGCTCGAACAGTCGCTGCTGGTCGTGCTGACCGTGGATCTCGCCGAGGCGCGCGCCGAGCACGGCCAGACCGCCTACCGTCACCGCCCGATCATTGATGCGTGCCACGGAACGGCCGTCGGCCGACACCTCGCGGTGGACGATGACGGTCCCATCCCCCGCCGCGACGAGGTCGGCAAGCGGGTCATCGTCAGCGGCCAACGGGGCGTCGAAGATGGCCTCAACGCGAGACGCATCGGTCCCGGAGCGAACCTGGTCGGTGCTGGCGCGAGCGCCCAGGATCAGCGCCACCGCGTCGACCACCAGCGACTTACCAGCACCGGTCTCGCCGGTGAGCACCGTGAAGCCGGGCGCCAGGGTGAGCCGCACGGACTCGGCCACGGCAAAATTTTCGACCGTCAGCTCCCGCAGTGCCATGCGTGCAGTATCGACCTAGTACGGCAGGAGCGAGGCCTTGGTACGCAATAGGTCGTAGAACGGCGTGCTGCCGGCCAGCTCGATCATGCGCAGCGGTTCCGGTAGCGCACGAACCTCCACCCGATCGCCGATCGCCATCGGCACGTCGGTCTGGCCGTCCAGGCTGACGAACGCCCCGTCGTGTACGTCCCGCAGCGTGAGGTGCACGACGTGATCCTCACCGGCCACCACGCTGTGCAGCGGCGAGAGATAGGCCGCGACCGGCGTGATGATCATGTTGCGCAGGCGGGGGTCCAGGATCGAGCCGCCGGCGCTGAAGCTATAGGCGGTCGACCCGGTCGGCGTCGCAACGACGACCGCATCGGCGACATAGGTGGCCAGGTGCGAGCCGGAGACCTCTACCTCGACCTGGATCATGCGCACGCGACTGCCACGGGCGACCACGACCTCGTTGAGGCACTCATGCTCTTCGACGCTCCCGCTGGCGCGAACAAGGCGCGCCGCGATCCGAAACCGATTCTCGACGCCATAGTCGCCGGCAACCACCTGCTCGAGCGCTGCCTCCAGGCCGTCCGACTCCACTTTTGCCAGGAAGCCGATCCGCCCGAGGTTGATACCCAGCGCCGGAACGCCCGAGCCGCCGATGGCCCGCGCCGTGCGCAGGAAGGTGCCGTCGCCGCCCAGCACGCAGACGAGGTCGGTCGTCGCCATCTCATCGCCGATGCGTTCGCGCGCATCACCCGAGGCATCCCAGGCTTCGACGCCGTGGGCTTCGCACCACGCGCGTCCACGCTCGAGGAGTCCCGGGGCGCGATCGCTGTACGGATTCCAGACGAAGCCGATGCGCTTCATTCGGCTTCGGCCGCGCGCTGCTCCAGGCCGATGGCCAGCCGCTCCACGCTGCGTCGCAGCTCGGCCAGCTCGGTGGCGGTATCGTTGGGCGTCGTGACGGCAGCATACGAACGGTCCAAGCCGGCGGCGATCAGCGCGCGCATCAGGCCGGACGGCGACACGCCGCGCGATGCGGCGACCTCCTCGACGCGGGCCAGGAGGGCATCGGGCATGCGCAGGCTGACGATCTGGCGCATCGTGTCCGGCGACGGCTCGGGCGTGGGAGGCTCAACAACCTCCAGCCCCTCGAAGCCGATGCCAAGCTGCTCGGCCGTGGCGACTGCTCTGCGCTTCATCACGCAGATCGTAATACGCGCGTGTTACATCCGTATGCTGCGGCGACATATCTGCGACTCACAGCATCACTCGCGTCGGGTCGCGGGGAGATGTCCGCAGATGAAGCAGGAACTCGACATTGCCGTCACTTCCCGTGATCGGCGAGCGCTCCGTGCCCCACGCATACAGGCCAACCGCCTCAGCCGCGAGCGTAACCTCGCGCACAACCCGCTCATGCACCAGCGGGTCACGCACGACTCCGCCGCGCGGCACGTCGTCTCGACCGGCCTCGAACTGCGGCTTGACGAGGGCTATAACGCGGCCATCATCGGCCAGCAATGAACGAACGGCGGGAAGCACCAGGCCAAGGCCGATGAAGCTGAGGTCCAGCGTCACGAGGTCAATCGGCTCGGGAAGTTCGCGAAGCTCGCGCAGGTTCGTGCCCTCCATGCTCACCACGCGCGGGTCCTCGCGCAGCCGTTGGATGAGCTGAGCGCGTCCGACATCCACGGCGTACACGATCCCTACCCCCCGAGCGAGCAGCACATCGGTGAACCCGCCGGTCGACGCTCCTGCATCCAGCGTCGCCCACCCGGCCGGATCAATTGCAAAGGCATCGAGCGCGTGCTCCAGCTTTGCCCCGGCCCGACTCGCCCAGCGCGGCCTCTCCACCAGAGAGACCGATGCGTCCTGCGCAACCAGCTGACCCGGCTTCAGCCGTCGATTGCCGTCGAAGTCCACCGCGCCGGCATGGATGAGCGCCTGCGCCTCGGCACGGCTGCGGACGAGACCTCGTTCGGTGAGCAACTGGTCCAGCCGAATGCGCACAGGGTTATGCGGCGGGGGCCTTCGAGCGAGCGCGTCGCTTGGCCCCCGCGGGGACGCTTAACGCCGCACGCACCTGGACAAGCAGGCCGGGCGCATCGATGCCCTGGAGGCGCCGCAGGTCGTCGACTGCGCCGTGATGCACGAATCCTTCGGCAAGGGTGACCTTGTGCAGCGGGACGTGCACGCCGGCACGGTTGAGCGCGTCCAGCACACCGTCGCCGAACCCGCCGAGCGCGGCGGACTCCTCGGCCGTCACCACCAGGCGCTTGCCCGCGGCGTGCTCACTGATCAACGCTTCGTCCAGGGGCTTCGCCCAACGCGCGTTGATGACGGTGGCGGTCAGTCCATCGTCCTCGAGGTCCGAAGCGACCGACAGCAGGCGCTGCACGATCGGCCCGAAGCCGACCATGAGCAGATCCTCGCCCGATCGGAGCACCTCCCCGCGGCCGATCTCCAGCGGCACGCCGTCGTGATCCGGCAGATCCTCGCCGACGTCGCGCGGGTAGAGGAGCACCATCGGTCCGTCATGCGCCACCGACGTGGCAACCAGGTCGCGCAGCTCCTGTTCGTCCTTCGGCGAACCGATTGCCAGATTTGGGAGCGAGCGCATGGCCGGCAGCATGAACATGCCCTGATGGCTGGTGCCGTCCTCGCCCACGAGCCCGGATCGGTCCAATCCAAGGAGCACGGGCACGTTGTTCTGACACACGTCATGGACGAGCCCGTCCAGGGCGCGCTGGCCGAAGGTCGAGTACAGGACGACCACGGGGCGCATCCCGGCCAGGCCAAGTCCGGCGGCCATGGTCACGGCGTGCTGCTCGGCAATCCCGACGTCGTGGAAGCGCGCGGGAAAGTGGTCCGCGAATCGTGACAGGCCGGTTCCGGTCGGCATGCCGGCCGTGATGGCCGTGATGCGCCGGTCCGTCTCGCCCAGGTGAATGAGCTCCTCGACGAATGTCTGCGTGTACGTCTTCGGCTTGCGTTTCGGCTCGGCCTCGGGCGGAAGCGGCTCCTCGGTCGGATCGATCAGGCCCAGGTCGATGGGTGGCAGGCTGGCACCGTGGAAACTCATCGAGTCCTCCTCGGCGGGCGCGTATCCCTTGCCCTTGATTGTCTTGACGTGGACCAGCACGGGCGTGCCCAGCTGGAACGCGGCCTCGAAGCTCTCCTCCAGCTCGCGAAGGTTGTGGCCATCAAGAACGCCGATGTAGGTGATTCCCATGTCCTCGAAGAAACCGACCTTCGCCCAACTGCGCTTGAACCCTTCCTTGGCCCACGCCAGCACATCGAAGGCCGGCTTGCCGATGACGGGCACGCGCGGCAGCGCGCGCTGCGTGACCGACTTCGTCTCCTGGTAGGCGCGCGACAGGCGCAGCTTGTTGAGGCGCGTCGAGAGTCCACCAACCGATGGACTGATGCTCATCTCGTTGTCGTTCAGCACGATCAACAGCGGATACTTCACGTGACCGAGGTGGTTGAGCGCCTCCATTGTCAGCCCGGATCCGAGCGCGGCGTCGCCCAGGCAGACCGCGATCCGCTGGCGCCCTGCCGGATCGGACCTGGCCTTTAGGGCGCGGGCCGCCGCCAGGCCGACCCCGATGCTCACGCCTGTGCCCGCGTGGCCGCCGTCGAAGACATCGTGCTCACTCTCGGATCGCCGAGGAAAGCCACCAATGCCGCCAACTTGGCGCAGCGTATCGAACCGATCGCCACGGCCTGTCAGCAGCTTGTGCGCGTACGCCTGGTGTCCGGTGTCCCACACGATCCGGTCGCGTGGCGAGTCCATCACGCGGTGGAGCGCCAGGGTCAGCTCAACCACGCCGAGCGAGCTGGCCAGGTGCCCGCCGGTCTGCTGGACGGTGCGGATCATCTTCTCGCGAAGCTCCGTGGCCAGCGTCTCGAGCTGCTCTGGCGTCATGCCGTGGATCTGGGCCGGCTCGCGAATCGTGTCGAGCAGAGTCAAGGTGGAGATGCCCTCATGAATTCGGACGGAAGTATATGACCGATGCGGTCAGCACGCCTTTTGACGGTTGGGCGTGCGGTTATGCCACGCCACGTGGCGCAACCCGATCATCACGAGTCGGCAGGGAACGCCACCGTGGAGAGCAGCGCATTCTCAGCCTGGCGAGAGTCGAGTCGCGTGTGCTGCACGACGATTGGGACGTCGGAAATCAGAACGCTCGCGTACGGCGTGTCCCGTGGAACCGGCTCCGGATCGGTCAGATCATTAAAGCGCTGGTGGAGCGTGCGACCAGCTGGAACCGTGACACGGTAGGGCCCGACCCGAGCCCGATCCTCGAAGTAGATCGTGATCTCGACGTGCGCGTCAACCTCGCCGGAGTTGAGCAGGCAGGCAGTCTCGTGGCTGGTCATGGCAGGCTCGGGGCCGGTGCTCTCGCCGGGAATGTAACCTTCGGCGATCGCCCAGCGACGCCGTCCGATGCTGTCAGTCATGGTGACCGATGGCGCACGGCGCGTGCCAACCCTTACTCCTCGGGCTCGGCTCCGGTCACACCGCGGCGGCCAAGCTCGGTGATGGTCAGCTCGGCTTCGCGCAGGCGCTTATCGCACGCGGCATGCAGGCGCAGGCCGTCCTTGTAGAGCGTGATGCTCTCCTCGAGGCCGACATTGCCGGCCTCGAGCTTGTGCACCGTCTGCTGAAGAGCCACGACCAGCTCGTCGAATGGTCGCTTGACGAGGTCGTCGTCACTCAGCTCGCGGAGGGCAGTGTCATCGGTCATGCCAGAAGCTCCTCGGTGCCTTCATCGTTCGTTCGCTCGACGCGGGTCTCAACGGTACCGCGCGCCACGGTCACACGCAGGGCAGCTCCGACCGCGACCGATGAGGCGTCGAGGACAATGCGTCCGTCGGTCGTGCGCGCCACCGCGTACCCCCGTTCGAGCGTGGCGGCCGGCGAAAGCGTTCGTAGCGCCTCACCGGTCGCGGTCAGGAGCGCACGGCGCCGCTCGAGTTGATCCCCCACCGCACGCCCTCCACGGTCGATCAGGTCGGCAGCGCGCTGACGCGCGGCGCCGATATCGGGCGCCAGGCGCGTGAGGGCACGCTCCTCGGCGTCAACGAAACCGCGGCGATCGGTCGCCCACCCAGCGAGGGCGTTCGTGGCCCGCTCGCGCAGCCGGCCGATGATCGTCGCCAGCTGAGCCGCATCGGGTGTCGCGAGCTCGGCGGCGGCGCTCGGCGTCGGTGCGCGCAGATCCGCCGCGAAGTCGGCCAACGTGATGTCCGATTCGTGGCCCACGCCGACGATGATCGGCACCGGCGCATCGGCCACGGCGCGGACCACGCGCTCATCGTTGAAGCACCACAGGTCCTCGAGCGATCCGCCGCCGCGCGCCAAGATGATCGCGTCCAAGGCAGGTTGCGCATACAGGCGCTGGAGGGCACGCACGATGGCGGGCGCCGCGGTCGCGCCCTGCACGATGGTCGGCGACAGGATCAGCTCGGCCAGCGGATATCGGCGGCGCAGGACATTGGTGATGTCGCGCCACACGGCACCCACAGGCGACGTAACGACGCCGATGCGCCGCGGCCAGCGCGGGATCGGCCGCTTTCGAGCCTCCTCGAAGATCCCGGTGGCAGCCAACTCGGCTCGGAGCGCCTCGTACCGCGCGTGACGGTCGCCGGCGCCGGCGGGCGTCAACGAATCCACATAGAGCTGATACACGCCTTGCGGCTCGTAGGCCCGCACCCGCCCGTGAATGATGACGTTCATGCCGTGCACGGGGCGCACCGGCGCTCGGGCCAGCTCCTCCCGGAACAGCGCGGCGCGCACCTGGCTGTTCGCGTCCTTCAACGTGAAGAAGCAGTGTCCTGATGGTGGGTAGGACGGCTGGCTGATCTCGCCCTCGACCCAGATGTCGGCGAGAATCGCATCGGCGTCAAGCAGGCTCCGAACTCGCCGATTGAGATCCGTGACGCGCAGGATGCGCGGGACCGTCCGCGCTGGCGGAACTGGCTCCGCCTCGTCGCGGTGGTGCGGCTCTCCCCACAGAGACGGCTGCTCGGGTTTCACTGCGTGTCCCTGGCCTCCGACTCGTGCGTCCGGCGCAACATCTCGGCAGCGGAGTCTACTGGACCCGGGTGACGTACTCGCCGGTACGAGTGTCGACCCGCAGGACATCGCCCTCGTTGACGAACAGTGGAACCTGGACCACGAGGCCGGTCTGGAGCGTCGCGGCCTTCTTGGCTCCGGTGGCGGTGTCACCGGCGAATCCCCGATCGGTCTGCGTGACCGTCATATCGACGCTCACGGGCAGGTCGACGCCAAGGATCTCGTCCTCGTGCGAGCTGACGGAGACCTCGGTGTTCTCGACGAGGTAGAGGGCGTCGTCACCGAGCATGGCCGCGCGGACGACGAACTGGTCGTACGTTTCGCTGTCCATGAAGTGGTACGCGTCCCCATCGGCGTAGAGGTACTGCACGCGGCGTTGTTCCACGCGCGCCCGCGGCCAGCGAGTGCCCGCCTGGAAGGTTCGCTCCACGATGTCGCCCTTGCGCACGTTTTGAAGCTTCATACGGACCTGCGCCGACCCGCGCGCCACCTTGATGTGGTTCCAGTCGAGAACCTTCATGAGCTGCCCGTCGAGCTCGATGATGACGCCCTTCTTGACGTCGCCGGTGCTGATCAATCGTTGCTCCTCTTCCCTGGACCGATGCGCTGCGCGCTCAGGATACCGGTTAGCCGATGGTGATCGGCTCCCGCGGTGATGTGGTGAGCAGCCGCGGGCCGGACTCCTCGAGCGCGACGATGTCCTCGATGCGGATGCCGGTGACGCCAGGCAGGTAGATTCCCGGCTCGACGCTGAAGACCATTCCCGCCTCCAGCGTGTACGGCTTCGACTTCCGCAACGAAGGCGCCTCGTGTGTTTCCAGACCGATGCCATGACCCAGCCCGTGGCTGTAGGGCTCGACCCCCTCGGCCTCGATTCGATGCCGGGCAATCGCGTCGAGGTCCTGCCCGTTCACGTCGATGGCAATGGCGTCGAGGGCCTGCTGCTGCGCCTCGCGGACCGCGTCGTGATAGCGGCGGATGTCATCCGACACCTCGCCCACGAAAAGCGTCCGGGTCATGTCGGACCGATAGCCGTCGACCACGCAGCCGAAGTCGATGAGCAGGACGTTGCCGCACTCGATGGTCGCATCGGACGGCCGGCCATGCGGCATGGCGGCGCGCGGTCCTGCAAGCACGATCGTGTCGAACGCCAGGCCCTCTGAGCCCTCTCCTCGAAAGAACGATTCGATCTCCCACGCCACCGCGCGCTCCGTCATGCCGGCCTTCGCGAAGGCACCAAGGTGATCGAAACACGCATCGGCCAAGGCGCATGCGCGCGCGATGGCCTCGACCTCCGCCGATGTCTTCCGCAGCCGCAACGGGACGAGCTCATCGTCAACGGCGTGCAGCTCGACGCCCGGTGCAACCTCGGCCAGCGCCGCCCAGTCGGCATGCGACACGATCGCCGCCTCCAGCCCGAGCGACACGACGCCATGACGCACCAGCAGCGGCGGAAGCTCCTCGTGCATCGCGCCGGTGGTCACCATCAGCTCCCAATCGGGCGCCTCGATCCGCGCCTGCTCGGTGTACCTGGAGTCGGCAAGGAGCAGGTTCGCGTCGCGCGTGACGAGCAGCGTCCCGGCAAAGCCGGACGTGGGTCCTTCCGAGTCGCTCAGCCGGAAGCTGCTGAAGTAGCGCTTGTGCGCCGTGCGCGACAGGAGGATGGCATCCAGGTCATGCTCATCGAGCACGGCCCGGAGCGCCGAAATGCGCTCGTCGCTCACAAGCCGGCGCACTCCTCGTTCGCCTGGGCGATAAACGCGTTGTGCTCGTCCAGCGTCCGAGAGAAGTAGTGCGATCCGTCCCGGTTCCCGTCCGGACAGCCGGCGACGAAGAACAGGAACTCGTCATCGATGGGTGCCGAGGCGACGGCCATGAGCGACCCGGTGCGAGGCGCGGCGATCGGCATCGGCGGGATACCGGGGTTGAGGTAGGTCTGAAATCCCGCAAGGAAGTCGGGAATTGGCACCTCGCCGCCGGTAACCATGAGCTGCGGCCACCAGTCGGTGCTTCCCCACTGGTCGATCGGCAGCGTGCCTCCCTCGCTGTCACCGAGCAACGGATGGCCCTCCGGCCGCACCTCGCCCGTCACGAGGCCGTACTGAAGCGTCGGGTCAGCGTTGAGAAGGCCAGCGGTCTGGGAGTTGTCCGGCTCCAGGTAGCGCTTGGTGTAGACCGCGGCGATGAGCGGGCGCTCGTCGTCGATCACCGCCTCGCGCTCCACGATGCTGGCGATGATCACCGCTTCGTCGAGCGAGAGGCCACGCTCCGTGATGCCGGCGACCATTTCATCGGTCAGGTTGTCGGCGAACTCATATAGCAGACGGTCGACCACCGCCCGCGGGCTCGAACCGATCTCGTACTCGAGAGTCTCCGGCGGAATGTAGCCCTCCAGGGAGCGGCCTGCGGGAAGATCGGCGAGGAAGTCGTACTGGTTGAGCAGGTCGGCCGGCGGTGTCTGGAGCAGCAGCCCGAACTCCTCGAGGTTCATCGTCATCTCGCTCTGCCCGAATGCGGCCACGATCTCCTCGAGGCGCAATCCCTCGCGGATGGTGACGCTCGTCACCTCGCCGAACGGCTGGCCCTGGAGCGTGGCCACGATCTCCGACGGGCGCATGTTCGGGAACAGGTCGAAGACGCCCGCCGCCAGGGTGCCTTCGCGATCGGACGTGATGACGGCCCATTGGAACGCGATCTCGCTACTGACGAGCCCCTCTTCGAACAGCAATCGACCGATCGATGTGTCCGTCGCTCCTGTTTCGACAGTGATCGAGGTGCGGCGTTGGTCGGCGGATGCGGGCTCGTCGGCGAGGACCTCCGGGCGGTACCACTCGACGAAGTCCTGCACGATGCCGTGCTCGATGGCGCCCGGGTTCTCTTCGACCCATGCCATGACACGCGGCGAAAAAATGGTGTTGAAGCCGAAGGTCAGCGCCGCCACCAGCAGCACGATGGTTCCGGCGATCCACGCAATGAGCAGCAGCGGCTCCACGCGACGGCGGCGGCGCATGGGACCCTCGCGCTGCTCGCGCAGCCTGCGGATGCGGGCGTTTCTGCGATCCTCGTATTCGCCGAAACTCGGGCGTCGCGTCATTCAGTCTCCTCACCGTTGTCCGGCAGGCGCCGGGCGTCCAGGTATTGTTGCAGGATCAGCCGTGCGGCTGTGGAGTCCAACTCACCAGTCCCTCGTCGGGGGCGCCGACCGGCCTCCGCCAACCGTTCGCCGGCGTCCCATGACGTCAGCCGCTCGTCCTCGTAGACGACCTCAAGGCCGATGCGCACCAATCCGGCGCCGAACGAACGGGCGGCGGCCGCCTGCGGGCCTTCGCTGCCATTCATATTGCGTGGTAGCCCGAGGATCACCAGCCTCGCACCCTCAACGCGACAGAAGTCCGCAATGGCCGCCAGGTCGTCCGCCTCATTGCGACGCTGGAACGCGGGACGGGCGAACGCCATGCCGGTCTCGGTGTCGCCGATGGCCACGCCGATGCGTCTGCTGCCGTGATCGAAGGCAACGATGGCCGTCATGGCGTTGGCTCGCCGCTGATGCGGACATCGATCCGCCATTCGAACTCCGGCACCGATCCGACCCAGCCCGGCCATAGGTTCACGGTCGCGTCGCCCAGGTCGTCGAGGGCTTCACGCGCCTCGTCCACGGGGCGCCCCGCCACGAGCTCGATGACGGGTGCACGGCCCGGCGTCGTCGTGGATCGGCCGCGAACCTCGACTTCAACGGTCATCCGCGCTCCGACAAGCGTCGCGTCGCCGATCTCGACTTCGGTCGCATCGGTCACCAGTTCATAGCCTTCCTGTAGCGCGTCCGCGTCATTCGCCAGGCGGGCCCGGGCCTCGTCCTCAATTCGCGCCGCTTCGACCGCACGGCCCGCCCACCCGAGCGTGCCGGAGATCTCGGACGTGGGCTGATCACGCGTGCCGACCACATCGTCGGTACCTTCGATGACGGCTTCGGCGGGCTCACCGGGAACGAACAGAGTTCCCACCTCGGGATCGAGCGCCTCGGCTACCTGCCGGTCAAGATCGCCGCGGAGGGCGGTGACCGCGGCGTCGAGATCCGCCTGCGTGAACGCGGGGCCGGTCTCGTCGATGCCGCCGCTCGTGGCATCGGGGTTGCTGACAAGGCGCGCCTGGTTGTTGGGGAATCCGCGGAGCTGTGAAGCGGTCCCCTGGTTGAGGACAATATCGATTGCCGCGGCAGCCACATTTGCCGCCGGACCGGCCCGCGAGGCCACGATGCCGACGCCGACCTCACCAGCCTCGATCGTGCCCTCGGCGGTGAGTTCGCCGGCTGGCGCGGTCACCGCCGCAAGCGTCGCGAAGGCCTGGTTCCCGGCGGCGACAAGCGTCCCTGCCGGCACGTCGACCGGGACGTTGTCCCAGTTGAACAGGAGAATCGAGCCGGTGGCTGGCTCCCGATCGGTGTATGTGCCCGAAGCCGTGACGGTCTGCACGCTCTCGGCCATGCCACTCAGCGACTCGGGATCGTCGAACTCGATGACATACGTGCGCGGATCGACGGCCTCGGATCGGGGGCTGATGGTGATCGTGGCCGCGGGCAGGACGATGGCGCCGGCGATCCCGACCGCGAGGAGCACCGCCCCGGCAGCGACGAGGAACGCGACCGGCACCGAGCGGTGCACCCGTTGACGCCGGGCCATGCGCGGCATCGTGCGCGACCCGGCCAGCAGCACCTGCCGCGTCTCGGCCTGGCGTGCGTCATCCGCAACCCCCGTCACCGCGAGCGTCGGCGCCGTGTCATCGGTTGAGGGCCCGCGCACCACGTGGATGGCGGCGTGCCGCGGACCGGAAGGGGTGGCAGGCGATCCGGCATCGGCACGACGCGCCTCGTCAATGGTCGCGTAAGCCGCCACGCTCGCCTCGGCGGCGAGTGATCGCGTCAGGGCATCGCCGACGATCGCAACCTCGCGCTCCTCGCGCGCGAGCAACCGCAGGGCGATGACGCTTGACGTCGCGCGCGATCGGCCTGGTGCCACGATCACGACGCGATCCGCATCGGCCTCGCGGATACGTCGAACGACCGCCGTGATCTCGTCATCGGCCTCGAGGTAGATGAGGGCCGGCGAATCGATCACAGCTCCATCTCCCGGACGACGCCGCGCATGGCGCGATCGACGGTCGATACGCCGGCGTCGAGGATCAGGGCCTGGTGCGCGAGCGCCAGCGGCGTGACGTCCTGCCGCGTACCGAGCGTGCCGGTCGCATCACGCAGGCCGATGACCTCCTGAGGCGCCAGCGCACGCACTTTGGGGCGGCGTGCAAACGGGAGGCGATTCCACCAACCGTCCTCGGCCAGGACAGCCTCGATCTGCGGCAGGTCCGCACCGCCGCCGCACAGCAGAATGCGCCCGGGCAGCAGGTCTTCTCCGGCAAGATCGCCGATCATCAACTCGACACCGTCGCGCCAGATTCGCGCGTCCTCGAGCAGCGTCTCGCCGATCTCCGGCGCGGCCCCCGCGGCGGCCGACAGCTTCGCCGTCTCCGCCTGGCCGAACGAGACTCCGAGTCGCTCGGCGAGGCCTTTGGTGAAGGCCCGTCCGCCGAGCGCCAGCATCTTCGTGCCGCTGACCCCGCCACCACGCACCAGCGCCACGTCGGTCGTCCCGCCGCCGATGTCGATGAACACGGCGCCCGCATCTCCCAGCTCCCCCGGGTCGAGGCAGGTCGCGACGGCATACGGTTCCGCGATCACGCCGAGCAGCTGGAGCTCCAGCGCGTTGGCCACCGATTGCAGCGCCCCCAGGTGCACCATCGGAGCGAACGCGTTGAAGAGGTGCAGCTCAACGTGGGCACCGGTGAACCCGATGGGATTGCTGACCGGATAGCCGTCGATCCGCATCTCGACGATCGACGCATGGACCAGGCGAACGTCGAGCCGATCAACGCCCGATTCCCAGCGAATTCGCTCCTCGGCCTCGGTCATGGCTCGGTCCTGCGCTCGCTTGACCAGTCGCTCGAGCTCCGCTTCATCGAGCGGCCGTCGGGGGTCGTCGCGACGGGTCGTCATCTCGCTCGTCGCGCCCTTCACCAGCTCGCCCGCGATCCCGATCACTGCTGCCATGGGCCGCCGGCCCGCCATGGCCCGCGCTTCATCCATGGCAGCGCGACAGTTCGCCACAACCGCATCGATGTCGCTGACCGTGCCTGACTGCATGTGGGACAGCCCCTGGCGTTGGCGGCCGCTGCCGCGCACGACACCCGAGAGCTTGCCAGCGGGGTCACGCTCGACGCTGACAACCAGCGCCTTGGCGAACTCTGTTCCGATATCGAGCGCGGCGATGGCCGGAGGCGTAGCGCGGCCGCGCGCGGCACTCCGAACGCGGCTCAACAGGTCGCCGACGGCCGTCACGATCGTCGCGTCAGGCCGTCTCGATCCGCTGGAGCGCCTCGAGCGCGAGGCGGCCGGCCTCGCGCAGAGCCTCGTCCAGCCGGGAGGGGTCGCGTCCGCCGGCCTGTGCAAGCTCGGGACGCCCGCCGCCGCCGCCGCCGATGAGCGGGGCTGCCGCGCGCACGATCGATCCACTGTCGAACCCCTCGGCGGCCAGGTCGCGCGAGGCTGCAACGAGCAGCGTTGGTTTCCCGTCGGCCGCGCCGGCCACGACGGCCACGAACCGCCCGGTCATGCCGCGCAGATCGTCAACGAAGGCGCGGAGCGCATCTGCATCGGCAAGGGAGAACGACTCGATGACAATTTTCGCTCGCCCGGCATCCTGGGCGCCATGCAGCGCCACAGCCGCATCCAGGCGTCCGCTACCACCAGTGCGCGGAGCCTTGGCAGCCTTCTCCGCCTCCCGCAGTCGGGCCAGGAGTGTCGAGACCCGCTGTGGCACGTTCTCTTCGCGCTCGCCCAGCAACTGTGCCGCGGCACGGAGCGCTTCGAGTCGCGAGCCCACCAGTTCGGTGGCCGTCTCACCGGTCACCGCCTCGATCCGGCGCAGCCCGGTGCCGATGCTCGATTCGCCGGTGATCACGAATGACCCGATCTGCCCGGTCGACGCGACGTGCGTCCCGCCGCACAGCTCCTTCGAATAGCCATCAACCTGGACCACGCGTACGGATTCGGGCAGATACTTCTCGCCGAAGAACATGTCCGCGCCGAGCGCCTGCGCCTCTTCCATTTTCATGAGCTCCGGATGCACGGGGGCGTCGCGTCGAATCTGGCGGTTCACGATGCGCTCGACCTCTCGCAACGCCTCACGCGGCGTCGCCGATCCCGCCGGAAAGTCGAAGCGCATCCCGTCGGGTCCCACCCACGACCCCGCCTGCTTGGCCTGCTCGCCCAGGACGTCGCGCAGGGCCCGATGCAGCAGGTGCGTGCCGGTGTGATTCCGCGCCGCGCTCCAGCGTCGGCCCTCGTCCACCTCGGCGCGGACAACGTCGCCAACGCTCATGTCACCGACGAGCTCGCCGAGGTGCGCGATGGCTTCGCCGCTCCGCTGCGTATCGTCGACGCGCAGGCGACCTCCGGAACCGATCAGCTCGCCCCGATCCCCGATCTGGCCACCGCCCTCGGCATAGAACGGCGTGCGGTCAAGGACGATGCCGCCCGGGAACACCGCCAGCACGCGCAGATCATCGGCGCTGGTCTGGTTCGGATAGCCGATGAACTCGCTGCGCAACGCCGCCACCTCGGGATCGAGCTGGAGGCCGCTGCGCTTCTCGCCGCGCGAGCGATCACGCTGCTCCGTCATGGCCACGTCGAATCCCACTCGGTCAACGTTGACGCCGCGCTCCGCGGCCATCTCGACTGTCAGGTCGATCGGGAATCCGAACGTGTCATGCAGCCTGAACGCATCGGCTCCGCTGATGGTCTCAACGGACGCGACCAGCTCGTCCAGGCGCGCGCTACCCGCGGCGAGCGTGTGCGCGAACTTTTCCTCCTCTGCCCCGATGGCGTCGAGGATGGCCTCGCGCCGCTCGACGAGCGACGGGTACGCCTCGCCCATGAGGTCAATCACCACCGCCGAAGTCTCGCGCAGGAAGGCTCCATCAATCCCGAGCAGCCGTCCGTGGCGCACCGCCCGTCGCATGATGCGGCGCAGGACGTAGCCAGTGCCGTCGTTCGACGGGGTCACGCCCTCCCCGAGGAGAAACGTCATGGCGCGCGAGTGATCGGCGACGACCTGGTAGCTGAAGCGCTCGCTTTCGACCGTCTCGGGATCATGGCCGATGAACTGCGCCAGGCGCTCGATGATCGGTACGAACAGGTCGGTCCGATAATTCGAGTCGACCCCCTGGATGACCGATGCCAGCCGCTCGAGGCCGGTGCCCGTATCCACGCTGCGCATCGGCAACGGCGTGAGCGAGCCATCGGCCGCCCGGTCGTATTGCATGAACACCAGGTTGCCAACCTCGAGCCAGCGGGGGCAGGTCTCCGAATGATCGGGGATGCAGTGCGGGCCCTCCGACAGATCTACCCCGCGATCGTAGTGCAGCTCGCTGCAGGGCCCGCACGGCCCGGTATCACCCATGCGCCAGAAGTTCGCCTCGTCGCCGTCGGCGATGTTGCCCCAGCGCACGACCCGTTCCGGAGGGAGGCCGATTTCATCGGTCCAGACGGCGTAGGCCTCGTCGTCATCGGTGTAGACGGTCGCGGCCAGGCGCTCCGGCGCGATGCCGAAGACATCGGTCAGCAGCTCCCAGTGCCAGTGGATGGCCTCGCGCTTGAAGTAGTCGCCGAAGCTCCAGTTGCCCAGCATCTCGAACAGGGTCTGGTGGCGCGGGGTGCGACCAACCTCCTCGAAATCGTTGTGCTTTCCGGCGACCCGCAGACACAGCTGCGCGTCCACGGCCCGCGTGTAGTCGCGCTTCTCCTCGCCGGTCAGCACGCGCTTGAACGGGACCATGCCCGAGTTCACGAACATCAGGGTCGGGTCGTCGACCGCGACGATAGGCGCGGACGGCACACGAGCATGCCCGCGCTCCTCGAAGAAGCGCTGGAACTGCTCGCGAATCTCGGCTGCGCTCAGCGGCGGCATCGGTGCGTCCAATCGTCGTTCATGACGAGAGCCGGAGATGATCCCGGCTCTCATGCTTGGTCGTATCGGGTCGTTGACCGTTACAGCGCCGGGTCCTCGGCCATCCCCGCACGTGCCTGTTCGGCCGCTGCGCGGCCCTCGTTGACCGCATCGTCAAAGCCAGTCTTCCTGGTGTCGACGAAGTCGCCGACGTGTTCTCGCAGCTCCTCGCCGCTCTGCGGTGCCAGGATCAGTCCCAGGGCCGCGCCGATGAGTCCGCCAACGACCGCGCCGGCCAGGAAGCTGCCGAATCCGGTGTCCTTCATGCGTCCGTCGAATCCTCTCGCGTTTCGGTTGATTCTACCGACTGAGGCTCCGCGCGTCGTGGCGCGGCGGTGATCTGGACGGTGTCGAGGCTGTGCTGGAGGCTGTTCATGAGGTCCGTCAGCCGATCCAACTTGACGGCGACGTCCTCGCTCAGCACCTCCACGTTGCTCGTCAGCTCCCGGGTGTGGGCCAGGATCGGGCGCAGCTCAGTATCGGTCATGCGCGCGAGCCGTCGCAGATCCGCGGTCAGGGCGCGGGACTCCGTGATCAGCGGTGTGATCCGCCAGGCGAGGTAGACGAGCGCGACGCCAGCCGCCACGACGCCGACACCGACACCGATATTGAACACGGACAGGGCGAGATCCATCCGCGGACTCTACACCGGCGCGGGACGCGCCCGGCGAACGGCCCGTTTCACCCGATGAGGATCGGGCGTGTCCCTGACTCGCTGGTTGTGCCTCATGCCAGTCTGGATAGCGCATGTCCGCTCGGCGACCCGCCTTGGGTCATACGCCGGGCCGGGAGGCATTAGGCGGCAGATGGAGGCCAGTTCAGGCTCGCTCAAGCTCAGAACCGGCAGTTGGCGGCACGTTTTCGCAACTGATGCTCGCCACGACGGCAGGTGACCCAACGGGGGGCGCCGATTCGCACAGTCGGCTCCCGCCCATGGCTCACGATCTCCAGGAAGAAGACCTAGTCTTCCACGCGGATCGGTCCCAACGCAGCCAACAGGGTCACGGCGACCATCAGCACCTGTGCGGCGACTGATGCGGCCAGCACGTGCATGTCACCGATCCGGAGCACCTCGATGCCGATGACGCCCGCAACCTGGTCACCCACCACCACGCCGATGACCGCCATGACCGCGAGCACCGGGACAATTCGACCCCACCGGCCGCGAATGGCGACGAAGACGAGCAGATTAATGAGCGCCAGCAGGGGTACCCAGACCAGCCACGGGCCGAGCGTCATGGGTGCGTCAGCCCGACGCGCGGACGATGCGCCCCCCACCGAGGCACTCGTCGCCGTCATACATCACCGCGCCCTGCCCCGGGGCCGGCGCCCAGACCGGCTCAGCCGTCTCGACCACGAACCGATCGTAACCGATCATCGTGATCTCGGCCGGTACGTCGGGAGCACGGTGTCGAATGCGGATGGACGCGTCGAATCGATCAGACGGCGGGTCGCCGGCGGTGAACCTGGCGCCATCCACGGTGAAGGTTCGCTGCGCGATTTCCGCGCGCCTACCGATGACCACGGTGTTTGTGGCCGGCTGAACCTCTCGCACGTACACCGCCTCGCCCAGCGCGACGCCCAGGCCGTGGCGCTGACCGACGGTGTAATGGGCGTAGCCGGTATGGGTGCCAACGGTCGTCCCGTCCGCGTCGACGATCGGTCCGGGCTCGCCGGCGTAGCCGCGGCGCTCCTCCAGCAGGGTCCGATAATCGCCAAGCGGCACGAAGCAGATCTCCTGGCTCTCCGGCTTGTGTGCCGTCGGCAGGGTCAACCGCTCCGCCATGGCGCGTACTTCCGGCTTCGTGAGGTCACCCAGCGGGAAGCGCGTTCGCGAGAGCTGCTGCTGGTCGAGCACCCACAGGAAGTACGTCTGATCCTTGTCGGCATCGGCGGCACGCATGAGGCGGTAACGCCCGTCGCGCCGCTCGATGCGCGCGTAGTGCCCGGTGGCAACCGCATCGGCGCCGTACGCGGCTAGCCCGCGTCGAAGGAGCTCGTCGAACTTGATGTACTGGTTGCAAGCCTGGCACGGGTTTGGCGTGGAGCCCTCGAGGTAGGAGTCGACAAAGGCGTCGATTACTCGCGCTCCGAATTCCTTCTCCACGTTGAGGATGAAGAACGGGATGTCAAGGATCTGCGCCACTCGCCGAGCATCGTCGGCGGCGTCCGGCGAGCAGCATGAACGGCTGAGCTCGAGCCCTTCCGGCATGTCACCATGGGTGCGCATCCAGACGCCGATGATCTCGTCCTGGGTCGCCTCCCGCGCCAGCAGCGCCGCAGCGACTGACGAGTCCACGCCACCGCTCATGGCGGCCACTATCCGACTCATGCGCTTCCCACCATGCTTGGAGCCGATGCGCGCAGGCGCTCGACGCAGGCCCCGACAACCGCGACGGTTCGATCGACGTCGGCCTGGGTTGTCTCACGGCCCAGGGTCAGGCGCAGCGACCCGTGCGCGCGCGCCTCGTCGATGCCCATGGCCAGGAGCACGTGCGACGGTTCAACGCTGCCGGTGGTGCAGGCACTGCCGGTGCTGGCCTCCACGCCCTCGAGATCCAGTGCGGCCACCAGGTCACCGCCCTCGATGCCATCGATCACGGCCGACGCGCTGTTCGCCAGCCGTTCGGTGGGATGGCCGGTCAGCGCGACGCCCGGAAGGGCGGTCAGCTCGTTCAGCAGCCGGTCGCGCAGGTCGGTCCGCCGAGATTCCGCGTAGGCGAGCTGCATGGCGACCGCGAAGCCGACGGCGGCAGCCACGTTCTCAGTCCCCGCACGACGCTGGCGCTCCTGCGCGCCGCCATTCGTCTGCGCGACCATCGGGGTTCCCTGGCGCACATACAACGCGCCGATGCCCTTCGGTCCTCCCAGCTTGTGCGCCGACAGGCTGATCAGCGTGGCCCGCCAGGCGTCGGGCGCCGGCGGACCGAGGGCGGCGGCCTGGACCGCATCGGTATGGAAGACGACCTTGCGCTCTCGGCAGATGGCGCCGATCTCGGCCAGCGGCTGCAGGGTTCCGACCTCGTTGTTGGCGGCCATGATGCTGACGAGGGCAGCGTGATCGGTAATGGCCGCCTCCAGCTCGGCCGGGTCGACCCGGCCGTATCGGTCCACCGGCAGGTACGTGATCTGGAAGCCCTGGCGAGACAGGATGGCGCAGGTGTTCATCACGGCTTTGTGCTCGACGCTGCTGGTGATGACGTGACGACCCTTCGCGCTGGCGGCCCAGGCCACGCCCTTGATGGCCAGGTTGTCGGCCTCCGTGCCGCCCGCCGTGAAGACGATCTCGCGCGGCTTGGCGCCAATGAGCTGAGCGATGATCTCGCGTGACTCGTCCAGGCCCTGGCGGGCACGACGACCCGATGCGTGGATGCTCGACGGGTTGCCGTAATGCTCCGTCAGGTACGGGAGCATGGCATCGAGCACCTCGGGACGCAGCGGGCTGGTGGCTGCATGATCAAGGTAGATCGCCATGGACCGATGATACCCGCGCCCACTCGTGGCTGCGTCTCACGCTCGAATCCGCCGCCACGGTCAGTGGACGATGGGCAGCAATATCGGCTCAAAGGGTCCCCGGGTGGCATTATGCGTGTCAATGCTGTGACATTCCACTGTGGAAGGCGTTAGGGGGCCCGAACCGGCAAAAAAGCGCCACGCTCACGCTCAACACCATCCAATTTCAGCCGCATCGGTCGCATATCGCCACTGTGAGTGAAAATGGCGACTTCTTTGGTTACACGGCACGGGAGACGACCATGATCGTTCGCACGCTGGATGGGATCACCGATACGGAGCGCGACGTGCGCGGCGACGGCTGGCGCGCTAAGCGTCTGCTCGTCCGCGACGACGGGATCGGGTTCTCGTTATCCGAGACGACCGTCGACGGCGGCGCGGAGATGCATCTCTGGTACAAGCATCATGACGAGGCGTGCTTCGTCATCGAGGGTAATGCCGAGATCACCGAGCGCGACACCGGCACGGTGCACACACTCGGGCCCGGCTCAGCCTATGCTCCGCAGCACGATCGCCACACGATCCGAGTCATTGAGCCGCTGCGCTTGGTCTGTGTCTTCAATCCGGCCCTGACCGGCCGCGAGACGCACGACGCCGATGGGAATTACCTCCCGGCGGATACCTGAGTCGTCACGGGGCGTTCTGAGGGACGAGCCTGATTGATTCGCCCATGCCGGCGATGATCGGGCGAGCGCGTTCAATCAGCCCCTGTACGCCCGGCAGTGACAGCGATGCATCGTGATCGGCCTCAGTCCGCCAGACCTCCGTGATCCAGACCGCATCGTCATCGGCCTCCGATGTGCTGACGAGATAGAGCTCGCAGCCGGGGGCATCCTTCATCAGGCTCGCTGCCTCCAGCATGTGAGTGACCAGTGCCCCGCGCTGACCCGGCGCTGCGAGAAGAGAGCCGTGGAGGCCGAACCGCGCCATCGGCTCAGTCGTCCTCGGCGATCCTGAGGCGAAGCTCGTCGAGCTGGCTCACGGCGATCGAGGAGGGGGCATCCATCATGAGGTCGGAGCCGGACTGCGTCTTCGGGAATGCCATGACCTCGCGGATGTTCTCGGAGTCGGCGAAGAGGGCGGCCCATCGGTCGATCCCGATCGCGATCCCGCCGTGTGGCGGTGCGCCGTACTCCAACGCATCCAGCAGGGCGCCAAACTCCTCGCGCATGCCGGCCACGCTGTGGCCCATGAGCGCGAAGGCGCGCTCGAGCAGCGGGCGCTGATGAATGCGGACCGATCCCCCACCAAGCTCCCAGCCGTTGAGCGCCAGATCGTATTGCTGCGCGCGAACGCCACCCGGATCGGACTCCATGCGCTCGACATCTTCGGGCACGGGCGCGCTGAATGGGTTGTGCGTCGCGTCCCAGCGCTGGCCTTCGGCGTCCCAAGTGAACATCGGGAAGCGATGGACCCAGACGTACGCCAGGACCGACGGATCGCGCAGACCCAGCCGCTCCCCCATCTCGAGGCGAAGGTGGCCGAGGGCCTCGGCGGCGGCGACTCGGTCGGCATCGGCGACGATGAGCACCAGGTCTCCGGCTGACGCACTGGTCGCGGCCAGCAGCTCTCCCTCGTGGGCGGCAAGGAACTTGGCAGCAGGACCACGCAGGCCGCGGGCAGCGTCAACGGAGAGGTGGACCAGCCCCTTGGCGCCATGCCGTTTCGCGAGGTCGATCAGCTCGTCGAGCTGCTTGCGCGAGTAATCCCCGCAGCCGGGGACGGAGATGGCGAAGACCGCGCCGCCGGAGGCTATCGGCTCGGCAAACACCCGAAAGTCAACGTCGCGCACGACATCGTTGAGCTCGACCAGCTCCATGCCGAAGCGAATATCGGGCTTGTCAGAGCCATAGCGCGCCATTGCCTCGTCATACGTCAGGCGCGGGATCGGGTCGTGCAGGATCGGTCGATCGGGAACGACTTCGCGGCTGACGGCGAGCGCCACACGCTCGACCATGGCCATCACATCGGCTTCGGCGACGAAGCTCATCTCGAGGTCGAGCTGGGTGAACTCCGGCTGCCGATCGCCGCGCGAGTCCTCGTCGCGGTAGCAGCGGGCGAGCTGGTAGTAGCGGTCATAGCCGGCGACCATGAGCAGTTGCTTGAGCTGCTGCGGGCTCTGCGGCAGCGCGTAGAATGTCCCTGGCTGCTGTCGGCTTGGCACCACGAAGTCCCGCGCGCCCTCCGGCGTCGAGCGGATGAGGGTCGGCGTCTCGATATCGGCGAATCCTTCTGCCTCGAGCGTCCGACGGATGGCACCGCTCAGCCTGGCGCGCAGGAGGATGCGCTCCTGGAGCGCCGGACGGCGCAGGTCGAGATACCGATGCTTCAGGCGCAGGCTCTCATCCAGGCCGGCCTGCTCCTCGTTGATATAGAACGGCGGCACCTTCGACGGGTTGAGCACGGTGAACCCATCCACCGCGACCTCGATCTCGCCGCTGGGCAGCTCGGTGTTGATGGTCCCGTCGGGTCGCGCGCGCACGACGCCGAAGACCTGCACGACCCACTCGTTGCGGACGGGTTCTGCTGCGGCGTGGGCCTCGCGGGCATCCTCGGCATTGGTGACGACCTGCGTGATCCCGTGGCGGTCACGGAGATCAAAGAAGGCAAGGTTGCCGTGGTCGCGGCGCCGGTGCACCCATCCGGACAGTGTCACGCGCTCGCCGGCATGCTCCGCTCGGAGCTCGCCGCAGGTGTGGGTACGGAAGGAGGTGCTCATGGGAGCGGCCATGGTAGCCGATCGGCCGCGGCTATCCGGTGACGGTTCCCGGGACCGCGTCGACCGCCACATTCGCCTGTTCGCCAGTCGCGAGGTTCTTGAGGGCCACCTGCCCTTCGGCGACTTCTACGCCGATGATCACCGCCCACGTCGCGCCGGCCTTCACCGCCGACTCGAGCTGCTTGCCGAGCTTCCGGGTGCTCCCGTCCGGGCGGACGGCAAGTCCGGCCGCGCGCAATGTTGCGGCGATGCGCAACCGGTCAGCGTGGTCGTCGCCGCTTCCGACAACCGCTACCAGCGGTGCAGAGGTTGGTAGCGCCACCTCCTGCTCGGCCATGGCCAGCACGGTCCGATCAAGGCCGATGCCGAAGCCGATGCCCGGCGTCGCCCGTCCGCCGAGGAGGTCCACCAGTCCGTCATAGCGGCCGCCGCCCCCGAGCGCCTGCTGCTGGCCCTCGTGGCCCGCAATCGCGAACTCGAAGGCCGTGCGCGTGTAGTAATCCAAACCACGCACCAGTCGGTGGTCGACGACATGCCGGACGCCGAGCGCATCGAGCAGGTCCAAGACACCCCGGAAGTGGGCGCGACACTCGTCGCACAAATGGTCCGTGCTGCGTGGCGCGCCATCCACCAGGTCGTCGGCCAGGTGCTTGTCGTCAAGGACGCGCAGCGGGTTGATCTCGAGGCGGCGGCGCGAGTCATCGGTCAGGCGGTCGAGGTGAGCGCCGAAGTAGTCGACCAGTGCCTGCCGATAGGCCGGCCGGCAGGCCGCGTCGCCGATCGAGTTCACGTATGCCACGACATCGGTCAGTCCGAGCTCACCGTAGAAACGCTGGCCGAGCTCGATGAGTTCGGCATCGACGGCCGGGCCGGCGTCGCCGAGCACCTCGACGTCCCATTGCATGAACTGCCGGTAGCGGCCGGCCTGCGGTCGGTCGTAGCGGAACATTGGACCGATCATTGTCAGGCGCAGAGGACCCGGCCGCACGTGCATGCCGTGCTCGATGAATGAGCGCACGATGCCGGCGGTCGGCTCGGGACGCAGCGCCCATTCGGCGCGCTCCTCATCGCTGCCGCGAGCGCCCGAGACCCGGAACATCTCCTTCTCGACGGCGTCGCTCGACTCGCCCAGGCCGCGGGCGAAGAGCTCGGCACGCTCGAAGAGCGGTACATCGATCCGCTCGAAGGCATATCGGCGGCCCAGGTCGCGCGCAACTGACTCAACGCGCTCCCAGGCCGGTGCGTCTTCGGGAAGCAGGTCTCGGGTACCACGCGGTGCGCTGAGCGTCTTGGCCATACCCTGCGAGTGTATCGGCCCCGGCCGGCGATCGTGTGGTAGGCATCCCCGATGAGCCCGTCGATGCCCTCCCAGTCCACCTCCACGTCGAGGTAGACGCCGATCCAGCCACGGTGTCCGACGTAAGGCGGCAGAAAGTAGCGCGTTGGCTCAGCTTCGATGAGCGGATCGCGCACACCGGCCGGAGCCGCGCACCACAGCGCGACGCGGTCGTCGTGGTGGTGATCGGCTGATGTGACGAACAGGCGCTTGTCGCGGAAGAACCAGCTCGGCTCGCCGTGGCTGAGACGTTCGGAAGTCCCGGGCCACGAAAGGCAGAGCCGGCGCACTCGTTCGATCGGGCTTGTCATGGTGCGAGGTCAGAACCCGCCGAGATCTCCGCCACCGAAGTCTCCTCCGCCACCGAAGTCATCCCCGCCGAAGTCGCCGCCGCCGTCTTCCGTTGCCGCCGTCTTCCGTTGCCGCCGTTTCGCCGCCACCGGCATCCGAGCCGGAGTCGCCGAAGAACGAGTCCGCAATGGCGCTGCCGACGAACGCACCGGCGAGGGTCGCGAGGAACATGCCGCCCAAACCCGGCCCCATGCCGCCGAATGTGCGCTCCATGGTTCCCGGCTGGCGCATCTCGGCCCGAGTCGCCATCCGCGCAAGTGAACGGGGATCGTCCGAAGTTGCGGCCTCGGACTCGGGGACCTGCCTGGAAAGCTCGCTCAGCACGGTGGCGCGCTGCTCGGGCGTCAGCCGCTCAAGTGCCTCCTGGTGCGCCCGTTCCACATCATCCGGCGGCGCGGTCCGAAGCATGTACCGATACCGATCGATGGCCTGCTGATCATTCATATCTGAGTTGCCTCGTTCATCCGGTCTGCGCGGCCAGAGCTCCCAACAGCAGTCAACGCGCCTCGCGGGTGACGCTGGTGACATCGCGCAGGCGCTCGATCTTGGTGAGCACCTTGGCGAGCTGCTGGAGCGAGTCGACCTTGAAGGTGGCGGTGATGACCGCCGTGCCGTCGGGGTGCGTGGCGACGGCGGCAGCCACGATGTTGACCTTGTACTCGGCCACGACGTTGGTGATCTCGTTGAGCAGCCCCGCACGATCGAGCGCGGTGATGCGCACCGTGATGGGATAGGTGTGCTGGGCGGCCAGCTCCCATTCCACGTCGATGAGCCGCTCAATGTCCCGCTCTGACAGGACCGATGGGCACGACGCGCGGTGCACGGTCACTCCCTTTCCGCGCGTCACGTATCCGGTGATGTCATCACCGGGAATCGGCGAGCAGCACTTCGCGAACCGCACGAGCAGGTCGCCGACGCCCTTGACCTTGACCCCGGTGGTCGACGGCGCGGCCGGCGGCGCTTGCTCGGGCAGGGTGATGGCGGCGTCGTCGTGGATCTCGAGCTTGCTGACGACCGAGGCAGACGACACGGCGCCGTAGCCGATGGCGGCATAGAAGTCGTCGAGCTCGCGATACTTGTACTGCGCGGCCAGCTCGATCAGCTTCGCCCCATCAATCGACGCGAGCGTCTCGTGTGCCAGGCGCCGCAGCTCGCGGTCCAGCAGCTCCTTGCCCTGGATGATGTTCTCGTCGCGCTGCTGGTGCTTGAACCAGGCTCTGATCTTCTCGCGCGCATGCGAGGTCTGAACAATATTCAGCCAATCGCGTGAGGGCCCGTGCGCCGCCTTGGTGGTCACGACCTCGACGATGTCGCCATTGCGCAGCCGGTAGTCAAGGGGCACCAGCCGGTTGTTGACCTTGGCGCCGATGGTCCGATGGCCGACATCGGTATGGATGCGGTATGCGAAATCGAGCGGCGTAGCATCGCGCGGGAGGTCCTTGACATCGCCCTTGGGGGTGAAGACGAAGACCTGGTCCTGGAAGACCTCGAGCTTGAGTCCCTCGACGAATTCGGTCGGATCGACGACCTCGCGCTGCCAGTCCATGAGCTGCCGAACCCAGGCGAGCTTCTCGTCATAGCGCCGGTCGTTCTTCGATCCTTCCTTGTATCGCCAGTGAGCGGCAATGCCGGCCTCGGAGATCTCGTGCATCTGGTAAGTCCGGATCTGGACCTCGAGCGGCTTTGCCTCCGGACCGATGACCGCGGTGTGCAGGCTCTGGTACATGTTCGCCTTCGGCATGGCGATGTAGTCGTCGAACTGACCCGGAACCGGCCGCCACAGTGAATGGACGACGCCGAGGGCCGCATAGCAGTCCTTGATGTCGTCCACCAGCACGCGGATGGCATGCAGATCGTAGATCTCGGTGAACTCCGAGCCCTTGCGCTCCATTTTTCGGTAGATCGAGTACAGGTGCTTCGGGCGACCGCTGATCTCGGCCGCAATGTTCACCTTGCCGAGCTCCTTGCGCAGGATGCCGATGCTCTTGTTGACGAAGCTCTCGCGCACCCGACGGCGATCCGTGAGCATCTCGACCAGTTGGCGGTACTTATCGGGCTCGGTGTACTTGAAGGCGAGATCCTCGAGCTCCCACTTGATCTGCCACATGCCCAGCCGATGCGCGAGTGGTGCGTAGATCTCCATGGTCTGGCGCGCGATGCGCTGCTGTTTATCGGCCGAGAGATGCTGGAGGGTGCGCATGTTGTGCAGCCGATCCGCGAGCTTGATGATGACGACCCGGACATCCTCGGCCATGGCCATGAACATCTTGCGGATGTTCTCGGCCTGCTGCTCCTCCATGGTCCGGGCGCTTCCGAACTTGCTCAGCTTGGTGACGCCATCCACCAGGCGCGCCACGTCGCGACCGAAGCGCTTCTCGATGTCGGCCACGGTCAAGTCCGTGTCCTCCGGAACGTCATGCAACAGCGCCGCCGCCAGGGTCTCGGCGTCCATCTGGAGCGTTGCAAGGTAGTGCGCCACCGCCACCGGATGCGTGATGTACGGCTCGCCCGAGCTGCGCAGCTGACTGTCGTGCGCATCCGCGGCCATCTCGTGTGCCCGACGAATCAGCGTTTCGTTGACCCCGGGCCGATGCTTCTGCGCCTCAACGATGACGTCGTCGACCGTCCGAGTCGGCTCGCCCGCGGCCTCACCGCCGCGCGTGATTCGCTGCACGACGGCCGCCGGTGAGAAGCGTGCCAACTGCGCCATAGGGACCACGGATGCTAGCACGGGAGACGGAGAGGTCACTGATACCGCAGTGGCACTCTCAGCTTGCCAGCCAGCTAGCGCTCGATTGCCAATCCCTCCACCACCCGGACCGATGGCACCCGCAGCAAGGCTTCCGGAGCCACCTTCAACTTGGAGGACCGATTCCCACCGCCGAGGACGATCCAGTCACTTTCCATGACGCGCGAATCCACGAGCACGGAGAGGGTGTCCGGCAGGCCGAATGGCGTCACGCCACCGATCTCCATGCCGGTCAGCGCCCGAACCGGCTCCGCGGCGGCGAAGGAGGCCTTGCGAACACCCATCTCGCGGCGCACGGCCCGATTAACGTCAAGGGCCGTCGTGGCGAGGACCACGCAGGCGACGTACATCGGCTCAGCGCCTTTCGAGGCGACGATGATGGAGTTCGCGCTACGCTCCAGCGGCACGCCGTAGGCCTCGACGAAGGCGGCCGTATCGGCAAGTGCCGGATCACAGGACATCACCTCGTATGCAACGCCAAGACCGTCCAGAGCGTCTCGCGTCAGGACATGCAGAAGCGCGGCAGGATCAGTCACGACCGGCGGATGCTAGCACCCGTCCTCAACTGATGGCACCGGCAGGTCGGGCGAGTCTGTGTCTGTTTGTCGCGCTGCTCACGGCCGCCTGCGTGGCCCGCCTGCTGGTCCTCGAGGTTCCCGGCCACGACGGTGACGTGCTCGTGATGGCTGGCTGGGCGGAACGCATGGCCGAAGTCGGCCCGTGGCGCTTCTACGATGGCTCGGGGTCGATCTATCCGGTGCTTCTCTACCCGCTGTGGGGACTCGGGGCCCTCCTGGACGGGGAAGCACTCGACCTCGCCATCAAGGGCTTCTCCATCCCGTTCGACCTTGCCACGGGCGTGCTGATCTTCGCGGTTCTGCGGCATCGCGGGGCGGCATGGCCGGGCGTCGCGGCGAGCGGCCTGTACCTGCTCAACCCGGCGGCGATCCTCGCCGGGCCGGTCTGGGGACAGCTCGACAGTGCCGGCACGCTCCCCTTCCTCGGTGCCCTGGTGGCGCTCGCGGCCGGACGTCATGGCCTTGCCGGTGGCCTCGCGGTGATCGCGACCCTGGTGAAGCCGCAGTTCGGGCTCGTCGTGCTCCCGGTGATCGGGGTGGCCGTACTGCACTGGCGCGCGCACCGGGACGCTGGGGCCGTGTGGCGGACGGCCGGTGGCATGGCCGTGGCAGGCGCCATGGTCATGATCCCGCTCGCACTTCACCCGCTGCGATACCTCGATCAGTTGGGCGGAACCGCCGTGCGACAGCCAGCGACATCGCTGTACGCCTTCAATCCGTGGGGCCTGATCGTGGGATTCGAGGTGCCGGACGATCCCTACGTCGTCGTGGCTGCCACGCTGCTACTCGTGAGCGTCGCCGGCGTGTTGACGACCCTGCGTCGACGGCCGGATCTCGCCACGCTGCTCGCGATCGGCGCTGCGCTGGCGCTCGCCTTCTACTTCGTGCCGACCCGCGTCCACGAACGGTACCTGTATCCGGCCATCGCGCTGCTCGCGCCATTCGCCGTCGTCGGTCGCATACCTCTCGCCGCATACGTCGCTCTGTCGCTGAGCTGGGCGCTCTCCCTCGTGTATGCGCTCCATGAGACCACGCCGTTCACGGTACCGGAGCCGATGGCGTCCTGGCTCACGAGCTCGGCTGGCACCTGGGCCATCGGGCTCGTGCTCATCGGCAGCGCCGTGACGTGGACCTGGTTGCTGCTATTCAGGCACCCTCGCCTGCCGGGTCGTCGCCGCGACCCTGACCCAGGACCTTGAGGCGCGCTCGCTGCACCAGCCCGTAGGCCGGAACCGCGAGCCGCAGGGCCATGTCCATCGGTGGCCGGAGAACGAGGTCCCGCGCGCCAACGTACGAGATCTCCTCGCCGCCGAATCCCTCTTTGAACTGTCGGATTCCACCCGTGGCCAGACCCCACATGTCGTAAACCGCAAACCCGTCGCCCGCGAAATCGCTGATGGCCGCCCACTTCAACAGGTAGTTGGCGCGGGCATCGGCTCCGGCATCGGTCATGCCGCCGTAGGACTCGACCGCGCGCTCGCCGCAGGTGAAGTGAAAGAGCACGGCCACGCGCTCGCCATCGCGGACGGCGAAGCTGAGCCGAACCCGGCCGGTCGGGGCGAAGATCGTCCATACCCGCTCGTAGTAGAACGCTTGACGCGCCACGAAACCGGCTCGATCTGCCGTGTGCTGATAAATACGGTTGAAGTCCGCCAGCGCTGGACCGATGATGTCCGCGGGCGTCGATCCATCGAAGCGCTCGATGGTCACCCCGGAACGCTCGGCCTTGTTCACGTATTGCCGATGCTTGCGCTTGAGATTGGCTTTGAGAGCCTCCGCGCCGATGGAGAGATCGATCACCCGGGTCGTGGGTGGCTGGATCTTCGGCGCCGCACGCCATGGCGCACCAAGCAGTGCCTGACCGTAGCTCGTCTCCAGACGCGTCTCGGGATCAGCCCGGACGGTGGCGATCTTCTCGGCACGACCGAGCGCGTGCAGCGCACCGATGAGGGCCGATCGGACGGCCGGATCATCGAGCTGCCCGATGGGGCCACGCGGCACGTACGCGAGATGCCACCCGACCACCGGAAGGCACCGTAGCAGCAGTTGGGCGCCGGCGATCGGCTCCCCCTGTGATGGGCCGATGGCCAGCCGGATCGGGCGCCAGCCACCCATCGCGCGGACCTGACCCCACTCCCACAGCTGCGGGAACGCGTGATACGGCGCCAACTCCACGAAGGCGTTCCAGGCCTCGGCATCGGTCACGCGCCACGCACGCAGGTTCGGGCTCGTCATGGCGCGTCCCATCCTGCCGCACGCAAGGCCTCACGCGCCACTTCCCGATCATCCCATGGCCGCTTCACGGTGCCGTAGATGATGCTCGACTCGTGGCCCTTCCCGGCCAGGAGGATCACGTCACCCTCGTGCGCCAGGCCGATGGCATGCGCGATGGCTTCGCGGCGATCGCCGATGACGAACAGCGACTGGCCCTCCCTGGCGCCCGCCGCGCGCGCCCCATCGGCAATGGCTTCGTTGATGGTGCGCGGGTCCTCGAGTCGCGGGTCTTCGTCTGTCACCACCACCATGTCGGTGAGCTCGCCGGCCACGCGCCCCATCGGCGCGCGCTTGGTGGCGTCGCGCTCCCCCGCGGAGCCGAAGACGGCAATCAGCCGCCCGGCCGTGAGCGGCCGAAGCGTGCGAAGCACCTTGGCCAGCGCGTCAGCGGTGTGGGCGTAGTCAACCACGACCGCGAACGGCTGGCCGGCATCGATCCGCTGCATGCGTCCCGGAACGCCCACCGTGTCGTTGAGCGCCTGCGCCGCGTGCTCGAGGTCAAGTCCAAGCGCCTCCCCCACGGCCAACGTCGCGAGCGCATTCAAGACGTTGAAGCGGCCCGGCATCGGGATCCTGACGCTGCCCTGCCAGCGCGGCGACTCGAGCTGAAACCAGGTCCCGGCCGCGTCCGCGACGAGGTGCGCCGCCCGCAGATCGGCCTCGGCATCGATACCGTACGTGATGACCCGGTCGCGAGCCCGCTCGCGGAAATACGCGAAGGTCGCGTCATCAGCATTAAGGATCGCGGTGGGTGCCTCCTCGATGAGTCGCGCTTTTGCCGCGCGGTAGGCGTCGAGCGTGCCGTGGAACTCGAGGTGCTCACTGGTGAGGTTCGTGATCACGCCGACATCGAAGCGGCAATTCCGCGTTCGCTCCAGCGCCAGGCCGTGCGAGGTCGCTTCCATGACCACAGCGTCGTTGTCGGCCACGACCATGCGCCGCAACTGCTCCTGGAGCTCAAGCGCTTCCGGTGTCGTGGTGCGTTGGTCGTTCAGCAGCCAGGTGTCACCGATCGTCGTCCAGACGGTGCCGATCTGGCCGGGCCGTCGCCCGCAGAAGGTCAGCATCTCGGTGGCGAGGGAGGCGACCGTCGACTTCCCGTCGGTACCGGTCACGCCGATGACCGTCAGGCGCTCGGATGGCCGCCCGAACCATGCATCCGCCGCATCAGCCAGAGCGCGGCGGCTTCGATCCACCACCAGCTGCGGGACCGTCACGCCCTCGAGCTCGCGCTCGACGACGACGCCCATGGCGCCATTCTCGACGGCCGCCGACACGTACTCATGACCGTCGACGTGCACTCCGGGAACGGCAAAGAACAGCGCGCCCGGCTCGACGGACCGGGAATCGTAGGCAAGGGCCTGCACCTCGCCGATCGGGATGCCGGAAACCCGCTCTGGCGCGATCATATCGGTCAGGGCGCCAAGACCCATGCGGCGTTCGCTCATCTCCGTTCGGCTCGCAGGGAGCGTGCCCAGCCGCGCAGGATGCCTGTCGCCGCGCGCAGCCGATACATGGTCGGATCGATCACCAGGTCCCAGCTCCCGGCCCAGACAACCTCATCTCCGCCGAATCCCTTCTTGAACAGGCCGACCCCGTGCCACGGGTGGTCTGAGCCGGCGTCCGGTGGAGCGATCCCCCACAGGTCGTGGTGACGCGCGCCACGCTCGCGAGCGTGGCGCATCATCGACCATTGGAGCGCGTAGCTGGCATATCGCTTCGGCTCTCCCCGTTCCTCACGTCGCGATCCGCTGAACAGGTAGAAAGACCGATCGCCCTCGATCACGACCATTCCCGAGGCCAGCAGTTCACCCTCGCGCCGCGCCTCGCAGATAGCCGCTCGGCCCGCGCCGGCCAGAGCACGCCACGCAATCCGATAGCGCTCGATCGGCGGCATCGGGAAGCCGGCGCGTTGTTGTGTCTCGCCCACGAGGCCGTGAAGATCGTCGATCGCCCTCATCTCCGTCGCATCGGTGATCACCGAGACGGTCACGCCCTCGCGCGCGGCGCGACGCACGCCGTAGCGCGTGCCCTTGTCGAAACCTGCGAGCAGTGCATCGTCATCGGCCAGCTCAACGATCCGAGTCTGCCCGACCTGGAGCGTGTCGGGCAAACGCCGCAAGCGACGGCCACCGAAGAATTCCAGCGCAGGGTCGTCCGCTGTCAGCCGCGGCTCGAGCTTGACGGCGATGGCCCGGTGCTTGAGCGCCGCCACGCGCAGGCCAATGAGCATCGCACGCATGCGCTCGATGGCCACCGGATCGGCATAATCGAGAACCGGGCCATGCGGGACGTACCAGAAGCGGCGACCCCGGAGCAGGGCGCGCTCCTGGGCCGCGATGATGGCCACGACGCGTCCGTCATCCTCGAGCAGATAGCGACGTTGCGGCTGATCATCGAAGGCGGCGACATCGGCCCAGGCCCAATCGTGGAGCAGATCGCCACTGGGCACGGCGCCCAGGAATGCCTGCCAGGCGTCCGCGTCGGTATCGGTCGCTGGTCGGAACAGCATCAGATCCGCCCTTTCCTTCTGCGGCGCAGCAAGCTTCGCAGCTGATCGAGCTCGGGCGCCCGGAGCGCAGCCGCCACGAGTAGATAGATCGCGCCACCGGCAGCGGAAAGAACGAGGAATACCAACAGCCGGCCGATGGCATTGTCGAGGAATCCGCTCAGGGATCTCTCGACCAGGGTCAACGCTCCGAGCATGAGGAGCGCGGCCGCCACTCCGGCAACCGCGGCGCGGCCCAGCGAGCGCAGGATCGAAACGGCCTCCACCGATTCGATCCGTCGGTGCAGGCTCCATAACAGGCCGATCACCTCCAGGACGGCGCTGATCGACAGCGCGAGCGCGAGCCCTTCGATGCCCATCGGTCCAACCAGCGTCGCCATAAGCGGGACGTTGAGGGCCACCGCGATGATCGCCCACATGACCGGCGTCCTGGTGTCCTGCATGGCGTAGAACGTGCGGGCCAATATGTGGACCACGATGTGCCCCACCAGCCCGATGGCGAAGAACAGCAGCACGCTCGAGGTTCGATCGGTTGCCGACTGGCCGAATGCCCCGTACTGGTAGAAGACAGCCGTCAGCGGCTCGCGCAGCACGATCATGATCGCCATGAGCGGGGCAGCGACGAAGATCAGCACGCGGACCGCATTCGCGACCTGCCGCCGGATATCGCTGATGCGCCCCAGCGCGGCATCGGTGCTCAGCGTCGGAAACAGCGCCACCGCGATGCTGACGCCCACGACCCCGACCGGGATCTGCGAGAGCTGAAAGGCGTAGTTATAGGCGGTCAGACTCCCTTCGGGAAGGCCGGAGGCCAGCACGGTCGACACCAGGAAGTTGAGCTGACCCGCGGCGAGTCCCAGCATCCGCGGACCCATCAGCCAGGCGACGCGCCGCACGCCGGGGTGCCCCAGCCCGATGGTGAGGTCGTAGCGCTGCCCCACGCGGGCCAGGTTCGGCAACTGGATGACGAGGTGGGCCAGCGAGCCGATCGCCACGCCGACTGCCAGGCCCTCGACGCCCATGATCGGCGCCAGGAAGATCGCGGCCGCGATGATCGCCACGTTGTACAGGAGCGGCGCCAGCGCCGGCACGGTGAACTGCTGATAGCTGTTGAGGATGCCGGTCACCACGGCGCCCATGCCGATGAGCACCGGACTTAGCAGCATGACGCGCGTCATGCGTATGGTGAGCTCGGTCGTCGGCGCGTCGAAACCGGGGGCCACGATCGGCACAAAGACCGGCGCGAAGACAGCCATGACCAGGCTGAGCAGGGCCAGCGCGATCAGCACCAAGTTGATGATGCTGCTGGCCAACTGCCAGGCCTCGATGTCCTGACCGCGGGCCCGATAGCTTGCGAAGACCGGAATGAGGGCCGCGCTCAGCGCACCGGCCACGACGAGCTGGAAGATGGCGTCGGGAATTCGGAAGGCGGCGAAATACGCGTCCAGCTCGCGACTGGCGCCGAACTGCGAGCCGATCACCAGGAGCCGGATCCAGCCCAGGAGCCGGCTGGCCAAAGCGGCCACGGTCAGGATCAGGCTGGCCGTCAGGAGGATGCGGCCGGCAGAGATGCCACCACCCAGTCCGGGCGGCGTCGGCTGCCTCGCTTGCGTCACCGTCCCGACCGCGGGAGATCCGCACGACCCGAACGAGGATGAGCGCCGCGGTAGGCGCTGCGCAGCGCGGCATCGGACAGATGGGTGTAGACCTGCGTCGTCGCCAGGTTGGTGTGACCCAGCAGCTCCTGCACCACGCGCAGGTCTGCCCCGCCCTCGAGCAGGTGCGTAGCAAAGGAATGACGAAGGGTGTGCGGGCTGGTTCGATGCGGCACGCCGGTCGCCGCCACCCACTTCTCGATCACGCCGCGTGCACCGCGGATGCTCAACGGACGGCCACTGGCATTCAGGAACAGCGCGCTCCCTGGGTCCCCGCGCGCGCCCAATGCCGGGCGCGCGACCTCCAGGTAGCGACGCAACGCTCCTTCGGCTGGCGCGCCGAAGAGAAGCTCGCGCTCCTTGGTTCCCTTACCGATGACGCGAAGGCGGCGACGCGCAGAGTCGACTCGATCCACCGTGAGCGCCGCGAGTTCGCTGATCCGCATGCCCGTGGCGTACAGGAGCTCGAGCATCGCCCCATCGCGCAGTGCGAGCGCCTCGTTGCGCCCGGCACCCCGCGCCGGTCCGGTGACCAACGTGGCCGCCTCATCGATCGACAGGACGCGCGGCAGGCGTGACGGCCGACGCGGGGCGCGCACGCCGACCTGCGGATCCGCGGCGATCACGCCATGACGCAGGGCGTATCGATACATGGAGCGAACCGCCGCCAGCCGACCCGCGACGGAGCTGGCCGACAGGTCCCGGTCGGCCAGGCCGGCGAGATAGGCCCGCACGACCGTCCGATCAGGAGTGCGCCAGTCACGGCCCCGGCTTTCAAGGAACGCGAGGAATTCGGTGGCGTGGCGTCGATACTCGTTGACTGTGCCCGGCGACGCATTTCGACCCTGGAGGCTGACCAAGAATGCGGACAGCACGCGCGCAGAATCGGCCAACAGCCCTTCCTCAGTCACCATTCAGTCTCGCCGCGGGGAACGCGGACATCATGCCGGACGCTTGCGAGTCGTGCGCCGTCGGCTCGCCGTGGCTTGCCGTGGGGTTCCGGGACGCTTGGTCACGGTCTTTCGCGCTCGGCCCTTCTTCGGGGCGCCTTCACGGGCGGCGAGAAGCTCCACCGCGGTATCGATCTCGATCGCATCGGCGCTCATGTCCTTCGGCAGCGACGCGTTCGTGACCCCATCGCTCACGTATGGCCCATACCGGCCCTCGATCAGCTGCACGACAAGGCCCGAGCCCGGATGGGTGCCGACGTCGCGCACCACCTTCTTCGTGGCGGTACGCCTCGACTGCTTCTCCTGCTTCAGGAGCTCGAGGGCGCCGTCGAGCGTCACCTCGAACACCGCCGCGTCGGATGCCAGCGAGCGGAAGTCGTCGCCACGCTTCACATAGGGACCGAATCGGCCGAAGTTCGTCGTGATCTCCTCGCCGGAATTGGGATCATGGCCGACCACGCGTGGCAGCGACAGCAGTTCGAGCGCCCGCGCCAGCGTAAGCGACGCCTCGCTGTCGGCTCGTGTCAGCGATGCCCGGCGTGGCTTCTCTTTGCTGCCCTTTTCCGGCGTCTCGCCGAGCTGCACATACGGCCCGTATCTTCCGGTCATCACGTACACCGGCAGTCCCGACGCGGGGTCGTCGCCCAGGCTGGCCGGCCCCCTGGCTCGGGACTCGGCCAGCGCGATCGCGCTCTCCAGGGTGAAGTCGGCGGGTGGCGTCTCGTCGGGCACAGATGCGTTGATCGCGTCCTCGCCCTGCCCGATCTGCACGTATGGCCCGAATCGGCCGATTCGCACCACGACCGGTGCGCCACTGTCCGGGTGCTGCCCGAGCGGGATTGCCGGGTACTCGATGTGTGCCTCGTTCTCCACCAGGGTGCGCAGCCCGGGCCATTCGCGCCCTCCGTCGCCGTTGTAGAAGGTGGTCAGGAACTCGTCCCGCTTTCGCTCACCCTTGGCGATCTCGTCAAGGTTCTCCTCGATCTGCCCGGTGAACCCAAGCTCGACCAGTGCGGCAAAGTGCTCCTTGAGAAGGTGCGTCACCGCGAAGGCCGTGAAGGTGGGGACGAGCGCTTTCCCCTGGCGCCAGATGTAGCCGCGCCTTTCGATGGTCGAAATGATCGAGGCGTAGGTGGACGGCCGGCCGATGCCGTCCTCCTCGAGCCGCTTCACGAGCGATGCGTCGGTATAGCGCGCCGGAGGAGACGTCTCGTGGCCCTTGACATCGAGCGCCGTGAGGGCGAGAACACCATCGACGGACACCAGGTCACCGACCTCCAGCTTCGGCAGGAGCGTCTCCTGATCGCCGAGCTCGGCGGCGGGATCATCCGATCCCTCAACGTAGGCGCGCAGGAACCCCGCGAATTGGACCGCCTTCCCGGTCGCCGTGAACACGCACGGCCCATCCGGACCCTCGGCCGTGATCTCGAGCTTGGTGCGGAGGAGGCGAGCATCGGCCATCTGCGAGGCGACAACTCGCTTCCAGATGAGATCGTACAGGCGGCTTTCGTCGCGGCCGACATGCTGGCTGAGTCGATTCGGAGTCCGGGTGAAGTCGGTCGGCCGGATGGCTTCGTGGGCCTCCTGCGCGTTCTTGACCTTGGTCCGGTACTGGCGCGGCCCGCCGTAGTAGTCGGAACCGTAGAGTGACCCGATGGCGTCGGCCGCCTCACCCAGCGCGCGATCGCTCAGCGTCGTCGAGTCCGTGCGGTGGTAGGAGATGTTGCCTTCCTGGAACAGCCGTTGGGCGGCATTCATGGTCCGATCCGCCGAGAAGCCGAGCTTCCGGTTGGCTTCCTGCTGCAGGGTCGACGTGGTGAACGGCGCGTACGGCGCCTGCGTTGCGGGTCGCTCCTCGACCGAGGTGACCGACCACGGCAGCCGCTCCGCCAGCGCGTCCCGCAGCTCGCCGGTGGCGCGCTCGTCCAGCATGAGCATCTTGGCGTCCTTCAGCTCACCCGTCGCTGGATCGAAGTCCCTGCCAGTGGCAAGCCGCGCGGATCCAATGCGCGCGAGTGCAGCCGTGAACGATGTCTCACCGGCGCGCAACTGCGCTTCGAGATTCCAATACGCGCTCGTCCGAAAGGCGCGGCGTGCTTCCTCGCGCTCGACGATGAGGCGCACGGCGACGCTCTGGACACGGCCGGCGCTCAACCCGGTCTGCACTTTTTTCCACAGCACGGGCGACACCATGTAGCCGTACAGCCGGTCGACGATGCGACGGCTCTCCTGGGCGTCGACGAGCTGGAGGTCAATCTCGCGCGCCTCCGCGATCGCCTTACGCACGGCCTCGATGGTGATCTCGTGGAACTCGATGCGTCGGACGGGGACGTTCGGCTTGAGCACCTCGCGCAGATGCCAGCTGATCGACTCGCCCTCGCGATCGGGGTCAGTAGCAAGCAGCACTTCGGGGGCGTCCTTCACCGCGGCGCGCAGGTCCCTGATGCGGCCAGCCTTGTCGCGCGACACGACGTAGTAGGGCCGAAAGCCATTCTCGACGTCGACCCCCATGCGACCCCACGGCTTGTCCTTGATCCCGGCGGGCACCTCGCTGGCGTTGTCGGGGAGGTCGCGGATATGACCGACGCTCGCCTCGATTCGATACTCGTCGCCCAGCAGACGCGTGAGCGTGCGCGCCTTTGCCGGCGACTCGACGATGACCAGTGCCTTCGACATCGGTCTCAGCGCTCCACAGTCGTCGCCCATGACGACGAGTCGGCGAGCTTGTCGAAGGCGATCCGCTTCGTGGGGAGCATACGATCAGCGAGTGTAGCACCGGCCCCATGACCTCCCGCCGCCGGTTGGCAGGCGGAGGTGACGGGATCATTGACGGCCAGCGCGCCGCGCGGAGCGGCGATCCAGCGGACGGTCAGTTGGTGAAGTCCCAGGTGATGATCACGTGCGAGCCGTCATCGGCGATGCCGACGCCGACGCGCGTCCACCGCGGGTTCAGGATGTTGGCGATGTGGTTCCACTCACCAGGGTACGGCTCGGCCATGAACGCGCTATGGCACCAGTCCAACGTCCCCGCGGCGCCCTTTCCGTAGTAGTGGCACTGGTTCTCACTCGCCGCGCTGAACGCCACACCGCCCGCAGCCAAGCGCGCGTTGAGGCCCTGGCCGTTGAGCGATGTATGGCTGTAGTACCCGTTGCGCAGTTGATCCCACGCATGCGCCGATGCGACCGCCGAGATGGCCGAATCGAGGACCAGCGGAGCGAAACCATACGCCGCACGAGCCGCGTTGATCTGGTTGAGCGCATGACCGGCCAGGCTGGTCGACGGCGCCGGGGTCGGGACAACAGGCGCCGGGGTCGGGACAACAGGCGCCGGGGTCGGGACAACAGGCGCCGGGGCGGGCGCGGGAGCCGTGCTGCGCGTTGAGGTGCTGCCACGATCCGCAGTGGGAGCCGGAGCCGGCGTGGGTGCCGCGACCACAACGGCCGCTTTGGTGCTGAAGGCCCAGCTCGTGACGACAATGTTGTCGTCCACATCGCGGGCTCCGTCTCCGAGGCTCACCTCGAAGGTTCGGCCCCCGGCGAATGCGGTGTCAGGCGTATAGATGAGCTGCGTCTGCTTCTCGTTCCAGGTAAGCCGGCCGGCGACCAGCGCGTCGGTGGTCGTATCGGTCAGGGCGAAGGCGTCGTTGGTGGCATCGACTCGCATCGGCTGGCTGAACCACATCTCCACCGTGGCGGGATCGGTATCCGCGGCGTCGAGCGCAGGCTGGGTCCTGGTGACCTGCGCGCCGGTCTGCACGATGAAGGAGAAGTTGTTCGTCCCACCAAGCACATTACCGTCGAGATCATGCGAGCCGATCACGCTGATCGTGTAGCGGGAACCGGGCTCGAGGCGCTCGGAGGGCCGGAAGACGAGATTGCCCTCGCGCCAATCCAGCTCGCCGTCCGCGGCCGGGATGATGCTGAAATGCGCCTCCACGTCGGCGCGGTCCATGGGTTCGCTGAAGGTCATCTCGATGGCGCTGGTGGCGCTGACATCGCGCGCGGTCCGGTTTGGTGGCTGCGAACCGTCATCAACCTCGGAGCTCTCGGTCTCCAGGGTTAGCGCGCTCGCCAGGTCAGGGGCGATCTCGGCCTCGGCCGGCTCGGTCTCGAGAGCGGCGGCGACCAATCGGACCTGGAAGTCGTTGATCGCCGGAGCCAGCTCGGTAGTAAAGGAGAACCGCCGCGTGCCGACGCTGTCGCCGTCGGCAGTCTCCGCCGATGCGCCGAGAACGACAAGGTAGTGCTCGTCAGTGCGCCATCGGTTCTCGGGGCTGATCGACAGCTCGGTGCGATCGTCGTTCCATGACATGTCGAGCTTCTGCTCGGGCAGGACCTGGATGGCGTCCTCGACGGAGTCCGGGTCGACCGGGGTGCCGAAGGGGATGGCCACCGCGACATCGGTATCGACAGCAACGCCGATGTTCTGGGGCAGGAGGGACTCGGGGATGAGCGGGACCCGCTCGGGCCCTGCCTGAGTGATGTTGGTCGTACCCTGCGGGTTGAGCGCGAGGATGAGGGTGAACGAGAGGGCTGCCAGCGAGACTCGTGAGATGGCTCGGTGGCTGCTCAGCAGAGGGCCAAGCGACTCGAACGGAGCGGCCAGCGCCGCACGAATGGTTCGGATCGGACGCAATACACAAACTCCGTGGATGGTTGCGCCGCCCTTGTGGGCACCTAGACGGCGTTGAGTGGCGCGGTAACCATAGCCCACCGGTAGGACCTTTGTCATATGACTCCGGCAAGCCGTCGGGCCGCCAGGGTCGCATGGAACGTCGCACCGCCGAAAGGATTGACGAGTCCTCGGGCCTCGAGCAGGGACAGCGCGCTCGCCAGTGCAGCCGGCGAATGCCCGGTCCGATCAATGAGTTCTTCGATCGATCCGCTGCGTTCAAGGAGCCGCTTGAGGACCTGTCCCTCGACCTCGGAGAGGGCGGCAATGGCAGGCGGTCGACCACCGCGCGACAGTCCGATCTGACGCATGAGCGAGGCGGCAGAGGTCACCATGGTTGCTTGCTGGTCCGCGATCAGCCGGTTGCATCCTCGCGACGCCATCGCGTCGATCGGACCCGGAACGGCGTACAGCTCACGGCCAATGGCGATCGCCGCCACGGCAGTGAGCAGAGCGCCCGAATGATCCGGCGCCTCCACGACGACGACTGCCTCAGATAGCCCGGCGATAATCCGATTCCGACGCGCGAAGTCCGGCCGGCCGACGGCTGCGCCGATCGGCACCTCGCTCACGAGTGCCCCACCACTGGCCAGGATGGCTCGGGCCAGTGGACGATGGCGAGGCGGATAGACCCGATCGAGCGGCGATGGCAGCACAGCGACCGTGCGTCCGCCCGCGTCGACCGTGGCCCGATGGGCGGCCCCGTCAATGCCGAGCGCCAGGCCCGACACGACGACCATTCCGCTGGCGGCAAGGTCCCGCGCAAGCTCGGTGGCAGTCGCGAATCCGTAGCCCGATGCGCCGCGCGTCCCGACGATTGCGACCGCGCGTTCCCGCAGGGCAGCGTCATCGCCGGCGATAAAGAGCGTCGGCGGCCGCGGGTCAAGCGTCCACAGCGCCGGCGGATAATCGTCATCGAGGCCGGTCAGCACGCGACCACCAGCCCGCTCCGTGGCGTCGATGAGGGTGCGCGCAAGCTCATGCGGATCGCCTCGAGCGAACTCGGCGAACGATTCCCACACGCCCGCTGGCAGGCGCGCAATACCCTCGAGGCCTTCCGGGCCGGCTCGCCATGCCGCAGCGGCCGATCCGAGCCGACGGACCAGATGCGCGAATCCGGCCGGTCCGACGCCGGGAACCATCGAGAGCGCGATCCAGCACTCTCGTTCGGAAGCTCGCATATTCCGCGTGGTGCCGTGGCGCTCGCCCGGCGATTCCGGAGTTCCGATCCCGATCATGCGCGCACCTCCTTCGGCCGATGAAGCAGAGCCTCGTCCAGGTGATGAGCGTGGACGACGCTCGACCCTTCCAGGTCCGCGATCGTGCGCGCCACGCGCGCCGCGCGGTGCAGCCGCCGCATCGACAGTCCCAGTTGACGCCCGCGCTGCTCGAGCACATCGAGAAAACTGCGAGCGAAGCCATGGCGTTCGTCGATCTCTTCCGCTGGAAGATCCGCGTTTCCCATCGACTGGCGCTCCTGCTGCACCGCCCACGCATCGGCCACGCGCGCACCCACGATGGCCGTCGACTCGGGCGCGGGGGATCCGCGGCCCAAGGTGGATGGTTCGAGATGGGCGACCAGGTCGAGCCGATCGCGCATCGGGCCGGACAGCCGCGCCTGGTAGCGACGGCGTGCTCCATCCTCGCAGGCACAGTCCCGCCCGGGAACGGCGAACCAGCCACACGGGCACGGGTTGTATGCGGCGAGAAGCATGAAGCGGGCGGGCAGCGACCGCACGCCCTCCACGCGCGCGATGGTGACCATTCCCGCGTCGATCGGACCACGCAGGGCGTCGAGGGCATCCGCGCGAAATTGCAGCGTCTCATCGAGGAGGAGCGCACCTCGATGCGCGAGGCTCGCCTCACCCGGCCGAATGCGAGGACCTCCGCCGACCAGGGCTTGCGTCGAGATCGTGTGGTGCGGCGCACGAAACGGACGCCGGCGCGAATCGGGCGAACGCGATTCGCCGACACCGGCCACCGAATGAATCCGATTTACCTCCGCGGCCTCCGCGTCACTCAGCGAGGGCAGGATTCCCGCGCCGGCTCGCGTCAACAACGTTTTGCCCACGCCCGGCGGACCGCTGAGTGCAAGGTTGTGCCGTCCGGCGATCCCGATCTCGAGCAGGCGCCGCGCCACACGCTGCCCGATGATCGAACCGAGATTCGGCGCATCATCATCTGCGCTCCGAATCATGGACGCGGGCAGCGCCTCCAGCGATGCGATGTCCTCCACGCCCGCAAGGTGCCGAACGACGCTGGAAAAGCTGTGCGTGGGCCGCACGACGATTCCACCGACGGCGGCGCTCTCCGACCCGTTGTCCTGCGGCACAATGACGTCGCAGGCGCCTGCCTGCTGGGCGGCGGAGACAAGGGCCATGGCACCCGGAACCCGCCGCAGCGATCCATCGAGCGCCAACTCACCGATGAGCGCCGTACCCGACAGCCGCGTGGCGTCGAGCTGATCGGACGCGGCCAACATGGCCACCGCGATCGCGAGATCGTGCCCGGTCCCCTCCTTCGGCAGATCAGCAGGGGCGAACTACGCTCTATGGAGTATGGGACGTGTCCTCGGTAGGGTGAAAGGCGACGCCAAACTCAGTCTTCCAGTGCCGCTTACGCCACTGTAAAGTTTCTCCCTAGGCTAATGGCGGAGCCGCCGATATCCCGCACGATGTAGCGGGCGCGGCGGCTTCCGTGGCCGTGACTGGCCAACCACTGCCAGTAGTGAACGTCTTGGGCGACCGGCTCCTTAGCGGTCCTTCAGCCCTACCGCCGCGTCATCAATAACGAGGGCGTGGAACAGGAACTTGGTGTACACCTTCGCCACGTTCGGGAAGTCCGTCCAGCAGATGATGCCGTTGCCGTTGTTATCGAAGCCCATCAACGCGGCTTCATTTGCTTCGGCGCCGAATGCCTCGAGCAGTTCGGGAAACTCGGCCGTGAAGTGAGAACTGGCAACGGCGAAGCCAAGCGCACCTTCCCGACCGCGGCCGACCGCCCAGGCCAGCCACGACTTGCCCTGGATGACCGGGTCCGCTTCACGAGGTCCGAGCACCAGCCCGCGTATCTCCCAGTCGGTGGGCTTCGCGGCCATCGCGCCGCGGCAGCACTCGGTGAGTCCCTTGCCTGCCATGGCGGCATGCTATCGCCGAAGTACGGAGTGGGCCACCGTATTCCGGTCTGTACCAGTACGGTTGCGCTGCATCGCTGCGACCGTATAGACTGGCGTCGTGCCCGGTTGTTCTTTCGCATCGCGCGCCCAGCGCATCGAGTTCGGGCCGCTAAGGGGGATCGACACTTGCGACTAAACGCCATCCGCATTGGGTCCGGCGCGATTATCGCGCTCGGCGCATTCATCGCGAGCCCTGCGATGGGCGCCCCCGCGCGCGCAGCCGACCATCTGCCCGCCAGCCTTCAAGGCGAGCAGTTCTACGTGGTGGAGGACACGATTCCCGGCGGCAGCGACGGTACCGGAACCGTCGACGTCACGACTGACTGCGCGGCGGGGGCGGAGGCGTTTACGCTTACCTACTACGCAGAAGGCCCGGCATACGGCCCCTATCCGGGGACCTTCACGGAGAGCGGCACGGTGACGGCGGCGGCCTTGACCGAGCTCGACCCACCGCCGTTCGGAGGGATCGTTGTGACGGTCGGATATGTCCTCACATGGACCGCGGAGTTCACAATTGATTCTCCGGCCGGGGAGGTCACCGGGACCAAGACGCAGACGACGGAGCTCCTTGCCGAGAGCTCCGCCACTTGCGAGTGGATCTCGAACGGGACGGTCTACTGGGCAACGGTAGCGCGGACCGAGGGTTTGAGCTACGAGGCGACGATCAAGCCGGCGACAGGCGGTACGTTTACGGACGAGGGTACTGCGAGCGCGTACATCAGCAACGTGGTGCCTAGCGTCGGGTACAACAACTTCTTCACGGAAGTTTTCGCCGTTTCCAGCGGAGTGCTGCCAGCAAATGGTCCGCCCGCCAACGTCAGCGTCACTCCCGTCGCGGCCACCAATGTCGTGGGCGAGGAGCACTGCGTGACGGCGACCGCGACGGACTCGTCCGGCACTCCGACCGAGGACGTGACCATCTACTTCACCGTGGCGGGCACGACCACCGAGCGCGACATGAGTTCGGGCTCTGCAGTGACAGATGCCGACGGGCAGGCAGAATTCTGCTACACCGCCCAGTTCCCCGGCAGCGACACCATCACCGCGGTGGCCGACGCCGACGACGATGGCTCACCGGAGCTGGGTGAGCCGACAGGCACGGCGTCGAAGACCTACGTCCTGCCCGTCAGCACGCCGCTGTGCCAGGTGACGATCTCGGACGGTGGATGGATCATCGCTGCCAATGCCGACCGCGCCACCTTCGGGGGCGTGGCAAAGGCAAAGAATGGTGAACCGGGCGGCGATCAGGTGTACCAGGACCACGGCCCGGCAGAGACGTTCACCGTCAAGTCGACCAGCGTGCTAGCGGTGGTATGTTCGGGCACGGAGGCCACCATCTACGGCACCGCGACCCTCGACAGTGCCGGGCAGTATTCCTTCAGGATCCAGGTGAGCGATCTGTCCAAGAACGGCAAGAGCGACCGCTACGGGATTCTGCTAAGCAACGGCTACTACTCCGGCGACATGGTGCTCCGCGGTGGGAACATCGTCATCAAGCTCAAGTAGCCGCCAGTAATGGCCTCAGCGTAGCATTGCTCATCGGAGCCGCCGCGAAGCCCGGCAAGTAGTCCGCCGACTGTTCTAGACGGTCGGGAAGGTGCGTCGGGATAGCGGCGGCTCTTCCCATGTGATCGGCAAACGGCTCTCGTAGCACGGTGCCACCGGCCGGGGCGAAGGATGCGCAATGGCGCAAGAGATGGGAGGGTCTGCGATCCGTCAGGCTCGCGAGCTTGCCGTTTGAATCGCGAGTGGCCCCGGCACCCTCCCCCGGTGCGGAAGTCGACGACGATTGGCTTTGGGCATGCCAGGTCCGACCGATCCCCGGAAGGGCTACGGCGCGGACAGCGTCGCACCCAGCGCGACGGAGACTGCCGCGCACTCGATGCACAACGCCACCTTACGTGGCTTTCGCTCGGGGTACTGGACGACGAACGCCCTCGCGTCGGCGTCAGGATGCGACTTGCAGCGTCCTTTCGGCTGACGCGCCCGCGCTACGGCTCGTCCCTGTTTGACCGCGGCTATCTGCTCGGGCGAGGGCGGCTCTTGAATCCATACCTTCGGTGCTACGTCAGCGGCGGCTAGCGCCTCATCAAACTCCTGCTGGACGTCGAACTGTCGCTGGGCCTCAACGACATCGAAGGAGCGGAAGGTAACGACCAGTTGGCCCTTCTCCCGTGAGGTCCCGACGAAGCCGAAACCCGTTGCGGCGAAGAGACCCAATCCAAGAGCAGATGTCGCGATCGACCGACCGACGTCCGTGCCTCCGCCAGTCACAGCGACATCGATGACCGAGAATCCACGATTCGACACGCTGCGCTCAACGTTCGCGGCTGCTGCAGCACCCTGTTCATCAGCACTGAAGCGAGCGCGGAAGTAGACGTAACGTTCGTCTTCCCACTTCTCGAAGTCACCCATGACGCACCTCGGTACTCGCGGATGTACGCATAGGCGCGATCCTACAAGTCTCCGGGGGTGCTACGGGAAGTCGGGATTGGTGCCGAGGACCTCGTAGGCATCCCGATCGCTAGGGCACGAAATTCCAGCCGCAGTCGGACCGTAGACCAGCGGGTCTACCATGGAGGCATGCGACTTCGCCCGCTCGCCGTTGGACTGCTCGCCCTCGCCACCACCGCATGCGCCGGGGATGCCCCGCGCAGCGTTGAGCTGCCGACAGCGTCGGCCACGTCGGTCTCTCGCGAGCCCGCATCGCCGACCCCATCGGCCGAACCCCAAACTTCGCCCACGCCCACGCCCACGCCCACGCCCACGCCCACGCCCACGCCCACGCCCACGCCCACCGCAACCGCGGCACCCACGTCGGAGCCCCCGCAAGCGGCCTTCGGCGCCGACGTGTTCGCCGAGCCGGACGAGTGCACCAACACCGAGGACGGCTTCCGGGTGGCCTACCCCAATGCGTGGTACTCGAATGCCGCCGTGCCGAACCCGCTCGACCCAAACCAACCCGGCATCCCAGCCTGCCGTTACTTCGCGCCGGTCGCGTTCGGCGTGACGTACGGGTCTGAGCCCGTGCCCGATATCGCGATCTTGATTGCCGCCAACGAGCTGCCGCCTGGCGCGGCATGGACCTATGCGCCGGTCGAGGGCCGCCGACTGCTTAGCGACGCGACGGTTCATATCGATGGCCTGCCGGCTCGCGTGCTGGAATATGAGGTCACCGTGGGCTACGGCCCCATACGCCCAGGCGACCGCAATACCACCTACGTGGTCGAGCTTGGTGACAACCGATTCCTGGTCGCACAGACCACCAACCAGAAGGACTACGACGCCGCGCGGCCGCTCCTCGCCGACATGATGCGCACGCTCGACATCCTGGCGCCGTAGAGGACGGGGAGGAGATCGTCTACGAGCGGCGGCTTCCGTTAGGCGGCAGGAAGCCGCCGGTATCCTCACGCACCGATCCGACCGTCGCGACCAGTCGGGCAGTTATGGCGAGGCGTCCCGGCGGCTCACGGCCATCGTTGCGCGACTCGACGTACCAGCACGACCCAGCTGGTCGGCTCGCCGTCGAAGCGCGTGCCAGTGACCGTGGCAGCCATGGGGCCGTTCACTGCGGCTAGATCGAACACGGTGCCGACTCGGGTGCTGGTGTCATCCGCGATCCGCCCCTCATAGGGGCGATCGACAACCCAGCCGGCTGCCTCCATGGCGCTCGTGTAGTGGTCGACCACGCCCTGCGGGTCGTCTGCTGACCCAAACGTGGCGCGGCAACCTCCGAGCGCGTCGTCCTCGGGGACCGGCGGGACGGCGTCGTAGTGGTCGATGCTCTCATATGCGGCGCGCTCCTCGTCGCTGCACTCCCCCGGGATGAGCGGACCAAGGCATGCCGTCATGGATACCGCGCCTGCGAGCGCCAGTCCAAGGAACGCTGTGCGGCCGGATCTCGAGCGCAGCCAGTCCACCACGGTGCTCGCCCTACAGTCCGAAATGCATGAGGATCATCGCGGTGAACACGGCCAGGAACCCCACCCAGTCGGCGTGCAGACGAGTCATCCATGCCGGCCTGGTCGGAAATGCCAGAAACAGGCCGAAGGCGATGGCAGCGAGGAACGTCAAGCCGTAGGGCGTGCCGAGCAGCGCGTCGAGCGACTTCACCGGGCCGAAGAGGGTGCCGCGAAGGATGCCCGTGATTCCGACGCCGATAATGACTGGCACGTATATTCGGGTGGCGTACTTCTCGACGTAGCGATTGAAGGCAGCCTGCGACTCGGGTGGCAGGGTGCGCACCGCCGGCTCAACCAGGAGCACGCGGGAGATGTGCCCGCCGAACCACGTCACCGCGAATAGGACGTGGAGCCAGTGCACGATCACGGTCAGCCAGTTCACGGAACTACCCCCTTGGTGAGCAACTATACGGAAGCCGCCGCTATCCCGACGCACCTTCCCGACGGCCTAGGAGGCTGCGTCGATAAGCCGCTGAGTGAGCCGGCGGCGGGGCGGTGGAGGCGAAAATAACCTATCGCGCAACGAGATCAGCGTCGAGATGGGCA
>Ga0208612_1000083_pt1 | contig 60560 bp, 51 predicted proteins | sample AntDryMetagUQ889_FD_188089 | JGI IMG/M metagenome (GOLD analysis project Ga0208612, IMG submission 188089) | Polar desert microbial communities from Antarctic Dry Valleys - UQ889 (SPAdes) | ecosystem: Environmental > Terrestrial > Soil > Desert | place: Antarctic Dry Valleys | collected 2008-12-31 | reverse complement strand
TCGAGAGCCCGACCGGCCCGCCGCCGAACTTCTCGCAGATCGTGCGCAGGATCGCGCGGTCGAGCCGGTCCAGCCCGGCCGCGTCGACCTCGAGCATGTCCAGCGCGGCGTCGGCGATCTCGGCGGAGATCACGCCGCCGGCGCGGACCTCGGCGTAGTCGCGCACGCGCTTGAGCAGCCGGTTGGCGACGCGCGGGGTCCCGCGCGCGCGCTGCGCGATCGCGCGCGCGCCCGCGTCCTCGATCTCCGCCTCGAGGATCGCGGCCGAGCGGCGGACGATCCGCGCCAGGTCGTCGGGGCCGTAGTGCTCGAGGCGCTGGTGGATGCCGAAGCGGTCGCGCAGCGGCGTGGTCAGCAACCCGGCGCGCGTCGTGGCGCCGATCAGGGTGAACGGCGGCAGGTCGAGCGTGACCACCCGCGCACCCGCGCCCTGGCCGACCGTGATCGGCAGCCGCAGGTCCTCCATCGCCGGGTAGAAGGTCTCCTCGAGCGCGCGCGGCAGCCGGTGCACCTCGTCGACGAAGAAGACGCTGCGCGGCTCGAGCGCGGTGAGGAAGGCCGCGACGTCGCCCTTGCGCTCGAGCGCCGGACCTGCAGTCTGGACGAAGCCGACCTCGAGCTCGGCGGCCAGGATCTGCGCCAGCGACGTCTTGCCCAGCCCCGGCGGGCCGGCGAGCAGGACGTGGTCGAGCGCCTCCTCGCGGCCGCGGGCGGCCTCGACGGCCACCGCGAGCTGGTTCTTGACGCTCTCCTGACCGACGAACTCGTCGAGCCGGCGCGGGCGCAGCGTGTGCTCGAAGTCGTCCTCGGAGAAGGCGCCCGGCGTCTGGATCCGCGGCTCGGTCACGTCCGGGCGGCCCTCAGCGCGTGGGCGATCAGGTCCTCGGTAGTCTCCGCGGCGGCGGGGGCGTCGTCGAGCAGGGCGTCGGCCTCCGGGATCGAGAAGCCCAGGCCGACCAGCCCGTCGCGCGCCAGCAGGCGCGGATCGTCGCCGCGGCTGACGGTGATCGCCTCTCCGTCGGGGACGCCGGCGACCTTCTCGCGCAGCTCGACGATGATCCGCTCGGCCGTGCGCTTCCCGATCCCCGGGACCGCCTGGAACCGCGCCGCATCGCCCGCGGCCAGCGCGCCGAGCAGGTCGCGGGGCGAGCCTCCCGAGAGGACGGCCAGCGCGACCTTCGGCCCCACCGCCTGCACCCCCAGCAGCATCAGGAACAGCTCGCGCTCCTCCTCCGCGGCAAAGCCGTACAGCGCGATCGCGTCGTCGCGCACCACCAGGTGAGAGTGCAGCGTCACCGTCTTGCCCACGGCCGGCACGCGCCGCAACGTCTCGGCCGAGATCGCCAGCCGATAGCCGACCCCGCCGCAGTCGACCACCACGTGGTCGGCGCGGCGCACGACGACCTCACCGCGAACGAGCGCAATCATGTCGTGCCCGCGGCCACCGCGGCGGCGGCCGCCACGGGTGCGTGGTTGTGGTGACAGATCGCCACGGCCAGGGCGTCGGCGGCGTGATCGGGCCGCGGCGCCTCGGCCAGGGCCAGCAGCGACGCGACCATGCGCTGGACCTGCGCCTTGTCCGCGCGGCCGTGGCCGCAGACCGCTCCCTTGACCTGCTGCGGGGTGTAGGCCGCGCAGGCGATGTGGTGCTGGCCGGCCGCGAGCATCACGACCCCGCGGGCCTGGCCCACGGCGAAGGCGGTGCGCACGTTGGCGCCGAAGTAGAGCTGCTCCAGCGCGAGCGCGTCGGGGCTGTGCTCGTCGAGCAGCGCGGCCATGCGCGCGGCGATGCTGGTGAGCCGGCGCTCGTCGGGGACGCCCGCCGCGGTCTCGATCACGCCGCCGTCGAGCGCCACGAGCCGGCCGCCGCGCCGGGCCACGACTCCGAAGCCGGTGCTGGCCAGGCCGGGATCCACGCCGAGGACGATCATGGTCGGGGATTCTGCGCGCGCTCCCGGATGCCTCCCGCGCGCATGGCGCTCACCTCGAGCGATTTCCAGGAAATTGGACGTCTCTTCAGGTCGCGCGCCCGCGTTCCGATAGAGGCCGTGCATGCTGGGACGCAAGCAAGACGAGTCCGCTGCGCAGCTGGCGCAGGCCAATGCCCGGATCGCGCGGCTCGAGGGCGAGCTGCGCACCGCCGCCGAGCGCGACGCGGTCACGGGGCTGACCTCGCTGGCGCGCTTCCGCGCGCAGCTCGACATCGAGCTTGACCGCTCGCGCCGCCACGGGCGCCCGCTGACCGTGACGGTCCTCGACGTCGACGGCTTTCGGTCGCTCAACACGCGCCACGGGCACGGCGCCGGCGACGAGGTGCTGCGCGCGGTCGCCGCGGGACTGCGTGACCAGACGCGCTCCGTCGATGTGTGCGCGCGCACCGCAGCCGACGAGTTCGCGATCGTCATGCCCGAGACCGACGTCGACGGCACCGTCGCCTGCTGCGAGCGGATCCTGCGCCAGCTCGAGTCCGCGACGACCGGTGAGATCGAGGGCATCAGCCTGTCCGCCGGAGTCGCCGGCTTCGACCGCAGCCAGACGGCCTCCGGTCTGATCGGCGCCGCGACCGTCGCGCTGGACCGCGCGCGCCGCGAGGGCGGTGGCCGCGTCGCCGCCGGTCCGCCGCCGTCGGGCACCATCGACTCCGCGCAGAGCGACGCGATGTCGGCCCTGGCCAGCGCGCTGCTGGAGCGCGACCGCTACACCGGCGAGCACTCGGACTCCGTGACGGAGCTGGTCGCGAGCGTCGCCCGCGGCCTCGGGCTCGACGACGAGGAGGTCGAGCGCATCAAGGCCGCCTCGCAGCTGCACGACATCGGCAAGGTGGCGATCCCCGACGACATCCTCAACAAGCCGGGCAAGCTCACCGACGAGGAGTGGAAGGTGATGAAGGACCACACGGTGGTCGGCGAGCGCATCCTGCGCGCGATCCCCGGAATGGGCGGAGTCGCCAGGATCGTGCGCCACGAGCACGAGCGCTGGGACGGCGGCGGCTACCCGGACGGGATCTCGGGCGAGGCGATCCCCGTCGGGGCGCGAATCATCCTCGCCTGCGACGCCTATCACGCGATGACCTCCGACCGGCCCTACCGCAAGGCGATGGCGCATGCCGACGCGCTCGACGAGCTGGTCAAGAACGCCGGCACGCAGTTCGACCCCGCGGTCGTCGAGATCCTCGTCGGATCGCTCTACGGAACGCGCCAGTCCGGCGCGGCCGCCTGAGACAGCGTCAGCCGGCGACGCGCTCGATCACGTCGGCCGAGACGTCGAAGTTCGCATGGACGGCGTTCACGTCGTCGTTGTCCTCCAGCGCCTCCACCAGGCGTAGGAGCGTCGCCGCCTGGTCGTCCTCGACCGCGACCCGGGTGGTGGGCTGCTGGGCGAGCTCGGCGGCCTGGACCTCGATGCCCGACGCCTCCAGCGCGGCGCGCACGGCGGCCAGATCGCCGGGGGCCGTCACGACCTCGAAGACGTCCTCGTCGATCGAGATGTCCTCGGCGCCCGCGTCCACCGCCACGATCAGGTCGTCCTCGGAGTAGCGGGCGGCGTCCACGACGATCACGCCGCGCTTCTCGAACAGGTAGGCAACCGATCCCGGCTCGCCCAGGGAGCCACCGTGCTTTCCGAGCAGGTGGCGGATGTCGGCCCCGGTGCGGTTGCGGTTGTCGGTCAGCGCCTCGATCAGCAGCGCCACGCCACCCGGCCCGTAGCCCTCGTAGAGCACCGACTCGATCGCGGCGGCGTCCGCGCCGGCGCCGGTCCCCTTGGCGATCGCGCGCTCGATGTTGTCCTTGGGCATGGAGGCGTCGCGCGCCTTCTGGACCGCGTTGCCAAGCGCGGCGTTGGTCTCGGGGTCCCCCCCGCCGTCGCGCGCGGCGACGGTGATCGCGCGCGCGAGCTTCGTGAACTGCTGACCGCGGCGCGAGTCGACGATCGCCTTCTTGTGCTTGATCGAGGCCCATTTGGAGTGACCGGACATGGCTTGGAGTCTAGGAGGGTGCCGGCGCGAGCCTGTAGACGCGAACGATCGGACTGGCTCACAGGACCGGCGTGCGATGACGCACGCTGCCGCGCACCATCGCCACGACCTCGGCCGCGTCGACGACCGTCTGGCCGGGGAGCTCGAGCACCGAGCGCAGGAGCCCGCGCGGGCGGCGCCCGCGCGGCGGCCGGTTGCAAACGAGCCAGGGCACCAGCAGCGCGCGCGCCGCCGGCCGGCGACGGCCGAGCACGAGGCCGCCCGCAGCGAGCAGCAGCCACCCGTGCGAGGGCTTCCACAGGACGCGCGCCGTGAGGTGGCGTCGCATCGCCGGATGGCGGCGATAGACGAACGCTCCGTCGCCCCAGCGCCGGGTGACGCGGACGCGGCGCGGCAGCGCCGGGGTGTCCACGGCGTGCCACGTGAGGACCTCCGGCGCCGCGGCCAGCGGCGCCCCCTGCTCGCGCGCCCGCGCGAGCAGGTCGGTGTCCTCCCCCGACTGCAGCGCGACGGCCTCCTCGAAACCGTCCAGCGCCTCGAGCAGCGCGCGCGGATAGACGATGTTGCACGACTCCCCCCACGGAGTCGGCGGGTCGATCTCCTGGGAGACGCCGTGGGGCGCCGCCGCGAGGAGGTGGGCCTCGTCGGGATCGGGCCGGGTGGCCCCCTGCACCACCGCGCCGGGGTTGCTTTCGGCGGCCGCCAGCGCGCGCTCCAGCCAGTCCGGCGGCGGCCGGCAGTCGTCGTCGGTGAAAGCCACCAGCGGGGCGCGCGCCTCGCGCCAGGCGATGTTGCGCTTGGGCCCGGCGAGCGTCGGTGCCACCCGCCGGTGGCGCAGGACGCCCGCGCGCGCGAGCGGATGGGCCTCGAGCAGCGCCTCGGTCTCCGGTCCGGCGCTGTCGTGCACGACCACCACCTCCCACTCCTCGCCCGGCAGGGTTTGCTCGGCCAGCGCATTGAGCAGCCAGCGCAGGCGCACCGGGCGCTCGTGCGAGGGCACCGCGACCGCGATGCGCGGAGCACGCGCGGCATCAGGCATTGCAGAGCACCTCGCGGTAGAGGGCCAGCTGGGCGTCCACGCTGCGCTCCACCGAGAAGTCCTCGGCGCGGCGCCGGCAGGCGGAGGCGGTGGACGGATCCTCGGCCAGCTCGAGCGTCTCGAGGATCGCCGCGGCCAGGCCGTGCTCGTCGTCGCGCCCGAAGAGCCGGCCCACCTCCGGGCGGTCGACCACCTCGGGGACCGCGCCATGTCGGCTGCCGACCACCGGGGTCCCGCAGGCCAGCGACTCGGCCAGCACCAGCCCGAACGAGTCCCCGCGCGAGGGCAGCGCCGACACCCACGCGCGACGGTAGTGGGAGGCCAGGTCGGCCGGCTCGGAGACCGGGTCCACCCACTCCACTCCCGCCGCCTCGGCGGCGATCCGCTGCTCCAGCGCGCGGTCGGCGGGGCGCAGCAGCGCCAGCCGCGCCTCGGGCACCGCGCGTCTGACGATCGGCAGCGCGCTGATCAGGAGCTCCACGCGCTTCATCGGGGCGTCCACGGGCGCCGCACAGAAGATCGTCGGGACCGGCGCCCGCTGCGCCGCCGGCGCAAAGGCGGCGAGGTCGACGCCGGGATGGATGACGGTGGGGTCCACCCCGAGGTCGCGGCGAAACGAGGCGGCCGCGGCGTGGGAGAGGACCGTTACCGCGGCGCTGCCGCGGACGGCCCGCAGGAGCGCGTCGAGGCGCCACCTCCGCGACACCAGCCAGGACCGGTTGGCGAACCCCAGGTACGTGAAGACGGCAGGGCGTCCGGTCCGCCGCGACCACCGCACGGCGGCCGCCGCGTCGGTCGGGAAGAAGGCGTGCGCGAGACGATCGTCTCCGCGCGCGAGCTCGCGGTAGGAGAGCGGTACGTGCGTGAGGTGGTCCTCGTAGCCGCGCCGGACCAGCCTCCCGTCCGGCGGCCGCCACACGCGTGTGATCGCGAAGCCGTCCTCGACGGTGCGCCGGGTGCGCCCCGGGTGTGACGTGATCAGACGCGGGCGGTGCCCGCGGCGGACGAGCCCCGTGGCGAGCTCGTGGACGATCCGCTCGCCCCCGCGGCGGACCTCGGGCCAGAAGCAGGGATGGAGCAGGGCGACCGGAAGGCTCTCGGCGCGTGCGCCCGCGGCCCCGCCGGGGGCCGGGTCCGCGCCCGGCACGGTCACAGCGGGCGCACCTCGGGATGCTCGCGGTACCACGCGACGGTCCTGCCCAGCCCCTCGTCGAGATCGACCGCCGGCTCCCAGCCCGACAGGGCGTGGAGCTTGCTCGAGTCGACGTACTGGCGGTCAATCTCGCCCGCCGGGGTGCCTCGCCCACGGATCTCCGGCTCGACCGCCGCGCCCGCGACCCGGCACACGCGGGCGACGACGTCGCCGACGGCGTGCGGGCGCCCACCGCCGGCGTTGAACGCCTCGCCGCGCGCTCCCTCTCGATCGAGCGCCGCCGCGATGTCGAGGTAGGCCCGCACGGCGTCCTCCACGTAGAGGAAGTCGCGCTCGGGCGAGCCGTCGGAGCGCACCACCGGCGCGCGCCCCGCCAGCGCGGCGGTGACCGCCTCGGGGATCAGGCGGGAGAAGTTGAGGTCCCCGCCGCCGTACAGGTTGGCCATCCTGGTCACCGCGACGGGAAGCTCGTAGCTGTGCCAGTAGGAGCGCGCGATCAGGTCCGCCGCGGCCTTGGAGACGTCGTAGGGATAGCGTGGCTGGAGCGCGTGGTCCTCGCGGTAGGGCAGCTCGTCGTGGGCTCCGTAGGCCTTGTCCGAAGCGGCCACCACCACGCGTTCGACGCGCTGGAGCCGGCAGGCCTCGAGCACTGTCCACGTCCCCGCGACGTTGGCCTCGAACGTCGCGACCGGAGCGCGCGCGGCGGCGCCGACGATCGTCTGCGCCGCGAGGTGGAAGACGGTGTCGATCTCGTACTCGGCCAGCGCCCGCTCGATCAGCGACGCGTCGCGACAGTCGCCGTGGACGACGTTGACCCGCGCCTCGACCCCCTGGAGCGCGAGCACGGGCGACGTCGCGTCGTCGCGCTTGAGCACCGTGACCCCGCATCCGGCGTCCAGCAGCCCCGGCACCAGCCATGCCCCGAGCAGGCCATAGGCGCCGGTGACGAAGGTCGAGCGACCGCTCAGCGCCACAGCTTCCACGGCGCCGGCCCGCGCGCCCACAGGTCGTTGAGCGAGACGGCGTCCTTGTAGGTGTCCAGGCACTCCCAGAACCCGGCGTGGCGATAGGCCCGCAGCTGTCCGTCGGCGGCGAGCGCCTCGAAGGGCTCGCGCTCCAGCACGCTGTCCTCGCGGAGGTAGCCGAACACGCCCGGCTCCAGGCACAGGAAGCCGCCGTTTATCCAGTGCTCCGAGCGCGGCTTCTCGTGAAAGCCGCGGATCTCGTCGTCCCCGTCGAGGTCGGCGACGCCGAACTGGAGCCGCGGGCGCACGACGGTGACCGTGGCCAGGCGCCCGTGGCGCAGGTGGTGCTCGCGCAGCGCCGCGACGTCCACGTCGGCGACGCCGTCCGCATAGGTGGCGAAGAAGGTCTCGCGCGGCAGGTGGGCCTCCACCAGCTTGATCCGCCCCCCGGTGGGAGTGTCCTCGCCGGTTTCCACGCACTCGACCGACACGCCCTGGGGCCAGTCGCATCCGGTCACGAAGCTGCGGATCTGATCGCCGCGGTGTCCGAGGCAGAGGACGAAGCGGGTGCTGCCCTGCGCGGCGAAGATCTGGATCACGTGCCACAGGATCGGGCGTCCCCCGACCTCCACCAGCGGCTTGGGAATGGATGGGGCCTCGGCCTGCAGGCGGGTGCCGCGCCCGCCGCAGAGGATCACGACGGTGCCGCTGCCCACGCGCTCCATGCGCCGCCATTATGCAAGAGACGCGCGCGCGATCCGCGCCGGATGAGGCGCACGACGGATCGTCGAGCGGCTCAGCCGTGGCGCCGTCGCCGCAGCCGCGCGCCCAGGCCGTGCCCGCGGCGCCACGCCTGCTCCCGCCCCACCCGCGGCAGCTCGCGCGCGAAGATGCGCGCCAGCTCGCGCGGCGCGACGCGAAGCGGCCCCACGCGGAACTCGCCCCGCGCCGCCTCCCAGGCAGCCTGAGCCTGCGCGAGCTGCGGAAGCCGGTCCAGCGACAGGTCGACCGATCGGCCGCGGCCCGCCACCGCGAAGACCCAGAACGGGATCTCGGGGTCCCCCAGGCCTGCCGTCCACACGTCGTCGAACCCGCTCAGCAGCGTCCGCAGCCCCTCGGGCGTAAAGCGGAAGTAGTCACTGGGGTAGCCGTGGATCCCGATCAGCATCGGCGCCGAGACGAGACAAACCCCTCCTTCCCCCACGACGCGCGCCAGCTCGCGGCAGGCGGCTACCGGATCCTCGCAGTGCTCGAGCGTCTCCAGGCACAGCGCCGTCCCCACCTCGCCGTCGGAGAAGGAGAGCGCGCGCAGGTCCTCGACCCGATCCACCCCGGGCCCCTCGAAGAGGTCGGTGCCGACGTAGTCGCGCCCGGCGAACAGGGGGCGCAGGTCGCCCGCCTGGTTGGTCTCGACCTGGCGGGCGCCGAACTCGACCACGGGGTCGGGGAGCTCGATCGCCTCCATCACGTCGTGGACGAAGTTGCGGACGTCGGGGTGCATCGGCGGGCGCGGTTCCGGGGCGGGCGCTAGGCGCGCGCCCCGGCGTCGACCCATAAGCGCTCGGCGCCCACCCGGCGGCGCAGCCGGGCCAGCCACATCCGCCGGTGAAGCCCGGAGAGCATCCGGTGAGCCTAGCGGCGCGCGGGGCGCGCGGCCGCTGCGCTCAGGGCCGCCGCCACACGCTCGTTGAGGCGCTCCTCCGTGTGCTCGGGCGCGGCGCGCAGGCCCCCCTCGCGCAATCGTGCTCGCAGGACCGGGTCGCCGGCGAGGCGCTCGATCGCGGCAGCCACGGCACGTGGAGCATCGTGCGCGAAGAGCAGGCAGTTCTCGCCGTCGCGCAGGTACTCGGCCGAGCCGCCGCGCCCCGTGGCGACGACCGGTCGCCCGCAGGCCATCGCCTCCAGCGGCACGAGGCCCCACGGCTCCTCCCAGCGGACGGGAAAGACGAGCGCGTCGTGGTCCGCATAGACGTCGCGCAGCGCGGACCGCGGTCGCGAACCGGCGAACCGCACCCGATCCTCGATCCCGTGCCGCCGGGCGCGCTCGCGCAGCGCGGCGGCATGGTCGTCGTCGCCCTCCCCCACCACCGTCAGCGTCGCCTCCGGCGGCAGGTCGCGCAGCGCGTCGATCGCCGTGTCGACGCCCTTGCGCTCGTCGATCCGGCCCACGTAGAGCAAGCTCCAGTCCCACGGACGGTCCGGGACCACAGCGAAGTCCTCGGCGTGGATCCCCGAGGGGACGATCTCGGTGCCAGCAAGCTCCCATCCGGCCTGCAGCGCCCGCTGGCGCGTGAAGTCGCTCACGAACAGCCAGCGCCCGATGCCGCTCACCTCGACGCGCGTCGCGATGCCCGTGCGGCGCTCGACCGCCGCACCCAGCCGCGGGCGCGCGGCGAACATCCGCATCCACGCATCGACGCGCGGGCCGTAGAGCAGCCAGTCGTCGTGCACGACCGCAACGGAGGGGATCGCGTGGTGGGCGGGCCGGGCGAGCAGCGACAGCGACATGCCCCCCATCGCCCACCACGTGACGGCGTCGGGCCGGAACGCCTCGAGGTGGCGCTCGAGGACCGCCGTGTTGTGGCGCTCCAGCGACCAGCGACCCCACGGCGAGCGGCGTGGGAAGCGGTGGTCGTGCCAGTACCAGCGCAGCTCGCGGTGGACTTCGGGGTCGTCGGGGCCGGCCGGCTGCGGTCGCCGGTAGCCGGTCGTGAGCACCCGCACCGAGTCGCCGCGATCGCGCAGGTGGCCCATCGCCGAGCGCCACACCAGCTCGTAGCCCCCGAGGTGGTGCGGCGGGTACATGTTCCCGACGGCCAGCACGCGCACGCCGCGTGAGGATACGTAGCGCCGGCGAGTACAAGCCGTGGCCCTGCGGCGGGCCGCTCGCTCGCTCAAACCCCCGGCGGGCGATCAGTGCTTGACAGCCATGCGCGCGGTGTAGTCGATGCGGGAGAAAAGAAGGGGCGGGGCGTGCGAGGAGAAGTACTCGTCGACCGCTCGGCGGCAGCCCTCCCAGTGACCGTAGTCATCGACGATCAGCACACCGCCGGGTGACAGGCGCGGATAGAGGTGTTGCAGCTCGTGCAGGGTCGACTCATACCAATCGGTGTCGAGGCGCAACAGCGCGATATCGCCGGGCGCGCCCGCTGGAAGCGTTTGCTCGACCGGTCCCTTGACTAGCCGCATGCGCGTGGCGGGATAGCCGGCCGACACCAGCAGACTGCGGACTGCGTGTTCATTGAAGTCGTCGGCGAGCAGCTCTCCCCAGGGGGGCAGCCCCTCATCCTCGGCCCAACGCCACTTTTCCAAAGCGGGCTGCTCGAACGCAGAGGTGTCCACCTCCGTGGGCGCGGTCATCCCCTCGAAGGTGTCGTAAAGGTAAAGGTCTCGGTCGGTGACCCTAAGCTCACGGAGCTGCAGGACCATGGCCAGCACGGATCCCCCGCGCCACACCCCACATTCGACGAAGGCTCCTGGAATCGGCCGCGTCACGCAGTAGCGCACTGCGTCGATGAGCGCCAGCAAGCGCGGAACCCCGGTCAGCGTGTATGGCAGAGCACGCTCCACGATCGCCCGGTCGGCTGGCGACATGAGGGAAGCGTTGTCGTGCAGCTCGCGCGCGATGATCTCCTCCTCGGAGCTCTGTTCGCGGCGCCGGGAGGCTGGCAGGGCGGTCCGGATCCGTCCCCGCAGCGAACGCACTGCGGCACGTGCCCTGCGATCGATCACCGGGCCCATCATCGCAGCCGGACAGCCCTTACGAGTGCCCAGCGAATCGCGATCCGCTCGTGCTCAGCGGACGAAACGAAGCCGCTGGTCACTTCCCTTAGGATCCTCGCCCGATGGCGCCGCCGGATGATGCCGCTGTGATCCCGCCGCAGATCTTCAAGGCCTACGACATCCGCGGGCTTTACGGCGACGAGATCGACGGCGACCTCGCGGAGTCGATCGGGCGCGCCTTCGCGCGCGTCCTGGGGGAGCTCGCCGGCAAGCCGGCCGGCGAGCTGCGGATCGGCCTCGGGCGCGACATGCGCCTCACGGCACCCGAGATGGGGGGGCGCTACCGCGAGGGCCTCGTCGCCGAGGGCGCGAGCGTGCTGGACGCCGGGGAGGTGGGCACGGAGATGCTCTATTACCTCGTCGGGTCCCGTGGCCTCGACGGCGGCCTGATGTGCACCGCCTCGCACAACCCGAAGGCCTACACGGGCGCAAAGCTGGTCAGGGAGGGGGCGATCGCGCTCTCGGGCGACGCCGGCATCGGCGACATCCGGCGCACGATCGAGCAGGGGCTAGGCGACGCGCCGGGCGGCGGAGAGGTCGAGGAGCTCGATGTCTACGCCGAGTTCCAGAAGCGCGCGCTCGAGTTCATCGACGCCGACAGCGTGCGCCCGCTGCGGGTGGTCGTCGACGGAGGCAACGGGATGGCGGGCCCGATGGTCGGTCCGCTGCTGGAGCGGCTCGGGCTCGACCTGGTCGCCACCTACTGGTCGCCGGACGGCAACTTCCCCGACCACGAGCCCAATCCCCTGCTCGCGGAGAACCGCCAGTTCATCATCGACAAGGTGATCGAGGAGGAGGCCGACCTGGGGATCGCATGGGACGGCGACGCCGATCGCTGCTTCTTCATCGACGACCGCGGGCAGTTCGTCGACGGCGACTTCATGACCGCGCTGCTGGCCGACTCGATCCTGCGCAAGCAGCCCGGGGAGACGATCCTCTACGACGTCCGCGCCTCCCGCGCGGTCGCCGACACCGTGGAGCGCGCCGGCGGGACCGCCCTTATGAACCGGGTCGGACACGCCTTCTTCAAGACCCGGATGCGCGACGAGGGCGGCATCTTCGGCGGCGAGGTCTCCGGCCACTACTACTTCCGCGACTTCTACTGCGCCGACTCGGGGACGATCCCCGCGCTGCTGATCCTCGAGCTGCTGTCGGTCGAGGGAAAGCGGATGTCGGAGCTGCTCGAGCCCTACCGCAGCACCTACTTCATCTCGGGCGAGATCAACTCGGAGGTCGCCGACCAGGAGGCCAGGATGCGCGAGATCGCCGAGCGCTACTCCGACGCCGAGCAGACGGACCTCGACGGGATCTCGATCGACTATGACGACTGGCGCTTCAACGTCCGCCCTTCCAACACGGAGCCGCTCCTGCGCCTTTGCCTGGAGTCGCTCGTCTCGCGCGAGGACATGGAGCGCCGGCGCGACGAGGTCCTGGCGCTGATCCGTTCGTGACGGATCCCGCGGAGGCGGACCCCGCGGAGGGCAAGCCGGCGCTGGAGCGCGCGGCGGCCGCCGGGATCCACCGCCTGGCGATCCCAACTCCGTTCGCGGTCGGGCGCGTCAACACGTACCTGATCGAGGACGACCCGCTCACGCTCGTCGACTCGGGGCCCAACTCGGGCAAGGCGCTGGACGAGCTCGAGCGCGCGCTCGCGGCCCGGGGCCACGCGATCGAGGACCTCGAGCTGCTGGTCGTCAGCCACCAGCACATCGACCATCTCGGGCTGCTGGACATCCTCGCCCGGCGCTCGGGCGCCGAGGTCGCCGCCCTGGACTCGCTGGCGCCCTACATCGCGCGCTACGGCGAGGGGGTCGATCGCGACGACGAGTTCGCCGAGGCGCTGATGCGCCGGCACGGCATTCCGGGCGACGTCGTCTCCGCGCTGCGCGCCGTCTCGCGCGCGTTTCGCGCGTGGGGATCGAGCGCCGAGGTGACGCGGCCGCTCGCCCACGGCGAGCGGCTCGCTCTGCGCGATCGCACGCTCGAGGTCCTGCACCGGCCCGGGCACTCGCCCACCGACACCGTCTTCTGGGACGCCGACCGGCGGCTGCTGCTGGCCGCCGACCACCTGATCAAGCACATCTCCTCCAACCCGCTGATCTCGCTCCCGCCCGGCGCCGACGGCTCGGAGCGCCCGCAGGCCCTGGTCACCTACCTCGAGTCGCTGCGCGCCACCCGCGCGATGCCGGCCGACCTGGTCCTTTCGGGCCACGGCGAGCCGATCGTCGACCACGTCGCGCTGATCGACGAGCGCTTCCGCATGCACGAGCGCCGCGCGGAGAAGATCCGCGCGCTGATCGAGGAGCGTTCGCGCAGCGCCTACGAGATCGCGCAGGCGCTGTGGGGAAACGTCGCGGTGACGCAGGCATTCCTCACGCTCTCGGAGGTGCTCGGGCACGTCGACCTGCTGCTCAACGCCGGCCAGGTCGTCGAGCGCGACGACGGCGAGGTGGTGCGCTTCGAGGCGGCCGGCTAGGCGCCGACCGAGGGGCGGGCGAGCACCGCCGCGTGCGGGACGCCCTCCCCCCCGGTGACCGCCCGCTGGAGCGCCCGGCGGCGCAGCCACTGCATTCCCGCCGGCGGGGGGTGGCCGGCGCCGAAGGGGATCGTGTAGGGCCGTGTGGTCCGCTCCAGCGCGAACCCCGCGGCGACCACCATGCGCCGGTGACCCGCGACGCTGGGCGTCCACCACTGGCAGAGCAGCCCCACGCCGTTGAGTCGCGCCACCGGCCGGCGCGGGTTGGCGATGGAGAGCGCGAGATCGATCTCCTCCGCCGACAGGAGGTGCTCCCGGCAGACGCTGCGCATCGCCTCGAGTGCCCGCTGGGGATCGCGCAGGTGCAGCAGCAGGCTGCCGCAGACCACTACGTCGAAGGTCCCGATCCGCTCCGGCGACAGGTCGTAGGCGCTGACCTCGATGCGCTCGACGCGCGACCCGAGCGCCTCCCGCGCGATCTCGAACCCCAGCCCCTTGTCGGGCCCGGCGTAGACGGCCAGCCCGGCGGGTCCCTTTGCGCGCATGTCGGGCGGCCAGTCCCACTCGGAGTGGTCGGAGATGTCGGTGGCCACCACCTCGGCGGCGCCACGGCGCTCGAGCTCGAAGGCCAGGAACCCGTCGTAGGTGCCGACGTCGAGGCAGCGCTTTCCGCGCACGTCCGGCCACGGCATCCGTTCCACGACCGCGCGGAGGTCGAAGAAGCCGGGCGTCACGACGCCCGCGGCCAGCTCCATCGTGTGGTACCAGTGGCGATTGTCAGCGATCCTGCTGGCGAGGTCGCCGCCGGCTGCGTCCGTCCCCGGCATGGACGCCAGCTTATGGTCAGGTCCGCCTAGCGCGCGTCGAGCTCGCTCAGGTGCTCGACGTTGGCGCGGTCGCCGGGATCGCCGCTGGGCGCCTGGCCGAACCATGCGTCGAGGATCTCGCTCAGCTGCGCCTGCGAGACCGTCCGCAGGGACAGGGCCAGCACGTTGGCGTCGTTCCAGCGCCGCGCGCCCGCCGCCGTCGCGGCGTCACCGCAGAGCGCGGCGCGAATGCCGGCGACCTTGTTGGCGGCGATCGACGCGCCGGTCCCCGTCCAGCAGCACACCACCGCCTGCTCGGCGCGCCCGTCGGCGACGTCGCGTGCCGCAGCCTCGCTGGCCCACGCCCAGTCGTCACGTTCGTCTTCGGCCAGCGCGCCATGGGCCACCGGCTCGTGACCGCGGCGGCGCAGCTCGTCGGCCAGGGCGTCGGCTATCCCGGTTCGCTCGTCGGCGGCCACGGCGATGCGCATCGCGGCCCAGTATGCCAACGGCCCGGCGCGTGCCGGCACGCCGGAGCCCGCAGGGTCGGCTGGTACCTTCGTCAGCCCCGTGCCGGGCGCTGTCGGCCGGCGCGCCGCCGTTCATGACGGACACCCTTCCCCCACCGACAGAGGTCCCGGCGCTCGACGGTCAGGTGGAGGGGCAGCGCCTCCTCTCCCGCATCGCGCTGAAGGGCCGGACGCTGCGCGAGCACACCGCGCGCGGCACGATCGTCAACGCGCTCTTCCTGATCGCCCTCAACTTCCTCGGGCTGGTCAAGGGGTTTGCAGTGGCCGCCTTCCTCACCCAGGCCGACTACGGCATCTGGGGCCTGCTGCTGATCACGCTGCTCACCGTCGGCTGGCTGAAGCAGGTCGGCGTGGGAGACAAGTACGTGCAGCAGTCCGAGGACGACCAGGAGGCCGCCTTTCAGAAGGCCTTCAGCGTCGAGGCCCTCTTCACGGCCGTGGTCTTCGCGATCTGCATCCTCGCGATCCCGCTGGCGGCCTGGGTGTACGGGCGCCCCGAGCTCCTGGTCCCCGGTCTCGTGCTCAGCCTGATCGCGCCGCTGGCGATCTTCCAGGCGCCGCTGTGGACCTACTACCGCCGGATGGACTTCGTGCGCCAGCGGACCCTGCAGGCCGTCGACCCCGTCGTCTCATTCGTGGCGACGATCGCGCTGGCGATCGCCGGCGCGGGCTACTGGTCGTTGATCGCCGGCGCGCTGCTGGGAGCGCTGGTGGGATCGATCGTGGCCGTGCGGGCGTGTCCCTACCCGTTGCGCCTTCGCCTGGATCGCGCGACGCTGCGCACCTACACCGCGTTCTCCTGGCCGCTGCTGGTGGCCAGCGCCAGCACGCTGATCATCGCCCAGGGCTCGTTCATCGTCGGCGAGCACGAGCTCGGCATCGCGGGCGTGGGCGCGATGGCGCTGGCCCTGGCGATCGTGAACTACACCGACCGGGTCGACGAGATCGTCACGCAGACGCTCTACCCCGCGATCTGCGCCGTGCGCGACCGCACCGACCTGCTGTTCGAGTCCTTCGTCAAGTCCAACCGCCTCGCGCTGATGTGGGGCATGCCGTTCGGCGTCGGCCTTGCCCTCTTCGCGTCGGACCTCGTCGAGTTCGGCATCGGCGAGCGCTGGCGCTCAGCGATCGGGCTGATCCAGGCGCTGGGCCTGATCGCCGCGGCGAACCACATCGGGTTCAACTGGCACGCCTTTTACCGGGCGCGCGGGAGCACCCGCCCGGTCGCCGTGTGGGTGGGCGCCAACCTGCTGGCCTGGGCGGCCGCCGTCCCGCTGCTGATACGGGCCGAGGGGCTGCGGGGGTACGCCTATGGCCTGGCGATCATGCTCGCCGTCTCGCTGGCCGTCCGGGGCTACTACCTCACCCGCCTGTTCGCCGGCTTCGCGATCCTCAAGCATGCCGCGCGCGCGATCGCGCCGACGATCCCCGCGGCCGCGGCCGTCCTGGCGGTGCGCGCGCTGGACCCCGCGTCGCGGTCGCTGTGGCTGGCGCTCGGGGAGCTCCTCCTCTACGGAGTCGTGACCGTGCTGGCGACGTGGTTCTTCGAGCGCGCTCTCCTGCGCGAGGTCGCCGGGTACCTGCGCGGTCGGCCGGCGGTCCAGCCGGGCACCGCCTGATCGCGATGGCGCAGCGTCCGCCGGTCGTGGTGGCCGTGGTGTCGTGGAACACCCGCGAGCGCCTGGCCGCCTGCCTGCGCTCCCTGGCGCCCGACGTCGAGGCCGGTCGCGCCGAGGTGTGGGTGATCGACAACGCCTCGCGGGATGGCTCGGCGGCGATGGTGCGCAGCGACTTCGCGTGGGCGCGTCTGATCGAGTCCTCGCAGAACCTCGGATTCGGCGCGGCGGTGAACCGCGTGGCGCAGGAGGCCGGCAGCCGGTTCCTCGCTGCGGCGAACGCGGACGTCGAGCTGGCGCCCGGAGCGCTCGCGGCGCTGCTGGACACCGCCGAGCGCCATGCCGGCGCCGGGATCGTCGCGCCCCGCCTGCTGCTGCCCGACGGAAGCACCCAGCACTCGGTGCACGGCTTCCCGACCCTGCGCGCGTCGCTGGTGCTGAACCTGGGCCTGCACCGCCTGGTCCCGGCGCTCGGCGACCGGCTCTGCCTGGTCGGCGCGTGGGACCCCGATCGCCCGCGGGAGGTCGACTGGGCCGTCGGAGCGCTCCTGCTCGTGCGCCGCGAGGCGTGGGAGGCCGCCGGCGGCTTCGACCCCGGCCAGTGGATGTACGCCGAGGACCTCGACCTGGGCTGGCGCGCGGCCCGCGCCGGCTGGAGCACCCGCTACGAGCCCGCGGCGCGGGTGGTCCACCACGAGAGCGCCGCCACCGATCAGGCGTGGGGCGCGGAGCGGATCGATCGCGCGCAGGCCAGCACCTATGCGTGGATGCTGCGGCGCCGCGGCGTCATCGCGACCCGCGCCTGCGCGATCGTCTCCGTGGTCGGCGCGACGGCGCGGTTGGCGCTCTTCGCGCCGCTCGCGCGGCTGCGCCCCGGTCGCTTTGGCCGGTCGCGCGACGAGTCGCGCGCGTGGATGCGCCGCCACCGCGCCGGGCTGGCGCGGCGCGAGCACCTGCCGGGCGGCGTCGAGTAGTCGCCCCATGACGCCCGCTTCGCTCCGGCCCATCGTGATCGACGCCCGCGCCGCCGCCCGCGCGCGGATCGGCGGAGTCGAGCGGTGGGCGATCGAGATGGCCGCGCGGCTGCCCGCCCGGCGCCCCGGCGCCTACGTGGTCGCGCGCCCGCCGCGCGCCCTCGCCCACCGCGCCGGGCATGCCTGGGAGCAGCTTTGGCTCCCGGCGGCGGCGGCGGCCAGGCGAACGGGCCTCGTCTTCGCGCCGGCCAACCTCGCCCCCGTCCTGTGGCCGCGCAGCGTCGTCGTCGTCCACGACGTCGCCGCGCTGCGCCACCCCGAGTGGTACTCGAGCGCCTACGTCGCGTGGCAGCGGTGGGTGCTGCCGCGGCTGGCCCGCAGGGCCCTCCATCTGATCACCGTCTCGGAGTTCTCGCGCCGGGAGATCGTGGAGGAGCTGGACGTCGATCCCGACCGGGTAAGCGTCGTGCCCGGCGGCGTCGACGGCCGCTTCGCCGCCATGCAGGATCCCGCCGCGGTCCGCCGCAGGCTCGGGCTGCCCGAGGCCTACGTCCTCACGCTGGGCACCGACAACCTGCGCAAGAACCGCGCCGCCCTGTCGGCCGCCGCGCACCAACTCCAAGAGCAGGGGATCGCGCTCGTCGCGGCCGGCGCCGGGCGGAGCTACATGCGCCCGCAGCCGGCGGCCGACGGGCTGGTCGACGTGGGCTACGTGCGCGACGAGGACCTGCCCGGCCTCTATCGCGCGGCGCGAGCGTTCGTGCTGCCCTCGCGCGACGAGGGGTTCGGGCTGCCCTGCCTGGAGGCGATGGCGGCGGGGACGCCGGTGGTGGCCGCCGCGAGCGGGGGCGTGCCGGAGGCCTGCGGCGACGCGGCCTTGCTCGTCGATCCCGACGACCAGGACGCGATCGCGCACGCTGTCGTCGCAGCCGCGACCGCCCCCGATCTCCGCGAGCGCCTGCGTGCCGCCGGCCGGCGGCGGGCGGCGCAGCTCACGTGGGACCGGACGGCCGAGATGGTGGACGCCCTGCTCGCGACGGTCCTCGCCGGCCGCGGCCGCTGACCCGGCCCCCGCAGCGGCCGCTCACCAGGTCGAGATGCGCTCCTGCTCGGCCTCGTCGACGGCCTGCTGCTCGAGCAGGTTGCGCCGCTCGCGCACGAAGTACAGCGGCCGGCGCTTGACCTCGTCGTAGATCCTCCCCACGTACTCGCCGATGATCCCGACGGCGATCAGCTGGATTCCACCGAGCAGCAGGATCACCACGGTGATCGTCGAGAACCCGGGCAGATACTCGCCGGCGACCTTCAGCCCGATCACCACCGGGATCGACAGGAAGGCGACGAAGGAGAAGAGGAAGCCCAGGACCGTGGCGGCCTGGAGCGGGACGTGGGAGAACGACGAGATCGCATCGAGCGAGAACCGCAGCATCTTGCGCACCGTGTACTTCGTCTCGCCGGCGTAGCGCGCGTCGCGCATGTAGGGCACGGCGCTCTGGGTGAACCCGACCCACACGGTCATGCCGCGCAGGTAGCGGTTGCGCTCGCGCATCGCGCGCAGGGCCTCCAGGGCGCGCCGGTCGAGCAGGCGGAAGTCGCCCGAGTTCTGCTGGAGCTCGATGTGGGACAGCGCGTTGATCAGCCGGTAGAACCAGCGCGCCGTGGTGACCTTGAAGCGGCTCTCCCCCGTGCGCTCCTCGCGCACCGCGTAGACGACGTCGCTGCCCGCGCGCCAGCGCTCGAGCAGCTGCGCGATCACCTCGGGCGGGTCCTGCAGGTCGCCGTCCAGCATCACCACGGCGTCGCCCTGAGCGTGGTCCAGCCCCGCGGTGATCGCGGTCTGGTGCCCGAAGGAGCGCGACAGGTAGATCACGCGCACGCGCGGGTCGGTGGAGGCGAGGCGATCGAGCACCTCGGGGGTGCGATCGGTGCTGCCGTCATCGACGATCACCAGCTCGAAGGGGACGCCCTCGAGCGCGGCGCACACGCGCGCGTAGAACTCCTCGACGATCTCCTCCTCGTTGAGCATCGGAGCGACGACGCTCAGCAGCTTCAGCGAGCGCTCGGAGGCGGGCCCGTAGGCGGTGGCGGCCATCGCGTCAGAGAGTATCGTCGAGGTGGTGCCCGACAGCGCGCTGGAAGACGAGATACGGCGCGTGGGCGGCGAGCTCGCGGCCGCCTTCCCCTCGCTCGCGCGCCATCCCATGCGGGCGCTCGACGAGCGCGCGATGGAGCTGGCGTCGGCCGACGCGCAGCTGCGCGCCGCGCTGTTTCGCTTCGTCGACGTGGTGCCCGCCTGCCGCTCGCTGGACGACCTCGCGCGACACCTCGGCGGGTTCCTCGACGAGGTGCCGGAGCGCCCGCCACCGATGGAGGCCGCGATGCGGATGTCCCACACGCGCGCGGGGCGGGCGGCGCTCGGCGCCGCCGCCGCCGCCGGCGTCCGCCACATGGCGCACCGCTTCATCGTCGCCGAGAGTCCCGAGCAGGCGCTGCGCGCGCTGCGCTCGCTGTGGGAGCGGGGAATCGGCGCCTCGCTCGACCTGCTCGGCGAGGCGACCGTGACGACCGAGGAGGCCGATCGCTACGCGGCTCGCTGCGCCGGCGCGCTGCGCACCCTGGCCGAGGCCCATGCGCCCTGGCCCGAGCGTCCGGCGCTCGAGCGCGACAGCGCGGGGCCCCTACCCCGCGCCAACGTCTCCGTGAAGGTCTCGGCGCTGACCCCGTTGATGCGTCCGGATGCGCCCGAGCGCGGCCAGGCCGACGCCGCCGTGCGCCTGCGCGCCCTGCTGCGCCTCGCGCGCGACGTGGGCGCCCACCTTCACGTCGACATGGAGTCGCTGGACTCGCGCGATCCGGTCCTCGAGCTGATCCTCGAGCTGCTCGACGAGCCGGAGTTCGCGCGGGGACCGTCGGCGGGCGTGGTCCTCCAGGCCTACCTGCGCGACTCGCCCGAGCAGCTCGACCGCATCCTCGCGTGGGCCGCAGCGAGCGATCGACGCCCGCCCCTGGTCGTGCGCCTGGTCAAGGGCGCCTACTGGGACCACGAGGTGATCGAGGCGCGCCAGCACGGATGGCCGGCGCCGGTGTTCGAGGTCAAGGCGCAATGCGATCGCAACTTCGAGGCGCTGACCAAGCGGCTGATCGACGCCCGCGGAAGCGTCAGGGTGGCGATCGGGTCACACAACCTGCGGTCGGTCGCCCATGCCGTCGCGTACGCGCGCCTCGGCGACCATCCGCCGGAGGACCTCGAGCTGCAGGTGCTGCGCGGGCTGGGCGACGACCTCGGGGACGCGCTCGCCGCGCAGGGCCTGCGGGTGCGCGCGTACTGCCCGGTCGGCGACCTCGTCGCCGGCATGGCCTATCTCGTTCGCCGCCTGTTGGAGAACACCGCCAACGAGTCCTTCCTGCAGGAGGCGCGCGATGCGCCGCTCGAAGAGCTGCTGGCCGCGCCCGGATGACCCTTCCCCCCTTCTCCAACGAGCCCGTGCTGGAGCTGCGCCGCGCGCCCGTCCGCGAATCGTTGGCGGCCGCGCTGCGGGCCGTCGACGCGGAGCTCCCGCTATCGGTTCCGGTGTGGATCGGCCAGGAACGCGGCGCCGCGGAGGGGCTGACCTCCACCGATCCCGGGCGCCCCGAGCGCGTTGTCGCGCGGGCCGGCCGCGCGAGCGTCTCGGACGTCGACGCCGCGGTGGCGGCGGCACGGCGGGGAGCCGGGCCCTGGAGCGCGCAGCCGGCCGCGGCCCGCGCCGACGTGCTGCGCCGCGCGGCGCAGCTGCTGCGCGAGCGGCGCCTGGAGCTCGCCGCGCTCGAGGTGCGCGAGTGCGCCAAGCCGTGGCCCGAGGCCGACGCCGACGTGTGCGAGGCGATCGACTTTCTCGAGTACTACGCGCGCGACGCCGTCGAGCTCGAGCGCGGCCCCTCGCTCCTGGAGGCCCCCGGAGAGCGCAACGAGATGCGCTACGTCGCGCGGGGCGTGGTGGGAGTGGTCGCGCCGTGGAACTTCCCGATCGCGATCCCGGCGGGGATGGTCGCTGCGGGCCTGGCCACCGGCAATGCGGTGGTCCTCAAGCCGGCCGAGCAGTCCCCGGCGTGCGCGCTCGAGCTCGTGCGCGCCCTGCGCGAGGCCGGCGTCCCCGCGGACGCGCTGGGCCTGCTGCCCGGGGAGGGCGAGACCGGCGCCGCGCTCGTGAGCCATCCGGGCGTGGACACGATCGCCTTCACCGGGTCGGCAGCCGTGGGGCTGGAGATCCTCGAGACGGCCGGGCGCCGGCGCGAGGGGCAGATCGGGCTCAAGCGCGTGATCGCAGAGATGGGCGGCAAGAACTGCGTGATCCTCGACGCGGACGCCGACCTCGACGAGGCGATCCCCGCGATCGTCTCCTCCGCCTTCGTCTACGCCGGCCAGAAGTGCTCCGCAGCATCGCGCGTGCTCGTGTCCGAGCCGCTGGCCGACGCCCTGCTCGAGCGGCTCGCCGGCGCAGTCGAGCTGCTCGTCGTCGGCCAGGCCGAGACGCTGGGCACCGACGTCCCCCCGGTGATCGAGCGGGCCGCGCAGGAGCGGGTGTCCGGCTACGCCCGTCGCGCCGCGGCGGACGGCGAGCTCGTCGCGCGCACCGGGGACGTGCCCGGCGACGGATGGTTCTGCGCGCCCACCGTGGTCACCGGCCTGCCGCCGGACGCTCCCGTCCTGCGCGAGGAGGTCTTCGGGCCGCTGCTCACGGTGGAGCGGGTGCCCGGCGTGGAGGCGGCCTGCGAGATCGTCGAGTCGCTCCCGTTCGCGCTCACGGCCGGGCTGTTCGCGCGCAACCCCGCCACCGTGGAGGCTGTCGCGCGGCGCCTGCCGGTCGGCAACCTCTACGTCAACCGGCCGATCACCGGCGCGATGGTGGGGCGCCAGCCCTTCGGGGGAAACCGGCTCTCGGGCACCGGCACCAAGGCCGGCGGTCCCGGCTACCTGCTGCATTTCATGGAGCCGCGCGTGACCTCGGAGAACACGGTCAGGCACGGCCTCGCTGTCTGAGGCTAGGCCGCCACCGATCGCGTCCGTCCGACCGCGACGAGGTCGAGCGCCCGGTCCAGCTCCTCGGACCCGAGGTGGAAGTCCTCCACCGCGATCGCGGCCTGGCGGGGATCGGACGCGGGCCGCCTCGCGCGCGTGAGGAGGCGGTCATACAGGCGCTGTCGCAGCCGCCGCGGCATTGCTTGCCGCGCCCGCAGCGGATCGAGATTCAGCAGGCGATCGAGGCGGCGGTGCTCCTCGGCAACGAGCTCGAGATAGCGCGGCGACCCGAACAGCCCGTGCATCTCGACGGCGGCGAAGCACGGCTGGCACAGCGCCCGTAGCTCGGCGGGGTCGTACTCGACGTGGTGGTAGGGGTCGATGATCTCGTCCGGGCGCGCGAAGGTCAGGCGGTTGGGCGTGACGATGACCGCAGTTCCGCCGGGCTCCAGCACGCGGACGACCTCGGCCAGGACGCGCTCGGGGTCCGGGACGTGCTCGATCGACTGAACCGCGAGCACCGAGGCGAAGGATCCGCCCGCGAAGGGAAGGCGGCGCATGTCGGCGGCCTGCGTCTCGCGCGCCTGGCCGGCGAGGACCGCGGGGTCGACGTCGACGCCGACGGTCTCGCGCGGCGCCAAGCGCTCGTAGGAGTGCCCGACGCCGCAGCCGAGGTCGAGCACGCGCCCCGCGGGCAGCAGGGGCGCGCAGAGCGCGTAGGCCGCGACGTGGCGCTGCCAGGTCGGGTTGAAGCCGCCCTCCGCGGTGCTCACCCGCTCGCCCGTGATCGTCACGACACGAACTTCCGCGCGCGCACCAGCCCCGACCGATGAAGCGCGAGCCGCAGGCACGCCCACAGGGTCTTGACGGCGTACACGCTGGCGGGCCCCAGCGTGATGGAAGAGGCGTCGTCGAAGTACAGCGTGCGCGCCGGCACCTCGCGTATGTCAAGCCCGAAGTGCGCCGCCTGCAGCAGCATCTCGGAGTCGAAGGAGAAGTCCAGCGCGTTGCGCAGGAACGGGACCTCCAGGAGCAGCCGCCGCGAGTAGGCGCGGTAGCCGGTGTGCGCCTCCGACAGCTGCGTTCCGATCACGCGGTTCTCGATCGCGGTCAGCCCGCGGTTGGCGATGATCTTGTGCAGCGGCATCCCGCCGGCGCGCGCCGCCCCCGGCTCGGCGAAGCGCGATCCCAGCACGAGGTCGGCCTCCCCGCGCAGGACCGGCGCGGCCAGCGCCGGGATCAGCGTCGGCTCGTACTGGCCGTCGGGATGCAGCATCACCACCGCGTCGGCGTCTCGCTGGAGCGCCTCCAGGTAGCAGGTCTTCTGGTTACCTCCGTACCCGACGTTGTGGGGATGCCAGATCACGTGCAGCGGCAGGCTGCGCGCCAGCTCCAGCGTGTTGTCGCTCGATTTGTCGTCGACGAGCAGGACCTCGTCGGCCCAGTCGCGCGGGATCGCCGAGACGGTGCGCTCCAGCGTGCGCGCGGCGTTGCGGGCCGGCATCACCACCACGATCTTGCCGGGCGGGCGATCAATCACGGCGCGCCTCGACGTATACGCTGCCGCCGCGCCGCAGCGCCACTTCCAGGCCCGCGCCGGCGAGGGCCACGGGGGTGACGGCGGCGGCCGCGAGGAGCGCTCCGGCGCGCTGGGCCGGCGTCAGCGGCCGCGACCGTGCGGCCGGGCGGCGGATCGCTGCGTAGAGGTCTGGGCGTCCCGGCAGCGCCCCGACGAGGCCGTGCAACCAGCCGAAGAGACCCTGGCCGCCGCGCCAGTGGCTGATCCGCTCGGGGTGCAAGCCGGCCGCGCGCAGCCGGGTCAGCAGCGCGTGCGCCGGCACGTGGATCAGGTGGCGCGGGAGATCGAGGGCGAGCCAGCGCGCGCCGAAGAGCCGCGCCTGCACGCTGTCGGCGTTGGGAATCGCGACCACCACCACCCCGCCGGAAACGAGCACGGTTGCGGCGTGGTCGAGCGCGCGGCCGGGCGCCCGTAGGTGCTCCAGCGAATGCCAGAAGACCACCGCCGCCCATGGGCCGTCCATCTCCGTCAGCTCGGCCTCGCGAACGTGCGGATGGCGGGAGTCGCGCTCCAGGCCGACCGCTTCGCGCCCCCGCGCCCGCAGTGCGTCCACGAGCGCGCCGTCACCCGCGCCCACGTCGAGAACGCGACCCGGTGGCGCGACGGCGTCCAGGCGCGCCGCCAGGCTCCCGCGCAGCCGGCGCAGCAGCGCGTCGCCGGGCCCCGCGAAGCGTCCGCTCGCCGGGCGATAGCGGGCGTAGGCGTGCGCGAGCTCCCGATCGGTCGGCCATGGGCACGTCGTGGCCGCGCCGCAGCGCGGGCACCCCCGGCGTCCGGGCAGGACTACGGCGTCCTGCCCAAAGGCGGCCCCGCACCAGACGCAGCCGGTCGGGGCGCTCGGAGTCCCGATGGCGGCCACGGCCGGAGCTTAGAACGCGCTCTGTACGGTTCACAGCCGTCATGTGGGCCGTGGCGCATCACCTCCTCCTCGGCCTCGCCGTGGCGAGCCTGGGCGGCGCCGCGCTGCGCGCCGCCTCGCTGGCCGCACCGGACGGACTCGAGCGGATCATCGCCGCCGCGGCGCTCGGGGCCGGCGCGGCCGCCCTGCAGGCGCTTGCCCTGGGCCTGGCCGGCGCGGGGACCCATCCCGCTGCGCTGGCGGCTGCGTCCGCTGGTACGTGGCTGGCGGCCCGGCACTGGCTCCCGGCGCCTGCGTGCCCGCCCGGGCTCGAGCTGGCGCGTTGGTGGCGGTCCCGCTCGCGAGCCGAGCAGGCGATCGCGGGGCTGTTCACCGGGCTCGCGCTGGCCCAGCTCGCGTTCATGCTGCGCTACCCCCAGCTCGACGCCGACGCGAACGGTTACCACCTTCCCGAGGTGACGAGCTGGATCGGCTCGGGCAGGCCGGGGACCCTGAACCCCCTGCTCGCGCAGATCCCCGTCGAGAACTATCCGGTGACCAACGAGGTGCTGCTCACCTGGCTGCTCGGCCTCTCGCGCGGCTTTGCCGCGGTCGTCGTCTTCAGCACGGCGATGGGGATCCTGCTGGCCGCAGCGGCCTGGACCGGCCTGCGTGCGGTGGGAGTCCCCCGCGCGGCGGCCGGCCTTGGCGCCGCCGCGCTCCTCACCAGCCCGCACGTCTTCCAGCAGCTCAACGGTCCCTACACCGACCTTCCCGCCTATGCGTGGCTGGCCTGCACCGGAGCGCTCTGCGCCGCCGCGGCGCGGCGACCCGCGCTGCTGGCGCCGGCACTGGTGGCCGCAGGACTCGCCGTGGGGACCAAGACGACCACCGCGATGCTCGCCACGCTCGCGCTGGCGCTGGTCGCGGCTCGCCTCGGCCGTGCGCGCGTCGCCGCGCTGGCCCGCCCGCTCGGGCTGGCCGCAGCTGCGGCGGCCGCGGTCGGCGGCGTCTGGTACGCCCGCAACCTGCTCCTGCACGGGTCCCCACTGTGGCCGCTGGTGTCCGCTCCCTGGGGCGACCCGGTGCCGCCGTTCCTGGAGCGATTCCACGTCTCGTTCCTGGAGCGCCCGGTGGAGACCCTCGACGGGCGCCTGGACCAGTACAGGGTGGCCCTCGGCGGAGGGCTGGTGCTGCTGCTCGGCGCGCTGGCGGCGCCGCTCGCAGCGCCCCGGCGCCAGGTCCTCGCCGCCGCGGGCGTGACGGTCCTGGCCGTGCTGGCGTGGGCCAGCGCTCCCTACACCGGCGTGGCGCGAGCTCCGGTCTTCGACCTGCTGGCGGTCAGCACCACGCGCTATCTCGTCCCGGCCACCTTCGTTGCCACGCTGGCCCTCGGCCTTGCCGCCACGGCCACCGGTAGGGGCCACTGGGTGCCGCTCGCCTTCCTCGCCGTTGCCGTCGCCGTCAATCTGCGCGAGATCCTGATGCTCCCGTTCCCATTCCTGCCCGGCGCGGGCACCGCGGTCGTCGCGGCTGCGGCGGGGACGGCTGCCGGCGTGCTCGCCGGGTCATGGGGAAAGGCGCCGGCGCTCGGCGGCGCGCGGGCCGCCGCGCTCGTGGTGGCCGGCGCGCTTGCCCTGGTCCCCACCACCAGCGGCTACATGGACCGCTACGCGCTGACGCCGAGCACGCTGACCTCCGAGCACCTGGCCAAGGTCGTCGCCTGGTTCGCGGCGCTGCCCGGCTATGCGGAGGATGACCGCCCCGTCGCCGCCACCCCGATCCAGATCGGCGTCCTGGCCGGCGACCGCCTGCGCCATCCGGTGGAGCTGATGCCCGACAATGCCGGCTGTGAGGACGTGCGCCGGCGCGTCCGCGAGGGCTGGGTGGTGGTCTTCGACTCCCCGTTCGCCGAGCTCAACCGTCATTCGGCGCGGACCGTCGCCTGCCTGGCCGGTGGACCGCCCCCGGTGTTCGCCGCTGGCCCCTACCGCGTCTACGGACCGCCGCGCTGACGCGACGGGGCCCGCTCAGGCCGCCGGCACGACAGGCTCGGGACTTGGCTCGTCGCGCACCGGCGCCGCAGCTCCCTCCTGCGGCCAGCGGCCCAGGACGGCGTGCGCCAGCGCCATCAGGTAGAAGCCGAGGCCTACGAGGGTCGCGACGGCGAATCCGAAGGTGATCGCCACCGCGATGCCAAGCGCCGATGCCAGCACCGAGGTCACCCCGTTGATCCCCCAGGCCCACGCAACGCCCTCCGGGTGAAGCTCCGCCAGCCGGCGGAGCCCGATCGGCATGGCCATCCCCAGCGTGAGACCGAGCGGCGCGAGGAGGGCGATGGCCACCCCGATGCGGGCCTCGAACGGCAGGTCGATCAGCGCGCGCAGAAGCGGCTGCAGCGCATACGCGCTGACCGCGATCAGTCCGCAGGCGAGGCCGAGCGCGAGCGTGAGTGCGCGGCGGGGGTCGCCCGCCCGCGTCGAGAGCAGCGAGCCGGCGCCGGTGAACACCAGCAGGGAGAAGATCACGACCGAGAGCGCATAGGTGGGGAAGCCCAGGAAGAGCACGAAGCGCTGGATGTAGACGATCTCCACGATCAGGAAGCCGAGGCCGATCGCCGCGAAGAAGGACAGCGACGACCAGGGGGGTCGTCGCGAGACGGAGACCAGGGCGAGCGGGAGCACGAACGCCGCGACGGCGAGCACGAGCAGAATCCCCAGCGCCACCAGCAGCACCACGAAGGGGTTGGGCGAGAAAATGTAGGCCGCCGACGAGGCGCGAATGTCGCTGAGCCGGGTCGCCTCGAGGAAGAACGGCCGATCGTCGGTGGGCGGGCAGACGTCGACGTGGTAGCTGCGGCAGAACCGCTGCGCGTCGGGCGCACGCGCGAGCGCGCGCCACTCGCGCTGGTAGGGCCCGCCCGGCGCGAAGGCCACACCGGTGCCCCGCTGGCGCCCCAGCCTGCGGATCGTCGCCAGCTCAGCCTCGGTGAAGGGCTCGAGCCGAGCCAGCACCGTACCGAAGAACAGTCCGTAGGTGACGCCGAGGATGACCACCACGTGGCGTCGCGGCGCGCGCACTCCGCGGCGGCGGAGCGCCTCCAGCATCAGCACCGTGGCGCGCAGGGCCTCCTCGCCGGAGAGGCGGTAGAGCCGCGAGACGTTGAGCACCCCGCCGGGCGCGAGGTGGTCGAAGTACTCGTCGAAGGCCTCCAGCGTGTAGAGGTTGTTCTCGGTCAGCGCATAGGAGGAGCCGGCATTTCCGCTCAGCGTGTTGGTGAATCCGATGTGGATCTGGTCGTACCGCGCCCGGCGGGCTCCCAGCCTTGAGCGGCCGTCGCCGATCGTCGTCTGAACGCGGGGCAGCGAGTAGGGCGACCCCGACCACTCGGCCAAATCGTCGTCGACCACCTTCCGGATGGCCGAGTTGAGCTCGATTACGTCGATCTCGCGTTGCCCGGACGACAGCGCGTTGTGGATGTCGCGGCCGCCGCCGCCGCCGATCACCAGCACGCGCCCCGCGCCCGTGAGCTCATACCCGATGCTCTGAGGGCCCAGCTGGAGCGTCCGCCAGTCGGGCGAGGGAGAACCGCGTCGGTGGGGAGTGATCGGCGCGCCGTCACGGTCGTAGGTGACCAGTGGACCGTGGGTTCGGTCGGGGCCGTAACCCACAACACGACTGAGCGGGCTCCACCGGTCCGCGACGGGCGCGGCCGTGGTCACGCCCGGCGGTGGAGGCAGGTGGTAGAGCGAGATGGTCGCGGCCAGGAGCACGAGCGCCGCTCCGATCGCGAGCGCGGCGGCCACGGGGCGCAGGCCGCCGCGCCGACCGGCGAACAATCCCGCCGCCACGGCGGCCAGTGCCCCAAGCCCGACGATCAGCAACGGGGCGTCGACCAGGCCGAGCAGCGGGACCACCCCCAACGCGCCGATCCCGGCGCCGGCCAGATCGAACGCGTACACCCGCCCCACCGACGCGACGTAGTGCTTGATCGCCAGCGCGACGACGATGCCGGCGGCCAGGAACGGCAAGGCCGAGAGGACGCAGATGACAGCCAGGGTCCAGATGAAGCTGGTGGTGACGTCGGTGGCGATCCCGAAGTGGAGGCGGACGATCACCGCCGGGACGAGGAACAGGGAGGCGGCCAGGGCGAGGCTCCAGCCCGCGAGCAGCGGCTCCACGTCATCTCGCGTGAAGGTTTGGGGACGCAGGTAGACCAGCAGGCCGCCGGCGCCCACCCCGAGCAGGGCGAGCGAGATGACGAGGAAGCCGAAGTGGTAGTAGACGACGGCCGAGAGGACGCGAGTGAGGACGACCTGAAGGGCCAGCGTGCACGCGGCGATCAGGGCGACGCCGATGAGGACGCGAGGCGCAGCCCCCCCGGCCCCGGTTCGGTTACGGGCGGTCAGCCCCCGGCCCGCCTGGCGCACGCGCGCACTATAGGCGGCCGTCCGTGGCTCATGCCGACGCTTCGCTCGCGGCGCTACGGTTCAGCGCGCTCCCGAGGGCCGCGGAAGCGAGACGCGCGCCCGGCCGCGAGCCAGACGAATGACCCGGACCAACCTCTCGCCCCGACGGCCTACGCAGCTCATGTCGCGCCTGCCGAGGACAGTGGGCGGCGCCTTCGCGCGCCGCCCGTGGGCCGGTGCCCTGCTCCTCTACGGCTCGGTCGCGCTCGTGTTCTTCGGCCTGCCCGTCCTGGATCACCCCACACGGGACATCGTGGGCACGAACGACATCGAGCCGAGCGTCTTCATGTGGTTCCTGGGCTGGTGGCCACACGCGATCGGCAGCGGCTCCAATCCGCTCGTCTCCGACCTCATCTTCGCTCCGGACGGCTACAACCTCGCGTGGGTGACGCCGATCCCGGTTCCGAGTCTCCTGCTGGCGCCGATCACCCTGGTCGCCGGGCCGGTGGTCGCCTACAACGCGTTCGCCCTGCTGGCCCCGACCCTCGCCGCCTGGACCGCCTTCCTACTGTGCCGCCACCTCACGGCGGCAACGGGAGCGTCGCTGGTCGGCGGCTATCTCTTCGGCTTCTCGCCCTACATGCTCGCCAACCTCCAGGGGGTCCCGAACCTGGCCACGGTGGCGTTGCTGCCGCTGTGCGTGCTGCTGATCGTTCGCCACGTGGAGGGCTCGCTGTCCTCGCCGCGCTTCGTCGTGGCGGGAACCACCGCCCTGGTCGCGCAGTTCCTGACCTCGAACGAGCTGGTGGCCACGCTGACGGTGTTCGGCGCGCTGACGTGGCTGTGCGCCTTTGCGTGGCTGCGCGAGCGCCGTGCCGCGCTCTGGCGGACGGCCAAGCTGACCGCGCTGGCCTACGGCCTGAGCGTGCTGGTGCTGAGTCCATATCTCTACTACATGTTCTTCGAGCCGGCGGTCAAGCCGGCGCACGCGGTGCCCGGCGACTACTCGGCCGACCTGCTCTCGTTCCTGTTTCCCACCGGCATCCAGCGGCTGGGCCGGACGGCGTTCGAGAACCTGGCCCTGACCTTCGGCGGCGAGGGCGGCGGTCCGGGCGGCGGCGGTCGCGCGTACCTCGGGCTCCCGCTGCTGGCGATCGTCGCCCACTTCGCGGTCGAGCGCTGGCGCACGAGGACGGCTCGTGTGGTCCTGGCCGCCTTCGCGATCACCGCGGTCGCGGCGCTCGGCCCCCACCTGCGGGTCGCCGGCATCGCGACCATCCCGATGCCGTGGCGGCCGTTCACCGAGCTTCCGCTGCTGCGCTACGCGATCCCCGCCTCGTTCACGATCTTCATGTTCCTGGCCGCGGCCGTGATCGTCACGGCCTGGCTCGGGCGAAGCCCCAGCCGCGGTCGCTGGCTCCTGGTCGGCTGCGCGCTGATCTTCCTCGCGCCCAACCTCGGCTCTTCGCGCTGGCAGGCGACCGCCGGGTCGCCGCCGTTCTTCGACCGCGGCGACTACCGCGACCACCTCAGCGAGCGCGACCGTGTCTTCGTGGTCCCGCCGATCGGCGGAGGCCAGCGCTGGCAGGCGGAGAGCGGGATGGCCTTCGAGCTGACCGGCGGCTACATCGGCAGGCTGCCCGACGACTACGCCCGCTTCTATGACCGGGTCGCCGCGCTGGCACAGGCACCTGGGCCGGCGGCCACGGCGGAGGTGCGCCGGTTCATGACGGCCAAGGGAGTGACGGCGATCGTCGTCGACGCCGGCCAGCCCGGCCGGTGGCCGGAGCTCCTGGCGGGTCTCGGCGTCGCGCCGACACGCACCGGCGGCGTCCTCCTGTATCGGCTCCGACCGCCACGGAGTCCCTAGCGCTTGCGCGCTAGCCGGGCACGCGGCCGATTCCCACCACCACTTGGCCCGCGCCGCGACGGCGCGAGACCGCGTCCATCCCGTGCACGACGCGCCACCCGAGCGCGGAGGGGACGCGCGTCCCGCCGTTGTCTCGCCGAGAGCCCAGCGGAGCAACGAAGCGCTCCCATTGCGGCTTGCCAAGGTCCCACAGCGCCTGCTCGAGGCTCTGGGGCGGGCCGACGTAGGACGGGGTCTCGACGCTGACCGGCTCCAGCCCGGCGCGCCGGAAGGCATCCTCGAGGCTGGCGGGCGTGAAGTGGGTGACGTGCTCGAGTGGACGCAGCCCCGACCACCCCGAGCAGGTGTGGCGCCGCAGCGCGCTGTCGAAGTTCGGCACCTCCACCGCCACGTGCCCGCCCGGCCGCGCCCAGCGGGCCATCGTGGCCAGGAACTCGCGCGCCTCCGGGATATGCTCGAGCACGTGGTAGGCAGTGACCGCGTCGAAGGAGCGCTCGGGGAGCCCGGACTCCTCCAGCGTCGCGGTGATCACGTCGAGGCCGTGGGTTTCCCGCGTGGCGGTTGCCGCCTCGGCGAGCGGCTCCACGCCCTGCACCGTCCATCCGCGCACGCGCGCCCCGACCATCACCTCGCCCATTCCCGCCCCCACGTCGAGTAGCCGGCCCGGGCCGCGCGTGATCCGCTCGAGGTGCTCCATGCGCTGCTGGGCTACACCGGCGAGGTAGGCCTGGAAGCCCGGGTGGGCAGAGTCGAGGCCGAAGTCGGTCTCCCCCTTGAAGTAGCCCTCTACGTAGACCTCGGAGGGGTCGGCGTACTCGGCGGCGTGGACGGCCGAGCAGCCGCGACAGCGGCGCAGCCGCGCTCCGCCGACCAGCTCGAGCTGCTCCGAGTCGCCCGACGAGCAGACTGGGCATTCGGTCAGGGCGATGACGCGCGGCATCCGGCGAGCGATGGTAGGGCGATCAACCGCCGCGCGCGGCCTGCTCGAGCACGCTCGCCCACCCTCGCGCGGTCCGCTCCCAGGTCAGCTCGAGGGCGCGCGCCCGCGCCGCCTCGCCCAGGCGCCGCGCGTCGGCGGGGTCGGCGAGCACCCGGCCGAGCGCAGCCTCCACCGCCGCCGCCGACGGCTCGACGAGCACGCCCGCGTCGCCGATCAGGTCCGGGAGCGCACCGCGGTCGGAGGCGATCACCGCCGAGCCGCAGGCCATCGCCTCGAGCACGGTGAGGCCGAAGCCCTCGTGCAGCGAGGGCAGGCAGAAGGCGTCCGCGCCGGCCATCAGCGCGGCGAGCTCGGCATCCGCTTCCGCCGTCAGGCGCACCACCCGCCCCGGCGCTCCCGGGAGCTCGGCCACCGCCGCGGCCACCAGCGCGTCCGGGTCCGGGCGATCCTGCGCCGGTCCGCCAACGATCGCCAGGACGTGCGGGAACCCACGCGCGGCGAGCGCGGCGATCGCGGTGCGCAGGGCGTCGAGGTTCTTGCGCGGGTGCAGCTGGGAGGCGAAGAGCACGTATGGCGCGACGCGACCACCGAGCGCTCGTGCGACCATCTCTCGCCCTCCGGCCAGCCCCGGGCGGAACCGCTGCGAATCGACCCCGTGGGGCACAGCGTGGACGTGCTCGGGCGCGATGTCGCAGCCCGCGATCACCTGCTCGCGCGACGCCATCGAGGGGACGATCACTCGCGCCGCCGCGCGCACGGCCGATGCTGTCGCCTCCTCAATCGCGCGTGCGAAATCCGGGTGCAGCACCGCGCGAAGCTCCGGGTCTTGCCAGCCGATCTCGTGCACCTGGAGGACGACCGGCTCTTCGACGGCGAGCGCGCCAGCGTGACCATCCCCCAGCCATACCTCAGGCTGGCGGCGAAACGGGCCTGGCCTGGTGGGCCGCTCGCCTTCGATCCGGCGCTCGAGCAGCCGCACGTGTCTCGACAGCGCCGGCAGCACACCGGACCACACGCGCCCGTGCCCGCTCGCCGGGCCCAGCGCCCGCAGGGCGGCCGGCAACCCGACCCGCAACCGGCCCCGCCGGCCGTGCGTGGTGTCAGCCGCCGGCACGTGACGACCGCTCGCGCACCATGCGCAGCAGCTCCTCGTGCACGCGCCGGTCGCCACCGAGCTCCGGGTGAAAGGCCACCACGAGCCGGTGGCCCTGGCGCGCGGCGACGGGATGGCCGTCGACCTCCGCCAGCACCTCGACCTCCTCCCCGTGCTCCTCGATCCACGGCGCGCGGATGAAGACTGCCCGCACCGGCTCCTCCCCCAGCCCCTCCAGCCGCAGATCGGCCTCGAAGGAGCGCACCTGGCGCCCGAAGGCGTTGCGGCGCGCGCGGATGTCCATCGCGCCGAGGTGGTCGCGGTCGAGCATGATCAGCCCCGCGCACGTCCCCAGGACGGGCATCCCGGCTGCCACCAGCTCGCGCAGCGGCCCGGCGAGCTGCTCACGCTTGACGCCGAGCGTCATCACCGTCGACTCGCCGCCCGGGATGATCAGGCCGTCCAGGCCGTCAAGGTCGCCGGGCACTCGCACCTCGCGCGGCTCGGCGGCGAGCTCGCGCAGGATCCGCGCGTGTGCCTCGAAGTCGCCCTGGAGGGCGAGCACCCCGACGACCGGAACCATCGCGGTCCTACCAGCCGCGCTGAGCCAGCAGCTGCGCTTCCTCGAGCTTGCGCGCCTCGAGGCTCTCCATCGTCCCCCCGAGTCCCTCGGAGACCTTGGCCAGGCGCTCGGGGTCGCGGAAGTGCGTGGTCGCCTCGACGATCGCGCGTGCGCGCAGGGGCGGATCCTGGGACTTGAAGATCCCCGAGCCGACGAACAGCCCCTCCGCGCCCAGCTGCATCATCAACGCGGCGTCGGCCGGCGTCGCGATCCCGCCGGCGCAGAAGAGGACGACGGGAAGCCTGCCTGCGCGCGCGGTCTCGCGCAGCAGGTCCGACGGCGCGCGCAGCTCCTTGGCCGTGCTGGCCAGCTCGGCGTCGTCGAGCTTGCCCAGGCGCTTGATGTCGCCGGTGATCGCGCGCATGTGGCGCACGGCCTCCACGATGTCTCCGGTGCCCGCCTCGCCCTTGGAGCGGATCATCGCCGCGCCCTCGCCGATGCGCCGCAGCGCCTCCCCCAGGTTGGTGGCGCCGCAGACGAAGGGCACGTCGAACGCCCACTTGTCGACATGGTGGGCCTCGTCGGCGGGGGTGAGGACCTCGGACTCGTCGACGTAGTCGACCTCCAGCGCCTCCAGGATCTGCGCTTCGGCGAAGTGGCCGATCCTGATCTTGGCCATCACCGGGATCGAGACCGCCGCCTGGATCGCGCGGATCATCACCGGGTCGGACATGCGCGCGACGCCGCCGTCACGACGGATGTCGGCGGGCACGCGCTCGAGCGCCATCACGGCGACGGCGCCCGCCTCCTCGGCGATCTGCGCCTGCTCGGCCGTGACGACGTCCATGATCACGCCGCCCTTGAGCATCTCGGCGAGGCCTGTCTTCACCCGTGGCGTAGCTTCCTCGCGCATCACCCCCAAAGTGTAGCCCCGGCCCCGATCTCGCCGGCAAGGCACCCTGACCCGCCAGACGTCGCGGCTACGAGGCTGATGCCGGCTTTGCGTCGCCTACGGCGCCGCCCGTGTCCGTCGGGCCAGGACGGCCATGCGATCGCCGAAATCGGGGGCCCACAGCCGGTCCACGACCCGAGCACGTGCCGCAAGTCTCACCGCTCCCCGGGAGAGAGCCGGCGAGTACCCGCCGAGCCGCCGTAGGTAGTAGCCCACGCTGAAAGCCTTGGGTGCAGTCGTGATCTCCTCCACGCTCCACCCGTGACGCTCCAGGAGGACCGTGATCGAGTGGCGCGTGAAGTACTGCACATGGGTGGGGATCACCGACCACCATCTCGAGCCCATCACCCGTGCGAGGCGGCTGCCCGCGTCGGGCAGCGTCAGGTGGATGACGCCATCCGCGCAGGAAAGTCCGTTCACGTGATCGAGGGCTGCGCCCGGCTCGATGAGATGCTCGATGACGTCTCCCAGTGCGATCGCGTCGAAGCGCCTGTCGCCGAGGTCGGCATGAAACAGGTCTGCCGTCTGCACCGGCAGGTCGAGGACGTCGCGCGCGTAAGCGGACGCGAACCGGCTGGGCTCGACTCCCGCGGTCCGCCAGCCGCGATCTCGCGCCTCCGCCAGCAGGAATCCGACCCAGCAGCCCAGGTCGAGCAGCGAACCGACTTCCTGTCGGCGCTCGATATGGTCCAGCACACGCCTGCCGGTTGCGCGCTGCCCGGTCTCCTCCTCGACATAGGCGCTTGATTCCGCCTCGCCATAGGCAGAAGCGAGGAACGCATCGGGCGGGAAGCGCGCCAGCTGCATGTGACCGCATTGACTGCAGCGAACGATGTCTGAGAAAGCGGTCCCGAAGTCATCGGTCGTCGGTATCAGGCCTTGTTTGCCGGCGTAGCCCGCTGTCCGCAGATGGGGCCCGAGGCGATCCGCTCCGCACGCAGCACAGCGGCCCGCCGCGGGCAACGCCTCACCGGTCTTGCTCATCCGAGTCATCCAACGTCAGTGGGGATCAGACCCCGACAACGGGCTCTGATCCTTGCCCCCCGCCACCTGTACGGGCGCGTCCATCAGCGCGCGGAACGAGACGGACTCGCGCAACGCCTGCAGCGAGAACCGAACAAGTCGCCAAGGGATCGGCGAGCGTGCAGCGCGCCACGTGGTTCCCTCCGAGGACCCGCCACGCCGAACACGGTGGCTGACGTCGACCTCGAGCAGCGGAACGCCCCGCCGGGAGGCGATGATCGTCAGATACAGGTTCGGTATGAGGCAAGCGTCGGGAAGCACGCTCAGCACCTCTGCGAGCAGCGGCGCTTCATAGCCCCGCAACGGACAGTTGGGATCGCGGGCGCGCACGGAGAAGGACAGGCCGACATACGCTCGCACGAGGCGAGTCATGCTCATCCGAAACCACGAGTCCTGGCGGAACCGGCGAACGCCGGATACCGCGTGGGACGCATCGCCAAGCAGGACGAGCACGCGTCGCAGGTCGCTCCCGTGGAACTGACCGTCGCCGTCCACCTGCAATACGAAGTCCGGCTCCCCTGACAGCGCGCGGCGGTACGCCTCCATCAGGCTGGGCCCATGGCCGCGATTCGTGGAATTGGCGAAGACCTCCAGCGTCCCTCGCAGCTCGGACCGGACCGCCTCGAGCGCGGCAGCGGTGCCGTCGGTAGAGGCGTCGTCGACCACGACGAGCCGCAGCGTCGAGACGTGGTCGGCGAGCGCTCGATCGATCTCGAGCACGAACCCGGGGATCCCCTCAGCCTCATTGAAGGCGGGGATCGCGACGGCCACGGACGGCTTGGCCATCAACGTCTCCCGAAATCGCGCGGGATGGTGAGCAGCGCGGCGCTCCCCCGCTCGACGCGGAACCGGTAGCGGCCGGCTCGCGCCGGGACGCTCTCCGTCGTCGGGCGTCCGCGCAGGCGCCCGTCAGGCGAGCGAGGCGGGATGCTCTGACCGGCGAAGGTGACGCCCGTGCGGGCGCTCACGCTCGGTGCGACGAGCCGATGCAGGGACGCGCCCGCGGTTCGTCCCGCAAGCCGCAGCTCGACGAGCCTGTCGGTACCCGGGTCCTTGTTGAGCGCCGCGACCCGGATCGTCCCGCGGCGGTCCCTCACCGCCCACAGCTTGAGCTTCGATCCCTGGTCCCCGCGCAGGGCCAGCAGGCTCCCGCCACCGGCGGTGGTCCGCGCGAACAGCAGCATGCCGTAGTACTCCGGACGCACGTTGGCGACGAGTCGCCGGCCCCTCGGCTCGAACCAGAACGGGGTGTAGCGGTTGCTCTCCTGCCCGCTGTGGAAGTTCACGCCCACCACGCCGACACTGGCCAGCTCGAACGCGACGTCCGCGGTCCACAGCGCCGAGGCGAACGTGTCGCTCACCCCCGCACGCCCGCCGCAGGCGACGGAGTTCATCTCGCTCATCCGGTACGGGCGCTTGTGTGCGCGCGCGCTGCGCACCAGCGGCGCCAGCGCCCGGGCGAACCCGTGCGACGAGCGCTCGGCCAGCAGTGCCGCGACCGTCGGATAGTTGAACGCCTCGGGATCCTTCTGACACCCCAGGAGCGGGTACCCGTGGTTCGTCACGAGCTTGATACGGGCCGCCTCCCGGCGCAGGAAGTCCGGCGTCATGCTCGACCAGCCCGCGCCCGGGGTGCAGCAGAACCCCGGGCCTGCGAGCGCTGGCGGCGGCGCCTGGGCGCGCAGTGCCGCGGCCTGGCGGTCGAAGTCGCGCAGGTAGTCGTCGAAGGAGTAGTCGCGCGGACGGGTCATCCGGGTCTTGCCGGACCGGTCGGTGCCGAGGGGCCTGAGCGCGAAGTAGTCGGGTTCGTTTCCAAGCTCGAAGGACTCCACCGTGTCCGGGCCCAGCCGCTCCACCGCGGCGCGGGCGAGATCGGCGCCCACGGCCGGATCGCGCTGGGCCAGGTTGAGGCTGAGGATCACGGGCGAATTGGTGGCCCGCGCGGCGCTCCTGAGGCCGGCGAGCCAGCCGGGCTTGACGTCGTAGATCACGCCGAGTGGCTTGGGCCGGTCGTTGGGGTTCCACCAGGAGAAGTCGGTCGACACCCCGCCGACCCGCACGACCGGAGAGCCGCTGTCCGGCGAGGAGAGGTTCGCGAGCAGGCCGGCGAACGCCCGGTTGCTGCCTGCGCCCGGGCCTCCCGTGAAAACGGGGACGTCGGGGTACTCGATCGAGATCCCGAGAAACGACCGGGGGATCGTCGTCACCGTCCGCGTGGTGTCCACCGTGGCGCGGGCCACCACGTCGTCCTGCTCCGGGCTGGCGCCGCGATCCCGGCGCTCCGAGAACGCGGCCACCGCGAAAACCGCCGCCAGCGCGGCCAGCGCTGCGTAGAAGATCAGTCCCCGCGCCCTGCGGCTCACCCGGCGCAGCTTACGCTGCCCTCCCGCGCGCGAGGAGCGGCCCTACTTCGTCCTCCGAGCCGCCTCGGCCACCAGCCCGGCCAGCTTGGCGGCCTCCCGATCCGGGTCGCGCGCGCCGAGGATCCAGTCGCGGCCGGCGCGACCCATCGCCGCGCGCGACTCCGGATCCAGGTCGAGGAGCTCGGCGATCGCGCGCGCCAGCGCGTCCGCGTCGCCGCTCGGGACGATCCTGCCCCATTGCGGCCGGACCAGCTCCGGCAGACCCGCAACGTCGGAGCCCACGACGGGCACCTCCATGGCCAGCGCCTCGGAGACGACCGCCGGAAGCGAGTCCTGGTCGCCGTCGGACGCGACGACGCAGGGCATGACGAACAGGTCGGCCCCTTCCATCAGGTCGCGGACGCCGCCGTGGTCACGGGCGCCGATCAGCTCCACGGTGTCCTCGAATTCCAAACGGCGCACCCGGTGGGCGAGCTCGTCTCGCAGCGGGCCGTCCCCTGCGATGACCAGCCGGCTGGTTCGGCCGTCCGCGCGCAGCCGGGCCATCGCGTCGATGAGCACGCCGAAGCCCTTCTTCTCGACGAGGCGACCGACGGCCAGGATCCTGCCGTCGCCAGGCTGACGCCTGCGGCGCCGGAACCGCTCCCCGTCCACCCCCATCCCCACCAGCTCGACTCGGCTCGGCCCGTTCGCGCCAAGCAGGCCGCGCAGGTGCGTCACCCCGTTCTGGCTGACGGTGGCCACGAATGCCGCACGGCCCAGCTTGGCATCCAGGTTGCGCGGGCGCCGGAAGATCTCGTAGGCGTACGCGGTGACGCTGTAAGGCACACCGGTGAGCCCGCTGATCCGCAGGGCGTTGAGCGCCGATCCCGACGCGAAGTACGCGTGCACGTGCGTCTCGCCTCCCCGACGCAGCCGCCGGATCACGGGGGCCAGCGAGCGCAGGGGCCAGACCTCCTCCTCGCGACGCCACACCCGGCGAGCCCGGAGGTCCTCGAGACAGCCCCGTGGATTGCGAACGAGCAGGCTTGCGAGGTCCCAGGCCTTGCGCGCGATCCCGTCGTCCTCGAGGTAGTTGACGCGCAGCCCCCGCGCGGGGCCCCAGCCGGGGCGCTGCGCCCGGCCGCCGGCCTCCACGCGCACCCGATGGCCGGCGCGCTGCAACGCTCGGAGCTCCGAGACCACGAACGTCTCGGTCAGCTCGGGGAAGACGTCGATCAGGACCAGCAGGGGAAGGCCGTCCGCAACCGGGGTGGCCCCGCCGCCGGCGTCCGGCGGCGTCGGTGCCGGCGAGACATTGCCCATCAGCCACCCGGCGGCGCCCGCCACGATCACCACGCCGTCGATCGCCTTGAACAGCGCACGCCGTGGCTGGCCCGCGACCAGCCAGAACGGGACGCCGACCAGGCAGCGGGCGAGCTCGCGAGCGGTGTACGGATACGGATAGTCCGGATGACGGCGCTTCACCCACGCCCCGCCCGCCCCGTAGCGGGCGAACTGCCGCGCGAGCGCCCACAGGCTCTCGCGGAACTCGTGCTCCACGACGGCGGCGGCGCGGTAGCCGAGGCGCCAGCCCGCGTCCTGCAGGCGCCAGGAGAAGTCCGAGTCGCCGGCCGAGCGGATGCCCTCGTGGAAGCCGCCGAGCTGCGCCCACGCCGTTCGCCGCACCAGCAGGTTCGCGGTGACGGCCATCGGCCGGTAGTTGTGCTCCTGTATGTCCGCCTGGCGCAGGTGGTGCCGCGACTCGGCGTAGCGGGGGATCAGCCCGTCCTGGCCGCGAGGGACATGCACCTCCCCCGCCACCGCTCCCCAATCGTCCGGGATCGGCTCGCTGAAGTAGGCGTCGATCAGATCCCACCGCGGGCGGCAGTCGGAGTCCAGGAACAGGAGCCACTGGTTGGCCGCCGCCTCGGCCCCGAGATTGCGCGCGTAATACGAGGAGCGCAGTTCGGTGGCCGGCACGATCGTGACGCCCGGCCCGGCACGCGCGGCCACCATCTGGTCGTCGGTGTTGTCGGCGACGACAAGCTCGTCACCGCGTCCGAGCGCCAGCCTCGACAGCGCACGAATCAGTGCGGCGGCGTCGTCGCGGTCGCCCCGGAACGGCACGACGACGCTCACGGCGGGGCGACGTGTCGTGTGGGCTGCTTCCTCCATTCTTCACCCGCTCCCGCGGCGGCAGGATACCTTCGCCCGATGCCCGTTCATCCCACGAGCTTCCTGGCGCGCCGCGATCGCACGCGCATCCTCTACGTCATCCACCAGCGCGAGTATGCGGGCGCGGAGGTGTTCGCCGCCGCGATCATGCGAGCCGACGCCGATCCGCTGCTGGCCTGCCCGCCGGGCTCGGAGACCGACGAGCTCGCTCAGCGGCTGGGGGTGCCAACCGTCCCGTTGACGTTCCGAGCGCTGCGACACAGCGGCGGCCGGCTCGAGACCGTCCGGTCGGTGGTGCGGGGCCTGGCGGGCGCGCGCGAGCTGCGGCGCATCCTGAAGGACAACCCTGACCGGCGCATCGTCTACGGCACGTCGCTTCGGCCGGGCCTGCTCGCGGTGCTGGCCGGCGCGGGCCTCGGCCGCCGCGTGGTCTGGGTGGTGACCGACTTCCTTCCCCCACGCCCGTTGCGGCAGGCCGTCCGCGCGCTCGCGCGGCTCGCGTGCGACCGGGCGGCGGCGACCTCCCGCGTCGTCGGCGACGACTATTGCGGCAGCTCCCGGCGGCTGCGTGCGCGGACCGACGTCGTGTACCCGGGGGTGTCCGTGCACCGCTTCACGCCCGCGGAGGAGGTGCCTGCCGAGCCTCGCGCGGTGATCGTCGGTGGTGTCTCTCCGACGAAGCGCACGGACCTCGCCGTCGACATCGCGGGGCGCGTCGGCGCGGAGATCGAGGCCTTCGAGCTGCACGTGGTGGGCCGCGCGCAGTACCGGCCGAGTGACTTCGCGCTGGAGGCGGCGCTCGAGCGCCGCGTGCAGACGGACCCCCGGCTGGCCGCGCACGTGCGCTTCCTCGGGCACACCTCCGACGTCGCGTCGAGCCTCACCGCGTACCGGCTGCTGCTGCACTGCCGCCCCGACGAGCCGTTCGGGGTGGCGATCATCGAGGCGATGGCCTGCGGATTGCCGGTGGTCGCGCCGCGCGCGGCCGGCCCGGTGGAGATCGTCGACGAGGGGGTCACGGGCCTGCTGTACCAGCCGGGAGACATCGAGGAGGCGGCGCGTCACGTCATTCGTCTGATCCGCGATCCGGCCGAGGCCCGGCGGATGGGCGCGGCCGGCCGTGCCCGGGTGCGGCGGTCGTTCTCTGAAGAGGGCCAGGTCCACGCGTTCGATGCCCTCCTCGCGTCGGTGGCCGCCGAGCAATGAAGGCACTGTTTCACATGACTCTGGGCGATCGGCTGAGTGGCGCGGAGAACGTGCTGTGGACCTACCTGCGCCACGCGGACCACGACCGCGTCGAGCCGGTGTTCGTCGGCGTGCGTGGTGCGCTTGCGCGCGACGTCGCCGAGCTGGGCGTGCGGACCTACGCCCTGCCGGGCGGCCGCCTGCGAGAGGCGCCCCGCACCGCCGCCAACGTCGTCCGGTTCGCCCGGATCCTGCGGGCCGAGCGCCCGGACGTGATCGTCAACTGGTTGACCAAGGCCCAGCTCTACGGGGGCCCGGCGTCGGCGCTCGCCGGCCTGGGCGCGCGCAACATGTGGTGGCAGCACGACTTCCCGAACGGCCGGCTCGGCGACCGGATCGCCACGCTGCTGCCGACGCGCGCAATCGTGGCCTGCTCGAGCGCCGTGGCCGACGAGCAGGCGCGGCTGCGACCACGACGGCGGTGCTTGTTCGTGCTTGCGGGCATCGAGGAGCCGCGAAGAGCGCCGGACGCAGAGCTCGACGAGCTGCGCGCGCAGCTGTCGCTGCCGCCGCGGGTGCCGATCGCGGGCATGCTCGGCCGGCTGATTCCGTGGAAGGGCCAGCACCACTTCATCGGGGCGCTCGCGCAGCTCAGGGAGGCCGGGGTACCGGTGCACGGGCTGATCGTCGGCGGCGACGCCTACGGGATGGCGCCGGAGTACGCGCGCGAGCTACGCGATCTCACCGCGCGCCTCGGCCTGGAGTCGCACGTGACGTTCACCGGGCACGTGCGGGAGCCGGCGCGCCATCTGCAGCTGATGGACGTGGCCGTGAACGCCTCCGCGCGGGAGCCCTTCGGCGTGGTGCTGCTCGAGGCGATGGCGCTCGGCGTGCCCGTGGTCGCCGTGGATGCGGCGGGCCCGCGGGAGATCGTCGAGCCCGGTCGCTCCGGCATGCTGGCCTCGAGCGCCGATCCCGCGGAGCTGCGAAGGGCGATCGACCCGGTGCTCGGCAACGACGACCTGGCGCGACGGCTCTCCGCGGGGGGGCGCGCGCGCTTCGAGTCGCGCTTCACGGCGCGGCGCATGGCGACGGAGATCCAGTCCCGTCTCGCGGACGTGGCCGCCGCGCCCGAGCAGCGCTAGCCCACCGTGCTGTAGATCTCGTGGATACGCGCGGCGTTTGCTGGCAGGTCGAACCGCTCGCGCGCCCGTTCCAGCGCCAGGCGGCCGAAGTTGGAGGCGAGGTCGGGGTCATCCAGCAGCCGGCAAATCGCTCCGGCCAGCGCCCCGACGTCGCCGTGGGGCACGAGCAGGCCGGTCCGGCCGTCCTCGATCGCCTCCGCCACTCCCCCGACAGCGAAGGCGACCGCGGGACGGGACAGCGCCATCGCCTCGGCCACGACGCTGCCGAGCTCCTCGAAGTTCGACGGCAGCACGAGCAGCTGGGAGCACGCGAGCGCCGCGGGGACCTCGGCTTCGGTGACGAACCCGGTGATCGTGACGTGCTCGGCCAGGCCGAGCGCGGCGACCTCACGCCGCAGGAGGCCCTCGTCCTCCCCCCCGCCGCACACCAGGACGTGAGCCCTGCCACGCAGCCGCTGCGCGAGCTCGACGAGGACCGGCCACCCCTTCTCGTGCGAGATCCGGCCGACGTAGGCCACGACGGGACGGTCGCGCGGCACGGCGTAGCGCTCGGCGAAGCGTGCTGCCGCCTCCGGCGCCCCCGCCCGGCGAAAGAGCTCCACGTCGACGCAATCCGGGATCACCGAGATGCGATCCGACCGGGCCGGTACCTTCTCCCGCAGGACGCTGGCGACGCGCTCGGTGAGGACGATCGTTCGCGCCGCGCGCGCGACAGCGTCGCGCTCGGCCCGCCGGGCGAGGTGCTGGAACGCGGCGTCGCGCCGGCTCACCGGTCGATACGTCCCCAGGATCGAGCAGTGAACGGTGACCACCAGCGGCACGCCGAGGATGCGCTGCGCGCTCAGCGCCGACCACAGGGGCCACGGGACGCACGTGCCGTGGACGTGGATCAGGTCGTAGCCGGAAGGCCGCGCCCGCAGCCGCGCTCGCACGCCGAGCGCCCATGCGACGTGCAGCCCGATCGCCCCCGGCTCGCGTCCCGGCGGCGCGGGCGCATACCCGCTCACGCCGCTTACGGTTACCCGCTCGTCGATCGCGAGGTCGCGGGGCGCGCCCGGCATCGGAAGCGTGAGCACGCACTGCTCGACGCCGAGCCGCGAGAGCGCGAGGGTCTGGCGCAGCACCTGCGCCTGGAGCCCGCCCACGGCGTTGTATCCGGGCGGGCCGGGCCCGGCCCCGGCGGCGGGCCAGTCGAATGAGGGCGTCAGCCGCAGGACCTTGATGGCCGCGAGTTGTAGTCGATCCCCGCCAGCGGGTCCGGCCTTGCGCCCTCGGCCCTGGCCGCCGGTACCCTCAGGCCCATGAGCGCCGTGCGGGGCATCCGCGGTGGACTGCCAGGGCCACGCTCGGCGGTCCTGGGCACCTGGCTCCTGATCGCATTGGCGCTCGGCTGGTCGGCGCTGGCGTTCGCGAGCGTGCTCGGCGTGACGTCGATTCCGTTCACCGCGCTGCTCGCGCTGCCGGCCGTGCTCGTGGCCGTGAGGCTGTTCCGGCGCGGGGACCCGGGTCTCGGCCTGAACGTCTCGGCCGCGCTCACCGCGACGGTCGCCCTCGCCCTGCTGGCGACGATCTTCATCCGTCAGGAGCCGGTGCTCGTCGTCGCCTTCCCGGCGGCGGCGATCGCGGCGCTGGTGGTCGTGCGCCGGCCGGTCGCGGCGGTCGTGCTGCTCTTCGCGCTGACCGCGAGCTTCGGGACGCTCGCCGCGTTCTTCTCGATCCCGGCCGCGCCGATCGCGGACGTGCTGCTGGGCGGCCTATGGCTGGCCACGATCTGGTGGTACCTCTTCCACGTACGGGAGCGGCCGGCATGGCTGTGGCCCGGGGTCGCGCTGATCGTGGCGTATCTGGCGGTGACCGCCTTCCAGGTCCTGACGAGCCCCAGCACCGACGTCGCCCTGCGGTCGTTCCGGACCTTCGCCTGGTACCTGATGGCCGTGCCGCTGATGGCCTACGCGCCGTGGTTTCAGTCCCAGCGGGGCCGGATCGCGCGCGGCTTCGTGGTGGTGGCGCTGATCGTCGGGGCCTACGCCACCTTCCGCTGGGTCTTCGGTCAGTCGCCGACCGAGCTCAACCAGTCGGTTGCCCGCAGCAACAACGAGATCGTCGAGGGGAGGATTCGCCTGATCGGCTCCTTTCTGACCGGCAAGGAGCTCGCGCTGTGGACGGCCTGCATCATCCCGTTCTGCCTCGCCTGCGCCCTGACATTCGCCGGTCGCTGGCGCGCGGTCGCCCTGGCCGCCTGTGGCGCCTGTGCGATCGCGATGTTCGGCAGCGACGTCCGCGTGGGGATCGTCGCAGTCGTGCCCGCGATCCTCGCGGTCGTCGTGCTCTACCAGCTCGCGCGCGGATTCGCCGGCCTCCATCTCGGGACGACGCTGGTCGTCACGGCGGTGATCGCGCTGATCGGAGCCGGTGCGTTCGCCCTCACGCTCGGCGGCGTGAGCAGTACGGCGCCCCGCTACAAGGTCCTGATCACCGACCCGACGAGCGACGCCTCCTACCAGGCGAGGGTGTTCAAGTGGAACGCCGCGCTCAGGGACATCCGGCACCATCCTCTGGGCCAGGGGCTGGGGACGTCGGGCGACATCCAGAAGCGATTCGGCCGCTTCGTGAGCATCAGCACGATCGACGTCGACAACTCCTACCTGAAGATCGCCCTGGAGCAGGGCTTCGCCGTGATGATGTTCTTCATCCTGTGCGTGCTGGCGCTCCTGTACGGGCTGGCGACCCGCGCGCTGAGCACATTGGACCGCGAACGTGCAGGGCTGGCGATCGGCGCGGTAGGCAGCCTGATCGCCTTCGCCGTGTTCATGTTCGCCGGAACCTACATCGAGGGACTTCCGGCGCTCGGCATATGGGTCGTGGTCGGCCTCGGGGTGGCTCAGTTCTCGACCCGCGATCCCGATCCCGAGCCCGTGCCCTCGGCGGATGACGCCACGTTGGCCCCTCCGCACGCGGGGCCTTCACCGGAATACCCGCGCCCCGTCATGCCCCGGCAGCCGACCGCCGTCGGATAGGGGCGCCCGCGGGCGGCGCGCCGGGGTCAGACCGCCTCGTGCGAAGCCGCCGACACCACGGCTGCGCGGATGCGCTCGCGGAAGCGCTCCGCGCTCCACCGCAGGGCGTGGGCACGGATCGCGCCGGTGTCGTAGCCGCCTGGCTCGAATGCCCTCACGGCATCGGCCAGGGCGCCGGGCGTCTGGTCCTCGAAGAACTCGCCGGTGACGCCCGCCGCGACCGTGTGACGGGCACCTCCATCCGCGTATGCGATGACCGGCCGGCCGCAGGCCATGACCTCCAGCGGGATCAGCCCGAAGTCGTCGCGGCTGGGAAAGATCGCCGCCGTGCAGCCGCGCATCGCCTCAACGAGCGCGGCATCCTCGAGGTGGCCGACGAACTCCACGTTGTCGGGCGCGTCGGCGCGCAGCTGCTCGAGCGCCGGGCCGTCGCCGGCGACCACGAGGCGGTGCGGCAGCTCGCGGAAGGCGCCGATCGCGACCGAAGCCCGCTTGTAGGGCTCGACCAGGCGCCCGCACAGCAGGAAGTAGTCGCCGGGAGGGCGGCGGCCGGGCGTGAAGAGCTCCGTGTCCACCGGCGCTCCGATCACCTCGGCGCGGCGGCCGTAGAAGCGCTCGATCTGATCGGCGGTGAACGGCGATTGGGTCAGGTAGCGATCCACGCCGCGCGACGAACGCCGGTCGCTGCGCCGCATCCCCTTTGCCAGCAGCTCGAAGGCCCGGCCGCCCAGCGGTCGCGGCGCCCACTCGCCGCGATACCCCTCGGTCATCGACCAGGCGAAACGAAGCGGGCTGTGGCAGTAGCAGACGCGAACTGCTTCGTTGCGCGCGCGCAGCCGGTGAGCGAACGCGTAGCTCGACGAGAGCACGACATCGGCCTCCTCCAGTCGCACCCGGTCGACGAACGCGGGAAAGAGGGGCGCCAGCAGCCGGTAGCGGCGCAGCAACGTGCGCCGCGGGCGAAGCAGGGAGCGAAACCGCCCATCGAGTCCCATTCGCCGAGCCACCTCGGGGCGCCCCAGGATCGCCACCACGGGGGCGTCCGGGAATGCGCGCGCCATCTCCTGGGTGACGCGCTCGGCGCCGCCGTAGGTCTCCATGAAGTCGTGGCTGATGACGACCTTGAGGTCGCCCGCGGCCGCGCCGCTCTCCCCGCGGTCGCCGGTGGTGGCGCTACCCGGCGCGGTAGGCGTAGGAGTAGTAGTAGCCGTAGTCCGCCTCGTCACCTGCCCGCACGCCGGTGACGACGAGCCCCGTCGGTCGCTTCGGCAGGTGGTCGATCGCCGCCTTGGCGGCCTGGGCCTGGTCGCGCGTCGTGCGGGCGGCCCGCACGCAGATGACAAGACCGTCGACATGCGGAATCAGCTCGAGCGTGTCGACGACGGACAGCAGCGGAGCCGTATCCAGCACGACGGTCTCGTACGCCGATTCCACCTGCCTGAGAAATGCCTGCAGCCGCTGGGAGCCAAGCAGCTCGGCCGGCCGCGGGGGCGGGCCCCCGGCCGTGATGCACACGAGGCTCTCGCCGATCGCCACCTCGCCGGGCTCGTCATCGGTCTCGCCGGCTTCCGTGGTGTCGCCGCCGTTGGGGCTGACTCCCGCGGTCACCGTCTCGGCCGGAATCGTCCGCAGGATCTCCTGCGGCCCCGCCGTGCCGGCCAGGTACTCGCTCAGCCCGGGGCCGGCCGACAGGCCCAGGCGCTCGGCAAGCGAGGGCCGGCGCAGATCGCATTCCACGAGCAGAGTTCGCTTCCCGGCCGCGGCGCTGGCGAAGGCAAGCGACGCCGCCACCGTGGACTTGCCCTCCTCCGGAAGGGCGCTCGTGACGACCAGCGTTCGCATCGGCCGGTCGACATCCAGGAACTCCAGGTTCGTGCGGACGATCCGGAAGCCCTCGATGTCGGCGTCGGACATCCTGCCACGGCCGTTGGGCGTGGGGCCCGCGCGGCCCATCGCCTCCTCGCGTATCGCGCCGAGCAGCGGCAGCTTGAGCTGCTCCTGGATCTCGTGCGATCCGCGCAGCCGGCGGTCCAGCGAGTCGCGCACGAACGCGGCAAGGACCCCGAGCGTGAGCCCGAGCAGAGCACCGAGAAGGCCGTCGCGCACCGGCCGCGGCGACACCGGGGTGGTCGGCGGCTGCGCGGTGGCGGCGACCTGGACCGGGCTGGCGAAGCGGCTCAGCGACTTCAGCCGCGCGACGCGATCGGCGTAGATGGCACGGGTGAAAGAGTCGTCGGTGGTGCCTCGCAAGCTGCGAAACTCGCGCTGCAGGCTGGCCGCCCCCGCGGCGAGCCGGCGGCGGGCATCGCCGTTGGCCACGAACTGGGCCTGGCGGGCGAACTCGTTCGCAAGCCGTGCGGCATACGCGGCAGTCCCCCCGCTCGCGGTGATGACGACGAGGTTGGTTCGAGCTTCGACGTTCGAGACGACCGAGGCCTGGAGGGACTCGACCGACTGCTCGCTGGCGAGCGCGCGCTTGACGCGCAGCGCGACCGGGCGTTGCGTCGCCGTGCGGGCGCTGGCGGCGGCGATCTGGTCAGGCCCCTCCACCGGTGAGGCCGCGGTTCCCAGGAGGGTGGAGTCCTGGCTGATGTCCCGGGCCGAAAGCGAAGCCTCGGCTTCGTAGACGGGGTCTTCACGCACGGCCCGGGCCACCGCCGCCGCGGCGAACACGACGGTGACGAGAACGATGAGCACGCGATGCGCGCGAACCACGCGCAGGTAGTCCCTCAGCGTTACGTATCTAGGCGCGTCGCTCACGTTCTCCGATGGCGGCATCTGCGGCCTCCTGCCGCTCGCGACGACTCCCCGCTTTCCCTTCCGTGCGGGATTCATGGCTGGGCTGCCAGCGCCAAGGTAGCAAACTCATGTTTCCTGCAATCCGCGTTGCTTCCGGGCCGGCCGGCGCGAGCGCCGCCCGTACGGATACAGCGTCGCGGCCAGGATCAGCGCCGCCCCGGTGAAGGCCGGCATCTGCCAGTCCCAGTCCACCCAGGAGTGGGCGAACCACACCGCGCACGCCGCGCCCGCCGCGGCCGCCTGCGAGCGCGCAAGGCCGCCCGGGCGCATGCGAGCGCGAACCGCCGCGGCGATCAGGGAGCCGACGAAGAGCAGCAGCAGCCCCGCGCCGACCAGGCCAAGGCCGCCGAGCGTCTCCAGGTAGAGCGAGTGCGCGTTGCGCACCTTCTCGGGCACCTCTCGGGTGCGCATGAAGCGGTACTCGAAGGCACCCGCGCCGTCGCCGATCAGCGGGCGCGCCTCGAAGCCGTCGACCGCCACCCGGTAGAGGTCCGAGCGGGTACCGCGCGAGGAGGTCAGCCTCGCGCTGCCGCTCTCGCTGAACGTGGTGGGTCGCAGGAAGTCCCTCCACTGGCGCCCGACCCAGCGGTCGCCCGACTGGAGCGCGTTCGCGGCACGGCCCTCGACGGCCGATGCCTTCACCGCGTACAGGCCGACCGTCGCCAGCGCGGCGATCGCCAGCGTGCCGACGACCAGGGGCCGGAAGACTCGTCGCAGCGCCTGCATGAGGTTCTCCGACGCCCGGCCGGCCGCGATCACCGCCTGGACGACGACGACCAGGGCGACCAGCACCAGCAGCTGGGGGACAAACCGGTGTCCTGACGCGAGCTGGCCGGCACCGGCTGACGGGTCGTCGACCAGGGCGGGATAGGAGTGGAGCCGGACGATCGCCGAGACCGTCGCCGGCACCACGACGGCCGCGGTCACGAGCAGCGAACCGCGGTGCGCCCCGAGCGCGACGAGAGCCACGAGCCCGACCAGCATCGCCAGCCACGCACCACGCGAGAGGCTCAGGTACATGCCGGTCGCAAACAGCACCACGGCACCCGCCGCGAGGGCCCGCAGCACGACGGCCGAGCGCGGGTCGGCGGCCAGCCCCAGCGCCAGCACGCCGCCGAAGGCGGCCAGCGCGCCGTAGACGTTCCAGTAGCCGAGCGGATAGCCGAGGCGATAACGCGACAGCTCGTCGCTCGCCGCCGCCGCCGGCGTCCCCAGCACGTCTGGATAGAACCGGCTGATCAGGCCTGCGACGACCACCACCAGGGCCGCCACGAGGACGGCCCACATGAGATGGGGCGCCAGGCGCCCGGACCCGGCCGCGATCAGCGCGAGCCCGAACAACCCCACGTACACGAGGGTCCGCTGCATCTCGGCGAGCGCGGCGTCCGGCGCGCTGGACCAGCGCGACGACAGACCGGTCCACACCGCGAGGGCCGCCAGGGCTCCGAAGGCGAGCAGGGCGTGGGTGCTGAACTCGTAATGCGGCGGGCGCACGATGAGCAGGAGCCCGAGGACCCCGAACGCCACCGCGCCTGCGGTGAGGTAGGAGGGCGGGAAGTATCCTCCGGCACGCCATGCCAGCGCCAGGACGATCCCGACGGCCGTGGCGCCGGCCACGAGCGAGGGCCAGGCCCGAGGCAGGGTCTCCATCGCCCTGGCGGTCCATGCGCGAGAGAGCGGGCGCGTCGTGCGAGCTCGGCTAACCGCCATGGCCGCGGGAGCGGTCTGCCTGCTGAGCGCTCTCTACCTGGCCGCCAACGATCGCGACGCGAATCGTGTCCGCGACGCGGACCGGCTTGGAGCGGCGGGCGATTACGCCGGTGCGCTGCGCGTCGCGCGCAAGGTTTCCGCCCCGCCGCAGGACGCCAGGGCGCTCGTGATCCAGGCGTACGCCCTGCAGGCGCTGGGACGGCGTGCTCAGGCCAGCCGCGCGTTCGCGCGAGCGGTCGCGCGCGATCCCAACAACTGGGTCATTCATCGCGATTGGGCGATCGTACTCGCGCAGCTGGGGCGCCGGGCACAGGCGGGGAACGAGATGAGCCGGGCGCTTGCGCTGAACCCGCGCATGTCCCTGCCCGCGGGCTTCGTCGCGCCTGCGAGGTCAGCCAAGCGGGCGGGCTAGCACTGCGCGCCGGCGGACGCGGGCTCCGGCGCGCAGGAGCGCCCCGGCCGCCACCAGCCCGACGCCGATGAGGACGACCAGGAGCAGGTCGACGCCGGTGAACGGCAGCGACCGGCCGCCGTTCAGCTTGCCGGTCGACTCGGCCGCCGCGCCGGCCACGCCCTGGCGGTTGCTCTGCGGCTGCGCAACAACCTGCGTGCGCTCGGTCCCCAAAACAGCCCCCGCGGGCGGCGTGTTCGTCTCCGTGGCGCCCAACACGGCCCCGGCGGGCGGCGTGGGCGTCCCGTACTGGGCCGCGACGGCCTGGCGGTAATCGGTGAACGGACTCGCCAGCTTCACGCCGTCCGCGGCCGAAGCGGCGGAGGGCCCGAGCAATGCGAGCGAAAGCGCGATCAGGGCGGACTTGGAGAGCTGACGCAAGCGGAGTTCCTTTCCGGACGGGTCTCGTCATTCACCGCTGAGCATGCGAAAGATACACGTTCAGGCGACCGACCACCAGCCTGGATCGACGGGCAGCGCCACTGCGGCGCCGGCGGATCGCCGTGTCTACTTCAGCCGGAAGGCGCGGATCCGGTCCTCGTACTGCTCGGCGTCGCGTGCGTAGACGCCGAAGGCGAGGCCCTGGATGATGCTCAGCAGCGCGACGTGCGAGCGCACGAAGGCCGGTGTGTTCGAGGAGTAGTAGAGCGTGATCTGGGCGAGCTTGGCCACCTCGGAGAGCGTCGCGTCGGTGATCGCCACCGTCGGCGCCTTGCGGTGACGCGCGAGCTTCATGGTCCGCAGCACCAGGGGATGCGGTCGGCCGGCCGAGAGCCCGATGACCAGGGTGCCCTCGTCGATCCGGCTCAGCCGGCCCAGTGCCTCCTGGGAGGGGCTGGCCACCAGCTCGGCGCGCATGTCGAGCAGCATCAGGAGATGGCGCATGTACGAGGCGAAGAAGGCCATCTGGTCGGTGCCGGCGATCAGCACCCGCTCGGAGCCCACCAGCGCGTCGATCGCGGACTCGACGTCCGAGCGCGAGACCCGGCGGGCCGTGTCCTCGACGTTGACGTGGTCGGCGGCCAGCGCGGACTCGTATTCGTTCTGGTCGAGCGAGAAGAGCGGCGAGGTTGCCTCCGCCGGCGATCCGCTCGGGGGCCTGCGGCGGTACTCGTCGCGCGCGGCCTGCTGGAGCTCGGGGAAGCCCTCGAACCCCAGCGCCTGAGAGAAGCGCACCACGGTGGAGGAGGACGTGCTGGCGCGGCGGGCGAGCGCCTCGGCCGTCTGGAAAGCCGCTTCGTCGAGATGGTCGACGATGTACTGAGCCACGTCCTTCTGCGAGCGCGAGAAGTCCTCGAAGCGGTCGCGGATGTAGGCCGAGAGGCTCTGATGGCCGTTCATCCCGGCCGGAACCGGGATCGTGCTGGCGACGCGCTTCATGGCGAGCCACTCTTTCGACCCGGCCACCCGCGTTCCTCCCGGGCGCGCCGTACGGTCGCGCAGCTGCGGGCGCTCAGCGACGCTGCGCGAGGACCGCCGTCAGCTTGCTCGCCGCGGACAGCGCCTGGCCGACGACCTGATCCATATTGAGGTACTGATAGCGCGCGAGCCGCCCGACGAAGGTGGTGTCGGGCCGCTCCAGCGCCAGCGCCTCGTAGCGCCGGTAGAGCGCGCGCGTCTCGTCGGTGGGGATCGGGTAGTAGGGGTCGCCCTCGGAGCGCGGGTACTCGACGGCGACGGTGGAGGAGTCGTGGCGCTCCTGGCCCGTCATCCAGCGGAACTCCGTCGTGCGCGTGTAGGGAACGTCCTCGCTGGGCTCGTTGATGCTGGTCGCCGGCTGCACGTAGCCCCCGTCGGGCGTGGGGGTGTTTCGCAGCTCGAACTCGAGCGACCGGTAGGGCAGCGCTCCGAAGCGGTATTCGAAGAACGCGTCCACCGGCCCCGTGTAGACGAGGTGGTCGTGCTCGACCTCGTCCTTCACGTCGTCATAGCTGGTTTCCAGCTGGACGTGAACCAGCGGGTGGTCCAGGATCCGGCGGAACATCGCGGTGTAGCCGTCTGCCGGCATCTTCTGGAAGGGGTCGGTGAAGTAGCGGTCGTCCTCGTTCGTCCGGATCGGGATCCGGGCACACACCGAGGAGTGCAGCTCCGAGGGATCGCGCTCCCACTGCTTGCGGGTATACCCCCGGAAGAACTTCTCGTAGAGGTCGCGGCCGACCTTGGCCACCACCACGTCCTCGCTGGTGCGGATGTAGTCGATCGGCTCGGCACGCTCCTCGAGGAAGCGCTCCATCTCCTCCTCGCTGCTCAGGCTCAGCCCGTAGAGCCGGTTGACCGTGGTGCGGTTGATCGGCATCGGCAGGTACTGGCCGTCCACGTTCGCGAGCACCCGATGCTCGTACGGCCGCCACTCGGTGAACCGCGAGAGGTATTCGACGGCCTTCTCCGACTTGGTGTGGAAGATGTGCGGGCCGTAGCGATGGACGAGCACGCCATGCTCGTCGTGGTAGTCGAACGCGTTTCCCGCGATGTGGTCACGGCGATCGATCACCAGGACGCGCTGACCGAGCTGCGACGCCAGGCGCTCGGCCATGATCGAGCCGGCGTAGCCGGCGCCGACGACGAGGCTGTCGTAGCTGTCGTTCACCGAGTCGCTGAGGCTAGAGGCTCGTCCCACGCAACGCGGTGCCCGCCGGCGATAAGCGCCACCGCCTACCCTGACCTCCGTGAGGGAACTGCCCGCGGGCGTTGTCCGCGAGCGCGAGGCCCGAACGGCCTCCGCCGCCTGATGTCAGTGCTGGGGATTCGCACCCGCGCCTCGCGCTTCCGCTATGGCCTCGACTACGGCCGAATGGTCCGCGAGCGATCTCGATTCGCTGCGAACGAGGCCCTGAACCGATGGAAGACCGCCAGCTACCGGCTCCGTGATGGGGGCATGGCCATCGTCCTGCGCCACCACCCGTCGCCCGAGGGCACGCCGAGCATCGATACGTGGACGCTGAGAGAGATCTTCCGTGATGGTGCGTATCGCGTTCCACCCGAGGTCGAGTTGCCCGCGGCACCGAGGATCGTGGACCTGGGCGCCAACATCGGGCTCTTCACCGTCTTCATGCTCAGGAGTTATCCCGCTGCCCAGATCACGGCATTCGAGCCTGACCCCGACAACGCCCGGCTCCTCCGCGAGACGGTGCGGCGCAACGGATGCACCGACGGCTTCGTTCTGCACGAGGTGTGCGCGATGCCGGCGGATGGACTGGTCAGGTTCTCATCCGGCGGTCACCAGTTCTCGCGCATCTCCGACGGCGACGAAGAAGAGATAGTTCAGCTCCCCGGCGTGGACGTGTTTCCTTTTCTCGAGGAAGTGGACCTGTTGAAGATGGACGTCGAGGGCGCCGAGTGGGCGCTGCTCGCAGACCAACGCTTCGGGGCCGCCCGGAACATCGTGATGGAGTACCACCCGATGCTCTGTCCAAGCCCCGACCCTCGGGCGCTTCTGGGGCGGCTCCTCGAGGATCGCGGGTACCGGATCGTCGTGGATGATGAGCCGATGGTGTGGGCCGTGCACGATCGGCTCGGCGAGCAGGGGGCAGGTCAGGCTTGAGTGCTCCCAGAGCGACGCTCCTCCGCGACCTGTCGCAGCATCGCCACGTAGCGATCGCTGAGGACATCCCAGGAGAAGCGCTCGTACGCCGAAGCGTGCCGACGTCGACGCGCATCGACTGAGAACTCCGCGGCCTGGAGGCCGCCGAACCACGCTGCCACGGCGCCGGTTTCGCGGAGATCGGCGGTGTCCCCTTCGTCGCCGAGGACCCAGTCGATGACCGGGTAGCGGTGCCCGAGGCAGGGCAGCCCGTGGGACTGCGCCTCCACGAGCACCCGCCCGAAGCCCTCCCACAACGACGCGAGTACGAATACGTCGCTGACCCGGTAGTAATCGCCCATGGCCTCCGGCCGAACCATCCGGATGTCATGGTTGTCAGCGCCGAGTCGCTTCAAGGCGAGCATCCGGATCCGAGAGCTCTCGGGTTCCTCTTGACCCACGAGGAGGACATACGGACGCGGGGCCGGCATGGACGCGATCTCCTCGATCACGTAGTCCATGCGTTTGTGGCTGATGTTGATTGCACCAACGGTGAGGACAATCCACCGATCGGTGGGCAGACCCAAGCGCTCCCGCAAGCTCTCGCGCTCTGCGCCTTCGAGCAGCGGGGGTGACGGCTCCATCGCTACCCCCAGCGGGAGCAGTTCCTGGTTGTTCGCCGGCTCTCCTCGCTCGATCGTGTACTCGATCGCGCCCGGGGCGAGTTGCTGCACGCGATCCAGGTGCCCGTAGCGACCAGGCACGAACGCACCGTTGCAGAAGATGAGTGCGAAGGATTGACGGCCCATCCGTCGCCAAGCGCCGAGTACGCGGCCGACATGCCATTCGCTGAAGTAGACGATGTCCGGCCGGCGTCTAACGAGTAGCGGGATCAGGGCGAAGGCAAACACTACGTGCTCGATAATGAACGGCCGCACCGACAGCCATCGGCCGAGGAGCCGCGCTGCCCGTGTGCGCCTCGTCACGGTCGGGACCACCGTCTCCGCCGGCACGCGGGAGCCGGTGCCCTTCACAAGCTCGATACGCACCTCCGGCCGGTTGCGCAGCGCCTCGAAGCATTCGCGCGCGAAGGTCTCAAAGCCGCGGTGCGCGTGGTCGAGGCCGGAGCAGACGAGCAACACGGTCGGCCTGCTGCGGACGTCGGCTTTGCCAAAACGGTCCGGCACGCTACACGCTGCATGTCCGCGTCGTCTCACGGGCGGTCCGGCGTCCGTCGAGCTAGTACCGCCATGCGGTCCCCAAAGTCCGGGGCGCAGAGCCGGTTGACGACCCGAGCCCCAGCCGCGAGTCTCACGGCAACGTGGGAAAGACCCGGCGAGTAGCCGCCGAGCCGCCGTAGGTAATAGCCAACGCTGAAAGCCTTGGGTGCGGTGGTGATCTCCTCTACGTGCCACCCGTGCCGCTCCAACAGGACCGTGATCGAGTGGCGCGTGAAGTACTGCACATGCGTGGGGATCACCGACCACCACCTCGAGCCCATCACTCGTGCGAGCCGGCTGCCCGCGTCGGGCAGCGTCAGATGGAGGACCCCCTCCACCGAGGAAAGACCGTTGATGTGATCGAGAGCTCGGCCCGGTTCGATGAGATGCTCGATGACGTCTCCCAGTGCGATCGCGTCGAAGCGCCTATCGCCAAGGTCGGCGTGGAACAGGTCTGCCGTCTGCACCGGCAGGTCCAGAACATCGCGCGCGTAAGCGGAAGCGAACCGGCTCGGTTCGACTCCTGCGGTCCGCCAGCCGCGATTTCGCGCCTCTGCCAGCAGGAATCCGACCCAGCAGCCCAGGTCGAGCAGCGAACCGACTTCCTGTCGGCGCTCGATCTGGTCCAGCACACGCCGGGCGGTTTCGCGCTGCCCGGTCTCCTCCTCGACATAGGCGTCTGCCTCCGCCTCACCATACGCAGACGCCAGGAACTCATCGGGCGGGAACCGCGCCAGCTGCATGTGACCACATCGACTGCAGCGAACGATGTCTGCGAGCGCGGTTCCGAATTCATCAGTGGTCGGTATCAGGCCCTGCCGCCCGGCGTACCCCGCTGTCCGCAGATGGGGCTCAAGGCGAGCGGCTCCGCATGCCACACAGCGGCTTGTCACGGAGAAAGCGTCGCCGCGGACTGACTCACCCGATTGTGGCCGCCCTGCTCGCGTGTCCGGGCCGCGAGTCACGCCTCGGCGGAGCCGAAAGCGTCGCGCGTGACCGGTTCCTCCCGGTTCCACTGCTCGAGGAAGGCCGGCGCCAGCCGCTGCCGGTAGTACAAATCGGCTCGTCGCCAGACATGCCGGCCGATCAGCGGCGTGTCGGGACCGATCCAGCGTAGGAGAGCGGCCGTCACGCCTCTCGCGCGTGGCAGTCCGGCAGCGTGGAGGAGGGTGTCGTGGAAGTACGCGGGCATCTCGCGTCGGTGGCTAACCCAGCGGCGCTCTACCGTAGCGATGGCGGACATCCGTTTCCGCCAGTCGTCCATCGTGGTTGGATGCAAATGCTCCGCGTCAGCGCAGCGGTTGTAGAACAGCCGGAAGCCGCGCTGGCTCAGGCGGTAGCCCAGGTCGAGGTCCTCGTACAGGAAGGGAAAACGCTCCTCGTCGAAACCTCCGACTTCCTCGAGCGATTCTCGCGGGAGCGAGATGTTGGCGGTGTAGAAGTCACCCCAGGTGGCCTCCTCACCCCGTATCGCGGGGTAGTTGAACTGATAGCCCCGCTCAAGCCAACGCATGAAGGCCGTCGTCTTGATCTCAGACGCCCAGCGCACGTGCCCGAGCACGCCAATGCGCTCACCACCTCGGCGCGCATGCCACTCGAGATGCTCCGCAAGCAGGCGCGGCGAGGCCAGGATATCGTCGCCGAGGAACATCACGAGCGGGGCCTGCGCGGCCCGCCAGCCGGTGTTGCGCGCGGCCGACACGCCGCGTTCCTCGCGCTGGACGTGTCGAATCCGGAGGGCGCGTTCTCGTACGGCCAGCGCGTCCGCCACGGCCCGTGAGTCGTCGTCGACCGGGTCATCGACCACGATCACCTCGAACGCACCAGCGCCCACAGTCTGGCGCTCCAGCGCCTCAATCGTCCGCGCAAGTGCGTCGTGGCGCCGGTAGGTTGGGATGACGACGGAAATCCGCAGTGTCAACCGACCCATCGGCTTGAGTATAGATCTGGTCTTGCGTTCCAGAGCTGCTGGCGAGCACGTGCGCGGAGCGCAATCAGCGATCGAAGCCGGCCCCGGCTTAGTAAGGTCGTGGCGTGGGAACTCAGGCCCCGAATCTCGAGGGTGTGCTCAACCGTGAGTGGTACCACACGCTCGAGTTGGCCCCCGGAGTGGTTACCCCGGGCTGGTTCGACACGCGCAAGATTGTCTCCGCGCTGCCGCTCCCGGCATCTCTGACCGGCAAGCGCTGTCTCGACGTCGCTACCTTCGATGGCTTCTGGGCATTTGAGATGGAGCGACGAGGGGCGGTCGAGACAATTGCCGTTGACATCCTAGATCCGCTCGCGTGGGATTGGCCGGCGAACAGTCCGTCCGCGGTCATCGAGGCAATGAATCAACGAAAGGAGGGTGGGCGGGGCTTCAAGATCGCGCGTGAAGCTTTCGGATCTTCGGTCGAGCATGTCGAACTGAGTGTGTACGACCTCGATCCCTCGATCGTCGGTGAGTTCGACTTCGTCTACTTGGGCAGCCTGCTGATGCACCTTCGCGACCCAATACGTGCCCTTGAACGGATCCAGACTGTCTGCCGCGGCTCGGTACTCATCGTCGACAATATTAATCTCGGTCTCTCGATCATCCATCCGCGGCGGCCCGTCGCGGCGCTGGACGGTGTCGGTCGACCTTGGTGGTGGAAGATGAATCTGCCCGGCCTGGTCCGTGCAGTCCAGGCGGGAGGCTTCCGACTGGTGCAGCCTCCGAAGTGGATATGGATGCCGCCTGGGCCGGGGCATCCCCGACCTGGATTCAACCGCGACCTGCTCAAGAACGTCGAGGGTCGTGAGTTCCTGATTTCGGCCCTTAAGGGTGATCCTCACGCGGCGATCCTCGCCGAGCCGGCGCATGACTCCTGACCAGCCCGAAAGCAGGCCGTTTCAGTTTCGAGAAGGCCGCATCGCTCCGCTCGCGAAGGGCTCCATCCACCAGACCCGGCGATGACACTCGAGGTAAGCGTCGTGGTGCCGGTACGCGACGGCGCGTCCTCGCTGCCCGCACTGCTGGGCTCACTTGCCTCCCAGGAAATCGACCCGACCCGCTACGAGGTGATCGTCGTCGACAACGCCTCCCGCGACAACAGCGCCGAGGTCGCGCGTTCACACGGGGCCCGCGTGGTGCTGGAGCCGATACCGAACCGTTCGCGCGCGCGGAACGCTGGCGTCAGAGCCGCAAGCGCCGACCTGCTCGCGTTCATTGACGCGGACTGCACGGCGTCGCCGCAGTGGCTGACCGCGCTGCTCCGCTGTCGCGGCACCGCTCCGCTTGTGGCTGGTCCGGTCCAGATCGAGACGCACACGCCTCCGAATACGGTCGAGCGGTTCGAGTCGTCCTGGCGCTTTGTCCAGGAGACGACGGTGGCCCAGGGATGGGCGGCAACCGCGAACCTCATGGTCGAGCGCCGCGCCTTCGAAGCGGTTGGCGGCTTCGACCCGGAGTACCGCCACATCGCCGAGGACGCGGACTTCTGCCTACGGGCCGGTCGTGCCGGCTACGAGCTCGGTTACTGCAAGGCGGCCGTGGTGTGCCACGGCGCGGAGCAGAAGCTGTGCCCGGTAATCCGGCGCGCATTCTTCCACGGCTACTCGGCCGCCCAGGCGTTGCGCCGGGTCGGCGTGGGATACATCGCGTGGCGCCACCCGCGGCCCCTGCTCTCGCCGCGCCTCGCGCTCGCGTTTCATAGCGTTCCAGCCGACTCGCTGCCGAAGCGGGAGCGCACCAAGCAGGGGATGCTCGCGATGGTGACCTACGCGAGCCGCGTGGCGGGGTCGGTCTGGGCCTCGCTGCGGCGGGCCCGCTGACGCAGGTAACCGACGGCCTCGCGCAGCAGCGCGCGCTCGCTGATCCAGGTCGTGGCGGCCACGAGCGCCAGGTATGCAGCCGCCTCGAGTACCAGTCGCAGCGCAGAGCCGCCGCCGATCAGCGCACGCCCGGCGAGGATCGCGGCGGCAGCGGGGACTGTGGGTCCGATCGAACGCACCACGTGACTGACCATGCGCGCTGCGGGAAACAGCTTCACGAGATAGACCATCCGGACCGCCAGGCTGGCCGCCGTGCCGGCGCCAATGCCGATCGCGAAACCTGGCAGCCCGTGGGCGAGCAGCATCGGCACGCCGACACCGATCACTGCCACCAGCGAAGCCACGCTCGCGACGGCGAGCACGCGCGTCTCACCACGCGCCCGGGCAAACGCGCTCCAGTTGAAGCCGATCTGATCGACCCCCGCGCTGACGCCGAGAATTTGGACCAGCGGCACCGCCAGCTCCCACTTCTCGCCCAGCACGAGCGGCACGGCTTGAGGCGCGAACAGCGCCGCGGCGACTCCGAGCGGGAACCCCCAGAGAATGGCGAGCCGGTTCGACTTCGAGAAGGACTCGAACAGCAGGTCCCTGCGATCCTTGACCGCGCAGATCGCCGGGTAGAGGGCCTGGGTGACGATGTCGTCCACACGCCTCGTGTACTGGGTGATCTGCGATGCGAGCGTGATGGCCCCCACTGCCGCGGTGCCGAGCGACCGGGCCGCCATCGTGATCGGCACCTGGAACATCAGCACGCCGCTCGCGGACCCGAGGAGCAGCGGCCACGAGAACGTCGCGTACTCGCGCATCGCGCCGGGCTCGTAGCGAAAGCGCAGCTTGTATGGCGACCAGAGCAGCGCCATCGTGGTCGCTGCCACCGAACCCGCCAGCGTGCCTATCACCAGCGACCAGAAGCCGGCGCCGGCGAGCGCAAGCGTCACCGTGACCACGAAGGTCACCACCGGGTTGAAGCTCTGAAGGAGCCGCTGCTTGACGAAGTCCATCCGGCGGTAGAAGACCCAAATCGGCGTCTGCAGAGCGATCAACGGCATCGCGATCGCGAGGAGAAGGCCGGGGACGAGGATCCGCGGCTCGTCATAGAGCGCCGAGAACAGCGGAATTGCAATGAGCGCAATCACTGTGAACAGGCCGCAGAGCATCGACTGCAGGGTGAACGCAATCTCGAACGCAGCCTGCTGGTTGGGATGGTCCTGCTGGATGTACTTGTCGTCGAGCCCCACGGCCGCGAGCGCGAACAGGGTTCCGAAGCTGATCGCCAGCAGCCCCCACAGCCCGTACTCCCCGGCGCCCAGCAGGCCGGCGAGGAGCAGTCCCTGGACAATCGAGAGGCTGTTGATGCTCACCAGGTAAAGCGCGTTGACGATCGTCCCCGTCGCGACGCGGCCGCGTAGCCCGTCGCCACCAATCTCGGCGCGGCGGCGGAGCATCGCGTCGTCGGGGCCCGGTGCCATGGCTAATTCGTCGGGACGGATCTCGGGCACGTCTGCGATGGTAGGGAGCGGCGGACGAGTGTTACCTTGCCACGCGTGAGTGGCGTCGAGTCCGAGCGCTATTGGGACGACCGGGCGCGCGAGAACGCCCTGTACTTCGTCGACAACGA
>Ga0208612_1000080_pt1 | contig 61989 bp, 60 predicted proteins | sample AntDryMetagUQ889_FD_188089 | JGI IMG/M metagenome (GOLD analysis project Ga0208612, IMG submission 188089) | Polar desert microbial communities from Antarctic Dry Valleys - UQ889 (SPAdes) | ecosystem: Environmental > Terrestrial > Soil > Desert | place: Antarctic Dry Valleys | collected 2008-12-31 | reverse complement strand
CACGGGCCGCTTGAGCCCCGGCCGCGAGCGCAGCCCGAACCGAATCGCCAGCGACGCTGCCACAAACCAGGCAGCCCCGAACGCGATCGAGCTGTCGTAGCCCGGCGCGACGACGCCGGCGAAGAACCAGAGGCCGGCCAAGAGCACGACGACCGTGACGGGAATGGCAAGCGCCTTGAGCCAGAGCGGCGATGCGGCCGGGAGTGAGACGTCCATCGTCGGTTCCTTTCGTTGGTCGTGCCTAGCGCCCTGTCCAGAGCGCGGTGTCGGGATGGAACTGACTCCAGGCGAACCAGAACGCCTGGTGCGCGGGCAGCTCCTCGCCGCCGCTCGACCTGGCGCGCAGGCCGCCGCCGTCGGCGAAGAGCTCGACGCCGGCGAGCGCGACCCCGTCGCCGGCTGACAGTGCAGCACGCGCCCGATCCGCACGGAAGGCCACGGGACGGCCTTCGGGGCCGATCACGCCGACGACCTCGACCTGCACGGGCAGCCGCGGGTCGGCGTCGCCGATGGGAAAAATCGGCCCGTTGTCGTCGCGCCCCTGGAGCGGGTCGTCGTCGTACGTGCGTCCGATCCCGCCGTCCCGGGCGACGATCCTCGTCTCGGGATGGGCGCGCTTCCAGGTTCCCCACGTACTCGAGACGACGGTCACCTGCTCGAGGACGACGCCCGCAGCCTGCAGCGGACCCGAGAGCGCCCGGCCGGTGAAGGTGTCGAACACCGAACGGCTCCGCAGGTCATACATCACCTTATTCGAGCGTGAGAGCAACCCCGAGGTACGCAGGACGGGCGGCTCGACGCCCCGAGGAACCGAGTCCAGCAGATACGCCTGCGCCGAACGGCAGAGGGTGCAGTAGGGGATCCCGAGGCGCCGGCCGCCGATCGTGACGTTGACGAGCTCGTGCACCTCCATGATGTTCTTCGGAAAGGCGACCGCCTCGTTTCCGACGACGACGCCGAAGACGATCCGATCGTCTGGATACCAGTCGCCACCGTCTGCCTCCGTCAGGGCGGGATCGTCCAGCGCCGGGATACACCCGCGCACGCACGGGTCGGGGTCGCCGAGGCGGCGGTCGTCGATCAGGACGCCGCCCCACGCAAGGAGCCGCCAGTCGATGTCCGCGTCCGCGTCGGCGAAGAACGGCTTCCAGCCGGACTCCAGCGCAACGTACAGCTGCGCCTTGCGCTCGCGATACCTCGGCGGGGCGGGCAGCTCCCAGGCGATCAGGTGGTCCGTCACGGCTCGCCACGCCCCCTCTGAGAACAGCGGATCCCGGCGCACGTCGACCCCTGTCAGGGTCCGAAACGCGGAGACGAGCTGACGCTCCTCGAGGCCGCCCTGGTAGAAGCGCAGGAGGTCGGACACGAGCCAGCCGAGCCGGGCGTCGTGCGAGTCGGCGATCACGTTCAGCGCCTCGGGATCGAGGATGCCGACCGCCGCCGCGGGCAGAAGGCGCGAGAGCGCGTCGACGACCCGGCGCTCGAGCGGCTCATCGACGACGATCGGCGCGTCCGGAAAGGAATACGTCGGCACCGTGGTTGCCGGGGCTCGCGCTTCCCGCTCCTCGTCCCCGGCGCAGCCGCAGGCGAGCAGCAGCAGCGTCGCGACGAACGCACCGAGAGCGAGCTTCATCGTGCCGCGACCATAGCCTCGCCGCCGTCGGCCGTGATCGACGGCGCGCGAAGTTTAACCATCGCGTAAGGGCGCCGAAAGACGGACGCAAGACCCGCCTCGTACGGTCGAGTTCCACATCAACGAGGAGGCGTAGATGCGCAAGCTCATCCTGCTCGGACTCATCGTCATGGCCACCACCGCCCTCGCCGTCGGGCCGGCAGCGGCGGACGACGAAAAGCGCGACGACGACGCCGCAAAGACATGGCGCGTCACGATCACGAACCTGACTCCGCCCGGACCGGGCGCACCAGGCTCGCAGCCCCTGTCACCGCCCCTGTTCGTCGTCCACTCCAGGCAGGCGGACGTCTGGAGCGTCGGCGAGATCGCGAGCCACGGCGTCGCCGCGATCGCCGAGGACGCCAACAACGCGCCGCTCGAATCGGCGCTGCCCATGCTCCCGGGCGTGAAGACGGTGCACACCGGCACCGGCGGGCCGATCCCGTCCGGGGTGACGCGCTCGTTCACCGTCGAGACCTCCGGCAGGTTCAACCGGCTCTCGGTCGTGACGATGCTCGTCAACACCAACGACGCCTTCACCGGCCTCGACTCGCTTCGCCTGCGCGGCCACGGCTCATCACACGAGACGATGGCCTACGACGCCGGCAGCGAGCGCAACAACGAGCTCAAGTCGCACATTCCCGGACCATGCTGCGGCAACGCGTTCGTGCGCGACCCCGAGGGAGCGCTCATCGCCCCGCACGAGGGCATCACCGGCCGCGGCCAGCTCAGCCAGGCATACGACTGGGACGGCGCGGCCGCTCGCATCACCATCGAGCGGGTCTCCTAGCGTCTGGAGAGCGGCGGGCGAGGGAGACGTCCCTCGCCCGCCTACGCGTGGTGGAGCCGCCTGACTGCGTGCGCCTGCAGGAGCGTCGCGACTGCCGAGCTCGAGTTCGCGGCCGAGAGCCGCCCGCCGTGGGTTCAGCCGGCTGCGCGAGCGAGGGGCGCGAGCGTCCCCGCCCGACCGAGCAGGTAGTCGACCAGGTCGACGAACGGGTCGAAGCCGATCACCTCGGGCGCGTTCGCGACGAAGTTCGAGAGCGCGTTCACGTCGTAGAAGTAGGGCCGGCCGTCCCGCTCGTTCACGAGGTACTCGACCCCGCCGAGCTCCATCCCGGCCCCGGTCACGATCCGCTTCGCGTTCTCGATCACCTCGCGCGGCGGGTCGTAGCGCTCGATCGGCAGGCCGCGGCCGGAGACGCCGTCGGCGATACACCCAGGAGAGGGACGGCGTTGGTCGCCCGAACTCCTGGAACGCTCTATGCACGCGGCTCTGCTGTTGTTGGCGCCCGTCAACCGCGATGTCCTGCGGAAGAAGGTGCTGATCGGCTTCTACAAGAACCGCACGGTCAATTACTTCGACTACGGCCGGATCAAGCTCCGCCCGGGCAACAAGCTCGCGCCGATCTGGGTCTTCTACTTACGGAGGCAGCAAGCCTCGAGGGCTGCAAGGAGGAGGTCGATCGATCGCCGACGCAGGCCCGCCGCGTCAGCCACCTCCCTCGCGACCCAGCGGACCGTTGTCTGGTGAGACGAAATTCTGTGGCCCACTCGTGGCCCACACGTCGGTTGGACGATTGGCTCAACCATGCGGAGCGGGGGTAGCCTAGAGGCGAAAAATACCTGCAAATGAGGCGTTTCGAGACGTTCGTCGTTGAGCGTCGTTGTGCCCGAACCGACCTGATCGGCGGAGCCGACCGCCGGCATCTCGCCGCCGCCGCTCTGGTCCCGCACGGGTAGGTCAGCCGCGAGCCGGACAATAAAAGTGCTGCAAAACAGCATGTTCTGTCGCAGGTTCAGGTGCTAGGCGAGCCACCCGTCCTCGGTCATCCCGCGCATGATCCCGCACGCGCACGACCGTTCGGCATCCACAGTCTCGTCTTGGTGGTGCCTCGTTCGACGCGGAGCAGAAGGCGGCGGTGAGCGAGGCGGCGGCGAGTCGCCGGCGGCGTCTTACTCGCGGCTGCCCGGTAGGGTCGGATGGTCGGTCGGATAGACACCGACCGCGAATCCATACACGGTCTCGCCCGCCCGCGGAAGCCGGTCGAACTCGGCCACCAGCTCCGCCATCCGCTCCCAGAACTCCGACACCTGCGCCTCCGAGATGCGGGCGTGCCGGATGAAACCCCACAGCTTCCCGTCCCCGTACGCGGCAACCGACTCCCGGGCGGCGACCTCGAAGTCGTTGAAGTCCCGAGGCAGGTCGTCGCCGTCCGGGCTCCGCTCGACCGCGACGTAGAACATCCGTGCCGTGCGGCCGTAGAACCGCTCCTCGATCGCCCGCACCCGCCGCGTCCTCACCACCCGCACCAGTCCCGCCTCGGTGAGCACCTTGACGTGGTGGGCGACCGTGCTCTTCGGCCGCTCGACCGCTACCGCCAGCTCGGTCACCGTCGCCGCCCGCTCGTGGAGCAGGCCCAGAATCGTGGTGCGGAGGGGATGGCCGATCGCCTTCACCTGGGAGGGCCTGGTGAGCGCGATCCGGTCGGCAAGGTCGTAGTCCGGGGTAGACAACTTGCCAGCCATGGGCGAATAGACTAGCATTGCAGAATGTTTGAAATTTATGGATCAATGACCCAGGAGGATCGGGGATGACCGAGGTTGTGCTGTACCACCACGTCCAGGGGCTGACCGAGGGAGTGCGGTCGTTCGCCGACGAGCTGCGGCAGGCGGGGCATACCGTGCACACGCCCGACCTGTTCGACGGGCGCACGTTCGACACGATCGAGGAAGGCATGGCCTTCGCGCGCGAAGCGGGCTTCGGCGCGCTAGCCGACCGCGGGCTGGCCGCGGCCGAAGGGATCCGCCCCGAGGCCGTCTACGCCGGCTTCTCCTTCGGGGTCATGGCCGCCCAGCAGCTCGCGCAGACCCGGCCCGGCGCCCGCGGCGCCTTGCTCATGTACTCGTGTCTCCCGGTCTCGGAGTACGGGGACGCGTGGCCCGAGGGCGTCCCAGTGCAGGTACACGGCAAGGACGCCGACCCGTTCTTCGCCGAAGACCTCGAGGCCGCGCAGGCCCTCGTCGACTCAACCGACCGAGCCGAACTGTTCCTCTACCCGGGGGAAGAGCACCTCTTCGCCGACTCCTCGCTCCCGGCGTACGACGCCGCCGCTACTGCATTGCTCACCGAGCGCGTGCTGGCGTTCCTCGACACGGTCCAGGCCGACAAGGAGAACTGAAAGACCTCCAGCGGCCGCGCACTCGTTCACAATGCCACCGTCCCGTCACTTGGTGCTGCCCTGGTTCGACACCGTCGCGCTCGCGCCGGTCGAACAGATCCTCGACATCCTCCGCGACGCCGGGTTCAGTCCCCACGAGGCGCTCCAGAGCTTCCGGACACTTTCGAGCTACGCATTCGGATACGCGCTCACGGAGGTGGTCGGCTTTGCGCTGGAGCCGAGCGCGGACGGAACCGCTGCCCGCTTCGATGTGCGCACGGTCGATCCCGAGCGCTTCCCGCGCATGCGCGAGGTCGCGCCACACGTCGTCGCCTGCGATCACGACGCCGAGTTCGAGACGGGGCTCGACATCATCATCCTGGCCGGTCTGGCGGCGACTTCCGAGAGCCGGCGCAGGTAGGCGAAACGCGACGACGCATCAGCTGCCTCCCATCTCGCTCGCGACTCTCAGATCGTGGATCAGGTTCTCGTCCGTGAGATCGACGCCCGCGTGCAGGGTCGAGACCCAGACGCCGCTCGCGTCGTAGATCCGCACCGGCGCCGAATGCGTGCTGTCGGTGCCGGACTCGAGCGATGAGAGGATCTGGAACTTGCCCCAGATCCGTTTGATCGCCGGGATCGGGCTCGTCAGGTATCGCAGTTCTCCCTCAGCGCGGGTGCGCCGAAGGAAGTTCCGAACCGCCGCGCTCGTGTCTTCTTCGGGGTCGGTTGAGATCGCGACCGCCGTCACCTTCGCCCGCAGATCGGGATCCATCCGGACGAAGGTCTGCGCGACCTGGGCCGCGATCACCGGGCAGGTCTCCTCGCATTGAGCATCGAGGAAGGTCAGGAGCACGACCCCTCCCAACAAACTGTCGCTTGTCACCTCCTTGCCTTCGTAGTCCTGGAGGGCGAAGTCCGGCATGACGATCCGTGCGGGCGGCTCGCTTCCGCGGTAGGCGCCCTGGTCTACGCCGGAGGGCTCTGCGTCGAGGCGCGTGTAGAGGAACGCGAGCACCACCAGCAGCCCAACGCCGGTGAAACCGAGGGCAATGATGGCTTTCATGACGCGTCCTTCAGGGCGGCACGGATACCGACTTCAAGGTCGTCTTTCGAGACGGCTCCGATCGAATGGAATGCCGCTCTACCGTTCCGGTCAAGATAGAAGGTCTCCGGGACGCCGGTGATCCCGTAGGCGGAATGGGTTTTCGAGGTGCCATCGCGCACCGACACATAGGGAGCATCGACATCGTCCATGAACCTCCTGGCGTCACGCGTGAAGTCCTGGATGTCGATCCCGAGGAAGACGACCCGCCCGCGGTAGCGCCTCGCGGCGGCGGCTAGGTCGGGGGCTTCCTCCTTGCAGGGGATACACCAGGACGCCCAGAAGTTCAGGACGACCGGGTAGCCGCGCAGCTCGCGAAGAGCGACCGTCCCGTCCGTGAGCGCCCGCAGCGCTTCCGGCGGCCAGGTCTCGTCGCGCTCCCAGATCACAGGAAGCGCAAAGTCCGGCGCGACCGGCCGCTCACCTGCGCGAATGGCCGCGACGAATCCGCCACCCGCGTCTCCCCGCGCGACCCGCCAGGCGAGAAGCCCGAGGAGCCCGATCACCACCGCGATCGCGACGACCTGTCCGACGTGCTTCGGGCGGAGCCGACGCGGCCCCGCCCGATCGGTCTCTGCACCATCGGCGGGAGCCTCACTCATCGACGCTCTTCTTCTTGCCGCGGGCCATCCAGAGCATCATCACGCCCATTCCGACCGGACACGCGAGCGCAAGAAACGGAAGCAAAGTTCCTATCTAGGTCACCTCCTCGGTGACCTGCCGCCAGGTGAGCCCGGCATCGATCGAGCGGAAGAGCGTCCGATCGAGGCTGACGACGTACGCGGTCGTGGGCTCGCTCTCAGACCAGGCGATCGGTCCTGCACCCTCCGGCAGCCTGAGCACCGGTTCCCACGTTTCTCCCCCATCCCCCGACCTGACGATGCCGGCGTCGTTCCCGAGAACCGACGCGAGCAGCAGCTTCGGGTTGTCGGGTGCCGCAGCGACCGTCATCACCGGCCGATCGAGCGGCGTGCTCCACGTCTTGCCGCGTCGTCGCTCGAGAGCAGCTTCTGCGCCTGCATGTCCGCGGCAAGAATCCGGCCACCGGGCAAGACCTCCAGACCCATCACGCCCGCCCCGACCTCCTTCGTGACCAGGTTGAAGCTGGCGCCATCGTCGTCGGAGCGGTAGAGCCCCGCACCGGCGACGGCGGCCCAGAGTCGGTTCGACTCCGGATCGACCGCGAAGCCATGCACGTCGAGGCTCGGCAGGCCGCTCGGCTGCACGTCCTCCCAGGTGCTACCCCCGTCGCTACTCCGGGCGAGGACGTTGTGGCCCGCGGCCCAGACAGTACTGCTCGACGCGCGGGCAAGGTTCATCGCGTCCTGGTTGGCAAGCTCGGCCTGCGTCCAGCTCCGACCGCCATCGGCCGAGCGGAACAGACCCTGATGCGTGCCGAGCACAAGCTGATCGGGAGCGTTCGGCGCGACCAGAAGCGAGTGGTAGTCACTCGTGTTCGGCAGAGAAGCTGCCGCCGCTGCTCCAGTCGTCTCGTCCCCGGAACCACGGGTGAGCACGATCCCGATACCCGCTAGTGCAATCAGCCCAGCTGCGCCCAGGATCAGCAGCAGTCGGGACGGCCCGGGCTGCGCAGGCTGCTTCCGCTGCTGCGGATGTTGCGGCTTCTTCAAGTCCTTCTTCGCTTTGACAGCAGTCTTCGCCATCAGATTCTCCTTCGGGTCGTAGGGCAAGGTTCGGCCGATCTAGCGGCCGTGTGCCTACGAACTCAGAAGAGGAAGCGCTGCAAAGCCGCTGGTGATGCCCGCCCGCGACCGGCTGCCTGCGGCTGCAGCCGCGGCATCGCGACTAGCAGCGTCGCGAACATGAACGACCATGCGACAGCGACCGTCGGAAGCTGCGCGAGCGCAGTCAAGACCCGCTCGATCGCCCGCATCGGGGTGTCTGTCAGGCAGGCGCAGGCGAGTCCGACGAGCATCAGGACAAGCAGGACGAGCAGGAGGAAGACGATCAGAGGCATGCGCCTCCGTAGGGCGAGGATGCCGGGCATCGCGATCAGCGTAGCCGCCGGGCGTCCCAGTGGAGCGCTACGAGTCGATCTGGAGCAGCTCTCGAAGCCAAAGCTCCTCGCTGGAGTAGCCGGCGTTTGGCGAGCCAGATCGCTCCGAGCGCGACTGCGATCGAACCAGCGTCCGAGAGCATGTGCCCCGCGTCAGCGAGAAGAGCCAGGCCGCCGGTCAGCGGCGTAACCGCGGGCGCCGGTCGCTAGCAGCTCGCGCACGCGCAGCCCTTGCCGCGCCAGCTCTCGCGACCTTCCCGAATCGAGACCGCAGCGATCACGAGAGCGGCGATCGGATCGAGCCACCACCAGCCGAGCAAGGCGTTCCCGAGCAGGCCGAGGAGGACGGCGCCCGCGAGGTAGGCGCAGAGCAGGTTCTGGGTTCCCTCGCCTCGGGTGGCGACGGAGCCGAGCTTGTCGGCGAGGCGACGCTTGGCGACACCGAGAAGCGGCATCCCAATCAAGGAGGACGTAACCAGCGCGATCCCGAGCCAGCTCGTGTCTGCTCGGTCGCCGGTGATGAGCTTGCTGATTGCCTCGTAGCCGACGAGCGGGACAAGCAGGAAGAACTGGATCGCGACGAACTTCTGCGCTCGCGCCTCGGCCCTGTTCGATGTGAGGCGGGCGCCGCTGAACAGCCAGACGATCACGAGACTCGCAAGACCTTCGATGAAGGACTGGATCCCGAACGCCGTCAACGCGATCGATCCGGCGAGCACGCCCGTGACCACCCCGAGCGTTCCTTCCGTGCCCATCCAGAAGAGGCTGAACCAGGAGAGCTGCCGCGCCCGCCTGGCCGCGCGAAGCCACTCGGGCGATCGGACCGGTTGCAGCTGGACGAGCGGCAACTCACGGACGGTGCTCAAGCGGACACCTCGGCACCGACGAATGCTTCGAGAAGCGCAGTCGCCTCGGCGGTCAATGAGCAGAAGACCATCCGCGCCTCGCGCCGGGAAGTAACGAGCCCAGCCTCCCGCAGCGCCCGGAGGTGATGTGACATCAGCGCCTGCGAGCGGCCGAGGATCCAAGCGAGGTCGCAGCCGCATAGCTCCTCTCCGGCTCGGAGCGCCAGGAGGACGCTCAGCCGAGTCGGATCCGCGAGAGCCCGAGCCCGTTCGACCGTCTCGGCTAGTGCCGCCGGGCCGGGGAGTTCGCGGCGCACACGCTCCGCGACATCGAGATCGAGGCAAAGAAGGTCACAGGTGTCTCCAGCTGCCATACCGTCATTCTAACTACGGTTTGAATGGAGCAAGGCGAAACTTCCGCTGAGCCTACGGCTTCAACCTCCACCCACTCCTGATCAGCGCCGTTGCGGCCGCGAAGGCGGCAGCCGCGATTCCGCCAGCGACGATCGAAGCCAGCGCATCGCGCGGGTTCCTGATCCAGTGGCTAAGCGACGTCCATTCGCTGATGCAAGCGGCCGGCGACGACGTCGATTGCATCGCGTACCTGATGGGCAACAACTTGATCGCAGAGCGACGTTCCGGAACCGACCCTCCGGCCCTGCTCTGCGCGCCTTCGAACCGTGATCTGGGAAGACTCTCCGGCTAGCTGCGACGCCCCGCTCGGAGGACTCACAGCATGGTGTAGAAGCACAACACTGTTTCGCTGGTCCGGGCCGGTGAGTTTCAAGCGGGCGCCGATGCGACCGTGACCCTCGCCCAAGCTCTTGGGTCGCGGATCGCAGCCTGAGGTAACCCTACGGCTGGGCGACCACCGTCGCGGGCGGTGCGCCGCGTCTCAGCAGGAACACGGTCGTGACGATGACCCAGACCGGCAGGCCGAGGAGGAGCGCCGCCCAGCCGATCGGTGGGATGACGAGCAGGAGCGCGAGCAGGAGGCTGAACCACGCCCACACCTTGGGGAATATGTGAGTACGCAGGGCCACGATGCCGCTGCCCAGCATCAGCAGGATCGCCGAGAGAGCCGCCGCGATTAGGAACGCTTCGGGAAGCATGCGCATCGCCGCCGCGGCAGCTGCGCTGACCTCCTGCTCCTCCGCGATGGTCGCAGCCGCGATCTCGGGCCCCGGCGTCAACATCATGAACGCCCCCACCGCCGCCGCCCCGACGAAGGCGACGTTGGAGAGCATCCTGCTCCCGCCCTCGGCAGCCGCGAGGCCCTCTCGCAGCACGACCGCGACCACTCCGGCCCACCTCGCCCATCGCTCCGCCCCTTGCATGCTCCCTCCTCGACCCCGAGGTGTTGATAGCCGAATCATTGTTTCGTCCGGACGACGCCAAAGGCGCGCGCCGGAGGACGCTTGGCTCAACGGGAATTGCGACGCCGCACGCGACCGTCACCGCTCCTCGCTCCGCAGACTGCTCTGGCCATGGCGCGTCTCTGCTGCCCAGGCACGCACGCCTGATCATCTCGAGCACCGCTTCGCTCGGGTTCCGAAGGTCTGGGTGCTGGTGGTGACACCGAGAGGGCTGTCCTCGTCGAGCGCGCTGGCGATGTGCTCGTGGAGGAGCCACCCGTCAAAGAACGGTATAGTGCGAATACGTCACCGATCACTGATGTTCTCGCATGATGCGTACGGCTGCCCCCACCCCACTACCGCTCTTCCGCTCGGACGGGCAGGCGCGCCTGCTCACGCACGTGTTCCTCTCCTTCGGCCGCCCGGATGCGCCGCTTGCAGAGGTCGCGCGGGAGCTGGGACTTGATTCGGGCGGCGTCGCGCGCGAGGCGACCCGGCTCGAGGATGCCGGCCTGATTCGTTCGGTTCGCGTCGGGCGGCAGCGCCACTTGCGCCCCAACACAGACTCGCCCTACTACCAGCCGTTGCGTGACCTCCTCGCACGCGCCTACGGGCCCCCGCAGCTGATCGGGCAGACGCTTGCAGAGGTCGAAGGTGTCGAGAGGGCGCTGATCTACGGTTCCTGGGCGGCCCGGTATCACAACAGGCCGGGACCGCCGCCGAACGACATCGACGTCCTTGTGGTCGGGACTCCGCAGCGACGGGCACTCGCCCGAGCCGCACGCGATCTCACCGATCAACTCGGGCTCGAGGTCGACCCGCACGTCGTCTCCCCGGCCGACTACGACGCGGGAAGCAGCGGCTTCCTACGCAGCATCAAGCAGGGGCCGCTGATCGAGCTCGACTTGCAGGCGAGTCGATGAGCCAGGAGGAGCTCGACGAGCTGATTGCCGAGGGCGTGATCGAATCGGTCGCTGCCGACCCCGAGACCGCGCGGGTCGAGCTCGAGCAGGCACGGCTGCACGTCGAGAGCGCCGCCGAGATCGCCGCGCGCGACCCGGTCGCTGCCTTCGCGATCGGCTACGACGCAATTCGCAAAGCGCTATCCGCGCACATGCGCAGCCGCGGCTACCGCGTCACCAAGGGCAAGGGCCATCACGCTCGCACCGGCCGCTACGCCCTCGCTGCGATCGACGACCCACGGCTCCAGGAGCACCTGGAGGCGTTCGACGAGCTCCGGCACCTCCGCAACCAATCCGCATACGACGCCCTCCTCCTCGCCCCCGACGACGTCACCGACGCCCTCGCCCGAGCCGACGCGATCATCAACGCCGTCGACGACGACCTGTAAAGGCCAGAGAGAAGACCTTCGTCCCGCGCACATCCCGCTGCGTTCGCTCTCACGACAACACCCCATCCCCGCCGCAAGATGGCGAACGAAAACGCCCGCTTTTCCGGCGAATTCCCGCCCATCCCCGCCCAGCCCGGAAGCGCCATGACCGCCTGTCACGCCGGAGGTCGCGGGTTCGAGTCCCGTCGCTCCCGCTTTCGGCGCCGCCTTTGCGACGGCGCCGCCGCGTTAGCTCGTCGGCCGTCTTGAAGTAGCGCACAAACGGCTCACGCGGCTTTACGGCGACGATACGCGTCGCGCAGGGTGCATCATGTACTCGCCCAAGTTGAGCGGGTTCGCCGTCGTCCGCCGCCGGGTCGGCTGGTCGCCGCTCACCGGCTGGTAACCGGCGAAGCTTGACTCCAGCACGCCCTCGCCGCCCGTCAGCCCCGGCAGTTGCCGTTGGAGGTCATGGGCCCGCGCCGCGGGCAAGACCGTCTCGATCGTGGAGAGCTTCTCCTGCAGCGACGGCGTCTCGACGGCAGCACCGAGCCTCGCCAAAGCGGGCATGACCGCCCCGATCGTCTCTGCCGGGATCTCGAGGCTGACTCGGACGATTGGCTCACAGACGACCGTCCCCGCCTGTTCGAGTGCACGCATGACGACGATCGGCGTGAGCTTTCGGAAGTCGGCGGCCGTGCTGAGCGGTCCCCGTCGTGATGGAGGGCCGTCGGGGACGCTGTAGGTGCACTCGGTCATCGTCACGATGCAGTCTGTGACCTGCCAACCGAACAGGCCCTCCTGCAGCGTTTGGCGGACGTACCGGCCCATGTGCTCCGTGAAGCTTTCGACCTTCTTGTAGACGTACAGCGGGATTGCGCGACTGTCGACCTGCAGTCGGAACTCGATCCTCGAGCCGGTAGGCGCAGGATCGATGCGCAGCCCGACCGTGGCGAGAAACGGATTCGATTCCGCGTGGAGGATCTCGACGGCCTCGCCGGTGCCGATCGGCCGCTCGATGCAGATCGTCGTCGTCTCGCTGAAGCCGACGTCGAGGCCGAAGTCGCTTGCAAGCGTCGCCTGGATGACCTCCTTCTGGACCTCGCCATACAGCGAGACGGACAGCTCCTGCTGGACGTCGTCCTGCCGGACGTCGATCAGCGGATCCTGCTCGGCGAGCTGGGCGAGCGCGACGCGGAGCGCCCCCCTGTCGTCGGGATTGTGCGGAACGACCACCGTCTCGAGCGTCGGCGGGGCGAAGTGGTGCTGGACGGCCGTCCGCGATCTGCCGACCGCGTCGCCGATCTGGATCTCGCCGAGACCCGAGAGCTTTCCGATCTCACCCGCGGACACCGACGCGTGCGGGACGGCTGAGCCGCGGTCGAAGACGCTGATCGCGGTCACCTTCTCTTCGCCGCCGCGTCCGAAGTGCAGCCGATCGCGTATTCGAACGGTGCCGGAGAACATGCGGACGTAGGCAATCTTGTTACCGGCAGGACCGCGCTCGATCTTGAAGACGGTGCCCGACACGGGGCCGTCGGCGTCTCCTTCGGCCGCAGGCAGCAGCTCCGCGATCCCGGCCATCAGCGAATCCACACCCGCGCCCGTGATCGCCGACCCGAAGAAGACGGGATTGACCAGCGCTTGCCCGGTCTGCGTCGCGAGCTCCTCGCGCAACCGTCGATACGGGATCCCGCCGTCCTCGAGGTACGCCGCCAGGATCGAATCGTCCTGCTCGGCGAGCACCTCGGTCAGCCTCGCCCGGAGGGCGGCGTCGCCGGCGTCCCACGTCGTGAATCGGGCAGCTCGTGTTCCGAGGCCGTCGACGGATCCCATCGCGACGATCGCAGGCGTCAGTCGCTCCGAGATCGCCTCCAGCACGCGCTCGTAACCCGCACCGGTGCGGTCGATCTTGTTCACGAACAGGAGCGTCGGAATGCGCAGCCGCTTGAGCGCCCGCATCAGCAGGCGTGTCTGCGGCTGAACGCCCTCGGCGGCCGAGACCACCAGAACCGCACCGTCGAGGACACTCAGAACCCGTTCAACCTCAGCGATGAAGTCCGGGTGGCCCGGTGTGTCGATCAGGTTGACGGTGACGTCGTCGATGGGAAACGACACGACGGCCGACTTGATCGTTATGCCGCGCTGGCGTTCCAGCGCCAATGAATCGGTCTGGGTGCTGCCGTCATCGACACTGCCGATCTCGTCGATGACACCGGCGGCGTACAGCAGCCGCTCGGTGAGAGTTGTCTTACCGGCGTCTACATGCGCCAAGATCCCCAGGTTCAGCCTTCTGCGAAGCAAGCGTCATACCCTCCGAATAGGTCGAGAAGCCCTTTTCGATGGACATGAACGCTGCGCGCATCTCCGCTCCTTGGTCGATCGGCGCTGTTACCGGGAGTAAAGCATAGGACGCCTGATCACAGGCCCTGGCGAAGTCGGAGTGGCGTGTCCCGAAGCCTTCTCCAACTGTATGACCTACTCGCAGAGGCGACTCGGAAACCGGCGCCGACGTAGAGCCCGCGTGCCACGTCGGTGCCGTAGCCGACCTTCAGGCGGCGTGCCCCTCGCTTCGCCAGCCGATCGATACCCGCGGTGAGCATGGCACGGGCCAGACCCCGCCGCTGGTAGGCATCCTCGACTCGCATCGGCTCCACCAGCCCGACGTGGGTCACGGGGTCGAACCAGAAGAGCGCGTAACCGGCGGCCTGACCGTTGGCAGCCTCGACGGCGAGGTCGAGTGCCGGGTCGTAGAGCGAGCACTGCCGCAGGCGGGCCTCGACCCCTTCGCCGCTCCGTCGCCGCATGGGGTGCGGCCTGGTCGTCTCCTGAGCGCGGTCGACAAGCACGAATCCTTCCGGCAGGGCGGTCACCGCGGGCCGGTCCCGGGCATTCATCCAGGCGATCCCGGATCGGTCGTCGTCGGCCACGAAGCCGGCGCCAGCCAGCAGGCCCAGCAGCTCGAAGTCGTCGTCACGGGCGAGCACTTCGACCGCTTCGAGCCCCAAGGCGTCGATCGCTTCGACGGCGCGCGCCCAGACGGTGGGAAGCGGAACGGTCGGGACACCGGGAACGACGATGGGATCGCACCCCCATGCCCGACCCCAGTCCGTCAGTACGACGCCCGCAACAGGCCCCTCGTCATCGACCCAGAAGAGGTGGTCGATCGCGTCCGAGCGCCGAGGCGTGCGCCACCACCACTGCAGATCAGCGGCCTCCCACAGCCCGGCCTCCAAGTCCCCCAGGCGAGCGCGCTGCAGAAGCTCCGTCGCGAAAGCCAGATACTCGAGGCCCGAGGCCCGCAGCTCACGGATCGCCATCCGCTCATCCTATGAACGGCATGGCGCGGATCGGGAGGAGGATGAGCACTGGTCTGCGAGACTCGCGCGCTATGGCGTCCGAGCTGGAGTTCGAGATACGTTCGATGACGAGGCGCTGGCCCTCGATCGTTGGCGGCTTCCCTACTACCTGCCTCATTGGAGCAGCCGCAAGCGCTCTTCGGCGCGGTACGACATCAGCGACGGGCTCCTGCGGCTGCTGATCGAGGCTGACCAGGAGCCAGGGTGTCCGGAGTTCGACGGCGACGTCCGCGTCTCGTCGCTCCAACCGGAGCATTCGCGGCAGCATTCGCTCACCTTCCGAGGCATAGTGCGCCCTTCCTTAGCTCAGGTCGACCCCGAGCTCGGCAGTGTTAGTCAGGCAGACTGGGGTGAAGTCCCGCGGGTACGAGAACAGCACAGCCCACGAGTCGCCGATCCACTCATGGAAGCGGATCCGGCCTTCCGTGGTCTCCGCCTCGAAATCGGTGCTGTCTCACCAATTTGCAGAGCCACTCCTAGTCCCTCCTCGTCTCGATGTACTCTTTGTCCACCCCGCGAAGCCAGCGGCGATCACTTGGGCCGGATTCGGCTCGCGTTCGGCGGCCGCTGAGCGATCTCGCCCCAGAAGCGCACGAATGCCTTCTCGGAGAGCAGGCCCATCCGCAGCGTCGCGCGCGGATGCGCGATCCGATCGGGCTCGTGGCCGGCAAGGTGGGCATCGATCGCGGCAAAGGCGGCGAGCCGTGCCTGGTGGGCCGCTTCCTGCACGCGCGCGTGTGCGGCCACCTCCTCGGGAGACAGGAACTCGCCGAAGAAGAGCTTGAGTAGAGCGAGGTCACGGATCTGGGTGGGCTCGACCGTTGGCTCTCGGAGCCAGCTGCGCAGCGCGGCAAGGCCGCCGTCGGTCAGCGAGTAGGTCCGGCGTCGCCGGCCCGCCTGCTCCTGTCGCGCCTCGAGCAGCCCCGCTTCGGCGAGCCGCGCCGGCTCGGAGTAGAGCTGAGAGTGCGGGAACGGCCAGAAGTTGCCGATCGACTCGCCGACCCGCCGCTTGAGGTCATATGGGGTCGCACTGCCCGCGCGGCCGACCAGTCCGAGCACGAGATAGGAGACCGAGGTGAGACCGATCGGTGCCATGCTGCGTGAAATCTAGCTACTTTTCAGACGATTCCGAATAGTTCCTTTACGGACGGTGTCAAATAGACTATTCTGCCGCACATGACCAATCGAGGCCTCACCGAGCGAGCGGCGCGCGCGAGCAGCCGCCATCCCTGGCGTGTGCTGGTCGTTTGGCTCGCCGTCGTCGTCGCAGCAGTCGTCACCATCGGAACGTTCCTCGAAAGCGCGCTCGAAGGGGAGATTGCGATCACGAGCGCCACCGAGTCGAAGCAGGCTGAGACGCTGCTCGCCGAGGGATTCCCGGCGCCGCCCCCCGAGCTGGACGTCACCGAGGTCGTAGTTGTCCGCTCGGAGCGTGGCTCGATCGACGCTGCCGGCTTCGAGCAGAGGGTGCGGCGCCTCGCGGACGAGCTTCGCCAGGCTGGGGCGACGAACGTCGTCAGCTTCTACACGACCGGCGAGGAGCGGCTCGTCTCCTCCGACCGCGACGCGACAGAGCTGCTCGTCGGCCTCGGTCACGAAGCGGACGAGGAGGCGGTCAAGCCGCTGGTCGCGCTCGTGCAGTCGCTTGACGAGGAGCCCGGTATCGCGGCGGCGATGACAGGCGAATGGACGTCCGACGCCGACTTCGGGCAGCTTTCGCAGGACGACCTCCGCACAGGGGAGCTCTTCTTCGGTGGGCCTGCGGCTCTCGTGATCCTCCTGCTCGTCTTCGGTGCCGTCGTCGCAGGTCTCTTGCCCCTAGCAGTCGCGATCGTCTCGATCTTCGTCGCGCTCGCCCTGACGGCGATCGTGGGACAGGTGTTCCCGCTCTCGATCTTCACGATCAACATGCTCACCGCCATGGGGCTCGCGCTCGGGATCGACTACTCGCTGTTCGTCCTCTCGCGTTTTCGCGAGGAGCGCGCAGAGGGCCGGGAGAAGCTCGATGCGATCGAGGCCGCTGCGTCGACCGCGAGCCGTGCCGTTCTCTTCAGCGGCATCGCCTTCGTCCTCGCGATGACCGGGATGTTGCTCGTCCCGAGTACGATCTTGCGCAGCCTGGCCGCGGGAGCAATCCTCGTCGGCGTCGTCTCGATCGTCGCCGCGCTCACGCTCCTCCCGGCCGTGCTGAGCCTCCTCGGCGACCGGGTGAACGCTCTCCGGATCCCGTTCTTCGGGCGCGCGGCCGTCGGCCCGTCGGAGAGTCGCTTCTGGTCGAGGATCGTGCGCGCCGTGATGCGGCGGCCCGTGTTGAGCCTCGCACTCGCCGCCGGGCTGCTCGTGGCGACGGCCCTCCCCGCGCTCACGCTCGCTGTCGGCTCCGCGGGGCCGAGCACGCTGCCGGATCGCTTCGAGTCGAAGCAGGGCTTCCTGCTCCTAGACGAGGAGTTTCCGAGCGGCGGCGTCGATTCGGTCGAGATCGCGGTCGGCGGCGACGTCGGCTCAGCAGAGGTGCAGGCTGCGATCGAACAGCTCGAAGCGGAGGCTGACCGCCGTCCGATCTTCGGCCAGGGGGTGGTCGAGACCAACGAGGCCGGCAACCTCGCACGGATCACGCTGCCGATCGGTGGCGACGCGATCGCCGAGCAAGCCACGAGGGCTGTCCGCGAGCTGCGAGCTGACGTAGTCCCGGACGCATTCGCCGGCGTCGACGCCGAGGTGGCCGTCGGCGGCGCCACGGCGGAAGAGATCGACTATCACGACACGATGGACGACTGGCTTCCGGTCGTCTTCACGTTCGTGCTCGGTCTTTCCTTCATCCTGCTCACGATTGCCTTCCGATCGATCGTCGTCGCGGCGAAGGCGATCGTCATGAACCTGCTCTCGGTGGGCGCCGCCTACGGACTGCTCGTCCTCGTCTTCGTCGAAGGAGTGGGAAACGAGCTCCTTGGCTTCGAGCAGGCCGACGCCGTCGAGGCGTGGGTGCCGCTCTTCCTCTTCTCCGTCCTCTTCGGCCTCTCGATGGACTACCAGGTCTTCCTGCTCAGCCGCATCCGCGAGCGCTACAGCCAGACCGGCGACAACGACGCGGCGATCGCCTTCGGCGTGGGCTCGACCGCACGGCTCATCACCGGAGCGGCGCTCATCATCATCGCCGTGTTCTGGGGCTTCGCGATGGGCGACCTGATCATGTTCCAGCAGATGGGGTTCGGCGTCGCGGTCGCGCTTCTGATCGACGCGACGATCGTCCGCTCCGTGCTCGTCCCGGCAACCATGAAGCTGCTCGGCAAGCGAAACTGGTATCTCCCCTCATGGCTTCGCTGGCTCCCGGACGTCCACGTCGAGGGCAGGGAGCCGCCGCGGGAGGGGCGGCGGGCTTAGCGCGCGGCGACCGTCTGTCCAGCGCCCACGACCGTTATCTCCTCCACGCCGACAAGCTCCGCTCCGGCTTCGACCCGGACGCGCTCGTCGACGATCGCGCGCGCGACGACAGCGCCCGAGGCGACGTGGCCGTCGTGGAAGAGGATCGACTCGCGCACCGTCGCCCCCTGCTCGATGACGACGCCCGGACCGATCACCGAGCGCTCCACCTTGCCGCTCACCACGGCACCCGGAGCGACCAGGCTGGCCTCGATCCTGGCCGACTTCTCGATCCGCGCCGGAGGGCGCTGGAGACCCGCCGTCACGATCGGCCAGTCGGGGTCGTCCAGGACTAGGGGCGGCTTCTCGGCGACCAGCTCCATGTGCGCCTGCCAGTAGCTCTCGATCGTGCCGACGTCGCGCCAGTACGTCTCGAGCTCGAAGGCACGTGCGGTTCCGTCCTCCACGAGCCGCGGCAGCAACTCGTGCCCGAAGTCCTGCAAGCCTGACTCGTCGCCCTCGTCGGCCAGCTCATCCAGCGCGCTACGAAGAGTGCGCGCGTCGTAGACGAACACTTCGGTGGTGACCAGGTCGCTCCGCGGCTCCTCAGGCTTGTAGTCAAACGCCGTGACGCGCCCGTCTCCGTCGAGCTCGACAACGCCGTAACGAGCCGCCTCCTCCCAGGGCACTCTCGTCGTGACCATCGTCACAGAAGCATCCGACCGAAGATGTGCATCGATGACGTCGCCGTAGTCCAACTTGTAAACGTGATCGGCGGACAGCGCGAGCAGCACATCCGGATCGTGATCTGCGATTGCCTCGCGGTTCCGGTAGAGCGCGTCCGCGTTCCCCTCGTACCAGCCGCTCTCCGAGTCGCCGAGGTACGGGTGCAGGATCAGGAGGCCGCCGGACGTGCGGTCGAGATCCCAGGGACGCCCGTTCGCGAGCTGCTTCGTCAGCTCGTGCGGCTCGTATTGCTGGATCACCCAGACGTCGCGAATCCCGCTGTGAGCGCAGTTCGAGAGTGGGAAGTCGATCAGGCGGTAGGAGCCGCCGAACGGCAGCGCCGGCTTGGCGCGCTCGTCGGTGAGCGGGCCGAGGCGCCCGCCCTCGCCACCGGCGAGCACGAGCGCGAGCACCTTCGGCCGTCTCATCGGTGACTGACCTTAACCCGAGCTCATTGCCGCCATCGCCTGCTTCGAGCGCTCCTCCATCTCCTCGGGCGGAACGTCCTCGATGTGCGTGGCGAACGACCACGAGTGGCCATAGGGGTCGGTGACGGTGCCGAAGCGGTCGCCCCAGAACATGTCCTCGAGGGCCATCGTCACGATCGCGCCTTCGTTGACCGCCTGCTCGAAGAGCGCATCCACGTCTTCGACGTACACGAAGATGCCGACGCTCGTCCCGCCGAGCTCCTTCGGCGGCTTGACCGTCGAGTGCGGAAACGGGTCGGAGAGCATCACCACGGAGTCACCGAACTCGAGCTCGGCGTGGGCGATGTTGCCCTCCGGGCCCGGCATGCGGAAGCGCTCCTTCGCGCCGAACGCGCGCTTGTAGAACTCGATCGCCTCTGCGGCGTCGTCGACCGTCAGGGCGGGGCTCACCGACTGGTAGCCCTCCGGGATCGGCTGAACTGCCATCTCTTCCTCCTCCGATTGGTGGGCGAAGCAACATCGATCCTAGTTCCTGGCTACATCGCCGAGTGGAGAACAATCAGAGTCGTCCCTGAGTACGGGCGGACATCCTCGACCCTCGAAGCCGGATCGGTCGACGCCGAGCTGCCGGAGCGCACCGGCTCCCCCCGCCGTCACCAGCTTGCCGGAGAGGACAAGAAAAAGTCGTCCGTCTCCTCGTGCGACTCGCCCTGCGCCCCGCCGCGCGCCGCCTCCGCAGCCAGCGACATTGCCCCGCAGGACCACCGCGGCGCGCTAGGGTGGCACGATCTCCGAGGCGGGAGGCCCGATGCGCCGTCGTTCGATCCGTTTCTTCGTCGTCTTGTGCACGTTGGCGCTCGGCGTGGTGTGCGCTGCAGCCGCGGCCCCGTATCGCCAGAGCTCCGAGCCGTCGATCTCGACCGGCACCGGCGGCGCGGCCGCCACCGTCGACCGCCTCGCGTCCGAGGCTGCATTGACAATCCTGCGCCGCGGCGGCAACGCCGTCGACGCGGCGGTCGCAGCGGCGGCCGTGCTCGGCGTCACCGAGCCGTTCTCGTGCGGCATCGGCGGCGGCGGCTTCCTCCTCTTCTACGAGGCGCCGAAGAAGCCGAAGGGCCATCCGCACGTCTTCACGCTGGATCACCGAGAGCGTGCGCCCGCGGCCATGCGGCCGGAGTCGTTCATGGAGAACGGCCGGCCACTTGCCTTCAACGACGCACGCTACAGCGGCCTCTCCGTCGGCGTCCCCGGCACAGTCCGCGGCTGGGTCGAGGCGCTGCGCCGCTACGGCAGCAAGAAGATCACGCTCGCGCAGGCGCTGGCGCCCGCAATCGCAGTGGCGCGCAACGGCTTCACGATCGACCAGGCGTTCTTCGACCAGACGCAGGGCAACGTCGACTACTTCGACGACGTGCCCACGACGGCCGCCCTCTTCCTCGACGCCGACGGAACTCCACGGGACGTCGGCACCGTGTTCCGCAATCCCGATCTCGCGAAGACGTACGAGCTGATCTCGCGCGGCGCAAGCGCATTCTACTCCGGCGAGATCGCGCAGGCGATCGTGCAGACGGTGAAGAGCCCGCCAGTGGCCGCGACCGCGAACCACCGCTGGCGGCCGGGCGTGATGGAGCTGAGCGACCTGACGAGCTACACCGCGCCGCAGCGGGCGCCGGTACGCGTGCGCTACCGCGGGCTCGACGTGTTCGGCATGGGCCCGCCCTCGAGCGGCGGCTCGACGGTCGGCGAGGCGCTCAACATCCTCGAGGGCTACGACCTGGCGTCGGTCCCGCGCGAGCGGGCGCTGCACCTCTACCTGGAGGCGTCGCGCCTCGCCTTCGCCGACCGCGGCGCGTACCTGGCAGATCCCGACTTCTTCAACGTCCCCCTGCGCGGGCTGCTCTCGAAAGAGTTTGCAGCCGTGCGGCGCGGGCTGATCGGCGACACCGCCGCGCGCTCGCCGCTAGGGGCCGGCGACCCTGCGCCGTTCCAGGGCGCGCCCGTGCGCGCGGAGTTCTCGCTGACCTCGACGCGCCCAGGCACGACGACCCACCTGACCGTCTCCGACGCCACGGGAAACGTCGTCTCCTACACGTTCACGATCGAGTCGACCGGCGGCGCAGGTCTCGTCGCACCGGGGTATGGCTTCCTGCTGAACAACGAGCTGACCGACTTCAACTTCGACTCGATGACGCACCCGAACCGCGTCGAGGGCGGCAAGCGGCCGCGGAGCTCGATGGCGCCGACGATCGTGCTGCGCCAGGGCAAGCCGGTGCTCGCGCTCGGCTCCCCGGGCGGCTCGACAATCATCACGACCGTCCTCCAGATCCTCGTCGACCGCTTCGACCTCGGGCGCACGCTCACGGACGCGCTCGCCGCCCCGCGCGCGAGCCAGCGGAATGCGGCCGCCGTCGCCGTCGAGGCGGGCTTCCCGCAGATTCCGGAGGCGACTGCGCTGCGCGCACGTGAACACGTATTCGGCACCCCCGCCGAGATCGGCGCGGCGACGGCGATCGAGTTCCTGGCGGGCGGGCGCGTGATCGCGGCGGCAGAGCCGGTGAGGCGCGGCGGCGGAAGTGCGCTCGTCGTCCGGCCGCGTTAGGGGGACCTGTCCTTAGTAGACGTCTTCGCGGAAGTACCAGACGGCGCCTGGTCGGCTTGGGCGTAGCCTGACGGCCGCCGCAGCCCTGGGTCTCATCTCGATCTCATCGGTCTCCAGTACGACGTTGACTGAAGGCTCGTCAACGAACCGGGATTCGAAAGGGAGGGACGATGAGCGCGAAGAGACAGATCACGACCGCCGTGGCCATCCTCGTGGCCGGGGTGACAGTGGCAGCAGCAGGGGGCGAAAGCAGAACGAGGGCGAGCGCCGACGCAGCCACGTGCGACCTGCCGCAGGGAAGCGAGCAGGTCCGCCTCGACCCGGCCGACTTCACGACGCGGATCGACAACCCCTACTGGCCGCTGAAGCCCGGCAGCCGCTGGGTGTATCGAGAGACCGACCCCGCGGGGACGAAGCAGAAGGTCGTCGTGACGGTTACCGCAAAGACGAAGAAGGTCGCAAACGGAATCACGGCAAGGGTCGTTCACGACGTCGTCACCGAGGGCGGCAAGCCGGTCGAGGTCACCGACGACTGGTACGCCCAGGACAAGTGCGGGAACATCTGGTACCTCGGCGAGTACACGACCGAGTACGAGAACGGTAAGCCCACGACCCACGAGGGCTCGTTCGAGGCGGGAGTCGACGGAGCGCAGCCGGGGATCGCCATGCCCGCGAAGCCGAGCCGGGGAATGCGGTACCGGCAGGAGTACTACCTCGGTCACGCGGAGGACCGTGCCGAAGTCCTCAGCCTCGAGGAGCAGGTCGAAGTTCCGCTCGGCTACTTCGGGAAGGGCAAGGTCCTGATGACCCGAGACCTGAATCCGCTCAAGCCGAAGATTCTCGAGTACAAGTTCTACGCACGAGGTATCGGGCCGGTGCTGGCGATCGGCGTGTCGGGCGGAGGCGACCGTGAGGAGCTCGTCAGCTACTCGAGGGGCAAGTAGCGCCGGCGGCGAGAGGGCCAGCGACCACCGGGCAACAGCTTCAGTCGTACTGCGAACGCCCAACGCCCGGAGCGGCGTTAGGCGGGTACGGCTCGAGGTCGTTCATGTAGCCGGGTTGACTCCGCACCCGTTCGAGCCAGGCGCCGACATGCTCGTAGGGCCGCATGTCGATCCCGGCCTCGCCGGCGACATGGACGTAGCCGTAGATCCCGATGTCGGCGATCGAGTAACCGTCCCCGACGAAGAACTCGCGATCGGCGAGATGATCGTCGAGCAGGCGGAGCACTCGCTCACCGCCTTGCCTGCGGCGAATGGCCCCCTCGTCGGTCGCCTTCAGTCGGCCGACCAGGAGCCGGAAACGCAGGCCGCCCATCGTCGGGATCACGTCGGTCTGCTCGTAGATCAGCCAGCGGAAGCACTGCGCGCGCTCGAAGGCGTCGTCAGGCAGGAAAGGCGTCGAGTCGGCGAGGTAGAGGAGGATCGCGTTCGACTCCGGCAGAAAATCGCCGGCTTCGGTCTCGAGGACGGGGGTCGTCCGCATCGGATTCATCGACGCGTACTCGTCGGTCAGCGTCTCCCCGGCGAAGATGTCCACCGGGATCCGCTCGTACGGGCGCTCGAGCTGCGCCAGCAGCAGGCGCACCTTGTAGCAGTTGGCCGAGGCCGCGTAGTCGTAGAGCCGCAGCCGACTCATCGAGTCTCCTCCCGCTCGAACATCAGCTTCCTTCCTTTCGCGCGAGGAAGACGAGAAAGTCGTCGTCCGGGGTCGGCGGCTCGTCGTTGTGCGCGCCGCGGACCTCGACATCGGCGAAGCCTGTGCGCTCCAGCATCAGCACGAGCTCGTCCTTGAAGTAGTGCGTCATCGTCAACACGTGCTCCTCCTCGGCGACGAGCACGCCGTCGCGCCACATGAAAGCCTGCATCTCCCAGCTCGAGCGCTGGGCGAGCGGGTCGAACGCCAAGGTGCGGGCGCGGAGCTCGTAGTCGGCGCCGTCGGAGCCCCGGCGGCGCTCACCGGGATCGCGCCGCGGCTGCGGCAGCCCCTGCCGGCCCTCCTTGAGCCAATGCTGCCACTGCCGCGCGCCGGAGTAGGGCACCTCGTTGTCGAGGACGAGCAGGCCGCCGGGCTCGAGGTGGTCGTGGAACCGCTGCAGCGCCTCGAGATCCTGCTCACGTGTGCTGCCGAGACCGAAGCCGCCGCAGACGAAGATCGTCCGGTAACGCCGGGGCAGCTCGAGCTCGTGCATCGCCTGGGCGTACAGCACGGGAGAGAAGCCTTCGCGCTCGGCCGCCTCGCGGCAGCGAGCGAGCATGTCGGGAGAGATGTCACAGCCGTCGACGTCGAGACCGGCTCGGAGGCAGGGAAGCAGCAGGCGGCCGGTACCGCAGGCGACGTCGAGCGCGGGTTGCCCGCCGGACTCGATCTGCCGCCGGAAATAGTCGACCTCAGGGCCTCCCTGGTTGAACTCGGCCCACCAGCGGGCGACGATGCCGTAGTGCCACGTCTGGGCGATCTCGGTAGCCAGACTGCAAGTTTGCACGAGGAGGCGTCGAGCTGACAGAATGGCAATAGCGTTTCCCTCTCGGCGATAAAGTGTCCTTCCTTTTGCCCTGCCCGAACTGCGGGCCCCGTGACGTGAACGAGTTCGTCTATGCGGGCGAGTTATCGCAGCGTCCGCGGCGGAGCCCATCACTCGCGGATCTGTCGGCCTACGTCTACCTGCGCCGCAACGTCGCCGGGATCCAGCGCGAGTGGTGGTTCCACCGCTTCGGCTGTGAGCTGTGGTTCCAGGCCGAGCGGGATACCCGAACGAACGACGTCCGCTCCACCGAGGTGGTCACGCCGAGCCGGGACGCGCCCGCCGCTCCCGAGGCCACCGCCACTCCGGACGCGCCCGCGGTCTAGATGCGCCTGCCGCCGCAACCGCAGGAGCGCTTGAACCGCGACCGCAGCTTCGCGTTCCTCTTCGAAGGGAAGCCGGTCGAGGCGTTCGAGGGCGACACGATCGCGTCCGCGCTCTACGCCTCGGGGAGGCGCGTCTTCTCGCGCAGCTTCAAGTACCACCGCCCTCGCGGCCTGCTCTGCTGCTCGGGGCACTGCCCCAACTGTCTGATGCAGGTGGACGGTGTGCCGAGCGTGCGGGTGTGCACGCAGGCTGCGCGAGAGGGGATGAAAGTTCGGAGCCAGAACGTGCTCGGCTCGCTCGACCGGGACCTGCTCGCCGCAGTCGACAAGTTCGGAGGGCCGTTCACGCCCGTCGGCTTCTACTACCGCACGATGATCCGACCCCGCTGGGCGTGGCCGCTCTACGAGCGGTTCCTGCGCAACGTCGCCGGCCTTGGTCGCGTGGACAAGCACGCGACCCGCTCCCACCGCTTCGACACCGAGCATCGCCGCACGGACGTCCTCGTGATCGGAGGCGGCCGCGCAGGGGTCGCGGCCGCGAAGGCCGCCGCGGCGGGCGGCGACAAGGTGGTTCTCGTCGACGAGGGGGTCAACCAGCACCCCGCGCCGCGGAGCCCGGGCTTCGAGGTGATCGCGCCGGCCCGCGCGCTCGGCATCTACGAGGGCGGACTCGTACCGGTCGCCACGGGGGACGTCCTGTTGCGCTTTCGTGCCCAGAGGATCGTCGTCGCAACCGGAGCGATCGAGCAGCCGCTCGTCTTCCCCGGCAACGACCTCGTCGGCGTGATGCTGCCCGGCGGGGTCCGCCGTCTGGTGCGGGAGTGGTCGCTCAAGCCCGGCGAGCGGGCGGTCGTCGTCACGGCCGACCAGAGCGGCGTGACCGCCGCGACCCACCTCCGCGACGCGGGAGTGGACGTCGCGGAGGTCGTGCGCCTCCGCCGCGGCCAGGCGGTCGAGATCGCCGCACGTGGGAAGCGCGGGCACGTCCGCTCGGTCGAGATCGACGGTCGCTCGATCGATTGCGATCTGCTCGTCATGTCGGGCGCGAGGCAGCCGGCGTACTCCCTGCTCGCGCAGGCCGGCGCACGGATCGAGTATGACCGGGCGCGAGGGATCTTCGTCCCACGCGACCTCCCGGTGAACGTGGAGGCGGTCGGCTCTGTGACGGGTGAGCGGAGCGCGTCCTCTGTCCCGCCACCCTCCTCCGAGGGCGAGGGAAAATCCTTCGTCTGCATCTGCGAAGACGTGACCGTGAAGGACGTCAGGCGGGCGATCGCCGAGGGCTTCGACTCGATCGAGCTCGCGAAGCGCTACACGACCGTGACGATGGGCCCCTGCCAGGGTCGCCTCTGCCACCTGTCCTCGGTGCGCCTGTACGCAAGCGAGACCCGCACCGACGAAGCCAGGATCGGCACCACCACTGCCCGCCCGCCCTGGGCGCCGGTGTCGCTCGGCCTGCTGGCCGGCCGCGGTCACGAACCGGCCAGGCGGACGTCGATCCACCATCGTCACGAGGAGCTGGGCGCCCGGATGATGTGGACGGGCGAGTGGCGACGCGTCCACTCCTACGGGGATCCGGCGGCGGAGGTGCGGGCGGTGCACGAGGCGGTGGGCGCGATCGACGTCTCGACGCTCGGCAAGCTGCTCGTGCGGGGGCCGGACGCGGTGCCGTTCCTCGAGCGCCTCTACCCCAACCGATTCGCCGACCTTCGGGTCGGGCGCGTGCGCTACGGCGTTCTCGGCACCGACGCCGGCCGGATCATGGACGACGGCACGATCGGACGCCTTGCGGAGGACGAGTTCTACGTGACCACCACCTCGACCGGCGCGGGCGTCGTGCTCGAGTGGTTCCAGTGGTGGAACGCCGTCTGGGGGTTCGGCGTCGAGGTGGTCAACCTGACCGGCGCGCTCGCAGCAGTCAACGTCGCAGGACCGCGCGCACGGGACCTCCTCGGCCGCCTGACCCCGCTCGACTGCTCGGCCGAGGCGTTCACGTACCTCGACGCCAAGCGGGGTCACGTCGCGGGCGTGCCGTGCCTGCTGCTGCGGATCGGCTTCGTCGGGGAGCTCGGCTACGAGCTCCATTTCCCGAGCTCGTACGGGGAGTACCTCTGGGACACGCTCCTCGACCGTGGGGCCGACCTCGGCATCCGGCCCTTCGGGCTCGAGGCACAGCGGATCCTGCGGCTCGAGAAGCAGCACGTCATCGTCGGCCAGGACACCGACTCGGAGTCGAACACGCTCGACGCGAACATGGCCTGGCTCGTCAAGTTCGACAAGGACGACTTTGTCGGCAAGTGGGCGCTGGAGCACATGCGCGAGCGCGGCGCGCGCGAGCGGCTCGTGGGCTTCGAGATGGATGACGGCGTCGTGCCGGCCGAGGGTGCCCAGCTGGTCGTCGGCGGGCGGCCCGCCGGGCGCGTCACGAGTGCTCGCCGCAGCGAGCGGCTCGGGAAGGCGATCGGCCTCGCGTGGGTCCCGCCCGAGCTCGCCGAGGAGGGCTCTCGGCTCGAGATCCGCGTGGACGGCCTGCTCGCGCAGGCCTCGGTCCGGCTGCGTGCGTTCTACGACCCCGAGGGAGAGAGGCAGCGCTCGTGACGCTCGAGTTCCTCAGCCCGGGACTCGCCCGCACCGACGACGACTTCGTCCCCGTCCAGCGCTCGCCGCTCGAGCGCGCCCTGCGAGCTGCGCCGCCGGACGTCCGCGATCTCTCTCTGATCGGCAAGCTCGAGGTCCGCGGAGAGCTCGAGGGGCTCGACGCCGGCGACGGCATCGAGATCGTGAGCATCACTCCCGATCGCGCGCTCGTGCTCTGTCCTGCGAAAGACGTCGAGCGGCACGTTCAGCACCTGCGCGATCGTGGAGCCTCGGTCGTGGACATGACGAGCGCGCTCGCCGGCATCCAGGTCAAGGGCGAGCGACTCCTGATGCGCCTGACCGACCTCGACCTGGAGGCGCTGCCGGCGGTGGGAGCGGTCGCGCGCGTGCCCGCGACCGTTCTCCGGCAGGGGGACGAGTTCCGGATCTTCTTCCCGCAGGAGTACGGCGACTACGTGGCGGAGGTCGTGCTCGACACCGCGGCGGGCCTCGCATGAAGGACATCTTCCGGCAGCGGCGCATGTGGCGCCCGCGCAGCAGACTCAAGAACCGCTACGACGTCGTGATCGTCGGCGGCGGCTCGCACGGGCTCGCAACCGCGTACTACCTCGCCTCCGAGCACGGCATCACCGACGTCGCGGTGCTCGAGAAGAGCTACATCGGCTCGGGTGCCGCCGGTCGCAACACGACGATCATCCGCTCGAACTACCGCACCCCCGAGGGGGCGGCCTTCTACCAGGCAAGTGTGAAGCTGTACGAGCGCCTCTCGATCGAGCTCGACTTCAACCTGCTCTTCTCCCAGCAGGGTCACCTCACGCTCGCGCACTCGGACCGTGCGCTGATCACGGCGACCGAGCGGGCCGAGGTGAACCAGCTGCTCGGGATCGACAGCCGCGTCATCTCGAACGACGAGATCGCGAGGCTCTGCCCCGAGCTCGACCTCTCCGAGAACGTCACGTGGCCGATCCTGGGCGCCCTCTACCACCCGCGAGGCGGCATCATCCGCCACGACGCCGTCGTCTGGGGCTTCGCGCGCGGCGCCGACCGCCGCGGCGTCGAGATCCATCCCTACACGGAGGTGACGGGGATCGTGCGCAAGAGCGGCCGCGTCACCGGGGTGGAGACGACGCGCGGCAAGATCGAGTGCGGCACCGTCATCAGCGCGACCGCGGGCTGGTCAACGCTCGTCGCCGACCTCGCGGAGGTGCGGCTGCCGATCACGACGCACATCCTGCAGGCGTTCGTGACGGAGCCGGTGAAGCCGTTCCTGGACGTGATCATCGTCTCCTCGCAGATGCACGTGTACGTCTCGCAGACCGACCGCGGCGAGTTCCTGATCGGAGCCGAGATCGAGCCGTACACCACCTACCGCGGCACGAGCACGTTCCCCTTCCTCGAGTACTCCGCCCGCCACGTGCTCGAGCTCTTCCCCCAGCTCGAGCATGTCGCGGTGCTGCGCCAGTGGACCGGGCTCTGCGACATCAGCCCGGACTTCAGCCCGATCCTGGGTGTCACCGAGGTCGAGGGCTTCCTCGTCAGCTGCGGTTGGGGTACGTACGGCTTCAAGGCGGCGCCGATCGTCGGTTCGACGCTTGCCGAGCTCGTCGCCACCGGCCGTACGCCCGACCTGATCGCGCCGTTCGCGCTCGAGCGCTTCTCGACCGACACCCTCGTCTCAGAGCTGGCGGCGGCCGCCGTCTCGCACTAAGAACGGAAGCGGCGAGCGGAGATCAGAAGAATCAGGCAGACCGCACCACCGGCCGCAATCCCAACCAGGATCCGTGGGACTCGGCTCGCGCGGGCGTCGCTGAGGCGCACGGGAACTCCTGCAGCTGCCAGGATGCGCAGTGCCGTTGTGTTGGCCTTCTTCGGCCACGTGCCGTAGCCCGGAACGACGACGAGCGCATGCTCATTGCCGACTGCCGGATAGAACCATCCGACCTGGTTCGCCTGGCCGGGTCGCAGTTCATCGAGCCGACCCTCTCGCACGTACGGCTCCCACAGCGAGTTGTCCCAGAACAACCCGAGCCGGAGAGACGGGCGACCCTCGACCGAGGCCGGGTCGACCGGCTCGGCTTGAAAGAACGACCCATACAGCTCGAAGACGTCCGCAGGGCGCGAGATCAGGATGCGCTCGGCCAGTGGCTCGCCACTGACCATGATCAGCCGGGGAGCGGCCGCCCTCGCGGATCCGACGAGAGCGAACGCCAGAGCTGCCGTAGCGGCAACGATGAGAGTGCGCCGGATCAATCCTCTACGAGTACAGCGCAACCGGGGACGTGGTTCCCTTCTAGCCGGCGCGGACTTTCAGGGAGACCCACCGCCTCGGGCCCGGCCGGGCCAGGTCGGTTGGGCAGTCGGGAATGCCGCCGCGCGGGTAAGCACGGCAGAGGTCTCTGCTCGCGGAGGCGCCAAACCACTCGGCAAGATTCGCGCCGCCCACGAAGCTCGGGTCGTTCGGATCCTCATCGGCGACGGGTGAGCGTGAAGTAACTCCGATCACATCGCCGTCGCTGTTGATGATCGGACCGCCGCTGTTTCCTCCCTCGATGTCAATCCGGGCGATGACGAAGGGGAAGCCGCGGTACACCGTCGCCCGCCGGAAGAACCCCCGCTGGAAATTCAGCGGCAACCCGAGCGGGTGTCCGATCGTGGCGACCGCGTCGCTTCGAGGGGGAACCGCGCGCGCGAACCTGAATACGTACCCAGGCACGGGACGCGTGAGCTTCAGGGTCGCCAGATCGACGTCCCGAACCTTCGACCGCGAGTCGTACCAGGCCTTCGCGAAGGTGGTCTCATACCAGCGCCCGCCCAGCTGAACCTGGCTCCGGCATCCAGTTGGAACGACGTGCTTAGCGGTCATCACGACCTGCGATCCGACCAGAAAGCCCGTCGCCCCCGAAGAGAAGAAACCTGGCGGGCTCGGCCATGGCCCTTTCACGCCCCCGCAGTCAGTGGGCCGTATGCGAGCAACACCACTCGCGACTCGGGCCAATGTCTCGGTGGAGACCGACGCTTCCTGGGGCGCCCGCGGAGCGCCCGCGTCTGTGCCGGCGCGAAGGCTGATGGAAACCCAGCGTCTCGGTCCCGGCCTTGCCGAGTCGGCGGGACAGTCACGGATACCACCGCGTGGATAGGCGCGGCATAAGTCCCTGCTCTCCGAGGCGGCGAACCAGTGCGCAAGGTCCGCACCGCCGATGAAGTTCCCAGCTGCCACAGGATCTTCTTCAGGGACTGACGTGCGGGAAACGATTCCAATTGCCTCACCGTCCCCGTTGAGTATCGGCCCACCGTTGTTACCTTCGCCCGCGGCCATCCCGGCGATGACGGCTGGAACGCCCCTCATAGCAACGGCGCGGCGGAAGATTCCCTGCTGAAGGTTCAGCGGTAACCCGAGCGGATGCCCGAGCGTCAGCACGGTAGCGCCGCGACGGGGTAGCGCTCGCGCGAAGCCGAAGACATGCCCGGGCGCCGGCTGACTGAGCTCTAGGGTGGCCAAATTGACCTCCTGAACCGTCGAGCGCGCGTCGTACCAGGCCTTCGCGGAGCTTGTGCCGTACCAGTGGCCGCCGAGCCCCACTTGGATCCGGCAGCCTTTTGACGTAGCGGTGGTCACGACCTCGTGGGCAGTCATCACCACCCGCGAACCGACCAGGAAGCCAGTCGCCACCGGGCCCTGCACGCCCTTCTTCCCGCAGTCAGACGACCGCAGGAGAGCCGCGCCACTCTCGACTCGCGCGAAAGTCGCCGGCAACCCCGGCACCTGCTGGGGCGCTCCCGGAACGCTTCCCGCAACGCCCGCCGCCATAGCCGTGATCGCAACGAGCGCCGCGAGCCGGGCATGCATGGAGAACACCCTGGCAGGTCTTGTTACCGATGCCTAGTGCGCGGACGCGTGCCCGAGGGAAACCCGCATCCTCAAGGCGCGACGTTGAATCCGCCGGTTGCGGCCACGAACTGGGGTGTCTCAAACCCCCGTCTTGCGCACGCTAGAAGTGATCGCATGCCGTCTCCTCCTCGCTACGTCAGTACACCACTGCTCGGCTTGACGGGTTCCACTCGAAGTTGCTACCGCAAGATCGCAAACGATCTGCTGCCGCCGTCGAGTTCCGGGAGCTGCACGGTCTTGAGGGCGAGACGGCGCTGTCCGGGTCGCCAGACGGCGACGACATTCTCTCCGTTGGTGTAGCCGAGCAGGACAAGACGACCGTCGTCGGTCCAGGCGACGTCGGAGCGTTTGATCGCCATGAACGCCGGCATTCCGGGAAGCTGGGTGAGCTTCGCCGTCTCCGTGTCGAGGATCCAGACGTCGAGAACCTGAAGCGGCCCGCCCTTCCAACCCTTGGGGAGGGTGGACGTACTCCACGTCGGGGTTCCGTAGACGAGGGCGACGAAGCGACCCCTCGGGTCGACGGCAGGCTGCCCGTCCCAGGCCGTGCTCGGCCGCGGCAGCCGCGTCTGGGTCCTCGTCACGCCGTCGAGGAGCGTCAATTGCTCGTCGGGCCCAGCGAGCACGAGCGTCCTTCCGGCTCCCGCCACAATGCCCCAGCGCGTCTCGAGCACAAGGCGCCCCGTGCCAGGATCGAGCACACGTGTGCGTCGCGAGACCAACCCCAGCGAGCCCGCGGACGGGTCACTCCCCGTGGCGCACGGAAACGGCCGCGGCGCGCGGAGCTCTCCACCGTTCAGATCCATCAGGCGCAGCGTGCAGCGCGATCTCGAGACGACGCTCTGGACCCAGACGGCCCGTCCGTCGGCGGCGGGCCAGACGTTCGTGCCAATCCCGAGCGGCGAGACCCGCGCTTCGCGGCCGCGGGCCGCATAGATGTCCGCCCGCTTCCAGCGTGAGCGCGCAACGACAACGGCGGCGCGGCCGCCGATTCCGAAGACCCGCAGCGTGCCGCGACTCATCGCCGGGATCCCGGACGGGATCAGCGCACCCGTATCGACGTCGAGGACGAAGGGAGGATTGTCGGGCACGAGCAGCCGCAGGCCGGTCTTACCCCGAAGCGGAGTCCCGCGCAGCGGCACCGGGTCGCGTGCGCCATCAGCCGCCGATGGCGCCGCGCGAACCGTCAGGGCGACGCTCGCGGCGAGCCCGAGAGCGAGGATCGGGATCGCGACCCACAGACGCGCCATCAGCTCCTTCTACACCTCTCAGACGCCAGGCGTTCCCGCTTCCGGAGCCACCTCCGCGAGCTCATAGTAGTCGCCGGCATCGGCCGTGAAGATGTGCCGGCCGGGGCTGAGCCCGGTTGGCTCGTCGAGCGTGCCGGCGGAGATGCTGATCGCGGCGCTGTCCTCACGCTCCCAGAAGACGCTCGCGCCGCAGTCGCCGCAGAAGCCGCGGCGGCGCCCGTCGCTCTCGTACCACCGGAGCCCGCGCGCTTCCACCAAATCGAGGTCGCCGCGATCGCAGGCGGTGTAGGCGGCGAAATGGCCGTGCGTCCGCCGACATCGGCTGCAGTGACAGAACACGACGTCGCGCAGCGGGCCGCTGACCCGGTACCGGACCGCGCCGCAGAGGCAGCCGCCCGAGGCCACTAGGACCAGGGATACGGTGAGTGCGAGACCGGGTGCAGGTCGCCCGACGCGAACCGGTCGAAGCGGAACGGGTAGAGCAGGCTCGAGTGCTCTCCCACGAGCACCTTCGCCACCTCGCGGCCGACGCCGATCATCTTGTAGCCGTGGTTCGAGTCGAGCACCGCGTACACGTTCGGGCGCACGTGGTCGAAGACCGGGAAGTTATCGACGGTGAAGGCACCGACTCCGCCCGAGCGCGCGTTCTTGTAGAGCGCGCGGCAGCCTTCGAAGCGGCTCATCGAGTGCGAGAGCGCTGCGCACCACATGTCCGCGAAGCTCGGATCGACGTCAGTGGTCGAGGGATAAGGATCGAGCTCGACGTCGCCCTCGACGACGAGCGGCGAGGCGCCGCCCTGGACGCCGTGCCGGTCGCGCTTGAAGTAGATCCCCCAGAGCTCGTCGGTGACGAGATCGCCGTCGTCGGTGTGAAGGGAAGCGTCGGTGTCGAGATGGATCACGGGCGGCGGGCCGCCGTCCGCCGTCGCGAACATGGTCGGATCGACCGAAATCTCACCCTCCTGCAGATTCCAGTACGTCCACATCGACTGATCTGAGACAACGTCGCCCGCGGGCGTGCGCACGTCGATGCGGTCGGGAAGCCCGAGCATGTTCCAGAACCGCGGCGCCCAGGGACCCGGCGCGACGACCACCTGCTCGCCGACCTCGATCGTGCCCTGGTCGGTGACGACGGACTGCACCGAGTCGTCCGAGGCGAACGTGAAGTCCGTGACGGTGAGACCGGTGAGCACCTTGACGCCCTCGCCCTCTGCCTTCCCGAGCAGGCCGTCGACGGAGTCCTGGTTGAACGCGAAGCCGCCCTGGTGCTCGTGCAGGCAGACGGTGACACCCTGCGCGCGCCAGTCGGGGAAGAGGCTTTTCATGTGCGCGTCGACCTCGCCCGCGCCGGTGAAGAGCGTCGAGCGGTACCCGATTCGCTCCTGGCGCTCGTAGATCTCGACGAGGTCCGGCTCCTGTACGGGAGGCCCGAGCGCGATGTAGCCGACCGGGTTGTAGTGGTAGGCCTCGGGGTCGGACTCCCAGACCTCCACGCAGGCCTGCATCAGCTCGCTCATCGCGGGCTGGAAGTAGTTGTTGCGGACAACGCCGCACGCGATCCCCGACGCGCCCGCGCCCGGCCGAGACTTCTCGAGCACGACCACGTCCGCGCCGGAGCCAAGCCCACGCGCACTCAGCTCGCGCGCGAGATGGTAGGCGGTCGAGAGCCCGTGAATGCCGGCGCCGACGATGACATAGCGAGAAGCGGAAGGCAGCATTGCGCGCTTAATTGCCCCCTGGGCAATGATGTGTCAAAATCCGACTCAAGCCTACCATGGCCCGCACCGCTACTCCAGCCACGCGTCGAGTCGCCTCGGTCGCTCGCGCGCTCGCCGTGCTCGAGGCGCTCGCCGAAGGCAACGGCGAGCTCGGCACGAACGAGATCGCCCGCCGGACGCAGATCAACGCGAGCACTGTCTCCCGGCTGCTGGCGACGCTCGCGGACGCCGGGCTGGTCGAGCACGTCGAGGCCACCGGGCGCTACCGACTGGGCCTGCGGCTCGTACAACTCGGGAATGCGGTCGTCGAGCGGCTCGACCTGCGCGATCTCGCCCGCATGGAGCTGGAAGCGCTCGTCGCGGCAACCGGGGAGACGGCAACGCTCTCCGCCCCCGGCGAGGGAGTCGCGATCACGATCAACTTCGTCCCCGGGCCGTCCTCGGTACAGGGCGTCGCGCAGATCGGCCGGCCCAGCGTCGCGCACGCCACGGCGACCGGCAAGGTGATGCTCGCCTTCAGCGAGGGCGAGCATCCGGAGGAGCCGCTCCACGCGTTTACCGCGCGCACGATCACGGACCCCGTCGCCCTACGCAGCGAGCTAGAGCGCGTGCGTGAGCGCGGCTGGGCCGAGTCGCTCGAGGAGCGCGAGAACGACCTGAACGCGATCGCCGCACCGATCCGCGACAGCCGTGGCGCGCTCACGGCGATCATGGGCCTCCAGGGGCCTGCGTTCCGCTTCGATCCCCCCGCGATGACCGCGGCGCTCGAGCCGCTGCTGGCGCGCGCCGACGCGGTCTCGGCGAAGCTCGGCTGGCAACCCGGCGCGGATCGATAGCGCACCGTGGCGGAGTTGCGGACACCGTGCCTTGTCCTCAGGCAGTGGCGAGACGCCGACCTCGAGCCGTCCGCGGAATCATCCGCTTGTTCCAGACAGCCCCCTTCGTCCACACGTCCTCTACCGCTTTGCGAATCGACGCCGGCTCTAGCCGGCGAGGTCGCCCAGCTCGCCCGAGCGCACCAGCTCGCGCAGCGACTCGATGCTCGCGGGGATCGGGTCCTCCTCGCGCTTGAACGGCACCCGCGCCCGCACGAGCTCGTAGGCTCGCCGCGTGCCGCTGCCGAGGCGGTCTCCGCGCAGGTCGATCGCCTGGCAGGCGACGAGCAGCTCGATCGCCACGATTCGCTCACCCAGCGAGACCATCTCCGCGAGCCTGCGCGCAGCGAGCGGAGCCATCGTCGCCCGATCCTCGATGCCCTCGGCGTGCGCGGAGCTGGCGAGCTCGAAGGAGACGGGCTGAGCTAGGAGACGCGCCTCGGCGGTAAGCGCCTGCCCCGCCGGGCCGAACTCGCTCAGAGAGTCCTCGGCGCTGCCCGGTTGCGGCGAGAGCCCCTCCGGCAGGCCGCTGAGCGGCGCCTGCAGGAGCTTGACCAGGCGTTCGTTCGCGCTCGTCAGCACGGGCGCGAGCGCGATGCGGAGGAAGTCGAGCGCCGCCGCCAGCGGCAGCGCGTCGAAGTTCCCGACCGAGAGGATCCGCCCGCTCGCGACGTCCACGAGCGGGTTGCCCTGGGCGGCGTTCAGCTCGGTCTCCAGCTGCGAGCGGCCGAAGGCGAGCGCGTCCAGGGCGGCACCGTGCACCTGGGGCAGGCAGCGGAAGGTGAGCGGATCCTGCAGGTTTCGTGCGACGCCGGGCTCGAAGAGGACGCTGCCGTCGAGCAGCGCCCTCAGCCCGGCGACCGCCGTGGCGAGGCCCTCGTAGGGACGCTCGCGCGTGGCGGCTGGATCGAGAAAGGTCAGGTTTGCCGCGAACGCCTCGAGATCGAGCGCGCCCGCGACGAGCGAGGCGCCCAGTAGCCGCTCGAGGTCGGCGACCGCGAGCGCGGCGAGGCCGGCCGCGAACGCGTTGTTGTTCAGCAGCGCGATTCCCTCTCCGGGCCCGAGCCGGCCGTCCGGGCCGAGCAGGCCCTGGGCGAGATCCGCCATCGGGGCGAGATCGGCTTGCCCGAGCGAGCCGAGCATCCGCACGTCCGGATGCCGCCGCTCGTTCAACGCGTCGACGACCCGCTCGGCGAGCGCCGGCCCGGCGAGCCCGGCCCCGCGCGCGAAGCCGTTGGCGAGCACGAGCAGCGTCGCGCGCACGGCGTCCTCCGGCGCCGCCTCGCCCTGACCGACGAGATGGTTCTGGATCAGGCGCGTGTTGAAGGCCGCCTGCTCGTCGATCCCGACACCTGCCCGCTTGCGCACGCCGACGCCGGTCGAGAGCCCGTAGACGGTCTCGCCGCGAGCGAGCGAGCCCTCGGCGATCGAGCGCGCCTCCCGCATCCGTTCGAGCGCGCCCGGATCGAGCTCGACCGCCGCACCGGTCCGGGCGACTGCGAGCACGTGCTCGAGGGTGAGCGCCGAGCCCGTGAGGACGACGGTCATCACCTGCGGCCGAGCGTCAGCCGCTCGCCGGTTCCAGGGGATGCCCGCCCGACGCCATCTCGTCGGCGTACGTGATCGACGTTCGACGCAGTCCGCCCTCGCCGGGCTCGTAATACCCCATCCGCCAGAGCGCCGGCGAGTAGGCGTGGATCGACGTTGCCGGCGGGCCGCTGGCGTGGCGCAGCCCGTGAATGGAGGACGCGTCGAAGTGGAAGACCTCGCCGGCGTGCCGGTCGCGTGTCCGCACATCGATCCAGCCGGCGGCGTCGCGGTGGAAGTAGTCCTCGCTGAGGCTGCCCTCGACGATGTAGACGGCGCCCGAGGAGAGGTCGTGGTCGTGGTAGCCGGTGTCCTGCGTATCGAGCCAGCAGATCAGCCAGACATCGAGGTTGACATCCCGGTAGAGGTGATTGAAGTAGCGGGTCTCGGGATCGTGGCGGACGAGGTGGCTCCAGAAGCGCCGCTCCGCTCCGAGTGCCTCGGCGAGCGCGGCAAGCTGCGGTCGCAGCAGGTTCTCGCCCGCCGTGGCGCGTTCGTGGATCCAGTCACGCAGTTCGGTCATTGCAGAATCCGCGCCGGGTTCTCCCGACAGACAACGTCGGCAACAGCCTGCCCGAAACCCCGGATGGAGCGCAAGGTCGGGTCGGACTCGATCACCGGGGCGTCGCTGCCGTAGACGAGCTGGGCGACGCCGTACGTCGCGAGCGAGAGCTCGAGCGCCCGCTCACCGTACGACGCTGTGTCGAGATACACGTTCGGACGCAGCACGCTGCGGGTGTCGACTCCCCGCGATGCAAGCCGCTCGAGCTGGAACGGAGCTCCGCCCGCCAGGATGGCGAAGACGACGCGCAGCTCGGGCCAACGGTCGGCATAGAGCGCGATCCAGGCGGCGTAGGCGGCCTGCATCTGTGCCGTGTAGTCGACCACGGCGGGCCACCAGTCCGGCGCACCCGACGGTACGAGCGCCGGGCCCGGATGCACGAAGAGGAGTGATCTGCGTCGATCGAGCTCGGCGAGCAGAGGCTCGAGCTCTGCGAGGCCGGCCAGGCTCCAGGCCGGAGTGCAGACTCCCACGAATCCATCGCGCGGCAACCCGCAGGCGAGCGCCAGCAGGCGGCCGTTCGACGCGGCGACCACCTCGGCTATGCCCTCGTGGTAGGCCTCCTCGAGCTCTGCGTCGAGCTCAAGCGTCGGGGGGCAAGAGATCACGGCAACATCGACCTCGTCCCGGTCGAGCAGCGCCAGCCGAGCTTCGAGGGTGTGCGCTGCGAGATCGAGGTCCCAGTCTCCCGACGGAAGCTCGAGCACACTGCCCCGCAGCCGCGGCCGCTCCCGTCGTGCTCGCAGTCCCTCGATCAGCGCTTGCGGCCACAGGTGTTGGTGCACGTCGTAGGTGAGCATGGGGGCAGTATCGTCGCGTTCATGCCCGCCGCGAGCAACGGCGTCGTCACGAGCCGCAACCCTGCGACGGGAAGAGTCGTAGCCGAGACTCCCGTCTCGACCCCCGCGGAGGTCGCAGACGCGGTCCGGAGAGCGGCGGCCGCCTTCGGGCCGTGGTCGAGGGAGTCGGGGCAGGAGCGCGCGAGGCTGCTCGTGCGCTTCGCCGAGCTCGTCGAGCGCGACCGGGACGAGCTCGCCGGGACGATCGTGGCGGAAATGGGGAAGCTCCGCGCCGACGCCGAGAGCGAGGTCGAATGGACAGCCGCCTCCGCCCGCTGGTATGCGGAGCACCTCCCGGAAGCGGAGGTGCGCGGACCGGCGACCGTCGTCCGGCGGCCGCTCGGCGTCATGGCCGCGATCACGCCCTGGAACTCGCCCTTGATCACACCGGCGTGGAAGTGGCTGCCGGCGCTCGCCGCCGGCAACACCGTCGTCTGGAAGCCGTCCGAGCTCTCGACGGGCATCGCGCTCGCCGCCGCGGAGCTCTGGCGCGAGGCAGGCCTTCCCGACGGCGCGCTCGGGCTGGTGGCGGGCGGAGCGGACACGGGCCGGGCCCTCTGCTCGCACCCAGATGTCGACGTCGTCCATTTCACGGGCTCGACGGAGACCGGCCGAGCGGTCGCGGGACTCGCCGCGGCCCGCTCGGCCCGCTGCGTGCTCGAGCTGGGCGGCCTCAACTCCGCAATCGTCTTCGCCGACGCCGACGTGGAGCACGCAGCCGACTGCATCGTCGCGGCTGCGGTTGCCGTCAACGGGCAGAAGTGCACGTCAGCCCGGCGCGCGCTCGTCGAGCGGCCTGTCGAAGCGGAGTTGCTCGCGGCTTTGACCGCGCGGATCGACGCCCTGCAGCTGGGGGATCCCGCCGATCCCACGACGACTCTCGGCCCTTTGATCACGCCAGCCGCACGGGCCCGTGCGGACGCTGAGCTCCGGCGGGCGGAGGCCGCCGGTGCCGAGATCGTCGCCCGCGCTCCCGCACTCGATGATCCGAGCCTCGCCGAGGCCGGGTTCTTCCCGGCGGCCCTCGTCCGCGGCGTTCCGGCCGCGGACCCGCTGCGGCGACGAGAGCTCTTTGCGCCCGTGCTCACGGTCGAGAGCTTCGACCACGAGGACGAGGCCTGGGAGATCGCGAACGACACACCCTACGGACTCGCGGCGGCCGTCCACACGTCCTCGTCGGCACGTGCCGAAGCGGCACGCGACCGGCTCGCGGTCGGCGTCCTCGCGGTGAACCGGCGCTGCGACTCGGCCGACCTCGAGGCGCCCTTCGGTGGGACAAAGGCGTCCGGCAACGGCTTTCCCGAAGGCGGCACGTACGCCTACAGCGGCGTGACGATGCTCAAGGCCGTGTACGGGTTGTGTCCTCCAGGTCAGCCATGAGCCGCGCCACCCTCCGCGACCCGTCGTCGGGCCGTTGCTCGAGCGCGTGGATGACACCGAGACGGTTCTCCCGCGGTTGGTTCTGACTCAGCTTGAACTGGCCGCGTAGCGCCGACACCTCGAGCTCGAACGCGACCACGTGTGGCAGCTGCTGCTCGATATAGGAGTCAGGCGCTTGCTCCAGTCGCCACGGCTGCGGCAGCCGGGACTCGTACTTGGCCACCGTCCGCTCGAGGATCCACCGCGTTCTCGGATCACCGGGTGCGACCGGTCGCGGGATCCCTCCGGCATGGACGACGACGAAGTTCCAGGTAGGGACGTTCGGCGAGTCCGCGTACCACGACGGCGACACGTACGCATCCGGGCCGCGGAAGACGACGAGCACCTGTCGTTCCTCCAGCACCGCCTGCGCCTGCGGATTCGCTCTCGCGAGATGGCCCCAGACCCTGCGCCGGCCCGACTCGTCGCCCGAGGACACGAAGGGGGCGAGCGTCGCCGCGGGGAGACCCCCGTCCGCCGAGATGAGTGTCGCGAGGCCAGACCGGTCGATGACGGAGTAGAGCGCGTCCTCGTCCGTCACCTCGAAGTCTTCCGGGATGTACACGGTTACGAGGGGATAGCGGCAATCCCGGCCGCCGCCGAGCTGTAGAGCGCCGCGATCGTGCGAGCCTGGCCGAGAGCGTCGTCGCGACCGAGCAGAGGCTCTCGCTCACCCCTCACGGCAGCCGCGAAGTCCTCGAGCTCGAGCCGGTAGGAGTCGGCCTGCGGCACGTCCACGGCCTCGACCTCCTCGCCGCGCGTGAGCGAGATCGTGAATCCCCAGTCTGCCCGCCAGGGCGCATCGAGCAGGAGCGTCCCCTCCTCCCCCACCGCCTCGAGCCGCTGCCGGGAGGGGAGCGAGAAGGAGACGTCGAACTGCGCGACGACATCCTCGGGAAAGCACAGCGTCCCGTAGAAGTCGACGTCGACGCCGCTCTCGGCGAGCACCTGCTCGCCGAGGACGCGCACGGGCTCGCCGCCGAGCAGGCGCGAGCCGTTGACGCAGTAGCAGCCGAGGTCCATCAGAGCGCCCCCGTCGAGCTCGCGCAACATGCGGATGTCGTCGAGGTCCGGCAGTCGGACGCTGAAGGACGAATGGATCAGCCGGAGACGCCCGATCGCACCTGCCTCGACGAGCTCTTTCACGCGGCTCATCTGCGGGTGGTGGCGGTACATGAGCGCCTCGGCGACCACGAGCCCGCCGGCCGCTGCCGCAGCCCATGCCTCCTCGACCTCGTCCGGTCGACGCGAGTAGGGCTTCTCGCAGAGCACGTGCTTCCCGGCCGCGAGCGCTCGCATCGTCCACTCGTGGTGGAGGCCATTCGGGAGCGAGATGTACACGGCGTCGACGCCGGGATCGGCGAGCAGCGCCTCGTAACTGCCGTGCGCACGCTCGATCCCGCGCTCGTGCGCATATGCCTGCGCTCGAGCTGCGTCGCGGCTCGCGACGGCGACGATCTCGACGCTCTGCGGCGCTCCGGCCAGCACGCGCTCGTTGATCTTCGCGGTCGAGAGCAGCCCGAGCCGCAGCGGCGTCACCACGTCTTCAGAACGCCCCGACAGGCGTCAAGGACGCGCTGCACGTGTTCCTCGCCGACGAGCAAGGGCGGGGCGAGCCGCAGCGAGCTGCTATCCGGCCCGCACGTGGAGACGATCACGTACCGGTCGAGCAGCTCGGCCCGGAGCCGGGCGGCGACCTCGGCCGAGGCGAGCCCCATACCGACCATCAGACCGAGTCCGCGAACGTCGACGACGAGCTCCGGATGGGCGGCGGCGAGCGGCCGCAGGCCGTCGAGGAGCTGCGCGCCGCGCACAGCCGCGTTCTCGAGCAGGCCCTCGTCCTCGAGCACGTCGAGGGTGACCTCGGCCGCCGCGCAGGCGAGCGGGCCACCGGCGAAGGTCGTGCCGTGCGCTCCCGGCGCCCACGCGTCCATCAGGTCGGCGCGCCCGATCAGCGCTCCCATCGGGAAGCCGGACGCGATTCCCTTCCCGAGCGTCATCAGGTCGGGCGCCACGCCGGAGTGCTGGCAGGCGAAGAGTCGCCCGGTGCGCCCGAAGCCAGACTGCACCTCGTCCACGATCAGGGCGATTCCGAACTCGTCGCAGAGCCCGCGGAGAGCGGGCAGAAAATCGTCGGGCGGGACGAGGTAGCCGCCCTCCCCGAGCACGGGCTCGACGATGAAGGCCGCCACCCGCTCCGGCTCGACCTGCTCGAGGAAGAGGCGGGAGAGCGCGTCCAGGGTGGGATCCAGCTCAGTTCGCGGATAGGGAACAACGTAGACGCCGCCTACGAGCGGCTCATGCCTCGTGCGGAACGCGGCCTTCGAGGTGCTGACCGAGAGGGACCCGAGCGTGCGGCCGTGGAACCCGCCGGCGAAGGCGACGACGTTCGGCCGCCCGCTTGCGTAGCGGACGAGCTTCAGGGCCGCCTCGACCGCCTCCGTGCCGCTGTTGGTGAAGAAGAGCTTCGCGTCCTCCACCGGCACTGCCGCGCAGAGCCGCTCAGCGTATGCGCGAGCGGGCTCCGTGGACCCCATCGTCGAGACGTGGATCAGCTTCGAGGCCTGCTCCTGGATCGCCGCGACCACGCGCGGGTGGCAGTGCCCCGTGTTCACGACGCCGTAGCCGGAGATGAAGTCGAGGTAGCGCGCGCCGTCGGCGGTGACGAGCTCGACTCCCTCCCCCGAGACGAACTCGAGCCCGGTGGTCGGCGCCACGGCCCTTGAGAGCCGGGAGACCGCAAGCTCCGCCGGCCTCACTCCGCTCCTCGTCTTCCAGCAGGACCGGCCACGTGGTAAACGTAGTGAAAGCTATTGGTACATACAAGTGACCATCCCGGGTCCTGAGCGGGCGGCCGTGAGGTACCGGCACTTCGCTCCCCTGGGTCGAGATCTCTCCGTGCTCGTGCTCGGTACGGCCTTCTATCGCACCGCTGGCGAGGACTTCTCGACCGAGTTGCTCGATGCCTGGCTCGAGCTGGGAGGCAACGTCATCGACTCTGCCCGCGAGTACGGCGAGAGCGAGCGCGTGCTCGGCCGCTGGCTGGGCGACAGCGGCCGCCGGGACGACGTCGTCGTCCTCACGAAGGGAGCGCACCAGCACGCGGGACGGCATCGCGTGACGCCCGCCGACATCTCTGCCGATCTGCTCGAGAGCCTCGACGTCCTCGGCGTCGCCTCGATCGAGCTCTACCTGCTGCACCGGGACGACCCCTCGCAGCCGGTCGGTCCTCTCGTCGAGGTCCTCAACGAGCACCGCCGCGGCGGCCGGATCGGCGCCTTCGGCGGCTCGAACTGGAGCACGACACGCCTCGACGAGGCGAACGAGTACGCCCGCACGCACGGCCTCGAGGCTTTCTCCTGCAGTAGCCCCGGGCTCAGCCTCGCGCAACAGAGCGAGCCCCCGTGGCCGGATTGCCTCTCGGCGGACGACGCGTACTCGCGCGCCTGGTACGAGCGGACGGGAATGCCCGTCTTCGCGTGGTCCGCCCAGGCGGGGGGCTTCTTCGCGGGGGCGGACGCACCGGACGTGGCGCGCGTCTACGGGAGCGACCGCAATTCGGAGCGGCTGCGCCGCGCCGCGCAGCTCGGGGCGCGAATTGGCCACACCGCGAATGCGGTCGCGCTCGCCTGGGTCCTGGGGCAACCCTTCCCGACGTATGCGATCATCGGCCCGAGAACGGTCGACGAGCTACTTCGGAGCGTCGCCGCGCTCGAGATCGAGCTGACGCAGGAGGAACAGCGGTGGTTGGATCTCGAGACCGACAACGTAGACCTCGACGGAAAACGAGGCCTCGGCGGGGTGGAGAGCAGATGACGTTGTTCAAGCCGGTGAGGACGCGACGCACCTTCGAGGAGGCGCTCGAGCAGATCGTCGAGGCCGTGCGAGCGGGAGATCTGCGCGTCGGCGACCGCCTCCCGTCGGAGCGCGCGCTCGCAACCCAGATGGAGATCAGCCGTCCCACCCTGCGCGAAGCGATCAGGATCCTCGGCGACGCCGGGGTCGTCGAGTTGCGCTCGAGTCCGAGAGGCGGAACCTACGTCCGCTCGGACGCCATTCCACGTGATCTGCTCGCGAGGCAGGCGGAGCTGCGGCTGAGCGAGGTAGCGGGCGTGCTCGAAGCCCGTCGCATGTTCGAGCCGCGCGTGGCCCAGCTCGCCGGCCTCTACGGCACCGACGACGACTTCGACGGCCTCCGGCGAACGGTCGACCTGCAGCGCGAGTGCGCGGACGACCGAGCCCGCCTGATGCAGCTCGACCATCGCTTCCACCTGATGATGGCCAGGGCGACCAGGAACACAACGATCGTGCAGCTCATGCGCGTGCTCCTGGAGCGGCTCGAGATCGCGCGCGACATGACCCCGCGGGCGCCGCACGATGCAGCGCTCGAGGTTGCGATCCACGAACGCACGCTGCTGGCGATCATGAGCGGTGACGCCGCCCGGATCGAAGTGGCGATGGACGAGCACCTCTCGTACCTCGAGCGGATCTGGGAGGAGGAGACGGGTCGCGTGCGACTGCGAATGGTCCCTGACTTTCTCCTGTCGCGGACGTCGAACCTGATGACACTGGCGCGATGAGCTGCCTTGCGGGGTGTTCTTGATTTCTGCGGAAGCGCTGTAATATCCTCGCGTTTGGCAGTTTGTTGAGCCAAGAAGGGGAAGTCGACGAGCCAGTCGGAGCTTGTTTTGGCTGGATCACACGCTTGGCGACCGAGGACACCGAGGGAGGACGGCAGGAAGCGTTGACGATTCCAGCGGTCGCTCGAACGGCCGCCGAACCGATTGGCACACAGATCCGTCCGCGAGACGACATGCCGCCCCCTCTGCGGATTGGGACATCCATCGGACTGTTCGACTAGGGAGCGAAGGGAGCAGCATGGATCGTGAAACACGGAGGTATCTCGAAGAGTTCCGCCGCAACGAGGCAACACCGATCGAGAACAACCTGATCGACGAGCTCGTCGAAGGCGAGCTCGACCGCGCCGAGTTCCTGCGGCGTGGCGCGATGTTCGGCCTTTCGATCGGCGTGATGTCGAGTGCGCTCGCATTCGTCGGCGAGGCCGGGGCGGGGCCGTTCGCGTCCGCATCCGAAAGCGTCAAGGTCGGCGGCACCGCACGCGTGGGCCTGGCGAAGTGGGGCGGCTCGCTCGAGCCCTACAAGCTCGCCGAGGCAGGGTCGCTCGGGATGTCCGGCATTCCCGGCGAGTACCTGACCTACTCCGACAACTTCAACCGGATCAGGCCGTGGCTCGCCAGGCGCTGGACGACGAACAAGAAGGCGACCGTCTGGACGTTCCAGCTCCGCCCGGGCGTCCGCTTCCACAACGGCCAGGAGCTGACCGCGGACGACGTCGTCGCCAACTACAAGCTGTACACCGGCAACAAGCAGTCGCAGGCGCTCTCGATCTTCGAGGGCATCCTCGGCCCCGAGGGCGTCCGCAAGAAGGGCCGCTACACGGTCGAGTTCAGGCTCAAGCAGCCGACCGGCGCCTTCCCCTACCTCGTCTCGCAGACGAGCTACCAGTGCATCATCTATCCGCGCTCGATCAAGCCGGACCAGTGGGTGAAGAGCGGCATGATCGGGACCGGCCCGTTCAAGCTCAGGAACTTCACCGAGAAGCGAGAGTACAACCTCGTCCGCCACGACGCCTACTGGGGCGGCAAGCCGCCGCTCGACGGCGTCAAGGTGACGGCCTACGAGACGTCGACCGCAATGGCCCTCGCGCTGCGCGCCGGGCAGATCGACATCCTCTCGGCGATCTCGCGGCTCGAGGCCCAGCCGTTCATCGGCAACGGCAGGTTCCGCATTCTCCAGCTCGGCACGGCTGCGCACCGGCAGTTCACGATGCGGGTGGACGACCCCGCGTTCAAGGACCCGCGCGTCCGCCGGGCCGTCGCGCTGACGATCAACCGCCCGCAGGTGATCGAGGGCCTGCTCAGGGGTGCCGCCACGATCGGGAACGACACGCCGTTCTGGAAGCGGTACCCGTCCTCGGCTCCGGTGCCCCAGCGCACGCGCAACATCGCCACGGCGAAGCAACTGCTGGCGGCAGCCGGACAGAAGGACCTCTCGTTCACGATCACGACGCACCGGCTGCAGGAGATCCCGGACTACGCCGCCGCCATCCAGCGGTACGCGCGAGATGCCGGCATCAACGTCAAAATCGAGCTGCAGTCGGACGCCGAGTACTACGGCGGCGGGGACGACTACTACGCCACCACCCCGTGGATCAACAAGCCGTCGACGATCACCGAGTGGGGCCACCGGGCGGTGCCGAACGTCTACCTCACCGCCGCGTACGCCTCCGACGGCATCTGGAACGCGCCGCACTACAAGAACGCGAAGCTCGACGCGGCGATCAGGTCGTACCTCTCGGCCGTCGACGTCAAGACGCAGCGGCGCTACTCGAAGGAGATCAGCACCATTCTCCAGCGCGACACCCCGATCATCACTGCGTATCACTTCACCTCCGTCACCCCGGTCTCAGCCAGGGTGCGGAACTTCCAGCTCGAGTCCATCAACCACATCCGGCTGGCGAAGACCTGGCTGGCCTAGACGAACCCGGTCACTAGGCAGAGCGGGCCGGCGTCGCGGGACGCCGGCCCGTCTCACCCCGAGCCCCTGTCGGCATGCTCCGTTACATCCTCAAACGTCTAGGCCTCGCGGCTGTGACCCTGTTTCTGCTCAGCGTGATCGTGTTCGCGCTCTCGCAGATGCTTCCCGGCAACGTGGCGAGGTCGGTCCTGGGCCAGTTCGCCACCCAGGAGGCGATCGACAGCCTCAATCACCAGATCGGCGCCGACCGGCCCGCGGTCGTGCAGTACCTCGACTACATGCGGGGCTTCGTCCAGGGCGATCTCGGGCTCTCGCTCGCTTCGCAGACACCCGTGTGGTCGATCCTCCAGCCGGCGCTGGTCAACTCGCTCAAGCTCGCAGGGCTCGCGTTCCTGATAGTCGTGCCGCTCAGCATCCTCGGCGGCATCGTCGCGGGGCTTCGCTCGGGCACCTCGGGCGACCGCACGATCACGATCTTCGGCCTCTCGATGTCCGCCATGCCCGAGTTCGTGACCGGGATCCTCCTGATCCTCGTCTTCGTGATCTGGCTCGGCTGGCTGCCCGTCACCGCCCAGTGGAACGAGGGAGCGGGGCCGCTGACTCAGGTCAAGCACCTCCTGCTGCCGTCGGTCTGCCTCGCCCTCGTGCTGTTCGGCTACATCGCCCGCATCACACGCGCCGGCGTGATCGAGGCGGCCGACGCCGACTACACGCGCACGGCGCATCTGAAGGGGCTGCCGACCCACACGGTGATCCGGCGCCACGTTCTGCGCAACGCCCTCCTCCCCACGATCGCCGTCGTCGCGACGCAGACCAGCTACCTCGTGGGCGGCCTGCTCATCGTCGAGGGTCTCTTCAACTACCAGGGAATCGGGTTGCAGGTGTACCTGTCGGCGCAGCAAAAGGACTTCACCGTGCTCACGTCCGGGGTCCTGGTGCTGGGCCTCGTCGTCCTCATCGTCACGCTTGCCGCCGACATCCTCTACGGCCTGCTCAACCCGCGAGTCCGCTTCGGGACTGTAGAGTGAGCGTCCCTCGCCCATGCATGTGAGCGACTGCCGATGAGCACCGTTATCGGCCCCGATGCGGGTGCGCCGCCCGCGGCGGCCGCGACGGCGATCAGCGAGGCGCAGGTGGCGCGGACCGAGCGGCTGCGGCTCCTGCTCCGAACCCCCACCGTCCTCATCGGCCTCTTCGTGCTGCTCTTCTGGATCACATTCGCGATCCTCGGCGACCGGATCACGCCCTACGACCCGATCTTCGATCAGACATCAGACGTCCTCGCCTCCCCGTCGGGGGTGCACTGGTTCGGCACCGACAACCTCGGGCGGGACGTGCTCTCCCGCGTGCTGGCCGGCTCGCGCGACATCCTGCTCGTCGCACCCGCCGCGACGCTGCTCGGGACCGTGCTCGGGACCGTGCTCGGCCTCGTGATCGGCTATTTCCGGGGGATGGTCGACGACGTCGTCAGCCGCGTCATCGACGCCGTGCTTGTCTTGCCGGTGATCCTGACCGGAGTCGTCGTGATCACGGCTCTCGGCAGCCGCTCCACCACAGTCGTCACCATCCTGATCGGGATCGTGTTCGCGCCACTCGTCGCGCGCACGGTTCGCGCGGCCGTCCTCGCGGAGGGCGAGCTCGACTACGTGCAGGCCGCACGGCTCCGCGGCGAGAAGGCGCCCTACGTCATGTTCAAGGAGATCCTGCCGAACGTGATGCCGCCGATCGTGGTCGAGTTCACGGTCCGACTCGGCTACGCCATCTTCGCCGTCGCCGGCCTGACCTTCATCGGCCTCGGCATCCAGCCGCCGTCGCCCGACTGGGCAGTGCAGGTGTTCGAGTACTACTCCTTCATCGATCCCTTCTGGTGGACGACCCTGTTCCCCGCGCTCGCGATCGCCTCGCTCGTGGTCGCCGTGAACCTCGTCGCCGACGGCCTCCGTGAGGTCTACGAGCGGTGAGCGGAACAGCCGAGATCGCAGCCCCGGCGCTCGAGTTCGAGCAGCTCGACGTCGCCTTCAGAGTTCGCGGCAAGGACCGGCGAGTACTCCGCGGCGTCAATCTGACCGTCGCCCGCGGAGAGTCCTACGGGCTGGTCGGCGAGTCCGGGTGCGGCAAGTCGACTGCCGCACTCGCGGCAGTCCGCTACCTGGCGCAAAACGGGCGCGTGCGCTCCGGCGCGATCCGCATCGCGGGCAAAGATGTGCTCGCTCTGAACGGCGCGGAGCTCCGGCGCCTGCGCGCAAACGACGTCGCGATGGTCTACCAGAATCCCGGTGCCGCCCTGAACCCGTCGCTCAAGATCGGCACGCAAGTCGCCGAGTCCTTCATCGCGCGTGGCGTCGCGCGGCAGGAGGCAGGAGACCGCGCGCTCGAGGCACTGCGGCGTGTCCAGATCGCCGATCCCACCTCGGTGCTCGGCCGCTACGCGCACCAGCTCTCGGGAGGCATGCAGCAGCGCGTGATCATCGCGATGGCGCTCGCCAAGGACCCGTCGCTGCTGATCCTGGACGAGCCGACCACCGGGCTCGACGCGACCGTCGAGGCGGAGGTGCTCGATCTCGTCTCGCAGCTGCAGGCCGAGCTCCACACCTCGGTTCTCTTCATCAGCCACAACCTCGGCGTGATCGCCAAGATGTGCAACCGCGTCGGGGTCCTCTACGCGGGTCGCCTGGTCGAGGAGGGCCCGGTGGCCACGGTGCTGAACGACCCGCGCCATCCCTACACCGTCGGTCTGCTGCGCTGCATCCCCCGGGGTGGTGTGCGCAAGGATCACGGCCGCCTCGACACGATCCCGGGCTTCCTGCCCCAGCTCGGCGCCGAGATGCCTGGCTGCGTGTACGCGGATCGCTGCCCGCTCGCCGATGAGCGCTGCGTCGCCGAGGAGCCGCCGCTCGCCGAGGTCACGCACGGCCACGCGACGAGGTGCTGGTACCACGAGCTCGCGCCCGACCTGCCGCGAGTGATGGCTGAGAACATCACGCTGCCGCAGGTCTCGCGGGAGGGCGTGCCGGTCGTCCGCTTCGACGACCTCGGCAAGATCTTCAAGCAGCGCGGCCATGAGGTGCGCGCGCTGGAGGGCATCTCGAGCGCGATCTGGCCGGGTGAGACGCTCGGCCTCGTCGGCGAGTCGGGCAGTGGCAAGACGACCCTCGCACGCGCGCTGCTCGGGATCGTCGCGCCGACGACCGGGATGATCGAGCTCGACGGACGGACCCTCGCACCGAGCTTCACGAAGCGGTCACCGGCCGACCTGGCGGCGCTCCAGATCGTCTTCCAGAATCCCGACTCGGCGCTCAATCGCCGCCACTCCGTCCAGCGGATCCTCTTACGCTCGCTGAAGAAGCTCGCCGGGGTGAAAGGGAAGGAGGCTGATCGGCGCGCGCTCGAGCTGGCGGAGCGGGTCCGGCTCTCGGCGCGAACGCTGACGCAGAAACCGGTGCAGCTCTCCGGCGGTCTGAAACAGCGTGTGGCGATCGCCCGCGCCTTCGTCGGCAACCCCTCGCTCGTCGTCTGCGACGAGCCGACCTCGGCGCTCGACGTCTCCGTCCAGGCGGCGATCCTCAACCTGCTCGTGGAATTGCAGGCGGAACGCCGCGTGGCGTTCCTCTTCATCTCGCACGATCTCGGCGTCGTGCGCTACATCTCGGATCGGATCGCGGTCCTCTACCTCGGGAGGCTGATGGAGCTCGGCGCCGCGGAGGTCGTCTTCTCTGGGCCGCACCACCCCTACACCGAGGCGCTGCTCTCCGCCGTGCCCAGCATCGACGGAACCGTCCGTGAGCGGATCCGGCTCGAAGGGGAGATCCCGAGCGCCGCCGACCCGCCGAGCGGGTGCGTGTTCAACACGCGCTGTCCCCGCAAGGTCGGAGCGATCTGCGAGCAGGAAGAACCACCCTTCGTCGAGGTCGAGCCGGGACACTGGATGCGCTGCCACATCCCGATCGAGGAGCTTCGCCGCCTTCAGGCGGCCGGCGCGCCGCCGACCCGCGAGGGCGCCGTAACCGTTCCGTGAAGCTCGCCATGCACAACTGGATCCATCCGGAGCCGATCCAGGCGACGCTCGAGCGGCTCGGCCGTTGCGGCTACGACGGAATCGAGATCTCGGCTGAGCCCGCGCTCTACGACACCGGCGAGATCGCCCGGCTGCTCGAGCTGCACGGTCTCGAGTGCTGGGGCGGCGTGACGAGGATGATGGGCGGACGAGACCTCGTGCACGCGGACCCCGAGGTCCGGCGCGGGGGAGTGTTATACGTCCTGGACGCGCTCCGGTTCGTGAGTGACCTCGGCGGCGAGATCCTCACGGTCACGCCCTCCGCGGTCGGCAAGTCCGAGCCGATGGCCCCTCCCGAGATCGAGTGGGGCTGGTGCGTGGAGGCGCTTCGCGAATGCCAGCAGCGCGCGACGGAGTTGGGCGTTCGCCTCGCGATCGAGCCGCTCAACCGCTTCGAGACCCACTTCGTCAACCGCTGCGACCAGGCCCTGGCGCTGGCCGAGGAGGTCGGAGGCGACTGCGGGGTCTGCCTCGATCTCTTCCACATGAACATCGAAGAGGCGTCCTGGCGGGACGCGATCGCCCTCACGAGAGCCCGGATCGCCGACGTCCACGTCGCCGACAACAATCGTCGGCCGCCGGGCGAGGGCTCGTTCGAGTGGCTCGAGGTGCTCCGCGAGCTCGCCGCAGCAGGCTACGACTCATACCTGACGCTCGAATTCGTCGTGCCTATCGACCGCACGCCGCTTGCGCCACCGCAGGAGCGCTCGTTCGACGAGGCCGTGCGCAGCTCGGCGGCGTTCCTGCGCGACCGCCTGGCCGACCTTCCCGCCGAGGTCCCAGCCGGTCTCACCGCTTCGTGAGCGAGCGGCCGATCGTGCTCGCGGCCGTGGAGCAGCCGCAGCTCGAGCTGCCCGTTGCCCTGCCTCAGATCTCCGCGCTCGAGTACGAGCGGCGGCGAGCCGCGGTGCGCGAGGCGGTGGGAACAGATTGGGTCGCCGTCTACGGGGATCGCGAGCACTTCGCGAACCTCTCGTTCCTGTGCGGCTTCGATCCCCGCTTCGAGGAGGCGGTGCTGCTCCTCGCGGAGGGTCGCGCGGTCCTTGCCGTCGGCAACGAAGGCGCCGTCTATGCGGAGCTCGCCGCGCACGGGGTCCAGCTCGCCCTCTGCCCTTCCCTCAGCCTGATGGGTCAGGACCGGCAGCGGGGGCTGACGGTGCCCGCGCTCCTGCGGAGCACGGGCATTGCCGAGGGCGACAGCGTGGGCGTCGTCGGCTGGAAGGCATTCGGGCCGGAGGAGTGGGAGTCGCAGACGCCCGCGATTGCCGCCCCTGCGTTTCTCGTCGACGCCCTTCGCGAAGCTGTCGGCGATTCCGAGCTCGTCACCGACGCCACTCGGGCGCTGATGAGCTCGGCCGGCGGACTTCGTGCCGGCAACAGCCCGGACCAGCTGGCCGCCTTCGAGTGGGCGTCCGCGCGAGCGTCGGCGTGCGTCGCGCGCATCACGACGTCCGTCCGGCCGGGCATGAGCGAGTACGACGCAGTCGCGACGATGGGATATGCGGGCGAGCCGCTGTCGGCGCATGTCATGTTCGCCTCCGGCCCCGAGGTTGCCGTTGGACTCAGGAGCCCGACGTCTCGCGTCCTCGAGCTCGGCGATGCCGCCACGACCGCGGTCGGGTTCTGGGGCGGCCTCTGCGCGCGGGCCGGGTTGCTCGCGGAGGGTCCCGAGGACCTGCGAGCGGAGAGCATGGGGTATCTCGAGGCCATGGCGATTCCCTACTGGCGCGCAATCGCGACCTGGTACGAGACGATGCGGATCGGCGTCAGCGGCGGCGAGATCCAGGGCGCGGTCGAGGAGGCGCTCGGAGGGGCGTTCGTGCCCGCCCTGAATCCGGGCCATCTGATTCACCTCGACGAGTGGCTCGACAGCCCGGTCTACCCGGGCTCCTCCGAGACGATCGACTCGGGGATGGCGTTGCAGTGCGACATCATCCCCGACGCCACGAGACCTGGTTGGGCGGCGAACTGCGAGGACACCGTCGCGCTGGCGGACGAAGCCTTGCGGGAGGAGCTTTCCAACCGGCATCCGGAGCTGTGGTCGCGGGTGCTGGCGCGCCGGCGCTTCGTGCAGGAGCAGCTCGGAGTCACGCTCGCCGACGAGCTGCTGCTCTTTTCGTCCGCCCCCGCGCACTTCTCTCCCTTCTGGCTCTCGCCGGGGCTCGCGCTCGCCTACCAGTCGTGAGACAGCACACGCCCCGCCCTGCGACCGCCGTGGAGGCGGCGGTCGACGAGGAGTTCATGCGGTCGCTGGTCAAGCGGATGAGCGCAATCGGCTCGAGCCCGCTCGGCTTCCGCGTCGCGGGCACGCCTGAGGACGACGAGGTCTGCGCGCTGCTCGCGAACACGATGCGCTCGATCGGGCTCGAGGACGTCCGGCTCGAGCCGGTCCCCGTCGACGGCTGGCGATTCCGGGGCGGGTCGCTCGAGGCCCTGGGCGCAGCGCTTCCGTGCGCCTCCTTCGGCGGCGCCCCGCCGACTCCGCCGGGCGGGATCGAAGGGGAGCTCGTCTTCGCGGGGCGCGGCTCCCGTGTCGAGCTCGCGCGCGCAGGTGTGAAGGGAAAGATCGTGCTGTTCGACTGGCCCGGCGACCACCTGCGCTGGCCCTCTTTGACCGCCGCCGAGGCGACACGCGCGGGAGCACTTGCCGTCGTCTGCGCCTGCCTACCGGGAGGGCGCTACTACCAGGCGGACGGCGCGCTCGGCTGCTTCGACGGGATCTGGATCGGCGGCTCGGTCCCGCTCGCCACCATCGCCGGCGATCACGCTCTTCGCCTGATCGAGTTGCAGCGGTCGCGGCCGGTACCGGCACGCCTGACGCTGGAGGTCGAGCTGCTTCCGGGCGCCACCGCCCACAATACGGCCGGAACTCTTCCGGGACGGCGCGACGGGCCTCCGATCGTGGTCGCGGGTCATCACGACGCCTGGTTCTCCGGCTCCTTCGACGATGCAACCGGCGTCGCCTCGACGCTCGGGATCGCAAAGGCGATGCTCGACGCGGGGCACGTCCCGGAGCGACCGATCGTCTTCGGCTCGCACACGGCAGAGGAGTACGGCGTTGCCGACTCTGCCTTCGACTGGCTGATCGGCGCGTCGTGGCGCGTCAACGTGGAGCATCGCGACTGGTGTCGAACCGTTCCCTTCTACCTCAACATCGAGGGCTCGGGGATGCCGCTGCCGATGTTCATCGACACGCCGCCGGAGCTGCGCCGCTTCTGCCGGCGGGTCTGCGGCAGCGCCCGCCGAGACGGGTTACTCCCGTACGGGGTTCGCTACGGCGTTCCGCGCACTGGTACCGAGCAGTGGCCCTACCTCAGGGCGGGCATTCCCTCGCTGAACGTCAACACCCTGCCGAGGAGCTACTGGCGCACCGAGTACCACACGCAATACGACACGGCCGAGATCATCAGCTTCCCGGACCTCGTCCGCGAGACCCGCCTCTATGCGCGCTTCGTCATGGCCGCGGATGCCGCTCCGGAGAAGCTGCTCGATCTGCCGGCCCGCGCGTCCGACCTCCGACGCTACGGCCGGCTCGACGTGGCGCGCGCGAGCGGCTTCGAGACGGGCCACGTCGAGGCAGCCCTGGCGCGCTTCGAGACGGCCGCTCGGAACGGCGCCGCCTGGCCCGCGACGCGCGCGGCGTTCGCGACGGTCGTACGCACGTTGGAGGCTGTGCACGCTTTCGACAAGCAGTCGAAGCTGCACCTACAGGCTCTGCTCGACGTCGAGTCTCTGGATGCCGCGCTCGACGCTCTCGAGCGGGAGAATCTCGGCGCTGCGGCGCGCGCGGCAGCCCGCTCGGGGCGCAACCGGCTGGCCCGGCACGTGGGGCGCGACCTGTTTGCCGTCGATGCCGCCCGGCACCGGCCTGACCATCCCGGCTTCGGCTGGGCGGCGCACGCACGCACGACACCTTCGCCGGGGCTGTGGGAAGAGCTCGCCTCACTGCGCGGCGAGCCCGGCTCCCGCGCCCCCGGCCCCTGGCTCGCCCGCTCGGTGAGAGGCAAGCGCGCCGCCTCGGCGCGGGAGCTCCAGCGGCGACTCGACCGGATTGCGGCCGCCTTCGAGCAGGCCGCAGACCGGCTCGAGAGGCGCTAGCTCGCCCACATGGACTCGCTCGCCCGCAACCCGGCGGCAACCTCCTCGACGACTTCGACGAACGCCGTGGCCGCGGGTGAGAGCCTGCGGTCGGCGTGCCAGGCGAGCCCGATCTCCCTGGGTGGGATGCCGCGGACGTCGAGCACCGCCACATCGGTGTCGCTCCGGTCGACCGTCAGTCGGGGTACGAGCGCGTAACCGACGCCTGCGCCGACGAGACCCTGGACGATGCCGCTGTCGTCGGATCGGAAGACGATGCTCGGGTCGAAGCCTAGACGGCGCAGGTGCGCCTCGCCGCCTTGCGTCGGGACGCGATAGGCGATCAGCGGGAGCCGGGCGATCCTGCGAATACCCACTGCTCTTTCGCCGTGCGCGAGCTCCGACCCGGTGGGAGCGAGGAGCACGTACGGGTCGGTCAGCACCTCGATCTGCTCGATCGCGGTCTCGACGGGGTCGGCGACGAAGGCGAGGTCGGTCTCACCGCGCATGAGCTGCTCGACCAGCAGGCCATGGTCGGCTTCGACGAGCTTGACCTCGATCGCGGGTCGCCGTGCGACGTAGAGGCGCATGACGGGTGGGATCACGCGCACACCGATGCTCTGGAACGTCGCAACGCGGAGCGTGCCGGCCTCCCCCTCCGCGAGGGCGTGCAAATCGGCCTCGGCCGCGCGCAGAGCGGCGGTTGCACGGGCGGAGTGGCGAAGCAGGCGATCACCGGCCTCCGTTGCCGTCACGGGGCGGCGTCCGCCGGGCCGTTCGAGCAGCTGCATCTCGGTCACCCGCTCGAGCACGGCGATCTGCTGGCTGACCGCGGATTGCGTGTATCCGAGCTGCCGCGCAGCTGCCGCGAAAGATCCCGTCTCGACGATCGCCTCGAGCGCGGCGAGGTGGCGGAACTCGATCCCCAGGATAAATCGATCAGTCTTGCTACTAGCTGTTGTCATTAATCCGCATTTTACTTATTGATCGGCCATGACGATCCTGAGTTGGTGTTCACCTTCCTCCGTCGCCGCGACCGCACCCTCCTGACGGTTTCCGCGCTCGCATTCGCGAGCGCCGTCGCCGACGCCGCGTTGCTCCCGGTCCTCCCCACTCTCCAGGAACGGTTCGGACTCTCGGGTGTGGCGATGGGCGCGCTGCTCTCGGCCGCCACCATCGTCACACTCGCGACCTCCGTTCCGATCGGCCTGCTGGCGGGACGAATCGGGTCGCGCCGGCTGCTACTCGGAAGCGCCGCTCTGCTGCCGCTCTCGCTGCTCGTGCAAGGGCTCGCCGCGGGGCTCGGCATGCTCATGGCCGGCCGAGCGCTCTTCGGGCTCAGCTTCGGAATCCTCTGGACGGTCGCTCCTGCAGTCGCCGCCGGCTCCGGGCGTGGGGCCTCGGGCGCAGGACGCCTGATCGCCTCCGCCGGCGCCGGCTGGCTGGTCGGCCCCCTCCTCGCGGGCGCCGTCACCGACGTCTGGGGGTACCGGGCGGCGTTCGTGGCGATCGCTCTTCTCACCCTGCCGCTCGTGGCCGCGCTCGCCTGCGATCGCTCCGTGGAGGACCGAGCTCCCACCGCCCGCCTTCGCGACGCGATCGCCGCAGCCGGAAGGGAGCGCGCGCTCGCGAGCGCGATGCTCGTCACCGCGCTGCTTGGAGTCGTGACAGGCGTCTCCGGGCTCCTGGCGCCGCTCGTCCTGGCGGCCAATGGTCTGACGGCGGGAGGGATCGGCGCCGTGATCGCCCTCTCGGCAGTCATCTTCACGGCCGGTGGCGCGATGTCTTCACGGATCCCGTCCGCGCGGGTCAACGTCCGCCTCGTCGGGGTGACCGCGGCGGTGCTCGGCGCCACGTTCCTGATCCCGACCCTCAGCTTCTCGACGTTCGCAGTGATCGGCTTCCTCGTCCTGGGTGCTGGCGCCCGAGCGGTTCTCAATACCGTGGTCTATGCGCTCGCCCGCTCCCACGTTCCCACCGACGCGCTCGCGACCCCGATCGTGGGTCTGATGAACGTCACCTGGGCAGCCGCGGCACTCGCAGCTCCATTGGCCGCAGGCGTGGCTGTGAGCGTCGGAGGAGCACGATGGGCATTCGTGGCCACGGCGACGACAGGGTTCGCCGTGGCGGTCTGGATGCTGCTCCCGCGGCCTCGGCTCGCCCAGGCCTAGGTGGTGGCCCTCACCCCTTCACGAGCCGCAGTACCCGGACTGCGCCCGTCATCTCCCGGCCTCGGTAGGTTCCGGGACAGCCGAGCAGAACGGTGGGGCCGATCGCCACGACCGAGCGACCGCACGAGTCCTGCGGTCGTCGGGATCCGGACGCCAGACGAACCGCAGGAGCGAAGCGGCCACCCGTGAGCTGTCGAAACACGAGAGCCGCTCCGGCGGGCTCATCGGCGACCTGCGGCTCCCCGCACCCGACGACGAGGTCGACGCGGCGATCGCCGCCGACGTCACCGAGCGCGACCGACTCTCCGCATCGCTCACGCTGCGGCGATCCCGCGGCAGGAGAGACGACGGTACCGGGCGTGAAGCCACGTTCCCCCGCAAGGGAGACCACGACGCCGCGCGTCCGGTAACAGCCCCAGATCACGTCGGCGCGGCGGTCGCCGTTCACGTCGCCGGCGGCGAGGCTGCGCCCGCACTCCATGTACTTGCGCGGTCGCGGATGCGCGAGCAGGAGCGGAGCCGCGAAGCCGGTGTTTGCAGTGTTCCGCCGGAAGACCATCACCGTCCCCTGGCGCCAGAGCCGGCCGACGGCTGTGCTCGCTGCGACGTGGTCGTTCACGTCGCTGCGTCGGTCTCGGTTCACGTCCCCTACGGCGATGCGCCACCCGCAGCCCGCGAAGCGGCGCACGCGTCCGCGGCGGAGCACGACCGGCCGGTCGAAGCCGCTCTCGCCGCGCGTGAGCACGTAGATCGCCCCCCATACATCCCCGACTTCAGGACACGCGACTACCAGATCCGCTCGCCCGTCGCCGTTGACGTCGCCGAGCGCGACGCCTCCGCCCTGGTGTGCGCTCTTGCAGCCTGCCTCCGCATCAAGGCTCCGACCGGTGACCACATCCTCGACCTCGAACCGCCCCTCGCCGCGGTTGTACGCGACGAAGAAGTTCACGTCCGACGGGTCGAGCGTATCCGCGTAGCAGCCGACGGCAATGTCCGGGCGTGCGTCGCCATCGACGTCGCCGACGGCCAGCGCCGCTCCACAGCCATCAGCCTTCTGCGGGGTGGGCTGCCGGATCGTCGTGAGATGCCGAAACGAGCCTGAGCCGCCCGCGAACACGAGAACCCCGCCGACGGCATCGACGTTCGTCGACGAGCAGCCGACCAGCGCGTCCGGCTGACGATCGGCGTCGACATCGTGCACGAGGAGTGCCGAGCCGCACTCCAGAAGCGAGTTCGAGGGCGGATAGAGGACAGCGTCGCCCGAGAGGCTGGTCGCGACGGCGACGGCCGCGACGAGAGCAGTGCCCAGGTTCACTCTGCGCGGATACTACCGCTCCGACGTTGTTGCCCTGTCTGACGGCTTGGCTCAGCTCGCGAGCCCGCAAAACCTGACTGCCGTCACCGCCAGCTCTTGCGCGCACGCCACGAGGTCGTCGACGACGACGAACTCGTCGATCGTGTGCGCCACCTGGAGATCGCGCGGCCCGAAGCAGACGCACGGCGTGTCGCCGAAGCGAGTGAAGGTCGCGCCATCGTGCCAGGAGTCCATGCCCGAGACCCGCCGCGGCCGCCCGATGTCCACGCCGGTGCCGAGGATCGCCCGGACGATCGGCTCGTCCTCCGACACCTCGCTCGAGGGAACGTCCGTCGCCCATTCGATCACCGGCGGGTTCTCCGCCAGCCAGGGGTCTGCGGCGGCGGCGCGCCGGACCCGCTCGACGATCTCCTTCTCGACCGCGCTTCCCCAGCCACCCTCGTCGGCGTGCGCGGGGAGATACGCGACGTGGTAGGCGATCCGGCACGACGCCGGGTAGCTGACGATCCACTCGCCGCCCGACACGACCGTCGGCACGATGTCGCCGGGCGAGAGATGCGGATGCCGGTGGTCGGGCCGCTCGCGCCACTCCTCCTGCAACCGCCGCAGGGAGTCGATGATCAGCGTCGCCTTCTCAATCGCGTTGACCGCACCGCCCTCACGCCAGTCGGGCTGGCCGACACCGGCGTGGCCCGGGCGGCCCGGGACGGTGATCGTCGGCATCAGGCTGCCCCGGCAGGACGTCCAAACATCGAATCCGGATGGCTCGGTCACGATGCCCGCATCGGCGCGGACGCCGTGGGCGACCGCCGCGAGCCCTCCGGCGCCGGTGGACTCCTCGTCCGTCACCGTGCAGACGAGGAGGTCGCCCGCGAGCCGGACGCCGAGCGCCGTGAGCACCTCGGCGGCGAACGTCATCGCCGCGATCCCGCCCTTCATGTCGCACGAGCCGCGACCATAGAGTCTGCCGTCGCGGACCTCCGGGTCGTTCGGATCGCTCGTCCAGGCCTCGCGGGGCACCGGCGAGACGACGTCGATGTGTCCATTCAGCAGCAGGCTGCGACCGCCGCCAGCGCCACGGAAGCGAGCCGCGAGCTGCGGCCGCCCGGCGAAGCCGAGCCCGCCGGCCGGCACGAACCTGCTGCCCTCGACGTCCTCGCGGGCAGGCTCCCAGAGGTCGATCTCGGCACCGAGCGCAGCGAGGCGGCCCGCGAGGTACTCCTGGAGCGCGGCCTCCTCCCGCGGCGGGTCGTCCGGCTCACGCGCCTCGGTGTCGAAGCGGATGAGCGCGGACGCGAGCTCCACGAGCTCGTCGCCACGGCGGCCGATCTCTTCGACGACCTGCTGCTCGAGCTCGGTCAACGGCACTGAAGCTGTCCCTGACGCTCACGCCTGACGCCATGCACATCGGGGCCATGCCCTTGGAGGCCTAGGCCGTTGTGGACACGTCCAGGGGCTGGCCCTGGCCACCGCGAACCGGTTTGAAACCGCCACGTCCGCGTCTGGCCCTGGCTTCCACCTGAGCTGACTCGACCGTGGTAACGATGCCCACGCGTCGGGCTGCTCACTGCCCGCGGGCCAGCTCGAAGAAGTTGTGCAGGATCCGCTCGCCCACGGGATGCGCGGCGTCGAACTCCTCGGGATGGAACTGCGTGCCCCACCAGCGCCGGGTGGGATCGACGATCGCCTCGATCGCGCACGTCGCGCTGCGCGCGAGGACGCGGAAGCTCTCGGGCAGCTTCTCGATCTCGTCGCCGTGGTGCTGATAGACCTCGATCCGCGAGGGCAGGCCCCGGAGCAGACCGTCCTGCTCGACGACGTCGACGGACGCAAAGCCCGTCTCCGGCCTTGCCGGCGAGTGGCGGAGTGTGCCACCGGCGAACCTCGCCTGGAGTTGCATTCCCGCGCAGATTCCGAGCACCGCCCCGTCGTAGCTCCGCACGACATCGCCCAGCCGCTCGATCGCGCCGGGCGAGTGGACAGCCCACGGTGCGAAGGAGCCGCTCAACACGACCGCGTCGGCGCCGCCGAGACTCCCCAGCTCCTCGTACTGCACGGTCGTCACCGGATCGCCCGCTACGAGCTCGAGCCGCCCACGCACGGCCTCGTAGTGATCGAGCCTCTCGGCCGTGAGGGCTCCCGAGTGCTCGGTTGTGAAAGGAGCTCTTAGTTGCCTGCTGCATGCCGGCTCGAGTCTTTGTGGTTTTCTCCGTCCGCGACGCCGTGCATGGCGACGCCGAGGGACCGGCCGCCGTCGACGGTGAGAACGGCTCCCGTGCAGTACGACGCCTCATCCGAGACAAGCCATGCCGCGGCGGCTCCGCGATCTCGTCCTCGTCGGCGAAGCGTCCGAGGGCGATCAGCGAGCGCATCCGCTCCTCGGCCTCGGGGTCGGTGAGGATGTTGGCGCGAGCGGAGTCCGTTGCAACGAAACCCGGCGCGAGCGCATTCACCCGGATCCCGTGCGGCGCCCACTCGCGGGCGAGCGTCTTGGTGAGCGCCACGAGCCCCGCCTTCGCCGCCGCCGAATGTGCGACGCCCGGTGCCCCAGTCCAGGCATAGGTGGCGACGAGGTCCAGGATGACGCCGCTGCAGCCGCGCGCGATCGTCTGCCGCGCCAGAGCCTGCGAACAGAAGAACGAGCCGTGCAGAGAGCTCTCGACAACGGCGCGGAAGCCGTTGGGCGAGAGGTCGATCGACGGGCAGAAGAAGTTGCCAGCGTTGTTGACGAGAACGTCGAGGTCGCCCGCGGCGTCGAACAGATGCGCGACCGCGTTGGGATCGCGCACGTCGCAAGCATGTGCCGAGCACAAGCAGCCTTCATCCACGAGGATGCGGCGGGCCGCGTCGACACGGCCCGCGTCTCTCGACGCGAGCACGACGTGGTCGCCGGCGCGCGCGAGGCGACGGGCGATTGCGAAACCGATTCCACTCCCTCCGCCCGTCACGAGGATCCGCCGCGGACTCGGGCTCACGCTGCTGCCGGCACTCCGCGCGCGGCTCGTGCAAGGGCTCCTGTGAAGATCCGGGTCGCGTGTGCCCGCCGAAAGAACGAATGAAGGGGGGCCTCGAGCGCGAATCCGATCGCTCCGTGCACCTGATGCGAGACCTCGCAGACGCGGCATGCAGCCCCGCCGGCGTGAACCAGCGCGGGCCACGGATCGCCCGCGTCCTCCCATGCCAGGAGCTCGAGCCCGCGAGCAACGGCGGCGGCGTCGGCGAGCAGCTGCTGGACGGGAGCGAGCGCCAGGAGCGGCTTGCCGAACTGGATCCGAGCGCGGGCGTGGTCGACCGCGAGCGCGAGCGCGGCGGCGGCTAGCCCGCCGAGGTAGGCCGTGTGGAAAGCGGCCCAGGTCCCGAGCTCGGGGAAAGGAGCCCTCTCGCCCGCGTCCCGCAGCCGGACGAACCCTTGACTGTCGAGCGCCGGCTCGATCTGCGCGCCCTCGAGTGGTACGAGAAAGGCGCCGTCCTTCCGTACATCGAGCGCCGCGGACCGACCGTCGGCGTAGCGAGCGAGGCCGGACGCCGCGAGCGCCGTCTCGCCCACCGCCAGCTCGTCGAAGAGCGCAAGAGGAGCACACGCACGCCCGAGCTCGAGCCCAGCGGCGGCGACGAAGCCATGACCCGCCTCCGCCGCCTCGGCGATGCCAAGCGCGTTCAGCCCTGTCGATAGCGACGCGTCGCGATCGTCTAGAGCAGCACCCGGCGACCAACCCACCGGCTGATAGCTGGCGAGCGCGCCCCGTACTGTCTCGGCGAATGCGGCCTCGTCTGCGCCGACGGCGAAGTTCACGCCGTCACGTCCGGCTCGAGGGCGAGCGAAGGACGTGCGCTCAAGACCTCACGGGTGTGCTCGCCGCGCGCCGGCGCCGGCTGCGGCGCCTGGTGCGTTTCGCCGTCGAGCTTGAACAGGTTGCCGAGGAGGCTGATCGCTTCCAGGCCCGGCTGCCAGATGCGTTGCACGAGCCCGTTCGCCTCCACCTGAGCGTCGTCGAACAGGCTGTCGAGTGTGCGCACCTTCTCGCACGGAACCCCGCGCGCGCGAAGGCGCTCGACCCACTCGCGGCCCGGTCGTTCGGCGAGTCCAGCCGCGACCGCCTCGCCGAGTCGCTCGCGCCGGCGCGCCTCATCGCTCGTCTCCGCCGGCTCGTCGGGATTGGCGGCGGCGGCATCCTCGAGACCGAACTCGGCCAGGAGGCTCGTTCGCTGAACGAGATTGAGGCAGGCGATGGTGATGAAGCCGTCCGCCGTCCCGTAGGCGCGGTAGTAC